>Ga0180302_10001600_pt1 | contig 10798 bp, 7 predicted proteins | sample GuaBasSediGuay17_FD_121794 | JGI IMG/M metagenome (GOLD analysis project Ga0180302, IMG submission 121794) | Subseafloor sediment microbial communities from Guaymas Basin, Gulf of California, Mexico - Guay17, Core 4571-4, 12-15 cm | ecosystem: Environmental > Aquatic > Marine > Hydrothermal... | reverse complement strand
GTATTTAAGGAGAAAAGCCTGTGATCGAGATCTCTAGTGCGTGTTTTCCAGCATCGCCTCCGTCTAGTTCAAATCTTATAAACGGCTTAGCGCTAGTGCTTTTTAACGCTAAATCCTCAAGCGTAAGAGCTATTCTCTTATGTTTAATATAGTCGTCATTATCCGATAGCTTTAAAATACTACTTATCAAATCTGCCGTCACGCCAGCGACTCCGAGTATAGCATCCGAGTTTAATATACATGCTTCAGCCTCTACTCCGCCCGAGATAGCGGCTACTAAGAAACATGTGGCGAGCGCGGCCGCTTTAACCGAGCTGTCGACGAGTTCTTCCACTTCCTCGCTAATGCCGTCGGATTCATACGCGAATATATCGATGTAGACCGTGTCGTAGGGTACGAAAGCCTTGCCTTCGAAGCCGAAGAACTGAAGCTGTATTGGATACTCTTCTCCACTGTCCACGTCTCCGATAACCTGGCTTCTAACGCCCCAATAGTATTCTCCCGTCATAACTACGACGATGAAGTAGACTTCATCAGAGTTCGTGCCTTGATCCCACTCTGATTCCTTTATGCACAAACCTCCTGTTAGCCTTAGGATATAGGCGTTCCCGTAGATTTTAATTTGAACCGCGTTGCTCTTCGAGCCTCCTCGGGTAACCCAGACGTAGTAGTCCCCATTCGGCACTTCTTCAGGAATTTTAGCTATAAGGAGTCCAGCCACGTAGTTGGTTTCTAGCGCTTGTCCTTGTCCGGGAGATGTGCCTAACCATACTCTGCACTGTCTGTTGAAGCCGCGCCCTATGACGTATATCTTGTTGCCAGCTACGCCGTATGGGGTGTCTTTTTCCCATTTTTTAGATTTGTCGAGCAGACTTTTAGGATCTCCCTTCTTGAAGTAGGGCTTAACCATGGTGATCGTAGGTGAGCCGGAGGGCGGAGAGAATATGTGAGGAAGTACTATTTTATAGACTGATTCTAAATTTTGTCGGAATTTGCCGCGTATTTTCGCTGTTATTCCCTGTTTTAATATTTGGGATAAGTCTTCCTGGCTTGCTCCAGCTATGACCAATTTATCTGCGAGAGACAGCTGTTTAAAACTGTCGAGTACGCTTTCTTGCTGTTGGGGCGTTAAGCCTTGTTTGCTTAAGATATCCTTAAGTATTTCGTCGAGTTCCTCTGAAGCTTGCTGTTGTTTGAGTATAGCATCTTTTATCCTATTCTTCAATTCTTCCCATAGCTTCCCTTTATCCGTCTTCTTGATCGATTTAACTTTTAGGAACGCATTATCGCTGTTCGAGCCTAGGGATAAAAGCCTATAGGATACCTCGTACTTGCCGACATCTTGAGGAGTAAAGGAAAACTTAGCCTTGTAAGTCTGTCCCGGCATTAGGAAGACTAGATTAGGAGTACTTGTACCTCCTTCTATACTCCAAAATCCGAGCGTAAGTCCGGGCAGGCCTGAGGTTATTTCAACCGTCGCTACGGTTTCCTCTCCGACTTCCACGGTTACTGATTCAAGTTTTCTTCCATTTTTTCCTTCAAAATAGACTTCTACATTTTTTACTCCTATGGCTAAGCAGGCGAAGTTGGCCAAGGTTACGACAAATATTAGAGCTAGTACTAGTAAGAAAATTGCTATCTTGCTCATACCAGTCGCACCAATAATACCCAGTATTTTCAAATCGATTCCCTTTTAATACTCCGAAAATGGTATATATTATTATCGACAGATAATTTAAGCCTAAATATAATCTCCGTAATGTTAAATATTTTTAGAAATACTATATTTATTTACCCTTAAATTTGCCTCTAACCCAAGTAAAATATCTATAAAACTAATTTAAACTAATAACTGTTGTTCGTAAAAACTTGTTTATAATAATTGTCAAGAAACATATTTATTCTTCTGAGCTCTTCAGTGCATAGAGATAGGTGTTGTTATGGCGAGGAAGTTAAGAATTAAAATAAGTGAGTTAGAATCTGGTATCGCCCGAATAAAAGGTTTAGAAGTTAGCATAGGGAAAATCATAGAAGAATGGGAAGAACCCGAAGGCCCCACGCCTTTCCCATCGCTTGCTGATCTAAGGGAATGGGACTTAAAGCTTTTGAATAGGTATAAGCCGATGTACTTGCCGTTCTGTGATCTCTGTTGCCTTTGCACTTTTGGAAAATGCGATCTATCCCGGGATAAGAGGGGGGCATGCGGGCTTGACATGGCTGCTCAACAATCGCGTATAGTTTTATTAGCTTGCTGTATAGGTGCTGCTACTCACACTGGACATGCACGAGAGTTAGTGGAGTTTTTAATTGAGAGATGCGGCAGAGAAGCGCCTCTAGATTTAGGGATGGATGTACGCATAGAAGCTCCTATTACACGATTAGTATGCGGGATTAAACCTAAAACTCTTGGCGATTTAGAGGACGTCTTAGATTATGTTGAATCTCAGATAGTTCAGATGTTAGCCGCCACTCATACCGGTCAGGAAGGTAATAATATAGACTTCGAATCTAAGGTTTTCCACGTAGGTATGTTAGACCATGTAGCGATGGAAGTTGCCGATATAGCACAGACAGCACTTCTAGGATTTCCCAAAGCCGATCCAGAGGCACCTCTGGCAGAGCTAGGACTTGGAAATATAGATATTTCTAAGCCCGTTATACTATGTATTGGCCACAACATCGCTCCGGGTACTGGGATAGTAGACTATATAGAGAAAAATGGGCTATCAGGATTAATAGAAGTATGTGGACTATGCTGTACCGCTCATGAATTAACCAGATATTCTAGAGGAGCTAAAATAGTAGGCCCTATATCGTGGCAGCTGCGTTTTATAAGAACCGGCGTCCCCGATGTGATAGTAATAGATGAACAATGTATCAAAACCGACGTGCCTTTAGAAGCCCGCCGTATAAGAGCCGTTGTCATAACCACCAGTGATAAAAATTGCCAAGGATTCCCGGACAAAACTAAAGAAGAACCCGATAAAATCGTAGAAGAGCTAGTAAACGGTAAAATACCAGGAGCATTTATTAGAGACCCGGAGAAGGTAGGAGAAGTCGCTGTTAAGGCTGCTTTAAAACTGGCTCCTCTGAGAACTAAATTTAAAGCCCTACCTTCCATGGAGGATGTCGTTGAGTATGCTAGAAAATGCCGTAAATGTAGAGAATGTGAACGTGCATGCCCAAATAATTTGCCAATCTCCGAGGCTCTAACATATGCAGCGAAAGGAGATTTTAGCAAATTAGCTGAATTATATGATTACTGTATAGCTTGTACAAGATGTGAAAAAGCTTGTCCAGCGGGAATACCTATCTTTAGTCTAATCGCAAAAGCGTCCGAGAGGAAAATGAAAGAAGAAAAATTTAGAATCAGAGTAGGTAGAGGACCTATACAAGATACCGAGATTAGAGAAGTCGGCAGACCTATAGTGCTGGGCGAGATACCCGGAGTTATAGCTTTCGTCGGTTGCGCCAACTACGCGGAAGGAGGCAGAGAACTAGTAGAGATGTGTGAAGAATTCCTTAAACGACGCTACATAGTCGTAGTTTCCGGATGCGCGGCCATGACTATAGGAATGTACAAGAATGAGGAGGGTAAGACTCTCTACGAGCTATATCCTGGAGAATTCGATGCTGGATGCCTAGTTAACGTAGGTTCATGCGTGGCAAATGCCCATATATCTGGCGCCGCCATTAAAATAGCTAGCATATTCGCAAAACGGAGACTCAGAGCCAATTATAAGGAAATAGCCGATTATATTCTTAACAGAGTGGGCGCAGTCGGCATAGCATGGGGCGCTATGTCCCAGAAAGCCGCCTCTATAGCCGCTGGCTTCTGGCGCCTCGGCATACCAGTCATCGTCGGCCCTCATGGCTCAAAGTACAGGCGCATGCTTCTAGGTAGGAGAGAAAGAGAAGAAGACTGGTACGTCTACGATGCTAGAACTGGCAAAAAGGTCTACGTTGGACCTGTTCCAGAGCACTTGTTCTATGCGGCGGAGACGAAAGAGGAAGCTATGGTTATGGCCGCGAAGCTCTGTATGAGAGCAAATGACACTACTAAAGGAAGAGCGATTAAGCTAACCCATTATATAGATTTGCATAAGAAGTTCTTCGGGAGAATGCCCGAAGATATACATTTGTTTGTTAGAAGAGAAGCTGACGTACCGATAACGATGAAAGATGAAATATTGAGAGTTTTAAAAGAGAAAAAGTGGAAGGAGATGGAAATTCCTGATCCAACTCTTCTAGAGGAGATGGTGAGGAGGAGATTATGATTAGAGGGGAGTCTTGGCAGAAAGCTGAAATTCCTGGACCGATTAAAGCTTTTCTATTTGAGGATCCAAAGAAGTTAGCGGTTTTAATTAAGAGAGCAAAAAGACCCTTATTCATAGTTGGGTATAAGGCTACTAAGATAAGTGAGGAATTTAACGTTATAAAGTATATAATTGAGTTAGCTAGGAAAATTGAAGCCCATATAGTTGTTACTGGAAGTTTAATAAGGGAATTCGAGAATAAAGGCTATAGCCATATTTACCTCATGCCAGCTATGGAAGTTATGGATAGGCTTAAAGATCCGAACTGGCCCGGCTTCGATGGGAGGGGGAACTACGATTTAGCGATTTTCATAGGCTTTCCCTATTATTATGAGTGGCTCATGTTAAACGGGTTGAAGCACTTTGCGTACAGGCACTTGAGGACTATAAGCCTGGATCCGTATTATCAGCCTAATGCTACTTTTTCCCTTCCGAATATGAAAATTAAGGAGTGGGTTAAATTTTTAGATTCTTTAAAAAATAACGTGTAGGTGGGAAAATGTCGATGTTTGAGGATATTCCTGTTGATGTGGGAGTTGTATACGAAGGAGAGAGAATTAGAAGACGAGAGATGTACGTAGAGCTTGGTGGTCCTAAAGTTCAGTACAAATTCGAGCTTGTAAGAGTTAAAAAGCCGGAAGAAGTTGAAGATGGCAAAATAACCATCGTGGGGCCCGACCTTAAAGATTTAGAAGAAGGGAAATCCTACCCATTCGGCATTTATATCGAAGTGGCTGGAAAACAGTTGGAAGAGGATTTGGAGGGAGTTATCGAGAGGAGGATACACGAGTACTGTAACTATATTGAAGGATTTATGCACTTAAACCAAAGATATGATATATGGTTAAGGCTCGGCAAGAAATCGTATAAAAAGGGACTGAACTCCTTCATATATATTGGGAAAGTTTTGCAGAGACTTTTCAAAAGCGAACTCCCCATTATAGAGAAGATACAGATAACCTTCTTCACCGACCCCGAGAAAGGCAAAGAAATGTACGAGAAAGCCCTTAAAATCTACGAAGCTAGAGATGCTAGGGCTAGAGGATTAAAAGACGAGGAGGTAGACAAGTTCTACGGCTGTTCTCTATGCCAGTCTTTCGCCCCCACCCACGTCTGCGTTATAACTCCACAGAGATACTCGAACTGCGGTGCTATCAGCTGGTTTGACGGCAGAGCTGCGGCTAGGGTAGATCCTAAAGGACCCCTCTTCGCGATAGAGAAGGGAGAATGCTTAGACCCGGTTAAAGGCGAGTATACGGGCGTTAACGAGGCTGTAAAAGAGAAAAGCTTAGGCGCGATAACTAGAGTATGGCTCTACACGGCTTTCGGATATCCACACACGTCTTGTGGATGTTTTGAAGCTATAGCCTTCTACATCCCGGAAGTCGACGGATTCGGAATCGTACATAGAGGATTTAAGGGAGTTACGGTAAACGGCCTGCCATTCTCCACCTTGGCGGATTCCACGGCTGGCGGTAGACAGATCGACGGTTTCCACGGCATATCCATAGAATATATGCGCTCTCCGAAATTCCTCCAGGCGGATGGAGGCTGGTACAGAGTAGTCTGGGTGCCCTCAGAGGTCTTAGAGAGAGTTAAAGACTTCATACCTAAAGAGCTTATAGGTAAAATAGCTACGGAGAAAGACGCTACCAATATCGAGGAATTAAAGAAGTTCTTGATGGAGAAGGGACACCCGATAGTTGAAAGATGGAAGGAGAAGGCTCCCGAGGAGAAGGAAGAGGAAGTTGTAGAGGAAAGGGAGATTCCAGAGCTTCCCTTGACTATAGAGGGCGTACCGGTAGCTGGCGTACCCATGGCCGGGGGAGGATTTAAGATTATACTGAAAAACGTTAAGATTAAGGCGAAAAAGGCTATAATAAGGAGGATTGAGAAAAGTGGCGGAAAATGACAAAACGGAGGTTTTAAGCGCTAAAATATGGGATTTGCTGAAAAAGTATGGAGAGATAGTTTTAGAAGATGTAGAGATAGAAGTTGACGAGCTAGAACTAATCTTTCAGCCCGGCGTACCAGTAGCTATAGCAAAGCCCGTAGCTAAAGCTGTAGAAGTAGTCAAAGAGCTGGTCGAGGAGAAGTTTAAAGAACCGGAAATGGAGTGGACTGGGAAAGTTGTAGAGGTTAAAATAGGGGCTACTAAGAGCGAGGGAGGGACTAGAGACAGGACGTTCATAATAGGTGGGGAAACACTCCCAGCGTTCTACATGTTTAAGGGAATTATGCCTCACCCGCCGGTTATTGCGATGGACGTCTTTGATATGAAGATTAAACTGCCAAAGAGCATTCGAATGCATTTTGAAGATGTAATGGAGGACCCGGCCGAGTGGGCTAAAAGATGCGTAGAGAAATATGGAGCCGATATGATAAACCTTCACTTGGTCAGCACAGATCCATATATTAAGGACACTCCTCCATCCGAGGCTGCTAAAGTTGTAGAAGAAGTGCTCCAGGCAGTCAAAGTGCCTTTATGTGTAGGTGGGTCTGGAGACCCTGTAAAAGATGTCGAGGTTTTCAAGAAAGTCGTAGACGTGGCTGAGGGCGAGAGGATACTCTTAAACTCGCTGAACTTAGATATGAAACTTGAGGATATAGCGGAGTATTTGAAGAATAAAGATGTAGTAATTATAGCTTTTACACCTATGGATTTAGATAAGGCTAGAGAATTGAATAGGAAGCTCTATGATTACGTCTCTAAAGATAGGATAATGATGGATACGAACATAGCCGGGATCGGTTATGGGCTTGAATACGGCTTTACGGTAATGGAGAGAGCCAGGCTTGCAGCGCTTAAAGGCGATACAGATTTACAACACCCGATAGCGGCTGGAGTCACGAACGCCTGGGCTGCGCGGGAAGCTTGGATTAAAATGGACCCATTCTGGGGGCCTAAAGAGATCAGAGGACCGGCTTGGGAAAGCATTACGGGCTTAACGGCGTTACTGGCTGGCGCCGACTACTTCATGATGATGCACCCACATTCAATTAGGACAATGAAAGAGATAATCAAAAACCTACTCGAAGGAAGCTCCGGAAAAGCCGAGGATATCTACGATTGGGTGAGCGCTAAACTGGGGTGAGAACATGCCCTGGAAGGCTATAAGTCCGATAGAAGTCTATAAACTGCTCCCCAAGACGAATTGTAAAAAGTGTGGAGAAGAAAACTGTATGGCTTTCGCTGTTAAGCTCGTCAACATGGAGACTAAACTGGAGCTCTGCACGCCGCTTCTCGAAGAAGCCAAGTACAAGAAGAGTTACGAACAGTTGAAGGAGATGTTGACGCCGCCAGTCAGAGAAGTGGAGTTGAGGAGTGATAAGAAAGTCGTAAAGATTGGCGGGGAATACGTACTCCACAGGCATGAATTAACTTACATCAACCCGCCCCCTATAGCTATAGATGTCGACGACACAATGTCTAAAGAAGAGTTAATTAAGAGGATTAATTTCGCTGAAAGCTTCAAGTACACTTATATAGGGAGAGAACTCACCTTAGACCTTATAGCTGTAAGATCCGTCTCTAACGATCCCGAGGCTTTTAAGAAAACAGTAAACTTCGTGGCTTCTAATACGAGCCTGCCTTTGGTGCTCTGCACTCTCAATCCTAAAGTCATGGAGGCTGGAGTTTCGGCATTGCCGAATGGTAAGCCGCTGCTCTACGCGGCGACAAAGGATAATTGGATGAAGATGGCCGACATAGCGTTAAAGAATAAGCTTCCGCTGGCCATTTTCAGCCCCGGCGACTTGGATATGCTAGTCTCGCTCGCCAAGACTTTATTAAAGATGGGAATTTCCGAGATTGCCTTAGACCCAGGAACTTTTGTCGGATTTAGCGGGTTGAGAACGACTATAGATGCCTTTACTATGCTTAGATGGAAAGCCTGCAATGAAGACTACGATCTGGCTGGCTGGCCCTTAATAGGCACTCCTATAACGGCCTGGAAAATGATAGATGGTGATTCTCAAACCAAGGCTTGGTGGGAGATGATAACGGCTTCTGTGCTAATAATCAGATACGCCGACTTGTTAATCATGCACTCTCTAGAAGGCTGGGTGTACCTGCCACTGGTGATGCTTAGATTTAACATTTACACGGATCCGAGAAAACCAGTTGCCGTAGAGCCAGGGTTGAGAATTATAGGAAATCCCAACGAGATGTCTCCCGTAATGCTAACTGGAAACTTCGCCCTCACCTACTATATAGTCTCCGGTGATATAGAGGCTGGTAAAGTAGACTGCTATCTCCTGCTAGCAGACACAGAGGGCATAGCTGTGGAGTGCGCCGTGCCTGGGAGGAAGTTATTGCCCGATAACGTGGCTGAGATATTGAAGTCTTCGGGAATAGAGAAAAAGGTTAAACATAGAATCTTGATAATTCCGGGTAAAGCGGCTAGACTCGCGGGAGATATTGAAGATGCCACGGGATGGCGCGTCTTAGTCGGTCCTCTAGATTCTAAAGATATACCGAAGTTTATAGAGGAGAAGTGGAAGCCAGAGAGTATCAAAAAGCTAATGGAAAGTTAAAAAATTAGGGTTTTATTTAGCCTCCGCCACCATCTTTTTAGTCAATTGGTAGATTATCGGGACTAGCATTATACCCATAGCTATGGCTAATCCCCAAGCTAGGTTAGCTATGACTTGTTCTGTTCCGGGGAAGCCGCTGAATATTCCGGCTACGCCAACGAGTAGGAATATGCTGTAGAGTATGAACTTGGCGTAGCCCGCTACTGGCTTAAACTCTTCGTGGTCTTCTACTATGCTAGTTACTACGGTGTCGCCGAGGGATATGCCGACTCCTATTATTACGAAGCCTATGATTAGCGAGAATACAAATTCCCCCGTGAAGAGCATCATCTGTAGGGCTATGCTGAGCACGATGGCTATGAGGCCTATTAGCAGCAGGTTACGTAGCATATCGACGAGTTCTTTGTGCTTTTCGGGGAATACGGGGAGCAGTATGTGTCTAACGTAGGAGGCTAAGAATTCTACTAGAACGAAGCCTAGGCTCAGTAGTATGATGCCTCCCATCAGTTTGGGTAGGTAGTCGGCTATCGCTAGAATATAGCTTCTAGTAGGCTCTCCTATTTCTAGAAGTTGCAGCGCTATTGATACAGAGATAACGATTACAAAAGCTTTGACTAGAGAACCTACGAAGTTGGACAGGTCTATGCCTGCTTTCCTGAAGGCTTTGCCGGCGTCCGTCTGGTCGAAGGCTTTTTCAATACCGAGTAGCTCTATCAGCTTGTTAACGGCCTTCCCAACTATTCCACCAATGACGTAGCCTATACCTATGACTATTAGCGCGGCGAATATCGAGGGTATTGCTTCAATTATTTGTGTTATTATTCCCGTTATGGCCTCAGTTATACTTGTTAGAATGTCAACCATTCTGCTCACCTAGAATATAATCTATACAGAAGTGATTTAAATTTTATGTCTTTTTAATTCTCAAAATTAGAGTAAAGTATTCTTAAATAAAATTTTGGGAGAAAATGCATGAGGTTAAGAGTACGTTATTTGCATAAGTTCTTAATAATCTTCATGGTATTTATTTTCGATATGTATATGAAAACATAACGAAAATTATAAAAATGATATTTTTCATAATAATCACGAAACAGAGGTTTTATTATGCCCATTAAAGGTGGGTATTGGGGTAAAATTCTAAGAGTTGATTTGTCTAAAGAAGAGATAAAGGTAGAAACTTTCGACGAATCATTTGCTAGAAAATATCTAGGCGGCGTGTGTCTAGCAGCTAGGTTAATATATGACTGGGTAGTACCCTATACGAACCCTCTTGGGCCAGCTAATCTATTGGTTTTTGCAACAGGGCCGTTTCAGGCAACAACTATAGGTGGGGCTGGAAGATGGGTTGCGTGCTCTAGGTCGCCGCTTACTGGGTACTGGGGTGAATCGAATGCTGGCGCTCACGCGGGACCTAGATTGAAAAAAGCGGGTTTTGACGCTATTGCGATAAGTGGTAAAGCCTCAAAACCGGTATATTTATGGATTCACGATGGAGAAGCCGAGCTAAAAAGTGCTGTAGATTATTGGGGGCTGGACACGTTTAAGACTACCGACGCCATACTTAAAGATCTGGGGGAGAACAGTGAGACTACGAGCATAGTAACTATAGGTCAAGCGGGAGAAAATTTAGTTAGATATGCATGTATAGCCGTTGACAAACATGGTTATCATGGAAGAACTGGCATGGGCGCCGTGATGGGTAGCAAAAACTTAAAAGCTATAGCCATTAAAGGGACTTTAACGCCTCCAGTAGCAGATCCGGAAAAGCTTGAGGAAACCTGGAAAGAGGTATTAGATAAAGTTATAAAGGCTCCATTTACAAAGGAGAACAGAGAGCATGGGATGCCCGCCGCAATGGTTCCAAGAGAGGAAAACGGCCTGCTTCCCATGAAAAACTGGGCGCAGGATAGGTGGCCGGAAGGGGCTAAAAAACTGGGTACTCC
>Ga0180302_10001599_pt1 | contig 10800 bp, 7 predicted proteins | sample GuaBasSediGuay17_FD_121794 | JGI IMG/M metagenome (GOLD analysis project Ga0180302, IMG submission 121794) | Subseafloor sediment microbial communities from Guaymas Basin, Gulf of California, Mexico - Guay17, Core 4571-4, 12-15 cm | ecosystem: Environmental > Aquatic > Marine > Hydrothermal... | reverse complement strand
GAATTCGCTATTTACAAATGCGAGTCATGTAACCGCATTACAGTTCTTCCAAAATGCGAAATATGCGATAAACCAACAAAACGGCTCTACTATTGTCAGAAATGCGGTTTGATTCCATTCGAGCAATGCAAACACGGAAAAGCAAGCCCTTACACGCTAAAGCAGATCGACATCAAGACTTTGATAACAAACATTACGAAAAGAATCGACACACCCCTGCCTGCATTGGTTAAAGGTGTAAGGGGAACATCAAACAAAGATCACATTCCCGAACACCCCGCTAAAGGAATCCTAAGAGCGCATCACAACATTACAGTTAACAAAGACGGAACTGTCCGCTACGACATGACGCAGATGGGCATAACACACTTTACGCCGAGAGAAATCAGAACGCCGGTTGAAAAATTAAGAGAACTCGGCTACCTGTATGACGTCGACGGAAGACCTCTCGAACGAGATGACCAATTACTTGAAATATTTCCGCAGGACGTTATCCTTCCTGCATGCGACGCCTCGCCCGATGAAGGAGCTGATAAAGTATTTTTCAGGGTTTCCAAATTCATCGACGATCTTCTCGTAAAGCTATACGGTTTAGAACCTTTTTATAATTTAAACTCGCCATCAGACCTTGTCGGTCATCTCGTACTTGGCTTAGCGCCGCACACATCAGCAGCAATAGTTGGAAGAATAATCGGCTTTTCAAAGACTCAGGGATACTTAGCCCATCCTCTCTTTCACGCAGCACATCGTCGTGATCTCGATGGCGATGAAAGCTGTCTTATTCTGCTGCTCGATGCACTGCTGAATTTTTCAAGACAGTACCTCCCAGCGCACAGAGGAGGAATCCAGGATGCACCGCTGGTCATAACGGTAACACTCATTCCGTCAGAAGTTGATGATATGGTCTTTGACATGGATTGCTGTCAGCGCTATCCATTAGAGCTTTATTATGCTGCGCAGGAATATAAAATGCCGTGGGAGGTAAAGGTTGAAACCGTAAAAGACCGTCTTGGTAAAGAAACACAATACTACGGCTATGGCTTTACCCATCCAGTTACTGATATAAACAACGGTGTTAGATGCTCAGCGTACAAAACAATACCTTCAATGGAAGAGAAACTAAAAGGTCAGATGGAAATAGCAGAACTTATCTCGGCTGTAGACGAACACACAGTTGCGGAACTCGTCATCGAGAAGCACTTTATTCGTGATATAAAAGGAAATCTAAGAAAGTTCAGCATGCAGCAATTCAGATGCGTTCAATGTAATGAAAAATTCAGGCGCCCACCTTTAAAAGGAATATGTCCTGTTTGCAACGGCAGGATAATCTTCACAATAGCGGAAGGAAGCATAGTCAAATATCTCGAACCGAGCCTTTCACTTGCAAAAAAATACAACCTTTCCCCATATCTAAAACAATCTCTTGAATTGCTCAAGAGACGCGTCGAAGACGTTTTCGGAAAACCAAAAGAAACCCAACTCGGTTTAAGAAGATGGTTCGGTTAACCAAAAATCTTTTGCAAATCTTTCAAATCAAAACAATAAACCCTCTTGCCTTCAAAGCTTTTCTCTTTCTTCGAGAAGCTTTTAGCAAAAACAGCAAAATTTTCCCTTCTTTTTTGCTTGTGCCAGTTAATATAGCTTAGCTTTTCATTTAGCTCTTTCACAACCAGCTCAGCATTAACTCTACTCTACCATTTGCAATATAAGCTCTCTCTTACCGACCCTACGTCTGCCGTAAATAGGAATAAACTCAAACCTTTCTTCCTGTATCTCTCTTCTAAAACCTTTGATTCGTTTTTCCTAAATTTTCGTAATCATAATTTATAATAATCCAATTTACTAAGAAAAACCTTAGCTTACTGTTCGTTTCACTCTTTTAAATAACGCAAAAAACTTTAATATTTAACACAAAACTTCAGCGTGCTTTACCCCGGCGATCTTTACAACTCTGTTCCTATCAACATAGCCTTCTTTAATACCGAGCTCAACAGCTTTTTCACCAACAAGATGGATGATGTAAGCTTTTCTGAACAAACCAACAACTTCAGCTTCGCTAACCTCTTCACCCTTATAGAAATCCTTTGAAAGATCAATTTGCAAATCCCCTTCTTCAAATCTTTTCCCTACAAGTTCATCATCCACAACAACTAAAATCATCCTGCCATCAGCCAAAAAATGCTTCTTGCAGATCATTTTATTTGCCTAACAGGATGTCTTGCACCGCATGCAAGACAGTGCATAAAGGTAAACCTTCCTTCTTTTACCAATTCTGTATCCGGCCTTTTACATTCAGGACAAATAACAAACTCCTTAACATACATCTCTATCTTCTGGTTGATCTTATCAGCGCCTATCTTCCTGCCGAGAACCGCACCGCTTTTTGTAAGCTCGCCCGGCGTTGCAAGCTCCCTAAGTAAAAACTTTAACAAATGCTCTGGCTTCCTATGAAGATAATCAGCTATCTGATAAAAATTGCTGATGATCGTTTTATTCCCTTCAATATGCCCTTTAACCTTTGGCACTTCAAATCTTTTTATATTAACCTTAATAGTCTCAGGCAATTCCTTCCTTGCTTTTTCCAATAAAGCTTTATAATCCATATCGCCTAAAAACCCTCTCTCAATTTAAAAATATTGTCCAAAAATTTTATATAAACACCGCAAACCAAAAAAGTATGGTCCTTGAATCGTTAGTTTCGCCGTTCAAAGTCAAACACAAACCATGGATAACTTTAATAATCGGCTTCCTGTATGCTTTAATCGCTGTTTTTCTCGGAAATTGGATATTCAAAGAATACGCAAGTTTGCTTATTGTTTTCCTCACTGTTGCTGCAGCAATCCCGTTTATGTATATCACGATAAAATATGAAGAGCAGATAGCAGCAAAAAACAAAGAACGCATAACTGCAGTAAAAGAACACGCTCCGGCACTTGCTGCATTCGTGTTTCTATTCATCGGCTTTGTTTTAGCTTATGTGGTTTGTTATTGTCTCTTACCGTTAGATGTGGTTCAGAGATCTTTTCACGTTCAAACACTTACAATTCAGGCAATAAACTCCAAAATCACAGCAAGCACATCAGCAAAGATGATCGCATTCAAAACAATCCTATTCAACAATCTAAAAGTCCTTTTATTCTGCATCATCTTTTCCTTCCTTTACGGAGCAGGAGCAATCTTTATCTTAGCATGGAATGCCTCTGTCGTTGCAACGGCAATCGGTAATTTCATCAGAACAAAACTTTCATACATTGCATCGTTAGCACATGCTCCCTCAGTAGCGGCATATTTTCAGATAGTATCAATCGGTTTGCTAAGATACCTAACGCATGGCATATTCGAAATTACCTCGTATTTCATAGCAGGCCTTGCTGGTGGCTTAATCTCGGTAGCAATGATAAGAGAAAGCATCTATACGAAAAGATTTTCAACAACCATGCTTGATGCAGCAAACCTCTTAATAATAGCTATCCTAATCTTAATCTTAGCGGCGTTCATTGAAGTTTGGATAACTCCTGCATTGTTCCATTAAATCCTCTGAATAAAGCCCCTTCTCGGCTCAAATATATCCCCGACCCTCTTCAGCTTTTCAATAGCTTCCTCAACATCGCTTTCACTTATCTTTCTCTTAAGCGCTTCCCTAAGAACATCTTCAATAGGAATCTGTTTCCCAACCCTATTTTCCAATTCTTCGATTATTTCCTTTATCAAAATAATCCTGCTTCTCTGAGAAGCCGTAACACCTGTTGTAATCTTATCGATATCTATCTTTCCGGTTTGAGGATCAATTCCAACCTGCGTTAAGCAGTAATGCAACAAATCTATTGCCCGTCTTGCATCCACTCTTTCAACCTTATTAGAAAGTCTGACCTTTGCGCTTGCTTCGGCCAACCTTACCAACGCTTCTAATTGCCTCGGTGAAATTGGAATAACTTTCATACCGCCTTCGGCATCGCTTGCCTTGTTCCTCATCTCAACATAATATCTTTTTATCTCTTCCAATGCGGCGTCGCTTAAGACAGGCTTCACTTTTTGTCTTGCATAGGCAATATACTTCCTGAGCAATTTCGTCGGAATTGCCCCTTCCTTTAAATCAGGCCTTTGATGCAACTTCAGAATATGTCCGGCAAGCAATTCATCCTTCTTTTCTTCAGGCAAGTCCTTAACAGGAAATATCAAATCGAATCTATTAATCAAGGTCGGCGGTAAATCAATCTGCTTAGCAATAATATCGTACGGATCAAATCTTCCGAATTTAGGATTAGCAGCTGCAAGAACGGTTGTTCTTGCAATAAGCGTTGCCTGGATATTTGCTTTGCTTATCGTTATTGTTTGATTCTCAAGTGCTTCATGCATAGCGGCCCTATCCTCCTGGCTCATCTTATCCAACTCATCGATAGCGCATAAACCACCGTTTGCCAAGACCATCGCACCGGCTTCAAGACTCCATCCTTTCAAGAATTCATCTCTCGTTACAGAAGCAGTATTATGAACAATAAAACCATTCACCAGAAAATTATGTGCATCATTAACAGTAAGATCATATACATATTTTATCTTATCCCTTATAACTTCAATCCGCTTTATCTTTTCCCAAAAAATATCTGAATATGCTAATTTTTTAAGATATTCATTGTTCAATTTGTTGGCAATCCGTTGAAGCCTCGTTCTGCTTAACTCATTCTCCTTCAAACTATAACTAGAAATCTCATAACCAAACAATTGTTTCGAAGAAATCCCAGCACAAATCTTTGCTTCTATAATCTTATCCCGCACGCCCGGAATCAAATCAATAGTATTTGATTCTCCAATCCCTTCAATAATCTTTCTTAGTTTTGCTTTTTTCTCACTAAATCTAAATCCGATTCTTTCTTCAAATTTTTCTAGATTTTCTTTCCCTTTTATTTCAATTTCATACTTATCTAACTTAGACTTTACTTTCGTATTCGGATTAGCGCTCCTTTTTCTTATCTTTGCATGTACACCAAATCTTAACAGAACTAACTGCAATTTACATGCCAAAATTTTACTCATTGTTACAAATCCGACATAAGAACTTCCTCTTGTTTTTCTCTCAACAACATATCCATCGCTATCAAAAAGTCCAGACAAGAATGCCGAAACTAACTCATTAGGAAGCCTTAAAAGAACATTACTCAAATCAATCTCTCCTGATTTAGGCGACGCGGGAATGCCAAGCTTGTTGAGTATTTCAAAGACAATTTTCGATGAAAATCTAACCGCAGCAGCCCTTTTTTCGCTTTTATTGCACTTTACATTAAATAATTTTTTAGCCAATATTAAAAATCGCCTAAGTAATTCTTCTGAATTATTCGAAAATCGAATATACGCATTGTGTTTTCCTTTCGAGAGATCACCATCACCAGCAACAAGCCCAGCAAAATACAACAATTCTTTATTTAAAGTATATGGAATCCTTATTTTGCGACCCCTATACAATGAAAGATAATCAATATCTTTAACGACTTCCTTCCAATCCAAACCAGCTGCATCAATCAATCTCTTAAGCTTCTTTAAATATATCCCTTTAGGTGAATTCTTTCCTGACCAAGCATAAAACCAATCTTCATTTAAACCGAGCTTTCTAGCAGCCTCCCGTTTAGAACCGAACTTTTTCGCAATAATACTTATTGCCTTCTTTGCATGATCATCAACACCATAAACAAGCGGATTGCTCTCAATCAAATCAATAACAAGAACATCATTGATTGCTTCACTTACTTCAATTTCTCGCGCAGCGGCAAGACAATCGCCTTCTTTAAACGATTTCGCTTTTTTCCAACAAACAACACCGTCTTCCAGCGTAAGCAATCTCGTTTCTGGTGTTACAATCAGTTCTTTCCCGCTTTGTGTAATCAAACGAATCAAATCACCTGAAACTTTAATCTTCCAAAATTGATTTATCGCTCTTTCATTTAGCTTCAGGTCTTTATCTAAGCTTAAAACCTTCCTATCATCGTTCGGATCCTTTGCTTGCCAAATCCCTTCTTCAAATTTCCTTTTATTTCCTCTTAATTTTTCTTCAACTAATTCTTCAATTCTATAAATACATCCTGAATTTGTAATCACAAAACTATCTGGCCCGACACATAAACCTGCACCCGTGGCGCCTTTACCGCTTACATATCTTGCTTTCGGCGCTACTAACGCCATCCTCTTCAATAATGCGCTCTTTCCAGCGCCAGGATCGCCAATAAGCAGAATATGAATATCTCCTCTCGAAACAACACCATCCTTTCTAATTTTTCTTACACCTCCGAATAATTGCAGAACTAGTGCTTCTTTCATCTTTTCATAACCATAGATCGACGGAGCTATGCTATCAACAAGCTTTTCGTAAATGTGTTCATCTTTAGCAAGCTCCTTTATCTGCTCTTCCTCTTCTTTTGTGATCTCTAAAGAATAAAAGTCCTCTTCAACAAACTCGACATTGTTTGCTTCGATCATCAAGTCGTATCTTGTGCTCTTTACACCGCCCCTCAAAACAATCGGAACTTCTTTAATCGTTCCTATCACAACTATCCTGCTTCCGGGATTCGTTCTTTTTTCAGTCATAGGACTCACTAAATCATCCTTCAGAAAAACCTTGATTCTCTTCGGCTGTTCGCCACCTTCAAGATGCTCGGGCAACTCTTCAAGAACCAATCCTTGAGCATCAACCAATTCCTTTCCGAGCAATCTGAACCTTCCTTTTCTACCGCAGCTGCATCTGTTTGGCTCTTTAAAGCTTGTATCAAGCTGTAAAACATTTATCACATTTCCACAGCTTGGACATTCAAACCTTGCAGCTGTAACTTGCGGCCTCACATCGCTTTTCTGCCTTACAACACCTTCAATCGCAACAAACTTGCCTATGTCTTTACTTCTTATATTTCTGATAAGCATATAGCTGCTCAAAGGAAGATTGAAAAACCTCGTCTTTAACTCAAACCCAAGCTCCTTTACCGCAAGATCAAAGCACTTCAATAATTCCTCTGGATTGTCCAAAACCTTTTCACCAAGCTCGGAATCAAACTTCAGCAAATCAGAAAAATCAACCTGAAAACTTTTTTCACCTTTTCTTGCTTTCTCAAGAATCTTTTCAAAGTAAAACAATTCAAAAAATTCCTTTATTTTATCAATTAATTCTCTCACCTCCATTTTCATCTAACCAAAAATAGTTCAGAACACCTCTTTTTTAATATGAAATTCAGCGCTTCATCCCTTTAGCTTTTTTCAAAACCTCGATTAATTTATCAAGGCTTTCATGCACTTCTTTTTCACTCTTTGTTCCAGTACAGACAATCTTTCCGTTCGAGAAAAGCAAAAATGTTGCTCTTGTTCCAGGCAGCTTGAAGACCAGACCAGGAAACTGCTCAGGCTCGTATTCAGTGTTTGGTAATTTCATCACCAGATCATTTAAATTTAAGTCCATTCCAACGCTGCCGCTTGCAACAATATTCTGAATGCTGATCACAGGTTTGATCTTAATCTTAATGTTAATCTTCTCCAAACTTTTTATTATCTTTTTTATGCTTTCTTCAACCTTATCCATGCTTCTCGCTCCTGTACAAACAACCTTTCCACTGCTGAATATCAGAGCGCTTGTTTTGGGCTCTTTAATCCTAAGCACGAGCCCAGGAAACTGCTCGGGATTATATTCTGTATTTGAAAGCGTTGCAGCCATCTTTTCTAATGGTATATCATGCTCCAAAGAAGTGCTTACAACAATATTAACAACGTGTATTTCCTTTTTACCTGCTTTTTTCTTTTTTTTGGGCATTCTTTATCACCAAACCAGTTATTTTCCTTCCATTCGGCTTTAAAAGCATTAGGTCGAACTTTTTACTTACTCTATTTATAAAGCAATAACTTATTTAAATTTATGTATTTAAAAATAATGAGACCTCAAAATATAATCTAAAATCTCTACACCCCTTCATTTCCTTTGGAATTTATATACTAAAAATCCTTAAACCCCTTCATTTCCTGTGGAACTACAAACCCTAACGACTAACACCCCTTTATTTCCAGTGGAAATATAACAGATTTGTAGCAACTTTTATATAGAAAGCAAACTCAAAAGGCATAATGCTCGACATCGTTTCTCCAAAAAACAACGAGAAAGAATTCCTTCTCTTTGCCAAACGCCTTTCTTATAAATGGCTCATTTTTGCTTATCCTTTTGAGACCTTCGGAGTGCCAAAAGAAATAGAACAAACAGATCTGAACATCGCTTCAGCAATCATCATCAACAAACCGAGCCAAGCAAAAAAAGCATCAAAGCTTGCAGATTTAGTTATAGCAAGCCCATCAAAACAAAATCTTAGGGTTTTCATTGAAAAAGTCCAATGCGATCTTATCATAAATCTCGAAACGCTTGAGCAAAGAGATCCATTGCATTTCAGAGCAAGCGGCTTAAATCAGGTTCTCGCCAAGATTCTTGCAAAAAAAGAAAAATTCCTCTGCATAAATCGTTCAATCCTCAACACAAAACAAAAATCCATTCTACTTGGAAGAATAGCACAGAATATCATGCTATGCAAAAAATATCGCGTTCCAGTCATTATGGCAAGCTTCGCCGCAAGTCCTTTAGAAATGCTTTACTTTCATGACGTAATAAGCTTCTTTAACCTGTTCCAGCTAAACCCAAAAGAAACAAAACAAAACTACAAAGCATTGATAGAAAAAATAAAATTCAACCGCAAAAGAAAATCACCAACTTTCATAGCAAAAGGAATAGAGATCGTTGAGTAAATAAAATAAATAAGGTTTATATAATCCTATTCACTCCTTCTAAAAAAACAATAAAAAGAGGTGAAAATGAGACTCAACCGCATTTTCTTTTTAATATTCATTTTTGTGATATCTATACAAAGCACACTTGCATTTCTTGGAAAACCTGCTACTTCTCAAATCCTAAGCCCTGGCATTGTAATATGCAAATATCAGCAAATACCTACTGACAGAAATTATGTGATAACTGGGTTCAGCAAAGCCAATGGTTTGCAATACGCAGAAATAATATATAACGCAACAACAAAAAAATGTTATTTAGGTGAAAGAAAATGGACAAATAAAGGAGAATGTTATTATTACCAGTTCCCTTTAGGATATAGATTTCCCTTTGACCTCGAATTGCCTGAAAACGCTTTTCTCGTCGGTTTCGGCTACGATTACAATAAAGGCTTTAAATCGTTTTGGTATTCTTATAGAAAAATAAATCCAAACTGCACGCTTTCAGATATAGAAGGAAGTTCGTCAAGTGGGGATCCTAAACAATTTTATCAAGAAAGAGCATTTGTCGAATATAATGACGGAGTAATAATTGGCTTGCAACTTGGTAGGCATAAGAAGCATACTACTAAGGAAGGAAAGTTTAGCGTAGGATATAGAAAATTCACTAACCTTTTCCAATGCCTAATGGAAGGCGGAGAATGGCTTCCAAATGTTCCTCCAACAGACTCATTCGACGAATACTGCTGCTATTCAGGAAACAAAGGAAAACTTTCTCCAAAAGGGCTAAAAAATATTTCTGATTACGAATTTCTTTGCGACGGCTCTAGATGGCATAAAGCAGACCAAAATTCATACAGAATATACGAAATAAACGGAAGCCAATTCATTTCAGACGGAAATCGCTGGTACAGATGCGATTTTATCAGCGTATCAAATGAATCCATCGGCGATGGAGAAACTCTCCCATTACCTCATTCCAAAGAAAATCCCAAATTCATATGCTACGATAAAAAATTCTATGAATGTTGTTTTCCAGGTTCTTGCCATTTGAATAATTTTTCATCTCAAACTATCAACGCCGGCGAACCAATAACCCTCTTCTCCCGTGAAACGTATAATTTTATATACGAAAGCTATCCGAGCATTTCTCCTTACATAAGAAATGATTCCAATGCAGCGTATAAAAGCATACGATTCAAGGTAAACACCAATAAGGACTACGACCTTCTTGTTTTCTTCATCAACGCTTCAGAAATACCAGAAACTTCAGACTTCCAAGTAATTCTTGCCTCAGGAACAGCAGACCAGTTCAGCAATCTTCATATACTCTTCAACCAAAATCCTTTCCTGTATGCTGGTGAAGTCAAGCCCAACAAATTTGTAAGAATAAAAATTCCTTTATCAGGCATCGATATCGCAGACATAGACCAAATAATTTTCTTCTTCAACGTAACTGCTCTGCCTCAAACCAAAACCATCAAATTTCAGGTTAAAAACATATATCTTGCAAATACAAAAGTTCCATTGTACTATTGCACCGATGAACTTTCAAATCAATTTCAATACTGGATTACCGATCCCGGAAAATCCAAAAAAGTTTGCTCAAACCTCTTCGCATGGACAGGAACAAAATGCTGCTATCAGAGTGAAACCTATCTCGATGAAGGAGGAGCATGCATTCTTGGAATTCCAATCCTAGAAAATGAAACATTTACCCTGTACACCAAAGTATGCAAAGACCCGGTTTGTCCTCCTCATTCTAATGTTCCGCTTTGCCACGCATATTCCAATAAAGAATTCCTATCCTGCGAATCACAAGACCCTATCTGCAGAATGTCAGAACATCTTCTTAGAGGCGTTTCAAAACCGAAAAAAGTCCAACCCTGCACTACTATAGGCAATCACTTCTGCTCTTTTTCATCTGGCTGGAGCTCCGAATTTTCAGGAACACCAGCAGGTCAGCGAAATACCTCATCAACAGATCCTTTTGGCAAAACAAAAAGCTGCTGCCATCCACTATTTTGCTGGAACGGTTCTATGTGCTTAGTATCTCTACACGAT
>Ga0180302_10001598_pt1 | contig 10800 bp, 8 predicted proteins | sample GuaBasSediGuay17_FD_121794 | JGI IMG/M metagenome (GOLD analysis project Ga0180302, IMG submission 121794) | Subseafloor sediment microbial communities from Guaymas Basin, Gulf of California, Mexico - Guay17, Core 4571-4, 12-15 cm | ecosystem: Environmental > Aquatic > Marine > Hydrothermal... | reverse complement strand
TTTTAAAACGGTCGCCATAACATCTAGAGGTTTTATTGAGTTAAAACTAATAGAACACCTGAAGAGTTTTGTGAAGTTAGCTAAGGAACATTTTAACTATGTCATCGCATATGGCTGCGATAGTCCTAAAATCTTTAGATACATACAGGCAAATGGCTTCTCTGGATCAGGCTGGTTTGAACATGCACTTGAAGGAAAAGCTTACTATAAGGGGGATCTCATAGATGCAAGAAGACACTACGTGCTATGTAACTGCCCTATCTGTAAGGGTAGACCTTTAGACGAAGTTGCTAAAAACGTTGAAGAACTTGCACTGCATAATCTCCTGTTTATTATCAATCATGCTCGTAAAGAATCATTATGACAAAAGGAGTATGGAAGAAAATCGGCGATTTTGACGGATTATTGGTACATGCACCAGAAGATTCCATAGTCATCTTTAAATGTGGTAAGCAAAGAGAATTCTTGAAATATGTGATGGAAAAAGCGAATTTAGACGTATATGATCTATCAATTACACTTGAAGTTAACGTCGATAGAGTAAAGGAACTGTTGAAAGAGAAAGACTATATGACTGTTAGAGAGTTTAAAAGGTTGATACCCTTCGACCCGCGTCTTAGGGTTGAAAAGCTCTTTGAAAAGTACAGTATAGATATCAAGCCCAAAACATGGAAGCATGCATTAACATCTGTTAAAATTGCAGGTTACGTGAGAGCAGAAGATAGAATGACGTTGCAGGAAGTAGAGTTACTTGATGAATTGAGAAGCTCAAGAGAAGAAATGTTTGCTGAAATTCACTGGAAAGTACATGAACCAGTAAAAATAGGTAACATAATAAGGAATGTTGATTTCGCATACTACGATAAGAGTGGACACCTTATTGCTATAGAGGAAGCTGTAAGCGAGCTTAACCATAGGATTTTGCCTAAGCTTGTTAAGCGAGCTAAAGAGTTAAGACAAGAGAGTCCTCGTACTAAGTTGATAGTCACTGTTAAGAAATTGGGCGATCATGGGAGGTTAGCAGCCCACATCTTAATAAAGCATGGCATATTGTTAAATCTTGACAGAGAACACTATCAAATAGCCAACTGCCTATCGAGGAACGAGATGTTAAGGTGCATAATATTAGACGATATAGAGATGTTAAAAAAGCACGTGAGCGAGTTGGATAATTGGTTAAAGCTTGACGAAAACACTCGCAATATACTCTTAAAAGCCTCAAAAACACGAGAATACGCTAAATTGTCAGAAATTGAGACTATGGTGCATGAGGAACTAGAAAAACAAGGCTTTAACCCTGAAGGAAAGGTCATGGTCATTGAACATGATTACGGAATAATAGTTCCAGACAATGTCTTTAAATACGAAAATGAGACTTGGTTTACCTTTGTTTCGAAAGCTAGCACGGTGAGGGGGCTCTATCATAGATTAGAGGATCTAGCAGGTTACTCTTGTTTAACAAAGGAGATTATTCCTAATGCGAAAACTTTAGCTATCATAGTAAGTGATCTAAAAGATACTGATGTGAGCAAAATAGTAGATGGAATGAGCGAAAAAGCAGAGATCGCTAGAACTTTCATAGATCTACTAATCGATCAAAATGATCTGAAAAGCTTACGTAGAATATTGATGAAATTAAGGAAGTTTCAGCTTTCTCATTGAAGTTTGCTACTCGATATTCTTCAATTCCAGCTAGCCGTACTGCTTTTTCGATGGCGTCACCGAAGTTGCCTATGTCATTTACTAATCTCATTGCTTTAGCTTGTAGCCCTATATATCGCAGACTTGATAAGCTCGACTTGAGTACTATTAACTTCTCCTCTCGTTAGTTTTTATCACGTTTATGAAATCCCGTAATGCTTGACTTACCATTTCGTAGAAATCTAGCTTAAGTACTGCTACTTTTTATTAAACCATTCTCAACGGCATACTGTACCATTGAGACTTTATCGTCTCTTGTGGATATGATGTGTAGTAGTATCGGAACAAGTGCAGACTTCTATCTATCCTTTGTGCTCATTTAAGCTCATATTAAGCCTTAACAAAAACCTCGCATACTTCACTGATGACCTCAACGGAGATAGCGAAGAGCTTAATTAGCGCAAAAGAGCTCAGTGAGGAAAGGATGGATAGGGTAAATAAACCTTTCAAAAGTGAGCTTCTTCTTTTTAAAAGAGCTACATAAGGAAGGGCGTAATTAAACGTCATCGCTATTTTCACAATTGTGAAATGAAAGCAGGTTATTGTCTTCATAAGGTATGGCAGGCGCCTTTGCCTTCAGGGTTATACCGAATCAAAAAATTATGGAGAAGTGAAGAGCTATAGCCTAATGCCAGCCAGCGTTTGAAGCATTATTCCTGTTAAGAATATGCCATACCAAACGGTTCCTAGTGCAAGCAATATTGTAGTTACGACGCTGGGCCTAAGCTCCTTTGGTAAAAATTTATAGTTGACTACAATTTGTAGCGGGTAAGCCACAACCAAGGCAAAGAGACCTAAGTTAGCCCCTATAGCAGCAAGCTCATATGGCCTGGCCCAGCCGAACCCTATCATGCCTATAAGCAATACCATCGCTACAGCGAACAGCAGGTATAGCACAGCGTAGTAGAATTTTCTAGGATCGTCTCCGCACATATCTCTCACCTTATTACTAGCCAGCCAGAAGTTGTCTGTAATCACCCTTGAGACAGCGTCCATTAAGCCAAACTGTGTGCCAAAGAGCATCCAAAAGCCGCCAAATAACACTATAAACCAAGCACTAGGCCCTAGCACGTCTGCTAGTGCCTCAGCTTGTACAGCAGCAACCTTAAAACCCACGGGTGCCAAGCCTCTAGGCACTAATAGCCCGTAAGTCATTACGCTAGTCATGAACACCGTTATGAACGTTAGCAAGGACATCACAATCCAAGCGTCAACTCTAACTGTGTTAAGCCAACCTTTCCATCGCTTTAGGTTCTCCTCACTTATTGCGAAGGGAACTTCTTTAGCGAGGAGCTTAACCTTCTTTCCGCCAACAATAGCAGGTATGTAGCCTACCTTAGCTCCCATGCCCCAGCCCTTATCCCTAGCGTAGCTCGATAACATCATATTAAAGCCGAAACCAGCTGGCAAGTAGGCTATGGCGGCAGCTATTATGAACCAATTAGCCCCCCTCGGAAAGCCTGGGGCGATAAAGCCTTTAGCGACTTCAGCCCACGCACTTGCAGGTACGCCAGCTATGACGGCGACACCCACCAAGATAATTACCATAAGTACAATAGGCCAATTGACAATCTCAAGAGTTCTCTGAATCTTCGTGCCGACGTGTAAAATCACTAAACTTAATACTAAAAGCGCTATAGCCCAGACTAAGACCAATGTCTTGTCAGCTGGTCCAGGAAGCCTTCCAAGCTGAAGAGCCGCTATTGCTGTAGCTGAAGCAGCAGCCCAGCCTGGCCACATTACGGGGATAAAGAGTAACAAAGCCCATGCCCAAGCCCAGGCTATTGGCTTGCCAAGTTTCATGTAGGCCTGATGTATTGGCTGCCCACAGTAGATAGTGTATTTCATTGACTCGGCACCAAGCACCGCCTGCAAAATACAGCCAACAGCCGCGGTCCACATCAGCATTGGACCGTACTTGACTATCATAGCCGGGAACAGAAACCATTCGCCAGCGCCTATTGACAATGAAGCAAGTATTATTCCAGGGCCTATCGCTTTTAGATGTCCTAAAAAACCCTTTGGGGGCAGTGGCAATTCAGCCTCATTCATTTTACTGTACACTTCTGCTCACCCTAGTACTTTAATGTACAAAAAATTACTATAGGGTATAAAAAGTTAACTTTTCCTTGATAAACACTTCCTTAGATGCCTTATGACTTATCTAGATTCAGCAACATATACGGTGGATGCTGCCCTATATGTCAATGCTACCTTTTCACCTAATTTAACTCTGCGCAACACCTCATTAAGCACCTCTTGTAGGTTATTAGTGATCTTAATGTTTTCAATGCTTGCTGGTGTAATACCTTTAGTCAGTATAACCACTTGCTTGTCTCTTACCTTATCCTTAAGATGTAGTGCCACAATATATGGGACTATGTTACCTCGCCCTTTCCATAGTTGTTCCGTAGCTTCCTCTTCGTTGCATTTCAAAGCTTCTTCAAAGACAGGTCCATAACCTTCGTTATTGCTGGCAATCAACACTATTAAGGAGTTCTTATTTGCGATACCCACATTGTTTAAGACCGCCTTAACTGATTGGTAGAGATTTAAATTGAGTGGGCGAGCGTCAAGCACTAATACGTCGTACTTGTCTTTAATGCTGCTGACATAAAGTTCGCGTGAAAGCGAAACGGCATTTTCATATGAGCTGAAGAGTTCGCCAACAGCTCCGTATATTGAAGATTCTCGTTTCGCAACCACGTTAACTGCGTAAACCTCTATATACTTCTCAAGTTGCTTACCAACGAAGTCAATTTCGGCCTTAAAGGGATTGCCTTCAATAATAGCTGGCAACGTATATGGATGTGCATAGTACTTTAGGTGGTGTTCTACAATGCTCCTTCTGCTTGATATACCAGGTAAGAGCAGTTTAGCTCCTCCTGAAAAACCAGACCAAGGGTGTGGTATTACCATGCCAATTAAAACGATAGCATCCGACTCTACAACTCTTGACAAAAGCTCTATGGGAATGCCTCCTGGCGTTTTCCCCAAATTTATGTGAAGGTCGTGGCTCGCATCGTGGACATGCATCTTGACTGACAAGTCGCTGCCTACAAGGTCGACAGCGTCGTCCAGCGTCATCTCATGAGTACCAGTGGCGAAAACGACATTGATGTCAAGCTGTCTTTGCCTCACCAAGTTCGGTAAGAGCATCGTTAGTAGTTCTCTTAGCGGAGTAGGCCTTGTTTTGTCGGTGACAACTAGCGAAATTCTTCTAGGCTTTGAGTCTAAGAGTTCGTTAGCAAACTTCTCCATGCGGAAGGGGTCAATTAACGCGTGACGAATTGAAGGTATCTGCTTAGGCTCTAGCCTCACATAGTTAGGCAAAGCTCTCTCAAAGGCTTCTAATATGCTGGCTTCATAATCGATATAGCTTGTTAGTGGCATTCACCTCACGAGTCTTAATGACACCTCTCCTCGATTTTAAAGGGTATCTTTTGCTTAACCTTTATGGTTAAGGAACAAAATCGTAGTTTCTCTAAAAAATAGGGTGCTAACTCGAAGAAAGCTATAAGTGAAATTGCTGAGATGGTAGCGGATGTCACTAATCATTTGCTTTCAGGGCTGGTACATCATACATCAATGATGGAGATGAACGAAGTGCAGATCCTCTAAGATATGAGGACGACCATTCGACGATCCTAACTTTGCTATACGGCTGCGATCCTCACCATTAATTAAGAAAGAGGGTGGTGCTCCGGCCGGGATTTGAACCCGGGTCGCGGGCTTTCTTCGCTTTATTTCTTAGCTCGAAAGGCCCGTATCCTTGACCGGACTAGACGACCGGAGCCCAGCATGGTGTTTTGACGTTTTTCTGTTTTATTAGTTTTGCCTTTATGTTGTTTTATGTGGTTTGTTTTTGGGTAAGGTTTTTAGGTGTAGTAGCGTGGGGTTGTTTGGGGCTTGTCGATGGGACTTTCTGATGTTTTGTGGAAGCGTGCTCGTTCTTTTCCTAAGATTAGGATTGGCGTTGGAGCTGGTGTTGATGTTAATAGTGTTGTTAAAAGTATTGAGGCATTGAGGGGTGTTGCTGACTTTACTATAGTGTCAAACAGGGGTCTCTCTTGCGATTTTTGTAAGGTCTTAGTTTGTGATTGTCCTGAGGAAGTTTTGGTGGATTTGTTGTGGAGTGGTGAAGTCGATGCTTGTGTTAGGGGGTCTTTGGGGGCTAGAAGTGTCTTGGAGTGTTTAAGGAAGCGTTTCAGTGTTAGTGAGTTGTTGAGGGTTTCTATATTGGAGTTTGACAGCAGGCCTTTACTTGTTGCTCCTGTCGGTGTTGATGAAGGCTTTAGCTTTGAGGAGAAGGTTAGGCTTGTGGAGGCTGGTGTTAGGCTTTGTGGCGAGCTTGGTTTTCCTGTTAAGAGGATTGGCCTGGTATCATGTGGTAGGCTTGAGGATGTCGGTAGGTGCGAGTACGTCGATGAGAGTATTGCTGAGCTTGAGCTTTTGAAGCATAAGCTTATCGAAAAGTTTAGTGGCTTAGAGGTTGCTCATTGGGGTATCGTTGTTGAGGAGGCTGTTAAGAGCTCTGATCTCCTTGTTTTCTGGAATGGCGTTTTAGGTAACTTGTTTGTCAGATGTCTAGCTCTGTTATGTGGAGTTAGGAGTTTTGGAGCTCCTATTATGGGCATAGAGAAAGTTTTTGTAGATACTTTCCGGGGTAGGGGAGGTTTTATAGATGCGTTGTTGTTAGCTAAAGCGTTAGCTTTAGCGAGGCTTAGTAAATGAGCTGCGTAGCTAGCCCATATAATGAAGAAGTTAAGGTTAATAGGTTTGTCACCATATATGACACCACTTTGAGGGATGGCGAGCAAACCCCCGGTGTGAGGTTTTCAGTTGATGATAAGGTTTTAATTGCTCGTAAACTTGATGAGTTTGGCATTCACGAAATTGAAGCTGGTTTTCCAGTTGTTTCAGAGGAGGAGAGGGTTGCTGTTAAGAAAGTAGCTAGTGAAAGACTTAAAGCTAAGGTTTTAGCTCTTTGCAGGGCTTTACGTAATGACGTTGATGTAGCCTTAAGCTGCGATGTTGATGGCGTTATAATTTTCATACCGCTATCTGATCTCCACTTAAAATATAAGCTTAAGATCAGCTATGAGCAAGCCGTGGACTGTGCTGTTAATGCCGTTGAATACGCTAAAGAGCATGGCATTTTCACCCAAATAACAGCTGAAGATGCTACGAGGACTGACGTTGAGCGTTTAATAGGCTTATTTAAGCGTGCTAAAGAGTATGGTGCTGATAGATTTGGCTTAGCAGATACGGTTGGCGCCATCGCCCCATCAGCTTTTAAGAAGCTTGTCAGTTTTGTTAAAGAGCAAGTTAAGGGCACGATTTCGGTACACTGTCATAACGACCTGGGACTTGCTGTTGCAAACTCTTTAGCTGCATATGAGGCAGGTGCCGATGCGATTTCTGTTTCTATTAATGGCTTAGGAGAACGCTGTGGCAATGCGGCATTAGAGGAGGTTGTGATGGCCTTATACTGCCTATATGGAGTTGACTTAGGTTTTAAGCTTTACATGCTTAAGGAGCTTTCAGAGCTTGTCGAAAAGCTATCTGGTGTTAAAGTACATATTTGCAAGCCCATTGTTGGAGAAAACGCGTTTAAACACGAATCTGGTATTCACGTTGCTGCCGTACTTAAAAACCCATTTACCTACGAGTGTTATTCTCCGGAACTCGTTGGTATGCATAGACAAATTGTTTTTGGTAAGCATTCTGGTTTATCTGGGATTAAAGAAGTGCTTGAAAGCAGAGGGCTTAAGCTTTCCGACGACAAGCTTCATGAGTTGTTAAATGCCGTAAAGGCCTATGATGAGCGTAAGGGACCATTAACTGTTGAACAGCTTATTGAGATGGCTAGGGGGCTTTTACGTGGGGTTAACACTCGCTGAGAAGATTTTAAGTAGGAAGGTTGGAAGAAGGGTTTCCGCTGGGGAATTCGTTGAAGTTGATATCGACTTAGCATATTTTCACGATGGTTCAGGTCCTTTAGTTATCAAGGCTTTGGAAGATATGGGTGTTGATAAACTCGCTAATCCAGATAAAGTTGTGGTCGTTTTTGATCACTCCGTCCCACCACATAGTGATCAAGCAGCTACTCTTCAACGCCTTGTTAGAAATGCCGTTAAGAAGTTTAACGTAAGGTACTTCTATGACTTAGGTGAAGGCGTTTGCCACCAAGTTATCCCTGAAAAAGGGCATGTTCTACCAGGTCAAGTTATTGTAGGCGCCGACTCACATACATGCACATTGGGAGCTTTTGGCGCCTTTGCAACAGGTGTCGGAGCAACAGATTTAGCATACGCCTTAGCTACTGGCAAGTTGTGGTTTAGAGTCCCCGAGACGATCTTAGTTAGAGTAAATGGTTCTTTTGCGCCAATGGTTTCAGCGAAGGACCTCGCTCTAAAGATCGTTGGGGAAATAGGCGTTAACGGAGCTATATACAAGTCTATTGAGCTGACGGGACGAGGGGTATCTAAAATGAGCATTGCATCTAGGATGACAATTGCTAACATGGCTGTTGAGATGGGGGCTAAAGTCGGGTTGATAGCTGCGGATCAGGAGACGATTCGGTACTTAAAGGCTAAAGCTTCTCTTGGAGAAGCATTATTCATGGAAGGAGGAGATGCTGACGCTAGCTATGAAGATGTAAGGTTCTTTGATCTAAGCAGCTTGGAGCCACAAGTAGCACTTCCACATAGCCCTGGTAACGTAAAGCCCATTGAAGAGGTTGAGGGAGTTGAAATTGATGAAGCTTTCTTAGGATCATGTACTAACGGGAGATTAGAAGACCTACTAGTGGCAGCTGAGATTATGAGGGGAAGGAAAGTTCACGAGAATGTCCGCTTCGTCGTCGTTCCCGCTTCTAAGGAAGTTTATCTTAAGGCTCTAGAAATGGGCATAATTAAGATACTCTTAGAGGCTGGCGCATTAATCGGGGTTCCAGGTTGTGGACCTTGTTTAGGTGCTCACATGGGGGTCTTAGGAGAAGACGAGGTCGCTATCTCAACGTCTAATAGAAATTTCTTAGGAAGGATGGGCAGTCCTAAAGCTAAGATATATCTAGCTTCACCGCAAACAGTGACTGCTTCTGCTATTGAAGGGAGGATCACTGACCCTAGGAGGTTTATGCGATGAAAGCAATTAGCGGTAGAGTATGGAAATTCGGAGACAATATAGACACTGATGTAATCATAGCAGGAAAATACCTTAGAACTACTGATTGGTCTACGTGGGCAAAACACTTAATGGAGAGCCTAGACCCGGAGTTCAGCTCAAGAGTTAAGCCAGGGGACATAATAGTAGCTGGTGAAAACTTTGGCTGCGGATCTAGTAGAGAACAAGCAGTTTTAGCAATTAAGATGGCTGGTATAGGTGCTGTTGTAGCAGAGTCTTTTGCTAGAATCTTCTTCAGAAATGCTATAAACAGAGGTTTGCTTGTTGTACAATGCAAAGGTATAGCGAAAAGCGTCGAGAATGGAGATGTTATAACAATAGACGTGAACAAAGGTGAGGTTCTAACACCAAGAGGCATCCTAAAGATTCAACCAATACCGAGCTTTTTAATGGAGATTTTAGAAGCAGGCGGTCTTGTGGAATACTATAAAAGGAAGATGCGTAAAGAAGTCGTTTAAAAAAAGTGTAAGGAATGGCAATGAAAGCTGCCAAATGTATTGTAAAAGCCCTTGAGAAAGCTAAGGTTAGCGTTGTCTTTGGAATACCTGGTAGATGGGTTCTACCAATATATGAAGCGCTCCGCTCCTCTAAGATAAGACATGTGTTAATGAGGGATGAAAGGGGGGCTTCTTATGCAGCTTATGGGTATGCTAAAGCTAGAAAATGGGTTGGAGTTTGCCTATCGACAGCTGGCCCAGGGGCTTTAAACGCCTTACCTGGTATTGCAGCAGCCTATAGAGATCATATACCAGTAACGCTGATTTCAGGTCAAGTTTCAGAAGAAAATGTTGAAGCATCCGTAGAATACGTTGACGCATTAAGTATTTATAGACATGTAACTAAAGCAGCATTAAAGATATCACTCGCCGAGACGCCTTCAAACACAGTCCTAAAGGCTCTATCTTCATCACTTACTCCTCCGACAGGACCTTCATATGTAGAGGCATCGTTAGGCTTACAGCTAAGTGAAATTAAAAATTGTAAGACTGATTTTCAGTTAACTATTAAAAACAACACGTTATGCGAAGAAGACGTAACACAAGTAGTTAAGCTTCTTAATAAAGCTAAGCGCCCCCTAATATTAGCTGGGCATGGCGTAATTCTAGCTAAAGCGCATAAAAGTCTTCAAAGCTTCTCAATTAAATATGGTATTCCAGTTGTTACTTCCTTACTGGGGAGAGGCGCTCTATCTGAATATTCTAATCTGAATCTAGGATGGATTGGACTGAGGGGAAACGAGCAAGCTAACTTGGCTTTATCTCAATGCGATGTATTAATAATTCTAGGGTGCAGATTAAGTGATTTAACCATTACATCAAGGAATATACTCGTAGGAAAGCGTATAGTACATGTCGAGTTAGATGAGCGTAATTTCTATGATAAAGCTGACTTAAAGATCAAAGCTGATGTAAAAGCTTTCTTAGAATGTCTACTTAAGCACATGAAAGGGTTTACAAAGAAGCCTCTATGGTTTAAGAAAAAGCGTGTAGAATATGCGTACAAAGGAGTTATGTCCAAGGCTTTGAAGAGTGTATTTAAACACGTTAGGAAAGGGTTCTTCACCATCGACATAGGACAACACGCTATACTGGCCTTAACGTTAGCAAAAGTTTCTCACAAGAAGTCACTTATAATACCAGGCGGCTTAGCACCCATGGGCTTTGCCATACCAGCTGCTATTGGCGCTTGCCTCGTAAAAAAGGGGGTAGAAGTGGTAGCGCTAGTTGGCGATGGGGGCTTTCAAATGTCGTGTAGCGAGCTAGCTACGATATCTCAGTTAAACTTGCCTATTAAGATCGTGTTATTTAATAATCGTGGTCTCGGTCTCATTAGGCAACAGCAGGAAGCTTTTTATGGCGTATCTTATGAGACATCGTTCAAAGATGTCGATTACGTTAAATTAGCGGAATC
>Ga0180302_10001597_pt1 | contig 10800 bp, 9 predicted proteins | sample GuaBasSediGuay17_FD_121794 | JGI IMG/M metagenome (GOLD analysis project Ga0180302, IMG submission 121794) | Subseafloor sediment microbial communities from Guaymas Basin, Gulf of California, Mexico - Guay17, Core 4571-4, 12-15 cm | ecosystem: Environmental > Aquatic > Marine > Hydrothermal... | reverse complement strand
GCTCTACGCACCTCCGGAGCTGGGGGGGTTCTACCATTACTTAGAGGTCCACGTGGGGGAGGAGATAGAGGTCAGGGTTATACCCCTGCTCAGGTGGCTCTCGATCTTCCCGAATTCCGCCAAGCTCGAAGTGGGGGACACCTTGAGGCTGAGGGCCTTCGGGGAGGACCCGACCGGGAGGACGATATCTGTCGGCCCCCCGATGTGGGTGAGGTGGACCTCGAGCGATACCTCGGTCGGAAGGGTGGACTCCGTGGGGACGTTCGTCGCCCTCTCGGAAGGCGACGTGGAGGTCACAGTAAGGTGTGGGCTGAGATATGGAAGGGCACATTTATCGGTCGTCCGGAGCACAGATACGGGGGATGCCGGAACATCGCCGGTCCCCGAAGGTTATTCCCTGCACAGCTTCCCGAACCCTTTCAACGATGTCACAAGCGTAAGCTTCGAGGTTACAGCAGGATGTAAGGTTGCACCCGGGGATTAGGTCGCAAGGTCCGGACGCCCGTGGGAAAGTTTTCTAAGGCCATAAAGGTGACATTGTTGGGGTAAGGTCACATGTACGCAGTTCTGTGCTTCGATGTCGAGGATGTGTACTTCCCACCTGAGTATCGCATAGACGATATCCCGGGCTGGCTGGCCGAGATCATGACGGACTGCGGCATACGTGGCACCTTCTTCGTCACAGGCGAGAAGGCGCGCTCACTGAGGGAGCGCGGGAGGAGGGATGTGATCGAGAGGATGGCGGGACACAGCATCGGGTCGCACGGGCAGGGCAACCTACACCCGTTGATCCCGGAGATACTGCAGGACAAGGGCTGGGACGATGGGGTGGAGGCCATGCGGAGGTACGAGGAGGAGGTGACCCAGGAACACGTCCGGACCTTCGGCCGTGAGCCAGTTGCCCTTTCGAGGCACAACGCCTACTTCGCCCCCCAGCACATCGCCGTGGCCGGCGAGAGGGGAATCCCCTATATGTACAACATAGTGAGGATCAAGGAGTACGATCAACCAACTTGGTACGCAGGCGCTTTGACCTTCCCCTTCGAGGGGAGCGAGACCGTGATCCCAACTGGCTTGGATACCATCTACAGCCGCGATGAGATCTTCGAGCAGCGGCTTAGGGAGATCGACAAGGCCTTACAGGACCGAATGGAGCGAGGCTTTGAGTACGTCACGATCTTCGGCTGCCATCCCGTGCGGGTTATGACGCGTGGATGGCAGGAACATTACTGCCTGGCAAGCGGGATGACCCGCACCCCCCAGGAGCTGGGGTGGCTCTATGGCGTCAAATCCGGAGAGGAGGAAGCGAGGGCGAGGGCCAACTTCCGGCGATTCGTGGAGTACCTCCGCGACCATCCGGACGTGGAGGTGGTCGGAATCGAGGAGGCAGCACGGCTTTTCTCGACGCAGCCCTCGCATATCCGGCGGGATGTCTTGACGCTGTACGCCGAGGAGCTGGAGCGCGCCCGCAGGCCGGTCTTCCATTCGACGTTCTCGCCAGCGGAGCTGGTCTGTGGGTTCGCTGAGTCGCTCATCTATGCGGAGGAGCACGGCGACCTTCCAAGCGAGGTACAGCGGAGGGACGTCCTCGGGCCGAAGTCCCGGCCGGCGGTCGGGATCGAGCGCGATAGGGTCACGCATGAACAGGTGATAGCGATGTGCCGTCAACTGGTGGGGCATGTCCTCAAGGAGGGGGCACTGCCTGCGAACCTCCATGTCGAGGGCGCACGTGTGGGCATCGGCCAGTTCGCAGTGGTGGCCGCTCGCACCTACCTTGCCCAGGCACGCTACGAGAAGTACGAGGTTTTGCGCATCCATGAGACACCTCGCTATCCAGATGCCGCCTTCGAGGTGGACGCGTGGGTCCGCAGGGAGATCGGGGAGCACTGGGCCATGCCCCTGGATTTCACCTGCGACCGGCTGGCGGAGCACGCTCGGCTGCAGACGTGGACGATGAAGCCCGCTTGGCTACGACCTCCCCAGGGTCCCGCGCCCGACGGGGAGCGCATCGTCCTGTGAAGAAAGGTCGAGACGGACCCGGGTGACCTCCGACAGCGGAGGAAGTGAAGATATGGTCAGGATAGCACTTGCACAAGTCTCAGCCAAGGAGGATGTTGAGGAGAACATCCTCAAGGGCCTCCGGCTTATGGAGGAGGCCAGGGAGAGAGGGGCATCCCTCATCTGCTTCCCCGAGCTTTCCTTCCTCCCCTTCTTCCCCAGGGTCCGTGCCGACAGGAGGTTCTTCTCGTTGGCCGAGCCGATACAGGGTCCTACGGTGGAGCGGTTCCGGAGGAAGGCGAAGGAACTGGGGATTGCAGCGGTCGTAAACATCTACGAGAGGGCCTCCCCGGGCGAATACTACGACACATCGGTGGTGATGGACACCGACGGGAGGCTCCTCGGCATAAGCAGGATGATGCACATAGCTGAGCTTCCGGACTACAACGAGAAGTTCTACTACTGGGAGGGGGATACAGGATTTCCGGTCTTCGACCTGGGGTTTGCGAAGGTAGGGATAGCCATCTGCTACGACAGGCACTTTCCCGAGCACATGAGGGCCCTTACCTTGGGGGGAGCGGAGCTCATACTCGTCCCCACGGCGACTTCCACCCCCGTCTTCAGGGAGATATGGGAGCTGGAGATGAGGGCGGCCGCTGTGGCGAATCAGGTCTTCGTGGCGGTCGCCAACAGGGTCGGGAGGGAAGGGGAGATGGAGTTCTTCGGGAGGAGCTTCGTGGTGGACCCCTTGGGGGAGGTCATCTCCAGGGCTGAGGGGGAAAGGGAGGAGCTTTTAGTAGCTGAGCTCGACCTGGGGGCGATAGAGCGAGCACGCCAGCTCCTCCCCTTCCTCCGCGACAGGAGGCCGGAGGTGTACGGGGTGCTGAGCGACGTTCGACTTGCGGGAGGAAAGCTATGAAAGGAGGAGGAGGATGAGCAAGCTGGCGATGAAAGGCGGACCGAAGGCCGTCCGGACCGACCCGGGGGACATCTTCTCATGGCCCATCATAACGAAGGAGGACGAGGAGGCAGCGCTTGAGGTGTTGCGGGCGGGGAAGATGTCGAGGATCGACGTCACCCAGAAGTTCGAGGAGGAGTTCGCAAGGTGGCACGGGGTGAAGTATGCCCTCGGCCACAACAACGGCACAGCCGCCCTCCATGCGGCCATGTTCGGATGCGGTGTCGGTGTGGGCGACGAGATAATCTGTCAGAGCCTCACATACTGGGCTTCAGCCCTGCCGGCGCTTTCGCTTGGAGCCACCATCGTCTTCGCCGAGGTAGACCCCAACACCCTGACGCTCGACCCCAAGGACGTGGAGAGGAGGATAACCGACAGGACCAAGGCCATAGTCGTGGTCCACTACTGCGGTTATCCCACCGACATGGACCCCATAATGGAGATAGCAGAAAGGCACAAAATCAAGGTCATAGAGGACTGCTCCCACGCCCACGGCGGACTCTACAAGGGAAGGCTCGTGGGGACCATAGGGCATGTTGCCGCATTCTCGCTAATGTCCGGCAAATCCCTGATCGCAGGGGAAGGGGGGATACTGATCACCGACGACAGGGAGATATACGAGAGGGCGGTCGCGTTCGGGCACTACGAGAGGACGCACGATGTCCTGACGATCCCCGAACTTAAGCGGTTCGCGGGGCTTCCGCTTGGAGGTTACAAATACAGGATGCATCAGATATCATCGGCTGTTGCGAGGGTGCAACTGAAATACTACAAGGAGAGGATGGAGGAGATACAGAGGGCGATGAACTACTTCTGGGACCTGCTCGAGGGCGTTCCTGGCATAAGGGCGCACCGTCCGCCTAAGGGCTCGGGAAGCACGATGGGAGGATGGTATGCGCCGCACGGGCTTTATGTCCCCGAGGAGCTCGGTGGGCTGAGCGTCGAGAAGTTCTGCGAGGCCGTAAGGGCGGAAGGTGTGGAGAACTGCCACCCGGGAGCGAACTCTCCCCTCCACCTCCACCCCATGCTGAACGAGGCGGATGTATACGGCCACGGCAGACCCACACGGATAGCGAACGCATCGAGGGACGTCAGACAACCGAAGGGGAGCTTGCCGGTGACGGAGTCCTTGCCCTCCCGCATCTTCAGCATTCCGTGGTTCAAGAGGTTCTATCCCAAGGTCATAGAGGAGCACGCCCTTGCGTTCCGCAAGGTAGCCGAGAACGCCGATGAGCTCCTCGAGGACGATTGAGCGGTCACAGGCGACGAAGATTTGAGGCATCATAACACCCCCAAAACGGAGGTGGAAAGGGCAGGAGCTGCTTGCCAGCCGTTCCTCCGTCGTGACGAGGGCTCTTTGCCCAACCAACTTATGGTTGTGGCAGGCAGGGGATGAACTCCTTTGACGGCTTTAAAGGTCCGAGGGACGATGCTATCGGTCCGGATGTTCCCTTGAGCCCGCAGGAGAGGAAGGCTCTCGAAAGGAGGGTGGTCGTCAAGGGGTTCACCACAGAGGCGGTGCAGGAGGCTTGCGATAGGGCAAAAAAGGATGGAATACCGGTCGTCTACCTTCCTGAAGGGCGTTATGTGCTCAACGGCGTCAAGATACCAGGCGGGCTAACTTTGCTGGGTGCAGGCTCCAAAACTCTCATTTCAACGGTGAAGGACGGGATGATCTTCAAAGTGCTCGGCGACAAGGTCAGGATTACACGCATGAAGATGTACGGCGGCAACCCAACGCCTGCGCACATAAGCGAAAGCTGTTGCCTGCAAGCGTATGAGGTTAAGGACATCAGGGTTGACCATTGCGAGGTGAGCGCCTTTGCGAGGGCGATATGGTTCGGAAGAGGTGCTATCGCACAGGTTGATCATTGCATCATCCATCATAATTGCTGGTCTGGGCTGGGTTATGGTGTGATCTCAGTCGGCGATGGCACACGGGTGCTGGTGTGTGATAATATCTTCCATTCCAACCGCCACACCGTCACTTCAAACTACGGCAGTCCACATTATACCTTCAGGCATAACCATATCCTTGACGATAAGGACTGCGCAAGGAGGGACAACCTCAGCCAGTGCGACGTTCACTCTGAAGCGACCGAAGGCACGTTCGTGGTGGAATACAACATGTTTGAAAATCTCAAAGGAGCTATCGGGGCATGGGCTGGCGCCTTCATCGTCCGGGGCAACCTGTTCAGGAATGTCGGTTACGCCATCTGGATCACTTCCAGAAGGCCGCATGAGATTCAGGACAACAATATCTTTGAGAACGTGAAGCATAGATACCGAGGCGTCGTCACCGGCGTGTGCAAAGGTGAGCGCCCCATCACCATCCCATACATGATGGAGATGGACGAAACGGGCGTGATCAAGGTTTTTGAGAAGGACACAACCGCCTATTACACAGGCTCTGGAAAGGCACAGTTGGGGCAAATACTGTGAAAACGTTGGAGGGGAGGGAACATGAAGATGACCTTCCCCGATTGGCGACCCGAAAGGTGGGTGGATTTCCCGCAAAACCCGCTGATAGAACCGCCGAACGGGTATGTGATAGGCGACCCCCAGGTCATCCTCCCCGGGGAGCTCGACCGCTTCTGGCACATGTTCGCTTACGGAAGGGGTGCGATCTACCGCTTCCGCTCCGAAGACGGTGTGGGATGGGAACTTGAGCGAACCATCACATCGTTCGCAAGGTGGGCGGGGCTGGTCTACCTTTACAGGGAGGGCGGTAGATGGTATATCTTCTATACCAGGGCGGACGAAAACGGCTGCACGGTCATCTGCGCCAGGGAGAGCGACGACCTTGAAAACTGGGGCGATGAGAGGGTAGTTCTGAGGCCGGAGCTGCCGTGGGAGAGGGAGGGAAGGCTGGTCCAGGTCAGAAACCCATGCCTGGTCAAGGTGGGAGACACCTACAGGCTTTATTACTCTGCCGGGACTGTTTGGCTTGACGACTGCGGCTATGAGGAGCCGAAGTATGTGAGCTTCGCCGAGGCGGATGAGATCTACGGACCTTACAGGAAACACGGCGAGCCGATAATCGAGCCCGACCCGAAGGTGCCGTACAGGAACTTCGGGGCGGGAGCGTTGAAGGCCTTTCGCCGGGAAGGGGGGTTCATCGGGCTCAACAACGGGATCTATAGGGACGAGGATGGCAGAAGCCGTTCGGCGATATGCCTGATGGCATCGGACGATGGGATCAAGTGGGCGGATGCGCCCTTCAACCCGATCATCCCTCCGACCATCGGCTGGAAGAGGGCGCTTGTGTATCAGCTCGATCTTGTAAATTATCAGGGGAGGACCATCATCTACTACAACGCCAGGGATGGCTGGCGTGAGGGGAAGGAAAGGATAGGGGCATCGGAGCTTATCCGCAATTGAGGAGGTGGCGATGGGCATTAAAGCAGGGGTAAGTGTGGTAAACATCACCCCTCCCGTAGGTTTCCCGATGGCGGGATACGGCGGGAGGGAGAAGGGATGTGAGACGGTCGACGACGAGCTTTTCGCAAAAGCCCTCGTCCTGCACGACGGGGAGACGAAGCTCGCCCTCGTCACAACGGACCTCGTGGGAATCCCTCCGGATTTCGCCGGGGAGGTAAAGTCGATCGTCCAGCGGAAGACCGACATCCCGAAGGAGAACGTGATAATCTGCGCATCCCACACCCATTTCGGACCTGCCCTGAGGAGGCTCAACTACCTTCCAGAGGAGGCGCAGGAGGAGTTCCACGAGAGCTACGTCCAGAACGCAGCGAGGCTCATCGCAGGGGCTATCAGGGTCGCCGACGGCTCTTTGAGGGAGGCCAAGCTCGGCTGGGGCGTGGGGAAGGCGCCCGAGCTCGTCTTCAACAGGAGGACGAAGCGCCCCGACGGGAAGGTCGTGATGTCGTGGAGACCTCCGAAGCCCGAAGAAGCAAAGGAGCTGACCTTCGGACCCACCGACCCCGATGTCGGGGTCATCAGGATTGACGATGCCGACGGCGGGCCTGTGGCGACCGTCGTCAACTTCGCATGCCACCCCGTCTGCGGGGTCGACAGGCTATACGCCATCTCCGCCGACTACCCTGGATATGCCATGAGTGTAGTTGAGAAGGTGAGGGGGGGGACGTGCATGTTCTCGCTCGGATGCGCCGGGAACATCGTCCCGATAGAGCGTGAGGGGGATGCCAGAAGATGGATAGGGACGGCGCTCGGCGCCGAGGTTCTGAAGGTCCTGGAGGGGGTGGAGACCGATCCGGACGTCAGGCTGAAGGTGGTCGGAAGGTCTTTGGATCTGCCTCTCAAGCCCCTTCCCTCCCCGGACGACGTCCGAAGGGAGGTAAAGGAGACCGAAAGGATGATAGCCGAGGCGGAGCGCAAGGGAGCCCCATACCCCGAGATAAGCGCCCTTAAAGGTAAGCTGCAGAAGGCGAAGCTTACCCTCCTGCTGGCCGAGGAGGCCGAGGGGAAGAGGAAGGTCGGGACCGAGATAAGCGTCCTGCGGATCGGGACGCTCAAGCTCGTATGTCTGCCAGGGGAGGTGTTTGTGGAGATAGGGCTTTCGATCAAGGAGAGGCAGAAGGATGCGTTCGTTCTCAGCCTCTGCAACGACTCGCTCAACTACGTCCCCATATCTTCGGCATACGAAGAGGGGGGTTACGAACCCGAAACCACCACCTTGGAGAGGGGTGCTGGCGAGATGCTCCTACAGGAGACACTGAAGTTGCTCGAGGAGGTGTGAGATGAGAAAGAAGGTCTTTCTGGACGAGATGACTTGGCGCGAGGCGAAGGATGCCATCGAGCGGGGCGCTCCCGTCTTCTTACCGACGGGACCTGTCGAGGGGCACGGACCGCACGTGCCACTTGGCTGCGATTATTACATCGCAACAGCTTTTTCGGTCGTGATGGCTCAGAAATGCGGAGGAGTGGTTCTGCCGCCTCTGACCTACAACTTCAGCGGCGCCACGAGCACGTTCAGAGGAGCGGTGTCGGTCCCCATCGACGTCCAGGTCCAGATGCTCAAGGCGATAATAAGGGCGCTCTGGAGGCAGGGGTTCAAATACATATTCGTTGTGAGCGTCCACGGCCCCAACGGGATACCGATAGGGAACGCCGTGAGGTCGCTTTTCGAGGACGAAAATATCCCAGCGGTTTATCTGAACCCGTGGGGGTTCGTGGAAGAGGAGCGTTTGAAGCGTGATGTCCCGAACTACGACGACAACTACAAGGAGGCGATGCTTGCGTACGCCGCCGCCAAAATCCTGGGCAAGGAAAGCGCCATACCTGACCTGGGCGAGCTGAAGGACGAGGAACCTCCCGAAGGGTGCGAACTTGCGGAACCCCTGAGGAAGGTCCAGAGGTACGGGATGGTGGGATACCATTACACGCACGAACTCCAGCACATATCCCCAAGGGCGGGGATAGACGTGGAACTCGGCCTTAAGGTGTACGAGGAGACCGCCGAGAGGATGCTCCCCGTCGTGGATGCGCTCCGTGAATATGTAAGGTGGATCGAGGAGCATCCGAGGGAATACATAGGAGGGGGAAGATGGAGATGGTGATAGACTGTCACGCCCACCTTCATCACCACAGCAGCAGGACATGGCAGGAGGACGACAGGAAGCTGATAGAAGCTGCCGACAAGCTCGGCATAGATAAGCTTTGCTGTTCCATACTTCCTCCCAGGTTCCCCTCGACCCCCGAAGGCTTCCAGGAGTGCAACAGGTGGGTAGCCGAGGCCATGGAGAGGTTCCCCGGAAGGGTGTTGGGCTATTGCTACGTCAACCCCGGATACATAAGGGAGGCGCTCGATGAGATAAGGAGGTGCGTTGAGGAATGGGGGTTCGTCGGGATAAAGCTCTACAACGAGTATCGTTGCGATGAGCCCGTTGTCTTCCCGATAGTCGAGCTTGCGACGGAGCTGAAGGTCCCGATATTACAGCATGCGGGTCACCCCCATTACTTCGTGGAAGACCAACCGAGGCTCTCAGATGCGGGGCATATCGCCCAGTTGGCACGACGCTATCCCGAGGCCATCCTGATCTGCGCACATGTGTGCGGTGGGGGGGACTGGGAGTGGACGATAAAGGCGCTGAGGAACGTCCCGAACGTCTACCTCGACACGAGCGGAAGCGTCACTGATGAGGGTGTGATAGAGATGGCGGCACGGATGCTCGGGGTGGAGCGACTCCTCTTCGGCTGCGACATGTCCATGACGGCGGGCATCGGAAAGGTCCGCTCGGCCCGCCTGAGCGAGGATGAGAAAAGGAAGATACTGGGCGGGAACATGCTACAGATTTTGGAGAGGAGGGGAGGGCGATGCTGATAGATGTCAACGCATATCTTGGGCACTTCGCCTTCAGGCGTCTGCGATACAACACCGCAGAGGAACTCCTTAAGCTTATGGACGAGAGAGGAATAGACAAAGCCATCGTCTCAAGCGCAAGCGCCATCACCTACCGGAACGCCCAATCAGGAAACGAGGAGCTTTTCGAGGAGGTGAAAGGGCACGAGGACAGGTTGATCCCGTTTGCCGTCATAAACCCCGCTTATGCCGGATGGGAGGACGACCTGAGGATATGCCGTGAGGAGTTCGGGGTGAAGGGCTTGCGGCTCTATCCCAAATGGCACAACTATGAGCTTTCAGACCCCCGCTGCGTGGAACTCATAAACCGAGCGACCGAGATGGGGATGGTAATCTCCATACCGATACGTGTGGAGGATTACCGTCAGCGCAGCTGGCTGGTTGACGTGCCCGATGTGCCGCTGGATGAGATAGCGGAGCTGGTGAGAAGATGCCCGGAGGCGAAGTTCGTCCTCGTAAACGGGATAGGGTTCGTCAACTCGCCGTTGGGGCAAAAGGGGAGCGAGCTTCCCCCGAACTACTTCATAGAGATCTCGCGCCTGAGCGCCCTGCTTCGAAACGAGATAGGTCAACTGATAGAGAACATCGGCGCCGAGCGCATCGTCTTCGGTACGGGCATCCCGTTCAAGTATCCCGACCCATCGCTCGTCAAGCTTGAGGTGTTGGAGATAAGCGAAGATGAGAAGGAGATGATCAGGTGGAGGAACGCAGCATCCGTGCTGGCACTGTGAAGATACTCGTGTTAAGCGACGTGGGGGAGGACATCTTCGGCAGGAACCTCGCCGTGCTCTATCCGGGGCGGGTGACGGTGGTGGACTTCACGAGAGAAGTTCCATCGCTTGAGGGCTACGACTTCGTGGTAACGCACCTTGTGAAGGGGTCGAACGTCCACCGCCTTGACTTCCCCTCCCTGAGGGAGTTCGCCCGTCGTGGAGGGCAGGTCATCTGCTCCCTGTTCGAATACGCTCACCATCGTGGACTCGAGTTCCGAAAGACTTACCTTCCAGGCCCACAGCGTCCCGGAATAAGGATAGAGGTCGTAAACGATGTGACCCGTGGATTTTCAGTCGGCGACGTCCTTCCCTGGTACGGCCAGGTCTCACACGGCATAGAGAACTCCCCAAATCAGTTCTGGCAGAGGCAGATCATTGGCTTGACCGACTCCGACGAGCTGACCGTCCTCGCCACGTCCACGGTGAACGGAGGGGCGGTCATCCTTGAGGAGAGGGTCGGGGAGGGGCGGATAGTGGCGATGGACATCCGCTCGCTCTCCGAGCCCTTCTTCGATTCGATCGGCTCCGTCAACAAATATCTGTTCATCGGAAACATCATCGGAGGTTCGGTTCGATACGGCAGGTACTATCCCAGAAAGTTGACCTACGATGAGTTCGTGGACACGGCGAGGCGGCTGAGCCGACGCTGCCCGCACGTCCGTTTCGACGAAGAAGGGGAGGCAAGCGGAGGTTACAGGATGTTCTCGCTTACCATAGGGGATGAGGGGAAG
>Ga0180302_10001595_pt1 | contig 10805 bp, 8 predicted proteins | sample GuaBasSediGuay17_FD_121794 | JGI IMG/M metagenome (GOLD analysis project Ga0180302, IMG submission 121794) | Subseafloor sediment microbial communities from Guaymas Basin, Gulf of California, Mexico - Guay17, Core 4571-4, 12-15 cm | ecosystem: Environmental > Aquatic > Marine > Hydrothermal... | reverse complement strand
CTTCAGACGCAAGGCTCGAAGCTAAAGCTCGTGGAGCCAGAGAACCTCCACCTAACGTTGTTCTTCCTAGGTGAGCAGCCGCCAAGTGTCGTTGAGAGAGTTAAGGGTGTCCTGTCAGAGCTCTCCTTTAGCCCGTTCACCTTAAAGCTTAAAGGTATAGGTGCCTTTCCGTCAATAGACAGACCTAGGGTTATATGGGTTGGCATTAGCGAGGGCTTTGAGCACGTGAGGGAAATATACTCGCACTTAAGGCCTAAGTTACTCTCAATACCTCTAAGGCTTGAGAGCGAGTCGAGGTTTGAGCCTCACGTGACTTTGGCCAGGGTTAAGTTCTCGGGTTACGCTTTGAGGAAGACCTTGAGCAGCTTAAGAGAGGTTGAGATAGGCTTTCAAGAGGTTAAGTCTATAAGGCTTAAGAAGAGCACATTAACGCCTCGCGGCCCTATCTACGAGACTATCTATGAAGCTAGGTGTGAAGGTGAAGCGTAGCTCATGGAGCTTCACGTCCAAGAGCTTCTAGAGGAGGTTTTGAAGGAGCTCTCCCCCGATGAGGAGGAGAGGGGGTTAGTCGATTCCATAGTGGAGGTCTTCACGAAGAGGATATCTGAGGTCTGCAGGAGGCTAGGCGTTAAAGCTAGGCCTGAAGTTCAAGGGTCTATAGCTAAGGACACTTGGATCAAAGGTGACAAGGACATAGACATATTCATAATTTTTCCTCCCGACACCCCTATCGATGAGGTTAAGCGTGTAGGGCTTGAGGTTGCTAGAGCTTCAGCTGGAGATAGGTACTTAGAGTGTTACGCTGAGCATCCTTACGTGAGAGCTCTAGTGGACAGCTACATGGTCGACATAGTGCCGTGCCTAGAGATCAGCGGCGAGGTTTCTAGGCCGCTAACGGCTGTTGACAGAACACCTCTTCATACTCGCTTCGTGAAGTCTAGACTTAATGAGAAGCTGAGGAACAACATTAGGCTCCTCAAGGGCTTCATGAAGGGTATAGGGGCTTATGGAGCTGAGATCAAGGTGTCCGGGTTTTCAGGCTACTTGTGCGAGCTCTTAGTGTTATACTACGGCTCCTTCCTAGACGTAGTGCACGAAGCCTCTAATTGGAGGCCTTACTCGACAGTTATAGACATAGCCAGCCACTACGAGGATCCGTCTAGGGCTTTAGAGGTCTTTAAAAGCCCCCTAGTCGTCGTGGACCCAGTTGACAAGAACAGAAACGTCGCTGCTGCTCTCTCCTTGGAGAAGCTCTCCACTTTCATATTGGCGTGCCAGCTTTTTATGTTAAAGCCAAGCAAGGTGTTCTTCGGCCTGGGAGTAGAGCGTAAAGAAGCTGCAAAGCTGGACATAAAGTCCTACATTGAGAAGAGCGGGACAGCTCTACTAGCTATCGCTACAGATCTAGAGCCCTCACCTCCCGACATCTTGTGGGGGCAGATTAAGAGGTCTAGTCAAGGCCTAGCCAAGCTTCTCGAGAGAGGGGGCTTCAAGGTCTTGAGGTACACAGCTTGGTGCGATGAGCGGCTTGAGAGCCTTGAGGAGAATAGGGAGGTTGTGTTCTTATTCGAGATAGAGAGAGACGAGGTACCTCCCACCATCAAACATGTAGGTCCACCAGTCACGTCAAGGCATAACACCTTGAAGTTCCTCTCTAAACATGTATCCTCAAGCTCAACGGTTGCAGGTCCCTTCATTGAAGGCGATAGACTAGTCGTCTTAGTCGCCAAGAGAGTTAGTGAAGCTCCAGCTTTAATCAGGACTGAGTACCCCAATGCTGACATAAGCAAAGCAGTCATCTCAGCCTTCAAGCGCAGGCTGGACATAGCACTAAACGAGGACATAGTAGATATATGCAAGAGAGGGGTAGAGGACTTTAGGAAGTCCTTAAGCTCATTTCTTAAGGGAGCTCCAGAGTGGCTCATAGAATGCTTCAGGTGAGGCTCTATAGACCTGAGGACCGCGACTTACTGGTTAAGATACTCTGCTATCCTAAGCCTTGTAGTGATGAGGTTCTCGCTGACAGACTTCGCCAACTGCAGGAGCTCGACGTGGACGCTGTAGTCTCCTACGGCTGCCAAGAGGTTCAGGGCTTCAATGTGCTGGGGAAGGGTTGTGACAGCGTAGTTGTAAAGGCCTTAGTCAACGACCTCGCCGTAGCCTTGAAGATTAGGAGGGTGGACTCTCACGTTAAGACTCTAATTTCGGAGGGGGAGAGCCAAGCTTTAGCTAACACTTTTGGTGTTGGCGCGAAAGTCTACGGGTTCACTAGAGACTTCATAGTAATGGAGCTTGTCGAGGGTCTCTTAATAGGCGACTTCGTGGTAAAAGCTGAAGCTAGTGAGCTTAGAGATGCACTTAGAGATCTGCTTGAGCAGTGTTGGAGGCTTGACACAGCAGGTCTTGATCACGGAGAGCTTTCGAGGGCTTATAGGCACGTACTCTTCTCTAATGGCAAGCCAGTAATACTGGACTTTGGAAGCTCTAGTAGGCGTAGGAGGCCCTCCAACGTCTCCTCGATATTCAGCTTCCTGTTCTTAACTGGAAGCCCCCTCTCTCGAGTTGTATGTGAGAAGTTGGGGGTTGAGGCTGAGCGTGAAGCCCTAATTGAGGCCCTAAGGACGTATAAGAGGCTTAAGACTCGGAGCTCTTTCATGGATTTGCTGAGAGCTGTAAAGCTCATAGGTTAAGGAGACAAAGATAAATATTCTCCTCCCTAACCTCTAGGGGAAGGGGCCGTAGTCTAGCCTGGATTAGGATGCCAGCCTGGGGAGAAGTCCCCAACTTCACAGATCGCTGGTGATCGGGGGTTCAAATCCCCCCGGCCCCACTGCGTCTACTCACAATGTCCTTTGCTTGGTCTATTATCCTCTGAGCCAGCTTGACACCTATCTTAGGTAGCTCAGCTAGCCTAGCGACTCTTGCTTGAGCCACGTCTTCGAGCTTCTTATAGCCATAGTTGTAGAGTATCCTAGCCCTAACTCTCCCTATACCCTCTAGCTGAAGTAGCTCAAGCAACTCCTCTCGGGCACCCCACCTAATCCTAGGGGTTAGCTGGCTTAGCTTGGAGTGGTGCCTTACCATGCCCATGATCTTGGCTATCTCGCTAGCCGCGTAGCATATCCACTCAGCCGTCTGAGTTATAGCGTAGATGTCGCCAGGCCCCACATCATACCTCGACACTATGTCGTCCTCTGCGAGCTCATTTACCCAGTCGTAGAGCATGAGCGCAGTCTTGACTTCAGCTAGCGTGGAGGCTAAGTCCTGGTCCTCCTCTATTAATAGCTCCTCGCTCTCCAAGGCAAAGCTCCCTATCCTATCTACATCAGCCTTCCTCGGGTGAAGCTTCGGGACTTCAGGGACTTTACAGAGGAGGTGTAGGTAGCCAAGAGTTGTAAGTCCATGCCTTCTCTTCAAGTTCTTCAGTATTATTATTGCCGAGAGCGGATCTATGTAAAGCTCTGAAACCCTTCGCCCAAGCTCTGTGGCTATTAGCTCCTCTCCCCTGATGGTTATGAAGCCTCCTCGAGCGAGGAAACTTATGACCCCCCTAACTGTCAGCATAGCTCCAATAGGCGTGAACTGATGAGCATAGAGGGTCTTATCTATAAACCTCGCCAGATCCCCTATGGAGGCAGAGCCCATGGAGGCTATTGTGGCCAACACGTGGGTTCTCAAGGCTGCCTCATTGGCAAGCTGAGACGTTATCTCCTCAGGCTTAGAGTTTATGTAATGGCTAAATATGCTGTAGGCCTCAAGGGCCGTCTTAGCTATAGCTACAGCCTCGCCGTACTCGTCGTACTGTGGCCTCCCAGCTCTACCAGCCATCTGGTGGAATTCGAGCACTGGTATCTTGTGCATCCCAACGTTTACGTCGTACCTCCTGTAGTCCTGAATTATGACTCTCCTAGCTGGGAGGTTTACGCCAGCAGCTAGAGTGGGTGTTGAACACACAACCTTTATCTTAAAGGCCCTAAATGCCTCTTCTATGATCCTTCTCTGCCTAGCTGATAGCCCTGCGTGGTGGAAGGCGACCCCCTTCCTAATGTAGCTTGAGAGCTCTTCGTTAATTGATGTGGCCTCTTCCCCCTCCTCCATCTCCTCACAGATCTCCTTCACTTCCTTGGGGTCGACTAAAGGCTCTAGGTGCCTAGACATCTTAGCTGCATACCTCACCGCGTTGTGCCTAGTGTTGGCGAAGACGAGGCATTGACCACCCTTCTTGACGACCTCTAAGGCCATGTCTATGATGGGGTCGCCTGACACCCTCTCGAAGACGTGTTCACTACCATCGTTAAACGTGATCTTATTGCCAACGCATACCCCCATCTTTAGAGGTACAGGTCTCCAGTCACACTCGACAAGTTCTGCTTCCAGCCAGTCAGCCAATACGTGGGCATTGCTTATGGTGGCGCTTAAAGCCAGTAGCTGGAGGTTAGAAGTTAGGCTTCTAAGCCTCGCTAAGACGACCTCAAGGGTGGGCCCTCTACCAGGGTCGTTTATCAAGTGTACCTCATCTGACACCACTATGCCGACATCGCTAAGCCAAGGAGCGCTATGCCGAATTAAGCTGTCAAGCTTCTCGTTTGTACACACGATTACGTCGTAGCCCTTCAGCCATCTATCATCGCTGTCGTAGTCGCCCGTAGTAACTGCAACCTTTAAGCCAAGCTCGGAGTACTTCTTAAACTCAAGCCACTTCTCGTAAGCTAAAGCCCTTAGAGGGGTTAGGTATAGGGCTTTCACCCTCTCCTCTAAAACCCTCTTGGTTATTGCAAGCTCCGCTATGAGCGTCTTGCCTGAAGCTGTTGGAGCAGCTACTACGATGCTTTTGCCTCTTAGAACTCCAGCCTTTACAGCCATCTCTTGAGGGGGATAGAGCGTCTTAATACCCCTACTCTTCAGTAGTCTCTTAACTTCAATTGGTATGTCGAGGGAGTCTACGTCTATCTCGCTTCACCACGCTAAACCTTCTTGTAGAAGCCATCTCTAGGCTGGAAGAGGACTCCATCGTTTAAGAGTTGCTTCAGCGTCCTCTCAACGAAGATCTTGTCTATACCCTCCTGCTTAGCCTTATCTATGATAAGATCCTTGCTCACAGGCGCTCCTTGAAGCTCTTTCTCAAGCTCTTCGACTATCTCGATTATCTTAGCTATCTTCTGCTGGACTGTTCTAGGCCTCCCAGTCATAATTATGTCTATGTCTGGGCGACCTGCAGCGTCACTCCCAACAGTCCTCAGGTAGTAGTCCATGAGCCTTATCACAGCCTCAGCGTCTTCAGCTGTGACCTCAGACCTCAAGGCCATCCTAGCCCTGGCCTCAGCGGCTCGAACAAGAGTCTCAAGTTGCCTCACTGTTATGGGGACAGGGCTGTCATCTGAGGCCTTTTCCCTCAGCCCTAAGAAGTACGACTTTATCCTCTCTATCGCCTCATCTGAGAGCTTAGGCTTAACGTTCTTCCTAGCGTAGGCTATGTACTTCTTCAAGAAGTCAGGTGGAAATGGAGAGGTGACGTCGCCCTTCATGGCCCTGAGGCTCAACACATGGTCTGCTAAGGCGGCGTCTCTAGCCTTATTGGGCTTATCTACGACCACGAATATGAAGTCGAACCTTGAGAGTATCGTCACGGGCAGGTTTATGTTCTCAGCTATGGGCCTATTAGTCATGTACCTGCCCAGTGTGGGGTTCGCAGCAGCTAGTATAGAGGTCCTGGCGTTGAGCATGGCCACTATGCCAGCCTTAGCTATGCTGACGGTCTGCTGCTCCATGGCTTCATGCATGGCAACCCTATCCTCAGCCCTCATCTTGTCTATCTCGTCAACCGCTGCTACGCCGTTATCAGCTAGCACTAGGGCTCCAGCTTCGAGGAAGAAGTCTCCCGTAGCCTTATCCCTCACAACTGTTGCTGTTAAGCCGGCTGCTGTTGAACCCTTACCAGACGTGTAAATCCCTCGTGGAGCAAGCTTAGCTACGTACTGTAGGAGCTGGCTCTTGGCTGTTCCAGGATCTCCAACTATTAGCACATGCAGGTCTCCTCTGATCCTCACGCCATCGGGCATGGTCTTCGGGACTCCGCCGAAGAGCATGTAGGCTATTGCCTCCTTGACCTCCTCCATCCCGTATATCGATGGAGCTATGGACCTAACTATCTTGTCGACTATCTGCGGGTTCTTGGCAGCTTCTCTGATCTTCTCCTCGTCTTCAGGTGTTATCTCGACCTCCTCTATCCCCTTCGTAGATATCTCTATGTGGTTTGCCTCGAGGTAAGTGGTGAACGTCGTGAGCCTGCCAAGCCTCTGAGAGTACTCCTGCCTTACCGAGAGTACTCCGCTTACGAGCACTCTATCTCCAGGTCTAGCTTTATCGACGAGATCCTCTACAGCTACGACCTCTATCGACCTTGGGAGTTGCCCTGGAGGAAGCTCTTCAGGCCTCTCCTGAACAACTAGGGTTTGGACGTCTATGTAGAGGGACTCTTCAGGCATGAACTCGAGAGATCCTCTCCTGCCGCAGCTGGGGCATACAGAGGGTGTTGTGAAGGATCTGGTGACCTGTGGCACCCTCATGGTTTCCCTGCAATTCCTACAGGTGAAAGCCGCTTCTACAAGCCTCTGCCTTACGTTGCTAGCCCTCACAAGCACTCCATCTACCGTTATCATCTTGTTTATGTGCTCAGCCCTTATCCTCCTTATCGGCACTAGGTCTCCAGCAGCTCTAAATCGAGCGTGGAACTTACGCACCTTCTCGGCGTAAGCTCTATTCTCAGTCTTTATGACGTTGTATAAGGCGTCAGACGCGTAATTCAAGTACTCTCTAGGCTTGTCGACAAGGCCCTTAGCTAAGTCCACGTCGTAGAGCAGCAAGTCGTCGAAGTCGACGACGATGGACTTGGAGTTAGACACAACCATCTGCCGAATTCTCTCTCTGTACTTCAAGGTCCCTCTGCTGTCGGCGAAGGACTTGAAGAACTCCATGAACTGACCTACGGGGTCCTTGAGCTTGGCCTCAACCATCCTCTACACCTCCAACGCTCCTCCTCCACCTCTCGATGGCCTCGCTAAGCTCCTCAAGTAGAGCTCTCTCCTCAGGGGTTAAGCAGCTCAATACGTCCTTTGGGGGCTGTCCCCCCATCAACGCCATGTTGACGATCTTCTGGAGCCTACAGTTCACTATGTCTATGAGCTTCACCTTGGCCATTCTCTTCTCGGTCAAGGCCTCAGTCGAGGTCCTAGCCTTCTCATTGAGCTTATCAAGGTAAGCCTTAACCTTGGCGTAGAAGGAGTCCTCAAGCTGAGTGAGCTGAGGAGTCCTCTCCTCTCTCCAAGCTATCCTGGATAGCAGGGTCAAGTCCACGTCTTGGCTATCCAGCATCTCAGCATAACCCTTCTCCACCAAGACCTGGGCTATCCACCTCTCGACTTCAACCTCTTGGTTTTGAGTGAAGGGCCCCAGGACCTCATCTCCAACCTTAAGCTCAGGGGTTGGTCTAAGCACTCTTACCTTAACCTTCTCCATGCCGTATACCACATCTGCAGGTGTTAGAGCAGAACTCATCTTACCCAACTTATCTTAGCTCTACTCCATAATAGAGCTATCTCCCGCCCTTACCCCTCATAGATCTGTCGTCCTGAAATCGCTAAACCCTATAAGAGAGTATGTCTAAAAATTATCCTCGAGGGTTATGGCAGCTAGAGAGGAGATACCAGCATTATGGGTTGAGAAGTATAGACCTCGCAGGCTTGACGACATAGTTAACCAGAGGGAGGTTGTGGAGAGGCTTAAGAGGTTTATTGAGGACAAGAACATCCCCCACCTCCTATTCGTGGGTCCTCCTGGTACTGGGAAGACTACTGCTGCGCTTTGCTTGGTCTACGAGCTTTATGGGGAGGTTTGGAGGCAAAACGTTTTGGAGCTCAATGCCTCTGACGAGAGGGGTATACAGACGATAAGGGAGAGGGTTAAGGACTACGCTAGAACCGTTGCTTTAGGAGACGTCCCGTTCAAGACCATAATACTGGATGAGTGCGACGCAATGACGTCAGAGGCTCAGTGGAGCCTTAGGCGAATAATGGAGATGTTCTGGAGGACAACTCGCTTCATACTCATAGCGAACTACGGCTCAAGGATAATAGAGCCTATACAGTCTAGGTGTGCCATATTCAGGTTCTCCATGCTGTCTAAGGAGGATGTGGCTGAGAGGCTGAAGTACATAGCCTCTCAGGAGGGAGTCACTTTGACCCCGGAGGGGCTTGAGGCCATATGGTACGTAGCTGGAGGTGACATGAGGAGAGCGATAAACCTAATGCAAGCAGCTGCTGCCTATGGAGGACCTGTAGACGACGTCACGGTCTACAAGGTTGCTGGTAGAGCTAGGCCAGCTGAGGTTCATGAGATGCTTAAACTAGCGCTTAAGGGCGACGTGATAGGAGCTAGGCAGAAGGTCTACGAGCTCATGATAAACTACGGCCTCTCAGGCTCTGACATCGTGAGGCAGATACACACAGAAGTGTTTAGGCTAGATATACCAGAGCCACTTAAGGTCGAGATAGAGGACATAGTCGCGGAGACCGATTATAGGCTTGTTGAGGGGGCTAACGAGGATATACAGCTGACGGCTTTCTTGGCTCAGCTGGCTAGGCTGGGCAAGAAGTTGGCGTGATGCGTCATGTCAACGCCCAGCTACGTCCCCTGGACTGAGAAGCACAAGCCTAGGTCAATAGCTGAGATTAAGGAGATAGTGGGCGAGGCGGACTACGTAGATAAGTTCGTGAATTGGCTTAAAAACTGGAAGCCAGGCAGTAAAGCGGCTCTCCTCTATGGTCCTCCAGGCGTCGGGAAGACCCTGCTCGTTGAGGTTGTAGCTAAGGAGTTTAACTACGAGCTCATAGAGCTCAACGCAAGTGATACTAGGACTGAGAGCGTCTTGAGGAGGCTTGTGGGCCAGTCCTCGAAGACCATCTCGCTCTATGGAGCTAGGGGGAAGCTCATATTCCTCGATGAAGTCGATGGCTTGAGCGGCACTGAGGACAGAGGTGGTGTTGGGGCTATAGTGGAGCTCGTAAAGGTGTCAATGGTCCCCATGGCCATGGCGGCAAACGACCCCTGGGATCCTAAGCTTAGACCTCTAAGAGACGTCTCTGTCATGATAGAGTTCAAGAGGTTGAGGATGACGTCAATAATCAAGCACCTAAAGAAGATATGCGCTCGTGAAGGCATAATAGCTGATGAGAAGGCTCTCAGGATAATAGCTGACTTAGCTGAGGGGGACATGAGGTCAGCTGTCAACGACTTACAGGCGGTAGCTCAAGGTAAGAGCAGGCTTACCGTGAGCGACGTCTCGTGGCTTAGAGCTAGGAACAGGCAGTATCAAGCCTTTGACGTATTGAGAATGCTGTTCTCAGCTAAGAGGTGCGATGACGCTCGAGGAGTCATGAACATGTCGGCTCTCGACTACGAGACCTTGATGCTCTGGATAGACGAAAACCTGCCTAGACAGTACACAGACCCTGAAGAGCTGGCTAAAGCCTACTACTACTTGGCTAGGGCAGACGTCTTCTTAGGTAGGATGAAGAGGAGGCAGCGCTGGGAGCTTCTCAAGTACGTCATAGACTTCATGACTGCTGGCGTAGCCACATCCAAGATTAGGCCCTACAGGTTCACCAAGTACAGCTTCCCCCAAAAGCTGCTTTTAATGGCTAGAGCTAGGCAGATGAGGGCCTTGAGGGAGGCCATATGCGAGAGAATAGCCTCTAAGTGTCACTTGTCGAAGAGGAAGGCGAGCACGGAGATGATCCCTTACCTACACGTGATATACGAGGCCCCGGGCTTGGCGAAGAAGGACATATCGAAGTGGCTTCGCCTAGACAGCTCCATGGAGAGCTTGCTCAAGAAGCAGGGTTAAGCTCCTCAAAGTGCACTTCAAGCTTGACTCTACAGCTCTTCTTAGGGACTCCCTTAAGTATCGCTATGAGCCCCCTCAAAACCTCAGCGAACATCCTAGTCGTAAAGGGGTTTAACTTCACCTCAACTCCGTCTACCTCCAACTTCACGGGTATGGACCTCTTAGAGCACTTCGAGAGGCTCTCTAAGCCCTTAAGGACCATGGACGCCATCTGCTCACAGCTGCTATAGCCACAGTCTCCGCAGTTGAGCCCAGGTAGCTCTCTCAAGAGCTCTCTCAAAGCTCTCCTTAAGAGCTCAGAGGCCACTTCATCAACGCTCATGAGCCTTAAACCTCGGCTCCTAACCTCCTCCTCAACTTCCCTGGAGAGGGGCACTACGGCAATGCACTTTTCTCCACATAGCTTGAGGTCTTCGCTACGAATGGCTGCAACTATGTAATCACGACTCCTAAACCCATTAACTATGGCTATACAGCCCTCTGTGGGCATTATTTTTTGTAGATCCTCAACCCTGACGTGCCAGTTGGCCTTAACGAAGGTAGCTCCTCTCGCGCACGTCACTTCCATTAGCGGAGCTCCTCTCAGCTCTGCGTACTCGCCGTTTGAGCTCACCAGCACCACGCTATAGCCCATGGATGAGAGGGCTTGTGCTATACTTGATGAGGCTTTGAGCTCTGCCTCTCTGCTAGAGCTTACTACGCCGACCGCGTATATCAAAAGGGTTACCCCCTCACGTGCGACACTACGTGGCTAACCTCTGGGATTATGAGCTTCTTGAGAGCTGTCTCGACGGCGTGAGGTGACCCGGGGATGGAGAATATCACGGTCTTCCTGTAGACGCCAGCTACAGCCCTTGTCAGCATAGCCGCTGAGCCTATCTCGCTGTAGCTTAGCATCCGGAGG
>Ga0180302_10001594_pt1 | contig 10808 bp, 11 predicted proteins | sample GuaBasSediGuay17_FD_121794 | JGI IMG/M metagenome (GOLD analysis project Ga0180302, IMG submission 121794) | Subseafloor sediment microbial communities from Guaymas Basin, Gulf of California, Mexico - Guay17, Core 4571-4, 12-15 cm | ecosystem: Environmental > Aquatic > Marine > Hydrothermal... | reverse complement strand
TTTATGGCTGGGGTTCTTCTATGAGCACAGTTATTGTCGACGAAGGTAAAGTGAGCTGGGGCCCACACCCCTTAGCTAAAGGCGTTGAAATAAAGAACTTGTTGACGAAGAAGGATCATGGGGCTGATGTCACGTGCGTCTTGGTAAAGCTGCCTAAAGGATCTGTCGTCCCTGAGCACATACATAAAGAGCAAGACGACATACTGTTCTTCTTAGAAGGAAGGTGTAAGATGTTCATTGAGGGTATTGGCGAGTTTGAGGCCAAAAAAGGTATGCTCATTAGAATACCCAAAAACACGAGGCACTCGGTACCTGAAGTCTACGAGGATACCTTGCTTTACGATGTCTTTAGCCCAGCGCTCGTATAAAAATCCTCCATAATTTTTCTTTCAGACTATGAACTCCTTGAAGTAAAGTTAAGAAAAAAGCTCGCTTACAAACTTCACCTTATCCGCGAACCCCATTTCCACAAAAGCCATGTAGCTAGTTGAGCAAGAAACTACGATTATGTCTGGGTTTTGCCCACCGAAACACTTGTAGTGTTTTTCAGCTAGCACGTCGAAGACCTCTCTCCTGGTAACCATGTTTGAGCCTCCGCAGCATATGTTAGAACATTCATGTTTGATAACCTCATAGCCAGCCGCTTCGACTAGCTCTGCTAGCGCACTTAAAGGTAGCCTTCCAGTCATAGTTAGGTTACATGCGTTTTGAATGAACGCCGTCCCCTTGTTTTGACGTGGCCTGGGCAAGCGATGTAACTCTTGATGAAGAAGCTCAGTAATGTGGTGCACGTTGGGCGGTTTTGAAAGCTTTAGGTTGAGCTTAGACAGCTTTGCGTTGATCTGGTTTAAGTCCTCTGAGTCTTCAAGCAAGGCTTCTCGGACCTTCGAGATTGTTGAGGTACAGGTCCCGCATGTGGTAACTATTAAATCGCATCTTAAGGCTTCAGCTTGAGCTAAGATGTAGGAGGCAAAGCTAAGCCATTGCATTCTATTAATTGACTCCAGGATGCATGATCCACAACAGATTATATGATCAAGCTGAAACACTTGATGGCCTAGCTTCCCTAAGATTTCTTTTGTGGAGACCTCGATGTGAGGATATCTTAAGGCAGCCATGCACCCAGGGTATAGTAAGACCCTCACCGTAAAGCCTCCACAACGTCTTTGGCAGGCTTAAGCTTGATAGCTCCACAAGCTTCTCTAATCTCCTCAATTTCTGGGTTAAGCTCCATAACAGCTCCTACGCTTAGAATGTTGTTTATGAAAACCTGCAGCCTAGGTGGTGGAGGAAAACGTCTTCTAGCTAAGTAAACTAATGATCTCGGATCTAGGTTTTCAGGACAGGCGTACGAACAGGTATGGCAATTGACACACCGCCAAAGAGAGTCTACGTTAGCAGGCTTATCGAAGATAATGTTTAGAGCTGCTTCGACTGGTTTAGGGTCTTCAACTTGACATGATTTGATACACGTATAGCAATGTCTACATTTAGCATGAAAGACTTCTTTAGCGTCTTCAAGCTCCTTGTAAACCATCGCGGATTAGCCTCGCTGTCATTAAGCTCACAAAAGTCTTTAAGAATTTTCACGAGAGCTTTCTATTGGCTGGAGACCTAATATGAGCTTAGAGAAGCTTATTGAAAAGTTTAAGCAAGATCCTTTTTCAAGGATGTTAGGGATCGACATCTTAGAGGTGAGGGAAGGGTTCTGTAAGGCTTCTATGGTAATTAAGGAGGAGCATCTAAATTTCCACGGCATCGCCCATGGAGGAGCTATACTGGCTTTAGCTGACGCAGCTTTTGCTGCTGCAAGCAATTCTCGTAATAAGGCTGCTGTTGCGTTAAGCATTAACGTGAACTATAGGAGACCTGTAAAAGCTGGCACAAGACTTTATGCTGAAGCCTTTGAAGAAAGCTTAGGTAAAACTACGGGTCTATATCGGATGAAAGTTATTACGGAAGATGGTAAGTTAGTAGCGGTATGTGATGGGCTGGTCTATACGTTTGATGAACCAGTTTTAAAGTAGTTGCGGTATTAGCACACGAAGTGTCCAAGGACTTCTTCTGCAAAGTCTCTTAACACAACTATCCCCTTTATGTTCTTAGTGACCGGATCGTGGACTATGGCCACGTGAACATTATTCCTCTGCATATTTGTTAAGACATCTAGCGCGTCTTCATCCTCGAGGACGTGAATGCATCTCGTTAAGTAGTTTTTAACAGATTCTTTGCCCTTTCCTTCAGCTAAAGGCGATAAGATATCCCTTAATGCGACGACGCCAACTACGTTGTCAGATGACCCATCGTATACTAAGAGGTTTGACTGTTTTTCGCGCGCCATTATTTTAGCCACTTCCTCGATCGTTGAGTTGCTTGAGACTATTGCTATGTGTTTTTTAGGTGTCATAACGTCTCTGGCTCGTCTTTCTCCTAGGTGTAGTATCCTCCTTATTACGTCACCTTCCTTGAAATCTAGCACCTTGAGTCTCGTAGCCACGTCTGTAAGCTCTAAAATTCTCTGTTTTAAGTCAAAGCGTTCTCTGCTAGTCTTGCCTCCAAGGCTTGCAGCAAGTTTTTTGCTCAAGCCTGCTAAGCCATCTGATATAGGTTCCATAATTTTAGCGTAGAACCATACAGCTTTTGAAAACGTTGTTAACCAGCGCTCAGCATTATAAAGACCTATGGTTTTAGGAAAGCTTTCCCCGAAGAATAGGGTTATTATGACCGTAAAGCCAGCCATTAGCGCAGCTCCTTCTATGCCGAAGAGCATGTAGCCGAGCATAGCAGCTACGCTTGACGCTATCATGTCGTTTGCCACATCGCCGACGACGATCGCCATTATCAAGTGAGCTGGGTCTTCAAGAAGCTTTAGCAACTTGCGTGTCTTAGCGTCTCCCGATGCAGCTCGATCAGCTAGCTTAACCCTGTCGACAGTCAACACCGCAGTCTCCGTTGCCGAAAACCATGCCGACATCGCCAAGGTGACTACGTAAACCACTGCGAGAACGAGTATTAATGGCTCCATAATCCTCCTTCACATAGAGAATTGGAGCTGAAGCTTATAAAGTCAATTGATAAGCAGAGGACAAAGAATTTAGCCTTGCACGACTAGCCTCATCTTACTTGGTGAATTGACATGGTAGGAAGCGTTGACTGTGTTAGGCTTGTTGTGCTTAATGAAAATACCGTAAAGTCTGGCTCTAAGAAGTTGCTAGCTGAGCATGGTCTCTCAATGTATGTTGAAGCTAAGAAAGAGGACTCCATTTTCCGCTTCTTAGCTGATGTCGGTCAAAGCGGCGACGTAGTCTTAAAGAACGCTTTACATATGAACGTTGACTTGCGCGATATAGAATTTATTTTCATAAGCCATGGACATTACGATCACGCTGGAGGACTTTTAAACGTGGTGAAAAGCCTTGGACGCGTTAAAGTGTACGTGCATCCTGTGGCTTTTAAGAGACGTAGGTTTAAGATTGTGAAGGGAAAGCTTTCAGAATCTACTCCTGAGTTTAGAGAGGAGGATTTGAAGAAGAGCGGTGCTGAGCTTGTTTACATTAGAGAACCACATGAAGTTTTTCCAGGCGTAGTGTTGAGCGGCGAGGTTAAGAGGTATTTGCCTCTTGAAATTAAGGAAAACTACTTTGTAGGAGAAGACGAGACGAAGCTTGAGCCAGACATGTTCTTGGATGACCAGTCCATTTACATCAACGTCAAGGACAAGGGATTAGTTGTGTTAACTGGTTGTGCACACGCTGGCGTAGTCAACATACTCATGCACGCGAGAGAAGTTTGCGGTGTTAAAGACATATACGCCGTTATAGGAGGTTGTCACTTAGAGCCATTATCGGATGAGAAGCTATCAGAAGTTATTCAAAAGCTGAAGGAGATTAACCCAACGCTACTATACCCCTGTCATTGTACAGGCTTTGAGCCTATAATTAAAATGAGAGAAGAGCTTGGTCTTAAGGTTAAGCAGGTAACAACTGGAGATGTTCTAGAATTTTAAGCATTAGGTACTTAGCATGTGCTCCTTAATGTGCTCAGCTAAGTCACGCCTAAATCTGAAGACGTAGTTTGGATGCGGCATAAAGACGACTTTTACACCTCTAACCTCCATAGCTTTAAGCTGCTCAACACGGGGTCTTTCCACATTCATTATTTTCGAAACCATGTTTGAAGCCACGTTGCCCATTGCTATCACTTTACGCGGCTTTAAAAGCTCTAATTCTTTTTTCAAGATGTGTGCACAAGCGCTGCTCATTTTGGGAAGTTCTCTTCTAGTTAAAGGTCTACATTTGACAGCTGCTGTTACGAAAATTCCGTGTTCTTTAAGCGCAGCTAGAAGCTTTTCATCGTTTTCTTTGAAGCCCAAAATGAACTTCATCGATAAGCGGAGCCTATCAAACAGCTTTAGGTTATAGAAGAAGTTCTCCTTTTTCGAAGGTGGGGGAGACTCACCTATCGCTAACACTCTTACCCTTGATGGAAGCCACGTGGAGTATACCCGATATTTCACAAATGGCTTATCTACGCATTCACATAAATTGCAACACGATATCGCTTCTTCAAGAACTTTAGCGCTATTGTCCAATCAGTAACCTCCTACATTAGCTCGGCTTCCACTCTCTCCATTAGGTGCGGTTCTACGTTTTTCACGTAAATTGGTATAATGCGTTTTTCAGAATTTTTGCTAGCAAAGGTCCTTAAAGCTTCGGATACCATGCCGATTAAAGCGTAGCAGCAGGGAAGCTCTATGACGCTTAGCTCAACAGCTTTAACCTTATTTTCAGCTTGAAGAAGCTTTTTACAAACCTTCTCTTGTATTAATGCATAGTCTTCAAGTGATGGACAGACAACAACCGCTTCTCCATTTCGTAGCTTTGCCTCGAGATTCTCATGTACAGAAATCGCACATAACGCTATTATGGATAGTGTAGATGACCCCATAAAGGCACCTCGAAATCGCATCTAGATAGCCAAGATCGGTAAAGCCGGATATAAATGCTCCTTTTAAAGTTGAGCGATATTCAGTCGCTTAAAACAGCTTCAAAGAAATAAGTTTACTGAGGAGAAAAATATGTGATGGACATTGGCTGATGCTATTAAGGTTAGTGCAGTGACGTGGTATTACTATTGTAGCTTGTGTAAGCATAACATTCACCAACTCGCTAATGACGGAGGCTACGTGATCGTATGCGATAACCCAGATTGTTTAATTAGAAAACAGCTAAGTGGTCTTAGTGATCGAGGCGAGTTAAGAAGCGTGATCGTGAAGGAGGATGCGTAATTAGCGATCTAAGATATTTAAGCCGTCTAGCACATAGCTTAGTTTCTCAGAGGATGGAGGCTTTTACGTTTTGCAAATACCTGAAGTCTTCGCGAAACCACAAAGAGCTTTAGCTCACGCTGATAAGGTTATGAGAGAACTTCTTCTCGATAAAATTAGGGTTGATGAGGTTTTTAAGGGCAAGAAACTCGTAGCCATCAAGGTTCACATAGGTGAGCGCGGCAACAGGACATATGTCCATCCAACGTATGTGGCAGCTGCTGTAAATTTACTAAGAAATTTGGGATGCGAGGTCTTCGTAACGGATACCACAACGTTATACGTTGGTCCTAGAAATAACGGAGTTAGCTGCGCTAGGGTAGCTTACGAAAACGGTTTTACACCTGAAACTATTGGAGCGCCTTTCATAGTAGCTGATGGGATATTAGGCGAGGACGGCGTAAATTACCGCTTTGAGAAAGTTGGCTTAACAATATCCATAGCTAGGGCAATTCACGAAGCTGACGCATTGTTGGTAATAAGCCATGCTAAGGGGCATGGAATGTCAGGTTTTGGAGGAGCATTGAAAAACTTGGCTATGGGCTGCGTAACGAAAAACACTAAGAAATACCAACATGACCCATATAAGCCGATCTTAATAAGACCTGAGCTTTGCGATGGCTGTGGAGAATGCGTCAAAGCTTGTCTTCAAGAAGCTGTTTATCTAAGCAATGGACGACCTGTCTTTCGCGACGAACTATGCATAAGATGTGGCGGATGCATAATAAAGTGCCCTACAAAGGCCTTAAGCGTAGCCGAAGGGGCTTTGGAAGAGTTTAACATAAGGTTGGGGAGGGTTGCGGCGGCTTTTGTGAGCTACCTAAGAGAACACGATAAACCAGCTGTATACGTCAACGTAGCTGAGAACATAACAAAGTTCTGTGATTGTGTGCCAAGTCCAAACGAGATTATAGCTAGGGATGTCGGCGTATTCGCTTCACTAGACCCAGTAGCTATAGATGCTGCTTCAATAAATGTCATTAACGGAGCGCTTTACCCAGAATACAAGAGCTTATCTGATGTTAACAACGTCGATCCTTGGATACACGTTAAGGAAGCTAGTAGGTTGGGGGCTGGAAGCTTACAATACCATTTAAGGTTTGTCTAAGCTTCCTACTCTACGCTGACTTTTTCTTTTTTAACTTCAACCCCGCCAAGTTTCTCAGATCTTATCTTTTCTAAGAAGCTTATTTCGCCCTCGATAATGCTCTTTAAAGCCTTTAAGAAGCTTATCTTTAAGTTGATTGCATGTAGGAGAAGATCAGTGCTTGCTGGAAGCATTTTTAAAGCGCTTTCAAGAGGCGCCGATAGTAATGACGTACTGGCTTTTGTAAGAACTTCGATTGACTTCCTAACATCTTCTAATGTGATCCTCTCTTCGCTCAAGGCGTAGCCCTCCGGCAACCTCTAAGCTTAAACAACGTTAAAGCTTTAGCGTTTTACAAAGGTTATGTGAAGCTCGTCGCCTATTAGCTTCGCTTTTTCAAGCTTCATAGAGTATAAGACTGCTGGTAGCGGTATGAAGTTTCTAACCTCGCCTATGTTTGTGTCCACTTTAACCATGAGCTCATCACCAAACCTCTCAACTTCAAGGGCTTCCTTCTTAGCAAACGGGGTTTTGACGATTAGCGTAGCTTGAAGCCCATCCTCGCTGATGTCTACTCTTAAAGGCTTCCCTTCGTAAAACACTTTGAGGGGGTCATCATCTTGGAAAACGTAGTCTGCAAGCTTCTTCAACAGGTTAATGCCTTTGAGCTCTGATTTAAAGAGAGGCACTTTTCTTACTGGCAGTGGGTAAAAGGCTTTTTCAGCTTCAACTAAGTACTCAGCTTGCTTTTCCTTCCACTCGCTGAAAAACGGGTCTGAAACCTCCTCAGGTATGACTTTATTTATTATCGCTAGGTCGACGTTAACGTTGTAGAGGTTTGCAACCATGTACGTTCTCCTCAAGTTTTCAATGCTAAAGAAGTCAGGGTTTGCTATGAGCCTTAAGCTGGTGATTTTCACGTTTGTAAGCAAGTCACGTACAACTTCAAGTCTATCTATTAACGCTAAATCCGCGTCAATAACTTCCTTTGACGGAGCAGGCACCTTAACAGCCGGTGAAACAGCCTTTACTAAAGCTCCTAGGAAGAAGCCGAAGGTCTTTAAGAACTTCTTGCTAATATCAGTTAACAGCATCGGCAGGTATAGATTTTTGAGCGCTTCGCCTGAAGGCACGGTATCCAGTATTAGCGCATCAAAACCCTCATTAACCAGGTCGTAGATTTTAAGCAGCGATATAAATGGGGTCATGTTGGGTAAAGAGGCTATCTCGTACGCGAGCGCTTCATCAAGCCCTCTGCTCTGAAATATCGAAGCTACATAGTCTTGAATAACCCCGTATTTTTCCCTTACCTCTCTTATCGGGTCTACTTGAAGAGCCCACAAGTTTGGGATGATCTCTGTCGGCTTGTCAAAGACTCTCTTCTCGAAAATATCGCTTAGCGTATGAGCTGGATCTGTAGATATCACTAAAACTTTCTTACCTTGCTCAGCCGCTTTAACGCCCGTCGCACATGAGATTACAGATTTGCCTGTACCGCCCTTACCGGTGTAAAAGATTATCCTCATCTTAAAAACCAACAAAAAGAAAAGGGAAAGGTTTTGTATAAGTTACTCTGGCTTGAAACGTCCTTGAAGCTTTTGCAACACGCTTGGCAGGGTCGTATACTCCATTTCTTCTGGTCCAAGCCTTTCAGGCATGAACGGTCCGTGGCGCCTCATGTAGTCCGCGATTTCGCTCGCCCAGTACCTCGTCCTATCGAAGGCTGGGTCGTCAAACATATCCGCTGGGCCAACTAATGTGCCATTGTTGAGCTGGAAGCCAAGGGCTAAGATCCTTGGAGGACCGTCAAACCTCGTGCACTTAGCATCTTTCTGCGAAACTGGCATTAACGGACCGTAGTGAGAACCTCTCATCCAACCTGCTACTAAGTGCGGGAAAGCGAAGGCTTCTAAGATTTCGCCTACAGCTGGTAGCCCGTGCTGTGCCCTAATTATTGCTACTGGGTCGTCTTTGCCGACGTACCTGCCAGCTATCATGCTCAGCCTAGTGGTACTTACGGCAGCTGCCTGAAGCCTATCCCTCTTCCTCCAGACTCTTCTGATTATGTACCTGCCTGTTGTCCCTATCAAAGCCAATAGGTCATAAGACTCCTCTGGACATGACAACTCGACGACTTTGCCTTCGTGTACATCTAATATCTCAAAAATGAAGCCATCGTGCATGCCTGGGTCTATTACTAAGCCAGCTGTGTTAAAGGGGTCTGCGAAGATCCTGTATAACGGTAGGTTAAACGCTCCAGGCTCCGTCTTATCAGCCATGAAGATTATGACCGGCTCGCTTGGTCTCTCCACCATGTCAATTTCAGCGAAGCCGGGACCCATGCCCTTTAAGTTTCCTGAAAACGCTTCAGCAAGCAGGTCTTGCCCAGCAGCATAGAGCTTAAGCTTTTTGGATACTTCGGCTACCCTCTTGAAGGTCTCCCATGCTAGCCCATGAATCTCAGGGTTTTCCGTCCCCTTGTCGTGAGTCATTATTAGCTGTAAGTCGTCTCCCGCATTAGTGACATAAAAGTCCTTTATTATTCCCTTTTCCTTAGCTTCGCTTAACGCTCTTTTAGCTTCTTCAATTTGTTCAGGGTGTACTACGTGATGCCCGACGAGGGAGCCTATGTCTGCCTTTATGACGCTTAAAGTGGTTCTAACCTCTTTCGCCAAACTAATTTCTACCTCCTTTGCACACGGTTTTCTTGGCAAAATAACCTCACACGAGCTTGAAAAAAGTTTCTGCTAGTGTCGGTGATCTAAAGCTTCTGATAAAGCATTAAGCTTAGTTTAAAGACATAAGTGGCTTGAGGTGTCTTTTTGAGTAAAGATCTTAAGCCTAGGAGTTTTGAAGTAACTGAAGGTATTGTCCGAGCACCGCATAGGGCATTATTCAAAGCTCTAGGGTTGACTGACGACGAGCTTTCAAGGCCGATAATAGGTATTGCAAACTCTTGGAATGAAGTTGTTCCCGGACATATACACCTGAAAAGCGTAGCTGATGCTGTTAAAGCAGGTGTTAGGCTTGCAGGTGGTACACCTTTAGAGTTTAACACGATAGCTATATGCGATGGCATAGCGATGGGGCATGAGGGCATGAGAAGTCCATTAATTAGCAGAGAGATCGTCGCCGATTCCATAGAGCTTATGTTTAATGCTTACAAGTTTGACGGCATGGTCTTCGTGTGCAGCTGCGATAAAATAGAACCTGGCATGCTTATGGCAGCAGCTAGGATTAACGTTCCATCGATCTTCGTAACTGGAGGTGCAATGCTATGTGGCTTTTACAAGGGTAGAAAGCTTGGGCTTGAAGACATCTTCGAAGCCATTGGAGAATACACCTCCGGCAGGCTATCCTATGAGGAGTTTAAGGAGATTGAGGAGCGCACTTGCCCTGGACCTGGCTCATGCGCTGGTCTCTATACTGCAAATACGATGGCTGTGTTGATAGAAGCTCTCGGCATGACACTGCCTGGTGGGGGCACAATACCTGCTGTAGACGCTAGAAGGCTTAGGTTAGCTAAGGAAGCTGGTAAGAGGATTGTCGAGATGGTTAAGGAGGATTTAACTCCGAGAAAAATCTTGACGTATGAAAGCTTCTTAAACGCTATAGCGGTTGACGTGGCGTTAGGCGGCTCAACAAATGCAATACTTCACTTAATGGCTATAGCTAGGGAAGCTGACGTGAACTTATCTTTAAACGACTTCGACCAAGTAAGCAGAAAGACGCCTCACTTAGTAGCTATGATGCCAGGAGGGGATGTATCAGTTGAAGAGCTTGATAGAGCTGGCGGCGTCCAAGCTGTTATGAAAAGGTTGGCTTCTAGAGGCTTAATAGACACCAATGCCTTAACGGTAAATGGGAAAACTGTTGGTGAAAATCTTGAGAAAGCGGTTATTTACGATGAAGAGATCATAAAGCCTGTCGAGAAGCCCATTAGGCCTACAGGAGCTTTAGCAATTTTATGGGGTAACTTAGCGCCTAAAGGAGCTGTTATCAAGACAGCTGGCTTGAGAAAGCTCAGTTTCAAGGGCCCAGCCAAGGTCTTTGACTGCGAAGAAGATGCTGTTAAAGCCGCATTAAGCGGTGCAATATCCAAGGGAGATGTCGTGGTGGTTAGATATGAGGGGCCTAAGGGAGGGCCTGGAATGAGGGAAATGCTTACCTTAACAGCGATATTGGTGGGCAAGGGATTAGGCGAGGACGTAGCGTTGATAACAGATGGTAGGTTTTCAGGGGCTACTAGGGGACTTATGGTAGGGCACGTTTCACCTGAAGCTGCTGAAGGAGGCCCAATCGGGGTTTTAAGGGATGGTGATGTCATCGAGATCGACGTTGAAGCTAGGAAAATTAGCGTTGAGCTAAGCGAAGATGAGCTTTCTAGGAGGCTTT
>Ga0180302_10001593_pt1 | contig 10809 bp, 9 predicted proteins | sample GuaBasSediGuay17_FD_121794 | JGI IMG/M metagenome (GOLD analysis project Ga0180302, IMG submission 121794) | Subseafloor sediment microbial communities from Guaymas Basin, Gulf of California, Mexico - Guay17, Core 4571-4, 12-15 cm | ecosystem: Environmental > Aquatic > Marine > Hydrothermal... | reverse complement strand
GTTTATCAGAGCTACCCTGTCGCAGAGGTACTCGACCTCCAGCATGTTGTGGCTGGACAGCAGTATCGTAGTTCCCCTGTTCCTGTTGTAGTCCTTCACTATGTTCCTGATTTGGACGGCAAAGCTTGTGTCCAAGCCGCTGGTCGGCTCGTCGAGTATGGCAAGCCTGGGGTTGACCATAAGCGTTCTCGCCACCAATAGCCTGCGCTTCATGCCCTTGGAGTAAGTCTTGGTCTTGTCGTATATGCGCTCTCCCAAGTTGGCTATCCTTATGGCCTCGCTTACCATGCGCTTCATGTCCTCTTTGTTGTCTGTGTAGAGGGAGGCGAAGAACTCCAGAAACTCGTATCCAGTTAGGTTTTCGTAGGTTCCAGCTTCCTCGGGCAAGTAGCTTATGAGCTTCCTAACTTCATCGGCCTCCCGCACCGTATCTAGGCCGAAGACCTTAACGCTCCCGCTAGTTGGGTAGAGCAAAGTAGCTATGATCCTGAGCGTAGTTGTCTTTCCGGCTCCGTTAGGGCCAACTAGGCCGAATATCTCTCCTTCGCGGACCGAAAACGTCAAGCCGTCCAAGGCCTTCACCTTGCCGAACTTTTTGACCAAGTTCTCGACTACTACCGCGTACATCGGCTACGGCCTCTGGTGGTGATGCCTAGTGTGAGTACTTTAAAGCTATATTTTACTTTTCAGATGAGTAAGTTTCTGGTATCTTCTGTCACGTTATATGAACATAAGGCGAAATGGCCGAGGCTTGCAAGCCATCTCGAAAGGCTCTTTAGGACGAGTTCTGCTCTTGTAGTTGCAGGAGGTTTCTAAAGCTAGGCAGATATGCTGTAAACAAGATCTATATCTCTTTTTTCAAGGAACTTAGGGCTTTTATCGCATCCTTTAAGATTTCCGAGTGGTCGAAAGCAAGTTCGCTTGGCAAGCTCGTTATGGGGAACACGCCAACCTCTTTAGCATCGCTGGCCGCTTTTAGCTGGCCTCCCACGGGAATCGCCAAGTAGGCTATTGAGACAACATGTCCTCTGGGATCCCTGTCTGGCTTCGAGTAAACTCCTATCAGCTTCACCAGCTCGACGTCCAGCCCGGTTTCCTCCTTAGCTTCTCTAACTGCTGCTTGTTCCACGGTTTCACCTACTTCTACGAAGCCTCCCGGGATTGCCCAGTGGTCCTTGAACGGGGGGTTCAACCGCTTAACCAGCACGAAGCCATCTCGCTCCTTTACGTAGATCGCCACGTCCACCGCAAGCAGGGGTGTCTTCACGTCTACCACCTACAAGTTGACTACTTCCACGCCCATCTCTTCGAGCCTTTGCACGATAAACCTCCTGTGGCAGTACTTGATGTTGCGCTCCAAGCACATAATCGCTACGTTTTTCCCCTCCGCTAGCTTCAGCAGCCTCTTTATCCCCTCGTTGAACTTCTCGCTCTTCGCGTACTTATCGTAACCCCCTCGCCTGAAGCCCCCTAAGAGATCGCCCAGCCAAGCGTAGCTTATTCCGTTTTCGCGGAGAATAGCCTCCAAGTTTTCTCGCTTGAACTCCTCTTTCTTGCTGGTGGGGAACCGCCTAACGTCTACGACGAGCTCTACTCCATTCTCCTTGAGCAGCTGGATGAACCGCTTGATCGTTCTGCCTCCATATCCTATGGTGTAGATCATAACTCCGCCCGTGTAGTTGCGCGCTCGATGGTTTAAATTTGTCTTTGTCAGCGTCACACAGCTACGAAGTCCTCAATTCCCTATTAGCTTGGCAGCTCGGCATAGCTAAGGGCTGAATGAAGTCGAGAAGTCGATACCAAAACTCGTATATACGCCGCTGCTACAAAGGTTCATAGAGGGCGGAGCGTGGACGTAGAAGAAGTGCTGTCAGCGCTGAACCACCCAACTAGGATTCGGATACTGAAGCTGCTCAAGGAAAGAGGAGAGCTAACCTACAGCCAAATCATGGAGCTTTCAGGGGTAAAGGAATCTGGAACGCTAGCTTTCCACCTGAAAAAGCTGAAAGGACTTGTTGTCAAAGAAGGAGACGTTTACACGCTCTCCGTAGCTGGAGAAGCCGCTGTTAACATGATAGAGCGGATAGAGAGAGGAGAGTACTTCGAGGAAGCTGTTTTGAAGAGGCTGAGGCACAAGCTCTGGGTTGCGGGAACGGTTTGCAGCATGGCCTTCTTTTTCTACGTTCTCTTCATAGCGGTGCTAGCTAGCAACTACGGAGCCATAAGCTTCTCCAACCCATACATCGTGGAGTTCTCGGGAGCGGTGGTGGGCTCAGCTCTAGCCCTCTACTTCGGGAAGGGCTTGCCAGTCCTCGTGGTAAAGTACGGCCCCTCCCTGCGCCTCCTCAAGAACCTCCTCAAAGACCCAGCAGTAGTGTTGCTGGCTTTTTTCTGTGCCCTTTACGCGGCACTTTCGGCAGCTAGCTTTCCCTCCGTTGGTTTGCTGAGGGGGCTCTTCATCGGAATGGCGCTATCCCTTCCCCTAGCTGCGTCGAGGTTCGAGCAAGTCCTTCCCGAATACCAAATTGGAACGGCCCTCGGAGGTGTTGAGGAGTAGCAAGAGCTTATGCTGTCTTGTTAATGGCTCTGCTGGCTCTTTCGCTGGCGCTAACCTCGTCGACAGGAGCTGTGGAAGAGAGTAGCAAGATGAAGGGGATGAGCTTCGTAGGCTGGTGGTACGGATGCTACGAAACTCTAGACTCCAACCAGTCCCTCGAGCTGCTTCCGGGGATAGGCGTCGAGTGGGTGTCCATCCTAGCCACTTGGTACACGGATAACAAGAGCAGCACAGAAATCTACCCAGATCCCGATATGACGCCTACAGACGAGGGCGTTGTAATTGCGATACGCAAGGCGCACGAGCTCGGCTTGAAGGTAATGCTGAAGCCCCACGTGGATCCCGTAAGCGGAGAGTGGAGGGGAGAAATAGAATTCGAGGACGAGGCTGATTGGGAACTGTGGTTCGACAACTACACGGCCTTCATAGTGCACTACGCGCAAATAGCTGAGCAAGAAAGCGTTGAACTGTTCTGCATAGGCTGCGAGTACTGCTTGACCGTTAGCAGGCCGGAGTGGCTCGACGTAATACAAGCCGTCAGGAGCGTTTACCATGGCCCTCTGACGTATGCTAGCAACTACGACAACTACGTTAACGTCATGTTCTGGGACTACGTCGACTACATCGGCATAGACGCTTACTTCGAGCTAACGAACGACAACGACTCCAGCTTGGAGGAGCTAATAGCAGCTTGGAACGGGCACGCAGATGACGTGGAGGAGTGGTGGGCAAGCAACTATCCGGATAAGGAGATACTGTTCACGGAGATAGGGTACCGAAGCATCGACGGGGCTAACGCGAGGCCGTGGGATTGGTGGAGCGACGGAGAAGTAGACTTGGAGGAGCAAGCCATGTGCTACGAAGCGTTTTTCGAGACAGCTTGGAAGAGGTCATGGCTAAAGGGCGTTTTCTGGTGGGCCTGGGAAGCTTATCCAGACCAAGGAGGACCCTACGACACGAACTACACTCCGCACGGGAAGCTGGCTGAGGACGTGATAAGGCAATACTTCTTGGAGGAAGAAACCACAACTCCAACATCTACAGCTACTACAACGCCCCCAGAATCGACGACGTACGCCCCAAGCGCCCTAGGAGCGTTGCCTGCTCTGCCTGTTGCCGTAGCGGTGCTGCTTAGAAGAAAGAGGAAATAAACCGCTGCAGCACTCGACATCGCACAGGGGGTGGAGCAGAGGAAGTAGAAGGAAGAAAAGAGCTTTGTGCTACATTATCATGGCCATTATGGCCTTTTGCACGTGGAGCCTGTTTTCGGCCTGGTCCCAAACCACGGACTGCGGTCCGTCTATGACGTCGTCGGTTACCTCGAAGCCCCTGTCGGCTGGCAAGCAGTGCATGTAAATCGCCTTGTTGGTCAAGTCCATTTTCTCCTGCGTGCAGATCCAGTGCTTGTTCTTCTCGAACAGCTCCTTTATCGCATCGAAGTTGGGTTCTGCCACGTTCGGCGGGAGGAACTTCATGCTAGTCCAGGACTTCGGATAAACTACGTCTGCGCCCTCGAAAGCTTCGTCCATGTCGTAAACTACCTCAAAGCTACCTCCGTACTTATCGGCGTACTCCTTGGCCGTTTCGACGACTTTTGGATCTAGCTCGAACCCCTTGGGATGCGCTAGCACGACATCCATTCCGAACTTGGCCGCCACCAGGACGGCGCTTTGCGGCACAGCAAGCGGTTTTTCCACGCTTGGCGTGTACGCCCAGCTCATCACGAATTTCTTTCCTTCCGGCTTGTTGAGCTTCTCGAATATCGTCATGATGTCGGCCATAGCTTGGCAGGGATGGAACATATCGCACTCCATGTTGATTACTGGTATGTCGGCCCACTTGGCGAACTCCCTTACTATGCGGTTCCCCCTTCCGTAAATCCACTTAGCGTGCTTTCCGTATATCCTTATGGCTATGCCGTGGCCGTACCGCGAAAGAACTCTTGCCACGTCAGCTATCCTCTCGGTGGTGTAGGCTATCTCGTCGCCTGGCAGAGCAGGCGTATATATGGCATCCTTGGGATCCAAGAAGTGCGCGTGACCACCCAGCTGGGTCATTCCAGCTTCGAAGCTGTTCCTAGTTCTTAGGGACCTGTTGTAGAATATCATGAACAACGTCTTTCCGTCAAGGTACTTGTGGGGAATCCCCTTTTTGAACTTCTCTTTCAAGTCGAAAGCTGCCTTGAGAATCTCGTCCAGCTCCTCTCTGCTCCACTCCATTATCGTTATCCAATCTCTTCCTTTAAAGCGACCAACGTAGCTAGGAACGTCGGCCATGCGACCACCTCGTTAGCTGGAAGTAGGGCGTGGCAGCTTATATATGGCTTGCGATGCTGGCCTAGCCCGTCTACTACTCGGAAACCCGCCGAAAAATGCCTTGTCTAGGCTTCTTTACAAAAACACTTTTATAAATCGGCCGATGCCATCGGAGTTATGTACAAGGCAATTTTCGCGTTGCTCATCTTGCTCGTAGCGCTATCCGTCAATGCCAGCGTTGAAAAGCTCGAAAGGTCAATTCCAACCTACGAAGGAGACTTGGTTCTAAGCGGAAACGATGTGCTGGTCGTAGAAAACCAAACCCTAACGGTGGAGGGCAACATTTTCATAAGCGGAAACGCAACGCTCATCCTCCGAAACGCAACGTTACTCCTGCTCCAAGAAGAGTGCTTCCAGCGAGAAATAGTTCTAGCGAACGCCAGCAACGGAAACCCGAGGATGCTTTTGGTTTCCTCAACTGTAACGTCGAACCACCACTACTACCTCCGCCTATACGACAACGCTAGCTTGGTAGCGACATCGTCCGAGTTCGATTCGGTGTACGTCATCCTTCTAGATCGCTCCGTAGCTGTGCTGGAGCGGACGACCTTGATCAACGACTTTGGCTCCAAGGTGCTTGGGAAGGCAAGTATTGAATTCGTGAACTCGAAGGCCAACATCATGCTGGTAGCGTCCAGCAACGACAACAGCTTTGTAAACAGCTCCATCGATGCGGTAAACGCTTTTGACACGAGGCTACATTTGAACGGCTCTCGAGTAATGACCCTTTACGCAGAGAACAGCTCGGTAATTGCTAGAGGTTGCCAGTTTTCTTTATCTGCATCTTTCGTAGGGGGCGACGTTCAGATCACGAACTCGTCTGCGGGCATTCTAAAGTTTGAGGGGAACGTCAATGCGTGCGCCGAGAACTGCACATCTGACGTCCTCGTAATATCGCTCGTTAACTCCACTGGAGAGGCGGCATCAATTCGCGTGAGCGATGGGCACATAGCGCTGCTAGATGAACGAAACGTCACGGTCTCGTCCGTGAACTTATCGCTCCGCGATCTACTGGTCGGCAAGGTGAACTTCGAGCTCAAGGGCTCCTCGAAGTTCGAGCTGTACAACTCCAGCGACGTTTTTCTCTACGCCTTAGATCGCAGCCGCGCTTCGCTGTACGACTCTAACGTTAGCTTTGCCGTCCACGACGATGCCCTAGCCTTCGTGTACTGGAGCTTGGCCGTTAGCGTCTTGAACCCTGACGGAAGCCCTGCACAAGGGGCTACGGTGGAGGTGTCCTTTGACAACGGAACGACGTTCGCCAGGGGGACTACCGATAAGAACGGCGTGACCTTCTTCTATCTATTGGGCAAAGTGGCAAGCTCCACCCATGAAAAGCAGCTAAGATACCACATCGTGGCGAGAGCAGACAGCTATGTTGCATCGGCAGAAGCCGTGCCAAATGCCCCTATGAAGCTCACCATGGTTCTGCAGCTCCCATCCGCTGTCGATATCCTAGGGGTTTTTGCCGCCCTGCTAACGACAATATCATACGTGCTGCTCAGAGCAAGAAAGAAAAAGCAGCAGACAAGCTAGCGTCAGTCCCTGTTCTGGTGCCCTTGTCCGTCGTTGAACCGTCGTCGGAAGAGCTAGCGACGATCTAGTTATGCTAGGGAATCGAAAAGAAAAAGCATCCTTCTTGCGGTGCAAACCTTTAGAAAGTAAAAAAGGCTTAAAGAGAAACTTTAGAACTTAATTCTTCTCCGCTCTATGGCCGCTACAACGATAGCGCTCAACAGCAGCGCCAGCGGTGCTACTGGCGTAGCTGGTGAACCACCGCCAACGGAAGGAGCTCCTGGCGCTCCTCCAGTCAAGCTTACTTCCTGTACGTTGCTTCTCAGCGTTTGTCCAGCGCTGTCGGTCACCTCCACGTAGTACTGAACACTTTCGCCCTCTGCTGGTACGTCTGCTACGTATATTCTGCTTGAAACGCTGCTCATGGTGGTACTGCTCCAGCTGGAGCCATCCGTTGAGTAGTACAGCGTAGCTGCTTCTACGTTCTCGCCCAATCCATCTACCACTGCTACGACCCTTAGCGCCTCGTCCTCCTCAATGGTCTTTACGGTAAGGGACGCGTTCAGCGTTAGCCGCACTAGCATGTCGCCCTCGAGCTCCACCGTAGTGTAGTTGTAGTAAACTCCGTAAGCAGCCGCTACGTAGTACTCGCCCTCGGGCAGCCTGAACTCGACCAGTCCGTACCCGTTCGTTACGTTAACAAGAAGCAGCTCTCCTTCAGCCTTGTAAACAGCTACTAGAGCGCCGTTAACCGGGGTCTGGTTTGTCCAAAGCACTTGCACCGTTAACGTGTACTCGGGCTCCTCTCCTTCCCCGCCGCCCACCGTGTAATAGTATATATCGGAAAAGCCTATGTTTCCGTTAGCATCTGCTGCTACTACGGCGTACACCACGACGGAGCCAGCAGGTTGTCCAGGTATTATACCGGCCCAGAGGTTCTCGTCGACTTCTACCATTTCAACAGCGTCAAATGTTCCGTTGCTAGTTGCGTAAAAGAGCCCAGCCCAATCGACATAAGAGTCTTCGTCATAAATTACCGCATAGACCGTGACGTTTTCGTAGGCGTTGGGCTCCTCAGGCTCGTGCCAAACGTCCTCTATCACTGGCGGGTTGTAGTCCATTTCCTCTCCCACGATGTAGTGGTTAGTTTCGGAATCGTAGGCGTTCCACTCCGCGTCATAGACTTCTACGTAGTACCAAACTTCGGTTCCGTTGGGGAACGGCGGTATCCACCCGTAAGCCATGTAGTAGTTAGCTATCTCGTCGGAACCCCAGTATTCTAGCTCCATGCATTCCTCCCACCAAGTTTCGTTGTCTATGGAGTAGAACAGCCTAGCATCAACTATTTCGACGCCCACAGCAGTAATTTCAGCGAAGACTTCTACTTCATCTTCCTGCGTTGGAACTTCTGGCTCGTGCCATGTGCTAATGAACACTTGCGCTGGAGGAGTGCCTCCTACTACCGTGTAGCTCTCCATATCTGAGTATCCAACGTTTCCTTCGGTATCCCAGGCTTCCACGTAGTAGTAGACTGTGGTGTTAGCTGGGTGAGGAGGTATGGTAGCGTAGAAGAGGTCGTACTCGCCTGGGTAGCACCCGCAGTGGCACTCGTACCACTCGTCCTCCTCCCACTCCTCCCAGGGCTGCATCTCGACGCTAGTCCAAGTTTCATTGTCGGCTGAGTAGTACAGCGTAGCGCCGCTTGCCTCAGCTCCGTAGGTTATGACCTCAGCGTACACCGTTACTTCGTCGTTCTCGGTTGGCCACCAAGGCTCGTGCCAAGCGTAGACGTAAACCTCGGATGTGTAGCCAGCTACGGTGTACTCGTGCACCTTGGAGGTCGCAACATCGTCGCTCTCGCTGGTTGCTTCCACGTAGTACGTGACCGTCGTTCCGGCCGGTTGGGGAGGTATCGTGGCGTTGTAGATTCCGTACACTTCGTCATCGTACTCTTCGTAGAACATGGCTGCCATTTCTACGGCTTCCCAGGAGGAGTTATCTACTGAGTAATATAGCACGACGCTTGTTATGGCGCCGCTCTCGCTCTCGACCTCAGCGTACACCGTTACTTCGTCGTTCTCGGTTGGCCACCAAGGCTCGTGCCAAGCGTGGACCTCTAAGCCGTTGTGGTGTGCAGCTGTGAACTGTAGCGCTGATAGCAATAGTGCGGCTATGAACGCTATCGCTATTATCCTTCCTCTCAACATTCTCTACACCTTCTCCAAGTACAAATCTTGGTGTTAGCGGTGCTTAGTGCTTGCGTTAGCCGTAGCTAGCTCGATCAGCTCCACGAGCTTTAGAACCTTCGAGTCGCCGTTAAGTAGCTTCTTAAGCTTAGCTTCGTAGTACTTGATCGCTCTGTCGTACGTTTCCCTGGAAATTTTTCCGCTGCTATAGTCTTCCTCTATTTTCTCGAGGATCCTCTCAATGGTTTTCTTTTCAACGTAAAGCATCAAAGCTTCCTTGGGGAAGGGCCAGTACTTCCTAGGAATTTCAACAATTTTCTCGCTCCTTCGTCCGACTATCCTGAACCTGTAAGCGCTCGGAATGTAATAAGCTGTCCTAGCCTCCGACAGCAGCTTCCTAACTATGCCCTTCTTTACGTAGCTTCTTTCTAAGATGATCCTCACAGAATCCTCCTTGCTTTTCGTTACGTTCTCGCCATAAAGCCGCATAGCTATCTCTTTTATCCTAACGGGTCTCCTTTTCTCCTTAACGAGCTCTAACAAAGCCTTAAAAGCACGAACTGTTGTGGAATCTTCCTCCTCCAACATCAGGTACTTCATGTCGTGCTCCATCAAGTCCTTCACATTCAGCAGTGAGCTGAGTATCAGCTCCTCGCTCTCCACGTCCAACTACCCCGGTGTTAGCCCCATATACTAAGAGCGTTAGCCACGTTTAGCAGCGAGATCATCCAAGCTAACATCAAACCCAGCTTTTTCGAGCTCTTGCACAATATCTGCGGCGATCTTCTTTTCCATCTTCTCCAGCTTAGCTAGGTACCTCCTATGCTCATCTCCGAGCCTTCCGGTCTTGTAAGCTGCTGCCAGCGAACCTCCCATCGCAAAAGCTAGTAGCCCTGCTATGGCCCAGCCCGGGAGTGAAGGATTGCTACCAGCAACAAATATTGTGTACTTGGGACTTTCAACGACGTTTCCTGCGGCGTCCTCCACGACCACGTAGAACACTAAAGTTCCCGTTTTCTCGAGCTTCGGGAAGTAGAAAACCCATTCCTCTCCTACTTTTATGGCGACCAGTGTTCTCCAGTCCTCCTCTTCCTCGAACTTCCAGCGTAGTACCACGCTTTTAATTCCTGCACCAGCATCGCGAGCGTTCGCAGAGACTGTTAGCTCCTCGCCTACGCGAACTTCCTCTGGGTAGCTCACCCCTTCGAGCGTTGGGGGCTTTTCGTCCACCACTGTATAATTACGAATCTCGGAAGCAGCTACGTTCCCGGCCTTGTCCACTGCCTCCACGTAGTAGTAAACCGTGGTGTTGTACGGCTGGGGAGGTATGTCGCCGCAGAACCAAGATCCTCCAATTTCGGACATGGGTATCCTGAGCCACGGTCCTCCGTCAATTTTATAGTACAGAAAGACCGTCCTAAGGCCGGAGACGTTTTCCACCACTAGGGCGTATATGAAGACGCGGTCCTCGTAGCTAGGCTTATCCGGCCTCTGAACTACGCCAGAAATGTAAGGAGGCGTCGTGTCGGAAACCGTGTAGCTGTACACCTGGCTTATCGAGGTGTTGTTAGCAAAGTCCCAGGCCACTACGAAGAACTTAACGGTAGCTCCTTCTTCTTGCGGAGGTATAGTTCCGGCGTAGGTGCAGTTTTCTAGGAGGAGCATCTCCACCTTGATGTAGTACGTAGTAACCTTGTAGTACAGAGCTACGTCCTTCACGCCGGTTCCGTTGTCTTCAACAATAGCGTACACCGTTACTTCGTCGCTACTTGTTGGATTTTCTGGCTTGAATCTTACTTCTGAGATCGTCGGAGGCTCATCGTCTGTAATTGCCGAAGCATGACGTAGAGTCCACAAACTAAGCACTAGAAGCGCAAGAAGAGCGGCCACAATTGTCCTGTGCTTGCTCATTATTATTTTAACGATTTACAAGCGAATATATAAGACTTGTCAAGCTTTGCAGCAGTTTTTGCGAGCTGGTCGGCGTCGCTGGCCTGAAGTCTTTCTCAGTATAGAGCTTAGGCCGCCACGCTAAGCCTTTGCCTAGGGAGCTCTCCAAGCGAAGCTCGACTGCTGATCAGCTTCTCTATGCTTACGTGATCCTAGCGACGAGCACAATTCTTCTGGATTCGTTAAACACGAATTCGTCCAAAGAAAGATCACCGTAAGCTGCGACGAACCTCCATCCAGCTCTTTCGACCACTTTCACCAGCTCATGCAAGCTGTAAAGCCTGAC
>Ga0180302_10001592_pt1 | contig 10810 bp, 13 predicted proteins | sample GuaBasSediGuay17_FD_121794 | JGI IMG/M metagenome (GOLD analysis project Ga0180302, IMG submission 121794) | Subseafloor sediment microbial communities from Guaymas Basin, Gulf of California, Mexico - Guay17, Core 4571-4, 12-15 cm | ecosystem: Environmental > Aquatic > Marine > Hydrothermal... | reverse complement strand
CCCAGCCTATAAGAGGTACATGTGGAGGTACCGCAAGCTTGGCTACCGCAGGTGGGCTTTGGAGACTGGCTACGTCAAGCGCTTCCCGGAGGAGCACGCTTTCTCCAACCTGTTAGTTAAGTACGGGGACGAGGTTAGGGCTAGGAGCCTGAGGGGCGCCAAGCCCCTGATATACGCTAGAGTGCTACTTCACAACGCCTTTACGCTTATACGTTTTGCCGCCCTCAAAGGCTTTAAGGCCAATGTCACTCCATACTTAGCTTGTGCGTAGTGTAGAAGCGTAAAGTGCTGAGAGACATATAAAGCTGCCCAGCGCCTCCTTAACACTGGGCAGCTTCAACTAGGCTATAGGGCCACAAGATATTCTACAAGCTCGGCGAGAAAGAAAAATATATATAGTGGGAGGCTTAGCACACGGCAAAGTGAAAGTAACTATGTTGACAGAGGAGCTATACATACCGGATACCTCGGTGTTCATAAGGGGCACCCTAAGAAAGGAGATTGAGAAAAATAGCCTAGAGGGTAGACTCGTAATTCATTCTCTAATAGTCGCCTATTTCGAGTACCTGGCTAAGAACGGCGTGAGCGAGGGAGTAACGGGTTTACAAGAAGTCAAATCAGTTAAAAGCCTAGCTGAAAGTGCGGGTATAGACGTGGAGTTTACCCGTGACCTACCTTCTGGTTATCGAACGTTCCCCCCGATAGATAACCCTCCGGATCAACTGTTAAGAGATTTAGCGCTTGAGTGGAACGCCGTGTTAATGACGAGTGATAGGATAGCTAAAGAAGCAGCTGAAGCGATGGGTGTTAGAGTAAGCTTCCTAGAGCCTAGTACTAACAACGGTTTAAGGTTAGAGGAATTCTTTACGGATGATACCATGTCTATACATTTAAAGGAAAACGTGAAGCCTTTCGCTAAGCGAGGGGGCCCGGGCAAGTGGTACTTCGTTCCTCTGAGAGAAGAGGTCGTAACTAAACAGGAACTTGAAGATTTGATGAGGGAAATCATAGAGAAGGCCCAGACCTCCCCGCATGGGTTTATAGAGATAGATAGGCCTGGCTCAACGATAGTCCAGCTAGACAACCTGAGAATAGTCATAACTAAGCCCCCGTTCTCCGATGGTATTGAGATAACCGCGGTTAGACCTATTGTCAAGTTAAGACTTGAGGACTACAACCTTCCTGATAAATTAATAGAAAGATTGGAGAAAAAGGCGGAGGGAATACTAATAGCTGGCGCCCCGGGTATGGGTAAAACCACGTTCGCGCAGGCACTGGCAGAATACTACCACTCAAAGGGTAAAATAGTTAAAACCATAGAGTCGCCGCGAGACATGCAACTGCCCCAGGAGATAACTCAGTATTCGAAGAACTACGCTTCATCCGAGGAGATACATGACGTCCTCCTACTCTCGAGGCCTGACTACACATTCTTCGACGAGATGAGAGACACTAGGGACTTCGAACTCTACAAAGACCTCCGCCTAGCTGGTGTGGGTATGGTTGGCGTAGTACACGCGACAAGCCCTATTGACGCCATACAGCGCTTCATAGGACGAGTCGAACTTGGAATGATACCGTCAATAATAGACACAGTGATATTCATCAAGTACGGTAGGGTGGCTAAAGTATACGAGCTCGAAACGACCGTTAAGATCCCTCACGGACTTAAAGAGGCTGAACTCGCTAGGCCCGTCGTTGTGGTCCGAGATTTCTTAACTGGAGAGCCAGAATACGAGCTGTATGTGTTCGGCGAGCGCACATTCGTGGTACCCGTCAAGAAGAGGAGGTCCGCTCGTGACTTCAGGGTAAAACTATCAGTTGAGAGGCTCTTAAGGCGTTATATACCCGATGAAAACATGGAGATCGTCGTCATGGAGGAAGGACACGTAATGGTGCTCGTAGATACGGAGTACTACAATTACTTGTTAGGGAAGCCTAGAAAGAAGCTTGAGAGGCTAGGGAAGAGGCTAGGAGTCCAAATAGAGGTAAGACCCAGATTCTAATTGGAGAAAAAGAGGAGGCGGCCCCAGATCCTGAGTCTGGGCCTAGGCTATGCCTAGTCCGCCCCCTTTGACCTAGCTCGGGCACCCCCGCACCTTCACAGGAAAGATTATGAACAGGGCTTTAAGTATTTCTCTGGATTGAATTAGACTAGGCTAGCTTTTGCGTTAAAACGGGGCGACAACGCGTGAGAGTAGCGGTAGTACTGGTCGAGCCGATATACGAGGAGAACGTAGGCTACGTTGCTAGGGTAATGAAGAATTTCGGAGTGAAGGAACTTGTCTTAGTTAATCCGAGGTGCAACTTAGGGTTAGAGGCTATAAAGAGGTCTATGCATGCGCGTGACGTTCTGGAAAACGCCTTACTAGTAGACTCTTTAGAGAAAGTTATCGACCGCTACGATATAGTGTTCGGAACTACGGGCAAGCACGGGAAGAAGTTCAGCCAGGTTAGGCGTTTCATAACTCCGGAAATGCTGGCTGAGCGTATAAAAAGATTTGAGGGAAGTATAGCCCTTGTATTTGGACGTGAAGACAAGGGATTAACTAACAGAGAACTAGCTATGTGCGATGGTGTGATAACCATACCTGCAAATCCAGAGTACCCTATCCTTAACTTATCACACGCAGTAGCAGTCATACTTTACGATATGTACAAGGCCTTAGGGACGCCTCATGTAGAGGTTAAGCTCACCCTACCGAGTAGAGCAGAAGTAGATGTGCTGCTGAAATATATAAGAAATCTTTCTATGTTTTTATGGAACTCCGAAAGACGAGCTGAACGCACGGTTTTAACGATAAAACGAATGCTGTCATCATGCCTTGTGCGTAGAGAGGACGTACGTGTGTTATTAGGCTTAATTAGAGAGTCATATGAAAGGCTAGAGAAGTGCCATCCTGAGAGTAAACGTGGATGATAGACATGAGACTGGCTAACAGCCCAAAGAGTAATGGTAAGAGGGTTTACGTATTCTACTCCCGGTGCCCCATTTGTGGACACGGTAAAATGGAGGTAAGGGAAACCGAGTACGAGTTACCTAGGGTAGGCCCCACTATTTTAGTATCCAGGTACTGCCCCGCATGCGGATTTAAGCGTAGAGAAATAATACCGTTAATCTTTAAACCTAGGAAGCGTATCTACCTGCGAGTGGAGGGGCAACAGGATTTTCGCGTAAAAATAATTCGCTCCAATATGGCATCTATAGAAATACCGGAGCTAGGCGTAATGATAAATCCAGGGATAGACGCGCCCATGTACTTGACCAATGTAGAGGGGCTACTGGAGAGAATACGCGATGCTGTTACCTCTATGCATGTTCTGCTAGAACCCGATGAGGCGAGAGGGATCCAAGTTATAATGAAGGTCTTAGATGAAGCTGGAAACTCGGTCTTCACGGTCATAATTGACGATGTAGCTGGGATAAGCCAAGTTCTAGAGACTAAAGGCGTTCTCGTGCTAGAAGAAATGGTAAGCGGTGAGCTTATCTAGACGTTACTGATGTATAGAAATTAGTGAGGCAATATGGCTCGAAGGAGAACTCGTGCTAAAAAGAAGAAGGAAAGGGAGAGATCACCAACTCCTCTCTCCGCAGCTGGATTAATGACGTTCTTCGAAGAAGAAGTCGGAGGCATAAAGATAAGGCCAGAAATAGTTCTCTTAACAGCCCTGGGAACTATAATCATAGTACTTATGGCCCACCTCGGGATCTTCTCAACGCCCTAACCCCTCAAAAGAGGGGGTTTCCCTCGCCCGGGTCGGGGGTTCCGGGCGGAGTTATGGAGCCTTTAGGGGATGCGTCACGTCCCCCATATCCCGTATCGGGCCCGCGGCCCCACTAGGCTCTGTGTAGGGCTTCTGCATATCTTTTGTATTTTGCTACTAGTTTCAGGGCTTTAGATTTCCTAGGGCTTGTCAATTCGAGGGCTTGCCGAAGGTTTTTGCTCTGCGTCCAGGCTTCACGCGGTATTACTACCGGTACCACCGGTTTGTTTGGAACCTCCCGTGCACTGCCCCTCTTCGCGATATTGAACGTTCCCGCGGCTTCTTAATGCCAAGTCTCTCCTCCTATGGGGCACTTGGCTAGCCTTCCGCTGTACTCTATTCTACATCCATGCAGAGGACATATACTAGAGGTATACGCTGGGTCTACGCGTTTCACGGGGATGCCGTAGAGCGCGGCGTACTCTTCTATTAGTTTGAGTATGCCGAAGAAGCAACTCCGCGCAATCCTGAGCCTCAGCCTCTTGTTCTTGATGTGGTGTAGCATGCTCCAGACGCTCTCTGGGTTCAGGTCTTCGAATAGTATGCCGTACCTCCTGCTAGCGGCGGCTAGCACGACTATTTTCGCCAGCTTATGCCTCCAGTCCTTCTTCCTCGCTTTCTCCCTGTAGCGTTTCATCCTCTTCCTGACGATTCTATTCCCGCTCCCGTACTTCTTGTCGTAGTAGCTCTGTAATCTCCGGCGGCGGTGGAAGTAGTCCCTTGTTAGCTGCGAGATTCCAGTCTTTAACAGGCAAACCTCGTTGTCTACCAAGATAGCGACGCTGTTTTCATTCACGTCTACAGAAATCCATCCCTCCGCCTCATATGGCTCCGGTTTAGGCTTCTCGAAGGCGAAGTACAGTAGAACCCTGTTTTCAAAGACTTTAAAGCGAAGCTATTTACATAGCTCCCATTCCCCGTTGAAATATCTTAAGAAGTGCCTGTGAACATCGAACTCCACCCTGACGTACTTGCATCTCCTACTATCACTCCTCACCGCAACCTCCACAGACGTAAAGCTGGCGAAGCGCCAACACTGCGGGTGGACAACTACACTGCACTTCTCAACCCTAAGCGGCCTAGATTTTTTAACCAGGTCAAACTTTCTCAGTTCCCTCCAGCTTTTGAGTACTTGAGCGGCGACTCTTAGAGTCTCTTGAACGTAGCCCGCAGGGAGCTGTGCATACCTCTCCTTGAAAGCCCTGTAAAAATGCCTGTACAAACCCATGTAGCTATAAACCCCGTTCTTAACACCCCCTCTCTATGGCTCGCCAAGAACCAGGCAGGCCTGAAGAGGGGAGAACGAAGAAAATGAGGAGAGCTAGGAATGCTAGCTTTTCCTCAGAGTGTGTAGGTTAGGGGTGTTGATTCTTCTCTTTCTCCAGTTGAGTCTATGATAGGACGCCGTATTACGACTATTTCTCCCTCTGCTTAGCGCCCTGCTTAATTGCATCAATTATCGACTGTAAAGCATCTTCCACGTCTTCTACTTCCTCTACTATATTTCCGGTTACAATTATGTCGGCTCCTGCTTTCGTGGCTTTAAACGCTAAGTCAGCCTCTCTAATCCCTCCTCCTACCACTAATGAAACATTTATCTCCTTTTTAACTGCCGAAATAAGCGCTGGTGGAACGGGTCTCCCCCCAGAACCTCCTTCTAGGTATACGTACCTGAACCCCATGTATTGCGCCGCTAAAGCATAAGCAATAGCCACTTCGTGTTGATTAAACGGTATAGGCCTGGTTTGGCTAACATAACCAACAGCACCCCCTTCACCTATTATCAGGTAAGCTAAGGGTAAAGGCTCTAACCCATACCGCTTAACCAGGGGAGCAGCCTGCATCTGACCCCCAATAATGAAGTAAGGGTTTAGCGAGTTTAGGACAGATAAAAACCATACAGCGTCAGCGTAAGGACTTAAGGCTGAGGGATTTCCCGGGAATAGTATTACAGGTATATTTTTGTCGATACTCTTTAACGCGTTTTTTATCTCCTTTACAATACTATTAACCAACTCCTCACCTACACCTATACTCCCCCCAATCATAATAGCCGACGTACCTGCCCTAGCAGCTGCAGCTGCGACATCAGCAGCCCTTCTGGGGTCTAGTTCTGCGGGGTCTATTAGCGTCATGTGTATCGCGCCGTCCTCGGAGATCTTTTTTTGAATGTATCGGTGTACCATCAAGTTACGCTCACCTGCTCCTCATACCAGTCCAGAAACTTCCCATAGTAGTCTACAGGGTCTAGGTAGGGGGATAGAGGAAGCTTGTGGCTAAGCCCACAAGACGAGCACTTAACGATGGCTTCCTTATCCTTTTTGTTTATGGTTACTGTCACGCTCATGTAGCCGCAGTTTGGGCATTGAAACATACTTGGTAGCCGTCTACGCCTTCTTACTACAATTTTTCTTCTTCGCCTCCGCCTGCCCATAGTTAGTTCCTCCCTACAATTCCTACTTGAAGACTAATTTAAGTGTCACCTCTTACTTAGAATGAGGAGCACAATAACCTGTAAACGAATTGAAGGTTCATATCTAAACGTAAATCAGGGATCTGGTGGGCTTTCCTCTATTACAGGTTTGCCACGCATAGTTTTAGGGGCTAACCAATCTATGAGCCTCCTGACGTCATCCGTATGTACAGTGACTACTATAGCGCCGAGGGGGCTTTCCCCGTGCTCGTAGGTGCAGAAGTTAGCAACCCCCACGTAGGCGGCCTGCTTATTCAGATAGAACTTCACGTAGTTGGAGCCTAACCCCCTCATGAGGTACTTACGCGCTGCATCGAGGATACGTTGTCTCCTTAAGGCGTCGTGTAGTTTCTGTAGGGATGAAGCACCTCTCCCCTCCCCCTCCAGTACTCTGATAAAGCCTATCTTCTCCTCTCCAACCCATTCTACGTCTAGTAGGTTTCCTACTGCCTCTTTCACCTTAGCTTCACTTTCCGTCGGTCTAACTTCTACTTGGACTTTAACAGTCAGCATCGCCGATCAGCCGAGTATGCGTCTAAGAGTCCTTGTACACTCCTCCTTAAAGGTGTTAATGTCTCCCTCGTTTACTAACATCACGTCGGCTAGCGCTATGACATCCCCTATCCCGAAGCCTAACTCTCTAAAGTCTCTTCGTACGAACTCATCCCATGTTTTAGGGTCATCTGGCCTGCCCCTCCTGGCTAGGCGTGCGAAACGAGTCTTTGGAGAAGCGTGGACGGCTATGACTATAACTTCATCGAAATACCCTCTGAAAACTCTCACCTCTTCCAGACTCCTAACACCATCTATCAGGCAGACATCAACTCCCTCTTTAACGAGTTCTTTCACGGCAAGTATTGCAACAGCACCTTTACCCATTTCTTCTCGTAGCCTTACAGCAAGCCTTCCTAGTTCCTCGTCCGTTAACGCTAAGTTTCGCTTAACTGCTTCACGTCGGACAAAGTCCCCTAAAGTGTAAACTGGAACTCCCATACGCTTAGCTATCTCGCTTATAATACTCTTACCTGCCCCGGGCATGCCAGTTACAAGTAAGGCTTTTTTCATTATTAGCCACCCTCGCTCCCTTGCGTCGGCTGAGAGTAGAGTTATGGCTTAAAAAGAATTTTTAACAGATTTCTCGCTTAGCCTCTCCTAGAGTAAGAGTGACTATTCGAGGAGGAAGGAGGTAGGTCTAATGAGGACAGCCGTTGTAGGCGTGGGGCGCTGGGGAGTCAACCATGTCCGCGTTTTAACTCAGCTAAGAGACGAGGGATTAATTATAGGGGGAGAAACTATAGACGAAGTATTCGTAGTAGATAAGGATCGGGGTAGGGCTAAGGAAGTAGCTGAAAGGTTTCGCGCGGACTCTTATTCCTACGACTTAGGAGACCTAAAGGATGTTGATGCGTTCATTATTGCCGTCCCAACGGCTTTCCACTATGAAGTGGCTATAAAGGCATTGGAGAAGGGAGACGTATTTGTGGAGAAGCCACTAGCAGCGTCAATAGAGGAAGGCGAGGAAATAGTATCTCTATCCAAGAAGCTCGGGAGAATATTATGCGTAGGACATATAGAGCGCTTTAACCCGGTAATATCAGCTTTGATGAAAGAACTCGGCTCAAAGAGGGACGACATAATCTACATATTAGGAGAAAGAGTAGGGCCCGGACCCCCGTCCTCGCCCAGTAATTTAGGTGTTGCCCATGATCTATTAATTCATGACGTGGACATTTGCTTGTTCTTATTAAACGAAGTTCCGGAATCAGTTAAGGCCATAGCCTATAGAATGGAAACTTATCCATATGAAGTTGACATAACAGCTGTGTACCGCTTCCCTAGAGGAATAATCGCTAATTTAAGGGCTAGCTGGAGGACGAACCCTAAGCTTAAGAAACGCTTTCTGGAGGTACAGACAGAGGATAAAATTTTTACAGTTGACTATATATCTATGGTTCTCCAGGTAGAGGAGGGCTTAAGAGAACATAAATATTGCGAGCACTTTCTCGATACTTACGCCGCCTATGTCTCGAAAAAACGTACAATACACGGAGTATTCAGCAAATATATCGAGCCACTCCGCTTAGAACTAATAGACTTCCTAGAAAGCGTATGTAGGCGTAAGAAACCTCTAGTTAGTGGGGAGGAGGGCTTGTTAGCACTTAAATGCGTCATAAAGGCCTTAGAATCAGCAGAGAAGGAGGAGGCAGTTAGGATATCTTAGCGATTTAACATCTCCACTATTTTAGCGGGATGAAGCGAGCATCTAAACCCTTTTTGGTCAAAATGTGTCAGGGAGGCTTTGTATCCTCTCTCAAGTAGCATGGCTACCAGCTCTCTCCGAGATGGTTCTTCTTCTAGACCGTATTTGCTGGCTAGGGTATCCGTTTTAAAGTACAGCGGGGGGGCGCTGACCTCTTCTTCTATTAATTTTAAGACTTTAAAACCCCTTGAGGACAGGTATTTCCTACTCGCGTACTCCTCTAATACTAGCTGTAGGAAGCCCGCGTCCCATAAATCTCCAGTCCACAGGGGCCCCGCAGTCGCTAGCTTATTGCCGCATACAGGACACGAGAGCCTTGGGTTATACTCTTTACTTAGTTCCCTGTATAGGCATTTATAGCAGTGGTAGACGTATCCTAGCTTTTCAAGTGTTGAAACCGCGTTTTTCCTCCCCCTGTTAACCAGGAAGTAAGCCCTGATGTAGTGATCGGTCGCCTGCATCAATAGGGGAGAAACGTACTTACCGTACTTAGCCGCCTCCCTAGCGACGTAGGCAATTACTATCCTGCCGCCTAACTCCTTAGAGTACTCGGTTCTTAAGGAGGTAGCGCCGTACTTCCTCTTACACGTCTTAGGATAAGTCCCTAAGAGAGGTGGGAGGTCGGTGAATGTTATGCACAGCAGACCGCCGCTTCTCAAAGCCCTTATGGCCGAATCCAGGAAGGGTACCGGTGACCCGAAGGGATCGAGATCTATGACGTCGGGCTTCGGCCCCTTAAACGCCAGGTAACTCAGTAGCAAGTTAGCATCTGTATTATATACTATGCCATGCTTAACGCCGTTAAGTTTTACATTTAACCGTATTAAATCGTATGCCTCCTTACAAATATCGTTTAATATAATTGTGTGGCTCGGCGCAGCCTCAACCGAGTACCTGATTCCCCGAACACCCGTAGCGCTTAGGGGCTCAACTATTACTGCCTCAGCCTTATCCCTCAGGTAAGCGGCGATAACTGCTACTCCTATATCCCTCGATAAAGCCATGCGTGGGTTGTAAAATACTGGTGCCCATGCTGGCTCTACGTGCCTCCCTACCCTGTATAAATCTAGGTCTGGCGCGAGTATCTTAACTAGGCCCTCCTCATACTGTTTAAGCTTCATGATGCCCTAATTCTTCAGAAGGTTCTCGACGAAACGCTCGTTTACCTTATCCTTTTTCACAATTACGAAATCTTGCTCTTCTATTTCTTCTCCCTCATCCGCTATGAAAACGGCTTTAGCTCTGGATATCCTCGCTATGCTGAGTGTGAGTTCGTTATCTTTTTGCTCTAGGTCTGGGCGATTAACCCTCTTAACCACTATCTTCTCAGAGTCGCCCTTGTACGATGCTAGCTGGAAAGGTAGACGGGTAAACGCCCTAGTGACGAAACCCAGCCTTTCCAGAGTCTCCTTTAACCTGTAAAGTACGGCGTCCCTCGGGCTCTTAGATGGGCCCTTAGGGCTCTGACAAAGGCTTCTAACGTCCTCCAAAGAGACTTTCATTATGACGTTTTCACCCAGGGTTTCTTCTAACTTAGCGGCGACGTCTAATGACGCGTCCATTCTGCCATGCTCATATTCGTACACCGCTCTTCGAGACACGCCTATCTCATAGGCCAGATCGCCAAGGGACATGTTTCGCTCCTCTCTCGCCTCCCTTATCTTTTTAGAATCTAGCTTAGCGTATATCCCTCCCTGGCTGGCGTAGATGAAAGGCAGGGTTTCCCCCCTTAGAAGCGCGGAGAGGGTTTCTACGTTAACGGCGAATATGCCGTACCGCTTGTAGAAAACACCGGGAGCGAGCGTTACGTTCCGATATTTCTCGCTTACAACCATACAGCACGTCTTTAAGAAGTCCCCTATGTCTTTAAGCTCGTTCATAGATGTTCTGTTGCATCTAGACAAGTCTTCCTCTACTTTGAGCGTTAATAAAGGCTTCCTCCCCTTTATGCCTATTAAGTCTACACAGTACTTATACTCGCGACCCGTATTTATCGACCTTAAGTCATGTCTTCTAAGAGTCTCCGCTACCTCTTCTAACAACTGGCTCATAGCCCACTACTATACACTCGCTTTAAGGATTTATTAATTAACCTTTCCCGTAGGTTAGTTATTTTTTAACCGCGACCACGAAGGCATGAGCTATATCGTAGGGCTCTAGGTGGACGACGTCCACGATCTCGTAGCCCCTGCTCTCTAAATGGTCTATTTCTCTCTTGTAGGTCTCAGAGGGCTCTTTGGTAACGTCTATACTCATCGCTTTTATCGCCTGCATGATCCAGCCTCCCTTCTTGAGGAATATGTCCGCGTTGT
>Ga0180302_10001590_pt1 | contig 10813 bp, 9 predicted proteins | sample GuaBasSediGuay17_FD_121794 | JGI IMG/M metagenome (GOLD analysis project Ga0180302, IMG submission 121794) | Subseafloor sediment microbial communities from Guaymas Basin, Gulf of California, Mexico - Guay17, Core 4571-4, 12-15 cm | ecosystem: Environmental > Aquatic > Marine > Hydrothermal... | reverse complement strand
GGAATAGCACTCATCTCCATCCGGGAAGGATGGGGTTGTCATTCCTTTTCTGGAATTAGAGGTTTTTCAACGAAAGAGAAGAATCGAAAAAGGATTCTCCTTACGAGATGTTGTCATTCCTTTTCTGGAATTAGAGGTTTTTCAACGCTTACGAAGAGGTCAAGAAATTATAACTTGAAAAATCTTTTTATGTTGTCATTCCTTTTCTGGAATTAGAGGTTTTTCAACCGATTTCTTTATGCTTCCTGATATGGCATTTACAAGTTGTCATTCCTTTTCTGGAATTAGAGGTTTTTCAACAGGAAAAATGAGCGTAAAGTTTGATAGTGTAAAGGCAGCGTTGTCATTCCTTTTCTGGAATTAGAGGTTTTTCAACAGCGCTGGTTGAAAGCATGATGTGAACATCCTTCAGAGTTAGATTTACGACCGAAGAAGAAAAACCGGAAAGAAAAACATAAATTTTGCCATCTAAAAAAGAAACCGTATTGAGAATCAAAGACTTGCATCTGCGACCATCCCCCTGGATTTCTGCAATGCTCCTTCGGTCGCTTCTTCTGCCAAAGAACACATTTATACATTAACCTTCCAGCAGCCTTCTGTCAAGAATCAAAAAATAAGAATGTCCTCTTCATAAAATCCTTTTACTCCAATACGCATGGTTTCTTCAGGATAAATCTGATAAAAGTAAACCCGGTCCTCATCTTCATCAATCATGCTTTCCAGAGCCTCCATGAGTTCCATCAGTTCATACCTGTCCAGTTCACATTCAAAAACGCTATATTGAACCCTTACCCCGTATCCTAAAAGAAATTTTGAAACCCTATTTCTTCTTTTATCACTGGAAATATCATAAGCCACCACATATCTTTTCTTCATGGCTCACCTTATAATAAAAGGTGTGTACTCCTTTCTGAGTCCCACAACCACTTTTCCCAGTATTCTCGCCTGAATTTCAAATATACGGTAATATGGAATGGCTTTTTTGAACTCGGGATGCTGCACTTCCTCGCGCTTTTTCTCTTCATATACAGCAAAAATTTTCTTTCTTGCATGGGGTTTTATATAACATCCTCCAAAATAGATTTTAAAATCTCCCGAAATATCCAGTATTTTTCGTCTAAAAAGATACAGCATAAGAGCATCCGCCACCACAGGACGAAACTCCTCCATAAGGTCAAGGGCAAGTGAAGGACGCCCGGGACGATTAATATGAAGGAAGCCAAAATAAGGGTCAAGACCGGAGATATAAAGGGCTGAAATAATATCTTTTAAAAGCAGAGTGTATAGATAAGAAAGAACACTGTTAGCAGGATTGCGAGGAGGTCGCCTTTCTCTTTTATCAAATTTAACCCTTACTTTATCCAGGATTTTCTCACAACCCTCAAAATATCTCTGAGTGGCGTATCCCTCCACACCGAGCAATTCACCATGGCTTCTAACACTCTCTGTTCTTTTCTCCATCAGACGCAAATCCCTGATAAATTCTTCAAGAACTTCTCCTTTTCTATTGTATCTCATCAACAATGCCTTCATATTTGCAATCTTACCTTTCACGAACTTCCTGGCAATTTTCAGGGATTGTTTCTCGTCAAAATGCATCTTATATTGTCTCATTCTCAAATTAACGTTCTTTCTCTCCGATGGAATAAACATTCCGCCAAAAGAACCGTCTCTTTTAACAAAGTAAACATTCACCCCTCTTTCCATGAGAACGGAAAGCAAAGGAAACGTGATGTGCGTTCTTCCCACAAGCACCACTCCTTCCAGGTCTTTCAGCGGAAATTCAGCAATAACCTCGCCGTCTTTTACCACCACACATGCATTTCCATTCTTCTTAAGAGCGGTTCCAGGAACCGTCAGGTATATGGTTTTGCCCTTTCTTTCCAGAGGAAGCACACCTTCGCTTCCAAAACATACTTCTCTCAAACTGCATCCTTTGCATCTGCTGCTCTTTAAAGGAGGAGGTTCAACAGGTTCTTCAAGCATTTTCTTTACCTCTTCTTTTGTGAGAATAACCTTCCTTCTCAGGTCTTTATCAAACCGCACTTTTACCCGTGAACGAGAAGCCATGTAGAAAATAAACCCATAGGCTATTTCTTTACCAAGATACTCCTCAAGTAACATCCCCTGAGCACATAGCTGAACACGATGAGAAAGACTGTTTCTTCTTTTTCCCTTTTTAAACTCAACAGGATAAACATTTCCATTTTTCTCAACCGCATCTATGCGCGCCACCAGTCCCAGAGTCTCTGAAGCAACCTCAACTCCGTGAAAAACCTCTCTGCTCCCACTTATAACTTTTTCTCTCTTCTGTCTTCTTTCTTCCTGATACTCCCCTATCTTCATGTCTTCGTTCTTTCTCTCTATCCCCTCTATTACACGAAGATAGAGATTTCTGGGACAGTAGAGATATTCTGCAAGATAAGAAACCGGAATGTACCGCATGGCAATTTTAAAAGTATACAAAAACCATGCCAGTCACTTCAGAAAAAGCCTTATTCTGTTGTCAAAGAGCATGGGGTGGGTTATCTTACCTCAACCCTTCCCAGCCCCATCGTTGTCTTGTATCCCACCCCGGCATACACGGCAAACCGGGAAAGGGCATTCAACCACTTTAAAACATCCCTCTCAACATCGGGAAAGCCATAAACCACCCGTCCAACAAACCCCACCACACGATACCTTGAGAATTCCACAAGCTCCGTCCTTATTGCATGCCTCTTCACGAGAATCTCCTCCAGAACATCCTCAACCTTCACATCCCTTTTTCTCAACGGAAAGGCATCCCATTGGGATAAAAGAGAATGGAAAACAAAAACAGGCTCAGGAAAAACCACATGCTTTTTGCCCTTCCTGAATGTTGTCGGTGAAAGAAACCTGAACTCAACCTCCTTTTTCAGCCTCCCCCTGAAAAGCACCACAGGTTTCTGGAATGCACCATCCGGAAAAACACCTTCCAGCCTTACATGAATCCCGCCCAGTTTCAGTTCCTCGTGAGGAATTACCTCCACTCCCTCTATAACCTTCTTCAAAAGCCCGTTGTTGTAAACCGAAAGAACAAACGAAAATCTTTCTCCCTTTTTCACCCTCATCCATCCATTTTCCATCTCAGGTGTCCCATCAAAATAAATGGAAAAAGGCTTTCTGCGTGCACTGTGAAGCGCACCGAAGAATTCTCCATCAATGGGAGTAAACAGTTCAAAAAACAGACCGTGAAAAGCCTCCCCTCCGTATCCACGGAGTTTACCATCCTCACATGCCTCAAAAACAAACCTTAACTTTCCAAGCATTCCAGGTTCACCCAGCCAGGGAGTCTTCCATCCTCAAGCATGCGAACACTCAGGGGGAACCTGTCGCCTCTTGACCTTGAATAATACCAGTTTCTTATTTTCATAACCTGACTTTCCTCCAGAAGAACCCCGAGCGTGTTCCAGAAAAATCCCTTCCCCCATCCAAGGCGCATGTCCCCGTCTTCCAGTCTGAGTCTTTCATTCCATATCTTCTGCATTTTCTCGTTAACCCTTCCGGTAAATTCCCTCACCGCATCCATCCAGTTGAGCATGCATTCCTCCATTCTCTCCGCTCTTCTTCTATCTGCCCTTTTAAAATACTCCAGCACCATATCATCAATCCACACCTCAAACTCAAGCACCGCACCCTCAGGAATCACCTCAACCCACATGGGAGATTGCTCTCCCTTTTTCACATGAACAACCCTTAACTCCCATATCTCAATTTCCCCATCCCATGCACCGGTATCACTCACCTTCAGGGCACGGAAGATGTCAGTATTCGGTCCCCACCGGACACCATCAACCAGCTGAAAGTTGTCAAAAAGATAAAAGTCGTCGTCGAATTTCTTTGGAGCAGGTTTTTTCTGAGGGGGTCGGTTAAGTTTTTCTCTTACCTTTCTTATCCACAATCCCGGACCTTCCTTATCAAGATACCTGAACATCACCGCAGTTCTCAGCATTCCCTTTATCGTGCTTCCGGGAATATAGGGTTTGAAAAAGGGATTTTTTATACAGGGCATGATTTCCTTTTCTCCTCCCATTACCTTTCTTCTGGCAGAATAGTAAAACATTCCCTCTTTCAGAACCTCCTCCAGTCTCACACCATACTTCGTGAGAAACTCCGTGAGTTTTCCCCTTCCCTCCCGGGCAAGACGAACATACTCATCAAAGAGTCCGCGGGAGATAAGATACTCACTCATTTTTTCCGGCTTCATCACATAAATCCTGTCACCGTTCAGAACATACTGGGTGGGAAGAATCTTGCCCTCGCTCCCTATGTGAAGTGGTGTGAGAACCTCAAGTTTGCATTTCCATCTTTTTCCCATCTTCAACCCCCTTTCATTCCAAGAACAAACGCAACCCCATAACGGTATATTCTTTTTTCACATCCAGAAGGAGTAACATCCACAAGCCTCCCCTTCACCTTCTTTTCAAAAACGCTCCCTTCCTCAAACATAACCACATTGAGCTGTCTTTTCGGTCTGCCGAAGTTTACCCATCCCGAACGCTCAACAAATTCTCCACTTCCGCTTTTTGCCTCCTCCTCATCCGCAGGGGATACAAGGGAAAGGGAAAGAAATCTGTCTCCATCCGCGGGGAACTCAACCTCCTCAACATCCTCAATGGTGAACTTTCCCATCCCCGATGTTCTCTTTCCTCCGATGCCTGTCTCTCCAAGATACCTTAAGGCAGCCATGAATTTTTCCTTCACCTCATCACTGCTGAACTCCGCAAGAAAGTAAAGTCCTGAGTCATCACTGAAAAACAGGGCTCCAAGCCGATAATAGTTCGTTTTCACACTCAGGGGTCCCATGGCAACCCGTGGCAGCGTTTCCTCCTTCACATGTTCCCCCAGGATTGTATTCCCATCTCTTATTTGCTGAATCTCATCCCTTCCGAGTTTCCTTCCATCCAGCATCATCCGAAGGATATACTCAGGCACAAGTTTTGATTTCTTAATATCCTTCACCCTCACCTTCTCATCCCTCAATACCTCCTCCTCAACCATCTCACCGAGAGGCAAAAGCGGTCTGGGATAGAAAAATACCTCGCGGGTTTTCTCTTTGAACCAGGGGAAGGCAGAGGAAATGCGGAAGGGAAAGGACTCGTTAAAGGTGGAGAGGAGATTTTTCAGGTCCTCCTCACCATGCACCACCACCCACGCATTGAATATTCCACCTGCAAGGGTATCACTCCTCACCCACCTTTCCGTTCCTTCCTGTCCCACTCCCTTCTTTCCTATGTGAAAGGGACTTTCGGGCTTTATCTTAACCCGAACCATTGGAGCCTCCGAAGATTCCCGCAAGTTCGGGTATTTTCTCCTTTGCGTCCCTCAGGCTCATCTCCTGCAGGATTTCATGTTTGTCCTCATTTTTCTTTTCTTTATACCATTCCACCTTCTTTGCTTCCATTCTGGTTATGCAGAACTCCACCTTTCCATATCCTCTTGACCCGTGTCCTCCGAGGAAATCGTCCTCAAGCATTTCCATGAGCATAAAGAGATTTTTGAGGTCTTCTTCCACATCCTTGGGGTTTTCAACATCGTAAACCATTTCAAAATCAAACTCCGCTCCTGCAGGAACCCTCTCTATCTGCCTTGGATTTGCAGCAGATGTAACACGGTCTATGGCATTTTCAAACTTCCATTCTGTAAACTCAAGTCCACCCTCAGCCCCTTCCAGATATTCCCTGTTAAGCAGATGACAATCCCTCACTGTGAGACGGGCAGGTGAGTTTGTATCTCCGGAAGAACCAAAAAGACGACATAGAGGACACTTGAGGGCTTCATCACGATTGGGGCAGACATGGACCATAATAGGATTCCGCTGGGTTCCTATATTTCTTCTTTTCCAGTTATCCATTTCCATTTCCATCTTTCTGTCAAACAGAGTCCTGAGTTTCCCCTTTAACGAACTTCCGGGAATGTAAGGTTCTCTGGTTATGGGGTGCCTTATCACCGGAGAATCAAGTCCTCCTATCTCCATTGTTTCTTTGGATGCCCCTATGTGAAGTCCGGTTTTGAGTATGACCTTACCGCTAATTGTAATCTTTCCATAAAGCGGTCTTCCTAACATTTTACACCTCCCCTGAGTTTAGTCTTTTCCACCATAGAATTTGTGAAAGGCCACTATTGCCTCTATGAATGTGGCAAACTGCTCAAAGTCATCAGCGTCATGAACCTTATCTATCGCCTCCATTACGAGTTCAGCAAAAGGTCTTACATTCCTGTGCCTTCCTCCTGCATAAGCGATGTGAGGTTTGAGATAGAGAACCTCGTTTCTTCTGAATTCAGTTATGCTTTCTTCTCCCTTTCTTTCTTCAGGCTTTGGCTTTTTCATCTTTACTTTTAACTTCTTCACCGCATCCAGAAATTTTCTTATTTGAGTGGTGGTGATGGTCCGTGAGATTTCTCTTCCTATCCTATCCGCATCTTTCATCATCTCTTCCGCAGGATACGTCTTAAAGGAAGAAAATCTGGTAATTTTACCTCTTACATTGGCAATGGTGGAAAAATTCTCATTCCTCATCTCTCCTCCTTTGTTTCTCTGGTTTTTAAAAGCATGTACATGAAGGGAATGTAAAGATGGTCAAGTTTATAAATTTCGTCAAAAGAAGGCACGAGATGATTCCTCAGTTTTCTCCATTCCTCTTTTTCCTGGAGTTTCCTTGTCTCCCTCCTCCCCACCACATACGCAAGATAGGGGAGGAGTCTCCAGGGGGTTTCTCCTTTCTTTTTTCTCTCATGCCATTTTCTGAGGATGGTGTAGATGTTATAAATGAACGTATTTCCAAGGTCTTTCCTGAGTTCCTCAAGGATGTCAACAACCTCCCTGAGTTTTTTCCATTCCTCCCACTTCACCCCCTCCGTGAGGTTGAAACAGAAGGCATCCTTTCCATCCACATTTTTTGCCATATGCTCTCCCTCTCCCGCATTTTCTGCCATGCGGTAAAGCGGGAAGTGATCGTCGGAAATAAACACACCACCAGAAAGCCCCATGTTTCCACCCGTGAAGAGCTCAAACACATCTTTTATCCTTTCCGCACTCTTTACCACATCCTCCCATCTTCCAACCATAAAGAGGTCGTCTCCTCCTGAATACACAACTATCACGTCCTTCTCACAGAGAGGGATGAGCCAGTATTTGAAGAAAAGATTGAGGAAGCGGGAAAGGGAGCTGTAAAATGTAAGAGATTCCATCTTCCTGAATGCCCTTCCCAGATTATCAACATCCATTCTCAGTGTTCCCAGAGAGAACTTCCCGTTCTCAGATATATCCTCAAAACTTCCCTTTTCGGAGGGACTCATCGCATAGAGATAAGGGGAGGGTTCAAAGGTGTTTATTTTATAAACATGCCTGAGAATCTTCGGGTCCTGCTCCGCCTTAAATTTTATATCTTTCTTCTCCTCCTTTATCACCCTGTAAGCCCCATCCACAACCTCAATATCTCCCTCCTCACCCTCCGGCATCCGCATAATCATCGTCTCTCCGCCACCCTTGAGCGTTTTTCCTGTATTTATAAACCTCCAGCATACATCACATGCAGTTACCTCTTCCCTTTCCCTCCCATTCCTTCTCCTGCATATCTCACATTCATCTCCCCTGATTTCAACAGGTTCAAAGACCTTAGGAGCGTATTCCCTCCTTATTTTCCTTCTTTCTATCATTTCATGCAATTCCTTCACTTTTTCCTCGAGGAGTTCCCTCTCACCAAGAGCCTTACCTGGAAGCGGAATGTAACCCCACGCCATGTAAAGCGATACGCCAAATTTTTCATAAAGCCACTCGTTCACCTTTTTCATGTAATCCTCCACCTTCTCCACCGCCTCCGGCGTGTTGTATGCAATTATCTCAAATCCTCCTCCCCCCACGAAAAGAATGTTTGCACGGGTGAGCCGGAGTTCCTCAATCAGTCTCTCTGCAACATGATGGGATAGAAGCTCAAGGAAAAACGACCTCCCCCTGAGATTCACAAGCGCCTTCTTTGATGTGATGGTGTAAATGAATTGCTGAACGCCTGAAATGTCCCCGCGCACAAGCAGGAATATCTCTTTTTCCCTATCCACAATTTCATCAACGCCTGTCCTTGAGATTCTCCCCTCCTCATCCTCAAAGTAACGGTACATCGCACCTGCAAGGGCACCCGTGAGTTTGAGATGGTCAAAGAGGGAGATTGCGGTGGGGGTCTCTTTCACATAGGTAAAGGAAGGAACAAAGGTGAGGTACTTCTCAAGGGCAGGAAGAATGAAGTCAGGTCCTGCACGAAGCAGGGGATTTTTTATCTCGTTTATCTCCCTGTTCAACCCCTTCCAGATTCTCTCATAATCATCCTCGGTAAGGGTTATCCTCCCGGTTTTTGCCTCGGGAATTTTATCCTTTTCAAGTGGTAAAAGTGGATAAACACATTCTTTTCCTCCCACATAGAAGAATATCGGGGTAAGCGGTGTCCCTATTTCCCATTTTCCCTCCTCTTCCACCTCCTCTTCCCTCTCACCTGCGGCATACCTGTCTGCCTGAACAACAATGGCAGCATCGGGATAGAGTTCTTTCGGGTTCTTGTGATGGTTCTGAATAATATCTGCTATTTCTTTTCTCTCATCCTCATCAAGATAGGTCTCTTTTCTTATCCACTCCGCACCCAGGTTCTGGTGCGTTTTATCCCTGGTTCTTCTTATCCGGAATCTTACCTTTCCTATATCGTGAAGCAGTGCGGCTGTTACTACCCTTTCAAAATGCTCCATCTTTACCTCCTCTTTTTGTCTTTAAAAATTACAAAACCTGTGCCAGACTTCTTCCCTCTATTTTCCCGGTTTTTCTGCCTTTTTCTGTCTCCCAATGTGTTCTATGTCTATTCCAAGTTTCTTAATCCTTCTGTAAAGCGTTGAACGGGATATCCCGAGATGTTCCGCTGTGCGTTTTATGTTCCATCCACATTTTTCAAGCGCATGTAAAATGCATTCTTTTTCGGAATGGGAAATAAGGAAAGGAGTGTATTCCCTGACTATATCAGGCGTGATTACATCTCCTGAAAACCTTGCAAGTTCCTCCATGGTATGCCTGAGCTGTCTTATATTCCCGGGCCAGGGGTATTTCAAAAGCAACTCCTCAACCTCTAGAGAGATTTTTTTCCCTGCAAAGTATCTTGCAAAGGGGATTATCTCCTCCTTTCTTTCCCTGAGAGGAGGAAGTTTAAGAATCCCCTGGAACCGGTGGTAAAGATCGGGTCTTAAAAATTCCTCGGGCTTCCTGTTTGTTGCGGCAATAAATAAGACCTCAACCTCCCTTTCCTTCACCCCTCCCACCTTTACCACCTTTCCTGTCTCAATCACATTGAGCAACTTTAGCTGAATGCCGAATGGCGCATCTCCTATCTCGTCTATAAAAAGAGTTCCTCCATCTGCACATGCAATTACCCCATCCCGCTCTCTTACATCCGTGGCAACTCCCTTCTCAACACCAAAAAGAAGCCCATCCAGAAGGGTCTGGGGGACCTCGCTCATGGAAAACCTGCGATATTTTTTTAGCCCCGCAGCACGGCTTATAGCCTCTGCAAGAACGTTCTTTCCAGTTCCCGTCTCTCCATAAATGAGAATTGTTTTGAGATTCCCCCTTTTTATGTCTCTAACATAAACCTCCAGTTTTTTAATGAGTTTCCGCATGATGGGAGAGAGATAGAGAAACCCGTGCCAGTCATGGAGTTCCTCCTCCGGAGGTGGAGGGTATATCTCCTCCATTCCCACCTCTGCTATTTTTTCAATCATATCCTTTCCGGACCTCAGGGCCTCAAGTATTTCCTTTCCACTTTTCCCCAGGACCTTCTCCCTCAGGAAGGAAAAGTCAAAACATGGAATTTCAACAAGGGAAATCCTGTCCTCAGGCGGAAGAAAATCACCGCTTTTTTCAATCTCAGGGGGAACGAGAACGTGAACAACCTTCTCTGCTCCGAAAATCTGTGCGGCAAGGAAGGCATAGGCTCCCATTGATTTTCTTCCTCCAGCAATGCTCATAATGAAGGGTCTGTTTCTTTTCAGAATCTCATCAAAGAGGGTCTCAACAAATTTTTCATTGTTTCCGGGAGAATCCAGGTCAGAAAAAGGGAGCATGACCGGGGTGAATTTTATTCCTGGAAATTTTTTATTCATTATCTCCCTCAACTTCTCAACACCTTCCTGAACCGAAGGGTGAGAGGTGTGAATGACAACAACCTCGTCAATCGATGCATCCTTTAATTTCAGCAGAGTCTCTGTAACTATCTGGGGCGACGCCCCGAGAGGAAAATATACAATCATTTCCTTTTCCTTTTGAAAATACTATATCACATAATGGGGTCTTTGTCAACCAGCCGATTTTCCTCAAAAAACAATGGGCTGAGCGGGTTTGTTTCTTCAGGAATAATAAAGGATGCGGAATGGAGCCAGGAAAAGATTCTTGAGACTGCAAAGATTTTGAGGGAGAAGTATGGATTTACAGGATACCTTCACCTGAAGGTCCTTCCGGATACCCCCATGGAGAATGAACCCGAATGTCCTGGGTGGAGGATTAAAGAGGCTTTATCAGGCGGACAGGCTCATCAAAATTTACGGATTCAAACCCCATGAACTTGTTTATGATGAAGATGGAAACCTTCCTGATGAGGACCCGAAGGAACTCTGGGCAAGGTTTCATCCGGAGTTTTTTCCTGTTGATATAAGGAAGGCGGATTACTGGACACTTTTGAGGGTTCCTGGGATAGGGCCTGAGCGTGCAAGACTCATTCTTGAAGGAAAATGGAAACCAGGAGGGGAGAGATGGAAGTCATGG
>Ga0180302_10001589_pt1 | contig 10817 bp, 10 predicted proteins | sample GuaBasSediGuay17_FD_121794 | JGI IMG/M metagenome (GOLD analysis project Ga0180302, IMG submission 121794) | Subseafloor sediment microbial communities from Guaymas Basin, Gulf of California, Mexico - Guay17, Core 4571-4, 12-15 cm | ecosystem: Environmental > Aquatic > Marine > Hydrothermal... | reverse complement strand
GCGTTAGAGGGTAATTCCAGACGTACGCATGATCAACAACTGTCTTATTATTAATGAGTTAAAGAGAGTACCAATCTTGGTGTTGCTCTCAACGGCAAATTTAACATATGTTCTCATCCATTAATATTCCTTAAGTTAAACTATAGGATCTTAGAGTAAAGAAATCAATGAAAATTAATTAACTTCCCTTATATCTAATGGGAGTGTTAGATTTCCATATCTTTAAAAATCACTAACAAGTTCCTGAGCGTTCTTACGAGAAACTTATAGCGATTAAAGATTCGAAAGTGTGATGGAGAGTACAAGTGAACGCTCGTGAAAGAGCTTTATAAGGTTACAAGACAAATATCTTTATAACCTTTACTAATACCAATATTGGATAGTTATCAAATGAAGGTAGAAGGGTATGGAACTATCGTTTCTAGTGGGCGGAGAGGCTGGAATGGGGGTCATGGTTTCTGGTAGAATACTCTCCAAAGCCTTTGTAAGAGGAGGATACCACGTCTTCGCTACTAACGAATACCCCTCGTTAATAAGAGGAGGTCACAATTTTTACTTAGCTAGGGTAAGCGATGAGAAAGTTTGGTCTCAAGTTAAGAGAGTCGACCTCCTAATAGCTTTAGACAGGCTAACTGTTGAGAGGCACGAGGAAAAACTTCATGGAGGAAGCGTTACAATAATAGACTCCAGAGATAGCAAGGGAGTTGAGGCACTCGATCATCTCGTTGAAGTTCCTATGTCAGGGATAGTTAAAAAGGCGAACGTCCCTCTAATTCTGAGGAACGCTGTTGCGTTAGGAGCTGCAATAGCGGCTCTCGACTACGATTTAAACTTGTTATTTGATGTAATGAGAGACACGTTTAGGGAGAAGCTTCTAGAGAAAAACGTTGAAGTCGCCAGAATAGGGTACGAGTACGTAAAGGAGACTTACAACGTGAGTTCTTTTAGGATAAAGTTGAAGCCTATTGAGAACAGTAAGAGATTATTCATGACGGGTAACGAATCTATAGCATTAGGAGCCTTAAGGTCTGGAATGAAGATATTCGCCGCTTATCCCATGACTCCTGCTTCTCCAATACTACACTTCCTAGCTAGACTACAGAAGGACTTTGACGTAGTAGTCCTCCAACCTGAGAGCGAGTTGGCAGCGATAAACATAGTCATAGGGTCTTGGTTTGCAGGAGTTAGAGCTATGACTGCTACGTCTGGAGGAGGTTTTTCTTTAATGACTGAGGCCTTTGGACAGGCTGGGATAACTGAAATACCAGTAGTCGTTGTGTTAGCTCAAAGACAAGGACCTAGCACTGGTCTCCCGACATATACTTCTCAAGGAGACCTTAGGTTTGTGTTACATGCTTCTCAAGGTGAGTTCCCACGAGTTATTATAGCTCCAGGAGACATTGAGGAGGCATTTTATTTGACTGTAGAGGCGTTCAACATAGCTGAGAGATATCAATTACCAGTTGTCGTGTTAGTTGACAAGTACTTGGCTGAAAGCTATTCTAGCGTAGACCCGTTTGACTTAGATAAAGCTAAGGTAGTGAGGGGGGACATCATTTCTGGAATGTATGAAGGTTCTGAGTATAAGAGGTATCAGCTTACAGAGACGGGCATTTCCCCTGTAGTCATCCCCGGAACTAAGGGAGCCGTAGTTAAAGTCAATTCTTCAGAGCACGATGAATATGGTTTCACATGCGAGGATCCCCTTGTTGTGACTAGGATGAATGAGAAGAGGTTTAAGAAGTTAGAACTTCTAGCTAAGGAAGTAGAGACTAAAGGATTGGGAGTAAGAGTATATGGAGATGGCGAAATAACTTTAATTGCTTGGGGTTCTACAAAGGGCCCAATTCTTGAAAGTATGAGAGTTCTATTAAAGAGGGGTATAAGAATTAAGTATGTTCAAGTAGTGTTTCTTAGTCCTCTTCCTGTGAACTCAATAAAAACTACTCTTAGGGATTCTAATGAGATCATAGTGATTGAGAACAATATGACAGGTCAATTAGCGAGTTTGTTAAGAGAAAGAGTTAACATAGTACCGGATCACGTGATAACTAAGTATGATGGAAGACCGTTTCACCCAGAGGAACTCATAATGAGAGTTGAAGAGGTGATCTAAGTGGTCACAATGAAGGACTTGAGTACTAAGGCTAAAGTGAGGTGGTGTCCAGGTTGTGGGAATTTTGCGATACTTATAGCCTTTAAGAGAACTTTAATTGAGTTACAGATAGAGCCAGAGAGAGTAGTCGCGGTGGCTGGCATAGGCTGTCACGGCAGGATAGTGGACTACATAAACGTTAACAGTATTCACACGATACACGGGAGAGTAATACCAATAGCGACTGGAATTAAGTTAGCTAACAAGGACTTGATGGTAGTTGGATTTGCTGGAGATGGAGATGCTTACGCGATAGGTCTAGGTCACTTGCCTCATGCAGCTAGGAGGAACATAGACATAAAGTACATAGTACACGACAACATGGTATTCGGTCTAACTACTGGTCAAGTAGCTCCAACTAGCCCTAAGGGAATGAAGACTAGGTCTACTCCCTATGGTTCAGTTGAAGAGCCCTTGAACCCTATAGCCTTTGCCTTAGCCTGTGGGTGTACGTTTGTGGCTAGAGGGTTCAGCGGTGAGTTAGAACATTTGAAAGAGATCTTCAAGAGAGCACTTACACATAGAGGTTTCGCTTTCGTTGATGTGTTACAACCTTGTGTAGCTTTCAACAATACTTACGAGTATTTTAGAAAGAGAGTTTACAAGCTTGAGGAAGTCGGACACGATCCTACAGACTTTAAGTTAGCTATGAAGAGAGCTTTAGAGTGGGGGGACAGGGTCCCCATTGGAGTCTTCTACTCGGTCGAGAAACCGACTCTTGAAGATGAAATTCCTCAATTATGTGGGACTCCCTTAACACTTAGGAATATAAGCAACATAGACATAACGCCTGCGTACACGTATCTCCGTTGAGAATTTTCCCGTTAAGAGCGTCTTAAAGACATCATATGCGATACTTCTCTCCACTCCTGAGTGCTATTATTCAGGAACGTGATGGATCAGCCTTTAATTTTACTAATGTAAAATCCAATATCTATAACTTTTATGTGGCTAAGTGTATCTCACTTAAAAATTTTATAAAAATTATCCTTCATTCATAAAGATAATTCTATGCACTTAATGAAATTAATGAAAAATCTTTAATATATTAACGTGAGATATTAAATGGTGATCAGCATGTCGAAGAAGTTACTTATAATTGCCTTAATAGTAGTCGTGGTCGCTGTCGCTGCCGTGTTGTACCTATACGTGTTCAAGGAGAAGGGAATAGTGGAGAAGATAAAAGAGAGAGGGTACATAGTCGTTGGGACTTCAGCCGACTTCCCGCCGTTTGAAATGGTGAACGAAAAGAACGAGATAGTGGGTTTAGACATAGACATAGCTAAAAAGATAGCTGAGAAATTAGGAGTTAAGCTAGTCGTAAAGGACATAAAGTTCGAGGGCCTAATACCAGCTCTACTATCGGGAGATGTCGACTTAGTCATAGCCGGAATGACGATAACTGATGAGAGAGCTAAAGTAGTCGACTTCTCAATCCCCTACTTCGAGGCAGACCAAGCCGTTATAGTGCTCAAGGACAGAACTGACATGAACTCAGTTGAAGACTTAGTTGGAAAGAAGATAGGAGTTCAGGAGGGAACTACTGGAGATTTCTGGGTCACTGACAACCTAGTCGAAAAAGGCAAAGTTAAGAAGGAGGACGTTAAGAGGTTCGGGAAGTTCACAGTAGCCCTCTTAGAGTTGAAGAAGGGAGGGATCGATGCTGTTGTCATGGATAAGCCAGCAGCTGAAATGTACACGAAATTGGACAATTCGTTGAAAGTAGCCGTGATAATAAAGACTGGAGAGAAGTACGGCATAGCTGTTAAGAAGGGGAACAAGGACTTGCTAGACATAGTGAACAAAGTCCTTGACGAGCTCATAAAGAGTGGCGAAATGGAGAAGTTAATTAAGAAGTGGTTTGGTTAATTAGAGGTGAAATTTAATGATTTTTATCAATATTAGTTCATTATACGAGATTATAAACTTCATAATTTCAATCACCCCATTCTTATTGAGAGGACTCGTGAACACTTTAAGAATAGGCGTTTTGTCGTTTGTATTCGGCTTTTTGTTGGGCATAGTCGTTGGTGTGTGTAGAGTGTCGAGTAGCAGGACTATTTCGCTCATAGCCACAAGCTACGTCGAAGTAATCAGAGGGACTCCTCTCCTCGTTCAAATACTATTCGCGTACTTCGGTCTCCCCTTCATAGGGATAAAGCTCCCTTCATCGATCGTTGGGATAGTAGTTATAGGGATTAACAGCGGAGCTTATCAAGCTGAGATAGTTAGGTCTGGAATACAGTCTATCCCTCAAGAACAACTTGATGTAGCAAGAGCTTTAGGGATGACTGATTTGCAAGTCATGAGGTACGTAATTCTACCTCAAGCTTTGAGGAACATCATACCAGCTTTAGTGAACGAGTTCGTGACGCTAGTCAAGGATAGCTCTTTAGTGTCAGTGATCGGAGAGGTAGAGTTAACGAGGTGTGGAGAGTACATAATAAGTAGGACGTTTAGACCCTTCGAGGTCTTCTTCGTAGTTGCACTTCTCTACTTCGTAGTCTGCTCTACCTTCTCTAAAGTAGCTAATATACTTGAGAAGTATGTAAGAGTGCCTGGTTACTTTAGACAGTGACAGATTTCCATGCTAGTTAGAAGGTTAAGGAGGATAATTTAACTCGTTCCTCTTGCTAAGATGTAAATGAGTGTTCTATAGGAGGCATAAATTAGAGTGAGCACAGAGATGGCTAAGAGGAGTGCTGATACTTTAAGTTCCGGGTTTGACTTATTAGTACTTGGTGTAATAGGATTCTTGATGTGAATTTTTAACTAAGTTTTATAATCGCAAGTTTGAATTAAAGCATAAAAAGTTTACAAGACACTTTGTCTTTACGCAAGTCTCTTATAGTCATTATCTTAATACTAAACAGTAACGCCTTAGTTTGAGGTGTGTTACGGAGTTCCTCAGTAGAGTTAATGGGTGGACGATGTGAGTACTGTGAGAGTAGTTGATCTACACAAGCGCTTTGGAGAACTCGAAGTGTTAAAGGGAGTAAACCTACACGTAAGGGGTGGAGAGAAATTAGCTATAATTGGGCCCAGCGGTTCAGGGAAGAGCACTTTGCTTAAGTGTATAATAGGGTTAGTAAGGCCGGATAGAGGAGACGTGTTCATAGATGACGTAAGGATAACTGACCCTAAGACTGACCTTATAAAAGTAAGAAAGAGAATTGGAGTTGTATTTCAAAGCAACAACCTATTCTACCACTTAACGGTGTTGAAGAACTTGACGTTGCCTCTAATCAAAGTACATAGGCTTCCCGAAGACGAGGCTGTGAAAGTGGCTATGAAGGCGTTGAGAGAAGTAGGACTTGAAGACAAGGTTAACTCTTACCCAGCTGAGCTCTCAGGAGGTCAACAACAGAGAGTAGCTATAGCAAGAGCACTAGCTATAAAACCAAAAGTGCTACTAATGGACGAGCCTACTTCTGCCCTTGATCCAGAGCTAATAGACGAAGTTTTAGAGGTCATAGAGAGGGTATCGAGGAGAGAGATCACGATGATAATAGTTACTCATGAGATAGACTTCGCTGAAGACATCTCTGACAGAATAGCTTTCCTAGACGGTGGAGTGATAGTCGAAGAGGGTTCTCCTCACGAGATCATCTTTAATCCTAAAAAGAGAAGAACTAAAGAGTTCTTGAGGAGGGTGTTGAGGAAGAAGCTCCCGATAAGCGTAAATGCACACGCTTCTAACTTCTGATTAAGATTTTAAGTCCATTGGCTTTTCTATAAGTTGGTGATCGAGTGTCTCACATAATTGAGTGTAAATCAGAAGAAGTGGGCAAGTACGTTCTCCTCTGTGGCGACCCTAGTAGAGTCCCAAAGATAGCTAAACACTTCAGCGAAGCTCGAGTGGTTTCAGACGTTAGAGAGTTCAAGATAATGACTGGCTTCTTAGATGGAGTTAAAGTATCAGCTGCATCAACGGGGATAGGATGCCCTTCAGCAGTTATGTTAGTAGAGGCCCTTTATAAGTTAGGCGTTCACACTTTCATAAGAGTTGGAACTTCTGGGGCTCTACAGAGATACGTTGAAGTGGGAGACTTAATAATAGCTACTGCTGCAGTTAGAGACGAGGGAACTACTAGGACTTATGTGCCATTAGAGTATCCAGCCGTAGCCCATTACGATGTCGTCCTAGCACTCATTAAGGCAGCTGACAAGTTGGGTGTACGATATCACGTTGGAGTAGTTCACACTAAAGACGCCTTTTACGTTGAATATCCTGAGTGCCTACCTCAAGAGGAGAGAGCTAAGGAAACTCTAAAGGTTTGGGAGAGAGCTGGAGTCCTAGCTACTGAGATGGAGTGTTCTGGAATATTCGTCGTCTCTAGTTTGAGGGGAGTTAGAGCTGGAGCCGTGTTAGCAGTTGTAGGGAGTACTGTAAAAGGAGAGCCAATAGTCGATGAAAGAGTGGGAGTAGAAGGGGCGATAAAGGTGGCCGTAGAGGCCGTGAAGATGTTGAGCAGGAGGTGATCGACTTGAGCGTCTTGTCATTACTTGAGGAGTTCAAGGGAAGGATAATCGACATTCACTCTCACATAGGCTCTGACCAGAGGTTCTTGTTAGAGGGCTCTGAGGACTACATAGTTAAAGTGATGAATAGGTACGGAATAAAGGTAGCCTTTGTGTCAGGAACTCACTCGTTAATAGCTGACTTCAGAGTTGGAAATCGACACGTGATGAGAGCTGTGAAGAAGTACCCAGATAGGTTTGTGGGCTTAGTATCCGTAAACCCCTACTACAAGGAAGAAGGCCTAAAGGAGATGCGGAGGTATCTGAGAATGGGATTCAAAGGAGTTAAGACGCATCCCGTGTACTTCAACTTGCCCTTGACTGACGAGTTGTACCTCAGAGTGTTCGAAGAGGCTGAGAAGTTAAGGGTTCCTGTAATGGCTCACTCATATGATGGGGGAGTCGAAGTGTCTAAAGTTGCTGACTTATACCCTAACCTAACAATAGTCATGTACCACATGGGTGGCATCAAGTGGAAGGAAGGAATTGAAAGAGTTAAGAAGTACGATAACGTTTACGCCGAGATATCTTCGTCTGTTACTGACAGAGGCATGGTTGAGAAAGCCGTTGAAGTCTTAGGCTATGAAAGAGTGTTATTCGGAGTCGACATGCCGTACTTAGACCCAGCCGTGTCTTTAGGGAAGGTTCTCGGCGCTGAAATAAGTAAGGAGGCTAAAGAGGCTATACTTTGTGAGAACGCGTTAAAATTCTTAAGAGTGTGAGCATGAGAGTATTGGACATATCGGTCTTTCACAGTTTAAAGAGAGCCCTTACTACTCACGACTTGAAGTATTTGAAAAGCATTGGAGTAGACTACGTTGCGTTATCGTCGTTAGACGTAGCCTATAGTGAGTTGCAGAAGAAAAGCAATGAGAGAACTCTAAAAGTCGCCAAGGAGATGAAGCTCGTTCCATTAATGGCCTTTAATCCGAAAGAGAAAAAGGCAAACGATTACTTGAAGTCTTCACTGAAAAATTTCAAGGCAGTTAGAGTGTATCCAGGACATAACCAGTTTTCGTTAACTGGCGAAGAGTTCAAAAGCACGCTTGCCTCCATTGAAGGCGAAGGAGTGCCCGTCGTAGTTCAGTTTAGGGTAAAGTGGGGAGATAAAGTCACTGTTAAGGTTGAGGAAGTATGTAAGCTCGCGAGAGAGTTTAGAGGAATCAACTTCATAATGTCTGGCGTAAACTATTCAGATAACTTAGACATAGTTAGGTTCGCTAGGAAGCTTGACAACGTATTCGTTGACATCTCCTACTATCAAGGGTTGTCTGGAGTGGAGTTTTTAGTTAAAGAGATAGGATCGAAGAGAGTAGTCCTTGGGACAGCGTACCCCATACTGTACCCTGAGTCGTCGTTATTGAAGGTTCTGTGCGCTGACATAAGCGAGGACGAGAGAGAGGAAATAGCCTTTAACAACGCTACAAGACTCTTGAGTTTGACTTAAATTCAGCACATTTTATCATTCTTCGACACTTTTCAGTATACTGGAGAAAGGTTGACACATAGTACTCAGTACAAAAATCTCTTTGGTGTGTGGCTAATAGAGCAAGTGATTTGTTTATTATGGGCCATTTTAAGAATAACTAAACATGAGGGGGCAGTATGAGCGTTGTAGACTCTCTATCGAAGTTGAAGCGTTACTCAGAAGAACTGGGGTTAGATTTAACGAGGAAGGAAGACAGGTTTAAGTGGTTCATAGCTTCTCTACTCTTCGCCAAGAGAATATCGGCTGACATAGCTAAGAGGACATTTAGAGAACTCGTGAGGAGAGGACTTACGTCTCCTCACGAGATATTGGAAGCCGGTTGGGACGCGCTTGTGGAGGCGCTAGACTCAGGTGGTTACGTCAGGTATGACTTCTCAACAGCTACAAACATCTTAGAGACAGTTAAGAAGTTGATAAATGAGTACGAAGGCGATGTCGATAAGATACATGAAGGGGCGAGGAGTTCAAAAGACCTTGAGAAGAGAATCATGGAATTTAAGGGATTTGGTCCAGTTGCAGCTAACATATTCTTGAGAGAGTTAAGGGGAATATGGGAAAAAGCTGATCCTAAGCCTTCAAAGCTAGCTCTTAAGGTAGCTAACAAGTTGAGGATAAGTAATGTTAAGGAGTTCGAGTCTGAGCTCGTTAGAGTGTACTTGGAATATTGTAAGAGGAGGAAATGCGACGTATGTCCTGTAAGAGAACATTGTGCTGAACCTTTGAGGTGAGTGAGTGGTCAATATCCTTAGGTCGTTTGCGAGGAGTTGAGTATAGAAGCCTGATAAAGTTCTTATTGCAAAGAGCTGGCGAACACTCATTTTTGAGGAGATCTTGGAAAGAGTTGTTCAGGCTTAGGACCTTTACCTAACTTCATAAGCCTACCTTGAACTAACGCTGCAAACATCCTGAGCTTAATTGAATAGTCTATGTACTCCTCTTTGCCTGTATCTAGGAATTCTTCTCTTAGAATGTCTGCGATCTTAATCATTTCAAGAGTGTCCTGCCATGTGTAATCGTCCAAGTTCTTGTTTATGAGCTTCCATAACCTCTTAGCCACTTCCCTTGTGTAATGCTTAGAGCTCGAAGTCAAGTACAACGTCCTTAATAGTCCGTGCAGTGCGATTATTTCGCCATCCGTTAGAACTTCCTTTAGTCGAAGGAGTTGTAAAAGAGTGCTACTGAAGTTATGTACACCTCGCTCTAGACCAGTTATTTTAAGCCCTAAATTATTTATATTTAGCCTAAGATCCTTGATCTCCGATTTTAGACTCTTTACCTCGCTCTTAAGGCCATCAAGCTCTCTTCTAAGACCTTGTTCAGTCTTGTTCAGCTCTTGCCTGAACCCTTTTCTAAGCTCATCTTTGAGATCATTTAGCCCCTGCCTAAGCCTCCTGTCAAAGAGTAAGTAAGCTATAATTATAGCAACTATAGCTGGTAAGGATAACTTTTCAATTATCGCTAAAGCTAACTCAAGCATAGTTTCTCATTGATTCTTAGGTAAAATAGTTTAAAACGATTTCTACAAAATACTCGAGTGAAAGTGTTTTGTCCAACTCTCAACTCCAGGCCTCACAAGCGGGTCTCTTTGACGCTCTACATGAGCCAAAGAAGGGTCACTGTGTATTACTCTTATTTGAGATGAATTATTTTGCATACATTTGTTAGTTGAAAAGGTCACAGTACGTTGTTCTGTTATTGCCAACTCACTCATTAACCTTCAGACGATGAGGTGAATGAGCTAGTCCCATAACGCTGAAGCCATGTAGACATTGCAACAGCCTCCTCTATCTGATGAAAATATTATGTAGTTGTCGTCTGGTGTAAATATTGGATGTGGGTGTGAGCGCTGAGTTAACCACGAGGTTCCGTGTTTACACAGAGGTCTCAGCTCCACTAGCTCCTCTAGGTATTTCACTAACCCTATGTACGAAGAGCCCTCTTTGAAGTCAGCGTTCGGAAAACACCTATCTCCTACTCCCATAGTCGCTTTACTATTAACCTTAACGTGGACTGGTGGGATGTATGGATACTTATAGAGCTTCAAGTCGCTTCCATCTGGGTTCACGAAGATGTCGTAATAGATCCAGTCGCTCGAACTAGGAGAACTCCTCTTACCGTATTGGACTACAACGCGGCCGTCCTTTGTGAAGAACTCGTGTCCTGCGCTCTCTAAGAACCTCTTTTGCTTAACTAAGGGCCAGACTTCGTGAGTTCTTGCATTTACTACCCACATCCTTTGAACTAAGTACCAAGGACCTTCGTGACAGAACAGTATGAGGTCTGGGTCCACAGGCGATATGTTAACGTGAGTTATCCAAACACACTCTCCCCAAACTGGTAAAGCTTCCTCTTTTTCTAAGTCTACTCTGACAACTAGACTCCTAGGCCTTCTGTACATGTACTCGAGCGCCCTATAATGGCCTTTCCCCTTGTAACTACCTAACTCGAGCTCTTCGAAGAATCCAAACGCTAAGTACCTGCCGTCTGGAGTTATGGAAAGTATTGTAGGCGAGTAGCCTTTAGGAACGACGTAAATCACTGAGGTTTCGAATGTCTCTAAGTCTACTGACTTCAGGAACCTACCACTCCAGTAGTAAGCTATCATCCTCCTTTGGTCTAGACAGGGCGCATGGGGAGCGACTTCGTCGTCAT
>Ga0180302_10001588_pt1 | contig 10819 bp, 8 predicted proteins | sample GuaBasSediGuay17_FD_121794 | JGI IMG/M metagenome (GOLD analysis project Ga0180302, IMG submission 121794) | Subseafloor sediment microbial communities from Guaymas Basin, Gulf of California, Mexico - Guay17, Core 4571-4, 12-15 cm | ecosystem: Environmental > Aquatic > Marine > Hydrothermal... | reverse complement strand
CGGCACCGTTATTAAGTCCCCGACCGCTCTTCTTCCACGTGCGGGAGGAGGAGTTCCAGGGGGTGCTGTCCGCGGCCAGGCTGATGTTGGTCGCAGCCAGAACGGCGCCTAAATCCAAGGGCGTTGACTCAATAGAGACGGCGATCATCAGGGGAGAAGATCTCACTAGGCTCGCCGGCAAAATGAGGGCTCTCGCCGACAAGCTAAACAGACCATTCTACTCGCGAGATGCCGGGAACGTGGAAGCCTCGGACTGCATAGTCCTGATAGGCGCCAGAGCTCACGAGTCTCTAGGCCTAAACTGCGGGATGTGCGGGTACGAAGGGTGCGCCGAGCGTCTCAAGGCCTGGGAGGAGAGAGGAGAACCCATGAAGGGGCCTTTCTGCGAGTTCAAGGTGCTCGACCTAGGGATAGCGGTGGGCTCCGCGGTAAAGATGGCCTCCCTGCTGAATGTCGATAACAGAGTGATGTACAGCGTTGGGCACGCGGCCATATGCCTCCAGCTCTTACCTAGAGCAACATTGGCCCTTGGCATCCCACTGTCGGCGAGAGGAAAGAGCATCTACTTCGACAGACGCGCCTGAGCGGTTTGAGCATTTGTGCCTGTGAAATATTAAGTTATTTTCCTTCCAAGGGGAGGTTCGACGGTCAACCTATGGCTAAGCGGGTTGCTGTGGTGGACTCCGATCTGTGTGTTGGTTGCGGAAGTTGCATGCTGGCGTGCACCAGGAGATTCGCCGAGGTAGGCTACGGCAAATCGGCGATCTACGTCCGAAGCGCCGGCGGCGTGGAGCGTGGGTTCGTTGTGATAGTTTGCAGGGCTTGCAAGGACCCGCCCTGCGCGAAGGTCTGCCCTGAAGACGCCTTAGTCCCGAGAGAGGGCGGTGGAGTGAGGCTTATAGCCAACAAGTGCATAGGATGTGGATACTGCGTCGAGGCCTGCCCGTTTGGCGCCATCCTCTGGGACGAGGAGGCAGACAAGCCGGTGGTCTGCACTTACTGCGGATACTGCGTCGAGTACTGTCCATACGGCGTCATCGAGATGAGGGAGGTGGTGTGAATGGCCGACGGTCTTGAAGCCAACCTGGCTAGAGTTCTCTACGTAGACCTCTCCAGGCGCAGGTTCTGGGTGGAGGACAGGAGAGACCTGGTCGACGAGTACCTAGGCGGCGTGGGACTTGCGATAGCCCTGGCGAAGGAGGAGGGGGTAGATAGGGCGGACCCGCTGGGGCCCGACAACACGATAATATTCGCGGTAGGTCCGTTCAACGCCGCCTACCCGCTGGCCTCCAAGACGGTCGCGGTCTTCAGGAGCCCGCTAACCGGGACGCTGGGCGAGAGCTACGCCGGCGGTCGGAGCAGCGTCGCGATAAAGCTCGCTGGCTACGCGGCCATCGTGATAAGGGGGATGAGCGAGACCCCAGTCTACCTGGCCGTACACGAGGAGCAGGTGAAGTTCAGGGACGCCAGCGCCTTGTGGGGCACTTCGAGCAGCGAGACCGTGGGCAGGGTGATACGCGAGAGGGAGCCGAACCCTGGCCTCAGGACCATAATGAGGATAGGGCTGGCCGGGGAGAAGCTCGTCAAGTTCGCGTGTGTGATCACCGAGACCTACAGGCACTTCGGCAGGCTGGGACTGGGCGCCGTATTCGGGTCGAAGAAGCTGAAGGCCGTGGTTGTCTCCGGCAGGAAGTCGCTCAAGGTGCCCGACAGGAGGGGCTACAGGGAGGTGTACGACGAGCTATACGACCTGGCCACGAGGTCCAACCTGATGCAGAAGTACCACGACCTCGGCACTCCAATGAACGTGCTCCCGCTAAGCGAGATAGGCGCGCTGCCCACTAGGAACCTGAAGTCAGGGAAGTTCGAGCGGGCTGAGGACATCTCTGGCGAGGCCATGGCTGCGAATTACTTGGCAAGGCGTACCGCCTGCTCTGGCTGTCCAGTCGCCTGCATTCACCTGGCGGCCATAAGGGAGCCCTACCCGCACGAGAAGTACTTCTACAAGACCACGGTCGTTTCATACGACTACGAGCCCATCTACGCTCTGGGAAGCATGCTCGGCGTGGGAGACCCCGTCTGGCTGCTCAGGATGATACACGAGGTGGAGAGGCTAGGCCTAGACGCCATGAGCACGGGCGTCGCTCTAGCCTGGGCCACTGAGGCCCTGGAGAGGGGCCTGGTGAGGGAAGAAGACACCGTAGTGAAGCTAAAGTGGGGAGACGCCGAGGCGTACAAGAGGGCCATCGCGCTGATAGTCGAGCAGCCGAACGACTTCTACAGGGCCCTGGCGCAGGGTGTTGAGAAAGCCTCAGAGATCTACGGAGGGAAAGAGTTCGCCATGGCGTTCGGCGGCAACGAGATGCCCGGCTATCACACGGGCCCCGCCGCCCACATAGGCTTCCTGATAGGAGGGAGGCACAGCCACCTGGATAACGCTGGGTACTCCTACGACCAGAAGGTGAAGGAGCTGCCTGAGCCCGAGAAGGTAGTGGACGACCTGATGAAGGAAGAGGCTTGGAGGATGGTGCTAAACAGCCTCGTAATATGCCTCTTCGCTAGGGGCATCTACAAGCCTGAGATGGCCTCCAAGGCCCTCATCCCTCTGGGGATCAACCTCTCCCCCGACGACCTGAGGGAGCTAGGGTGGAAGATCTACAGGGAGCGGATGGCCCTGAAGGTCAACATGGGGTTCGATCCCGCCAAGCTGAGAGTGCCCGAGAGGATACTAGAGACGCCGAGCCCCCGCGGTCAGATCACTAGGGACTACATGAGGAGGGCTCTTGGGCACTTCAAGGAAAGGCTGAGTGAGATGGGCCTATTGTTTAAGTAGAGCCAAGCTCTGCATCGATTAGATGTGCTGGCTCGATAGCCCTTCAGACTGGAGTAATTAAGGGCCGAGGAGTACGCAGAGCTGGTTAGAGTGGTTGCAGTCACGGCCTCGGGGCTCCGCCCTCTTTCACCAGGCTCTGCAAGAACGCAGAGCAGAGCTTACTCTACGTCGCCAGAACGTTCAGGTCCTGAATAAAAGGAGGGGGAGAGGAAGGTCCCCTCACAGGAACAGGGGAGCGAAAGTCAGAGCGACTATGGTGATCAGCTTCACGAATATGTGCAGCGACGGGCCAGCGGTGTCCTTCAGCGGGTCGCCAACGGTGTCTCCCACGACAGCCGCCTTGTGCGCCTCGGAGCCCTTCCCTCCGTGCAGGCCAGATTCTATGAGCTTCTTGGCGTTGTCGAGGGCGCCTCCCGCGTTGATCATGAAGACGGCGAGGAGCCCTCCGACCACGGTGCCTCCAACGATGAAGGAGCCCAGGGGCCCAACTCCCAGCGCGGCCCCGACGATTATCGGCGCCGCTAGCGTGATCAGGGTCGGCGCTATCATCTCCCTCAGGGCGTGCTTGGTGGCTATGTCCACGCACCTGGCGTAGTCGGGCTTGGCCTTACCCTCGAGGAGGCCGGGTATCTCCCTGAACTGCCTCCTGACCTCTGCTACCATCTCTCCAGCGGTCTTCCCAACGGCCCTTATCGCGAGAGCCGAGAACAGGAACGCCAAGACTCCGCCGAGGATGAGACCGACGAGGATCTTCGGGTCGGCTATGTCTACCCTAGGCCCAGTCACGTCGGCCAAGCCGACAACCTCCAGATACGCGGCGAAGAGCACGAACGCGGAGAGCACGGCGCACGCCATGGCGTAGCCCTTCGTAATCGCCTTGGTGGTGTTGCCTACGGCGTCAAGAACGTCTAGACTGTCCCTGATCTCCTTGCTGAGCCCGCTCATCTCGGCAATACCGGCGGCGTTGTCGCTTATCGGGCCGAACGTGTCAGAAGCCATGATGATTCCGGTGGTCGACAGTATGCCCACGGTGGCGGCTGCTATGCCGTAGAGACCCGCCAGAGCGTACGCAATTACCACGACCGCTGAAATCACTACGAAGGGCAAGAAGGCGCTCTCGAGACCAACGGACAGGCCGACTATGACATTCAGCGCCGGTCCAAACACGCTGGAGTCCGCGATGTTCCTGACTGGCCTGTATGTGGTGCCAGTGTAGTACTGCACGATCATCCCCACGAGCAGGCTCGCCAAGAGCCCCAGGAGGGCGGCCACGAATATCCTAGGATCTCCCAGAAGCCTCTTGCTCAAGACGTAGAATGCTGCGGCGTTCAAGACGCCAGCCGAGAGCAGGGCCACGTTTATCGTGGCGACGGGGTTCTCCGTCTTCTCCTTGATGAGGAGCACGGCGACCATCGTGGAGAGCACACCGATGGCCTCGGCCACCAGCGGGAAGAGGATCCCCGCCTCTCCGTACCTGTGGTAGAACGCAATGCCTAGGATCATCATGCCGATTATGTTGTCGGAGAAGGACTCAAAGAGGTCTGCACCACGCCCGGCGCAGTCTCCAACGTTATCTCCAACCTGATCTGCTATCACGGCAGGGTTCCTCGGGTCGTCCTCCGGGATGCCAGCCTCTACCTTCCCCACGAGGTCCGCTCCTATGTCTGCCGCCTTGGTGTATATACCTCCGCCCAGCTGGGCAAACAGGGCCGCCAGACTTGCTCCGAGTCCGAACGGCACGACCGCGTCTAGGGCAGCCTTCTTTACTCCTCCCATAACTTTAGTGAATACCACGAAGAGCGTCCCAATACCCAGCACGCTCAGCCCAACAATAGAGAGTCCCATGACGGCCCCGCCCCAGAAGGCGATCTTCAAGGCCTTTCCTGGAGACTTCATGGCGGCCGCAGCGGTCCTCACGTTGGCTCTGGTGGCGGCGTTCATCCCTATGTAGGCCGCGAGTAGGGAGAGCCCAGAGCCGAGGATGAACGATATCGCCGACAACCCTCCCCTGAAGATGCCTATCGCGACGGCTAGCGCTAGGATGAAGTAGGCTATGGTAGTGTACTGACGCTTCATGTACGCGTTTGCGCCCTCTTGGATGTAGCCCGCTATCTCCCTCATCCTCTGAGTTCCGGCGTCCTCCCGTGAAACGCTATAGTAGAGGTACTGGACGAATGCTAGGGCTATTACACCGATTATGATCGGTACTGATTCTAGCATGCCAGGCACCGGCTCGGCAGTCTGAACTCTCAATTTAACGTTTGTTAGCCCTATTAGGTCAGACTGAGGTGTGCCGCGTCTCTTGGTTCTCTATCGGGAAAAGCTCGAGAGATCAGATGGGAGGGTGGTGTGATTAGCTATTGATGAGCCCTCCCAACGAGGTGTAAAACGGAGTCAAGCCAGCCCTCGCGAGATAGGAGCTAATTCCACGAGATATCTCGCTAAAGACCGTGAGCCCTCTGAAAGCTATGGCTGTGCCTACTCCGACCGCCGATGCGCCAGCTAACATGAACTCAACGGCATCTCTCCAGTTTAGCACCCCCTCCGACCCTCACAATCTGTATCTCATCGCCCAGAGCCTCGTAAAGCTCGTAGACTCAGGAATGTCTGCGAATTCCCTCACATCAGGAATGTCTGCGAACTCCCGCGTGGAGGGGAAGTCGCTATCGGATGCGTCTTAGATAATGGAAGAAAGTTATCCACCTATATACCCATTAGGCTCGCGCATCGTTATGTCCGCATCGTCATCAGTGGGAATGATGCGAGGAACGTCCCCTCATGGCGCTCCGCCCGGGAGGCTTAGCCTGACGACGAGCTCAGACAGCACGTCGGTCGCATCCTCGCAGAGATCCGCGGCTAGCTCGATCTCATTTATCACGTCATTCAAGAGTATCGCGAACCTCGGGGTGCCCGTAGAGGGCAGTTCGCCCTTGGCCTCATAATACAGCAGGTCGATCTCGTGCTCCAAGGCTTCAACCCTCTCTATCCAAGACTTCGCCTCGTCTAGAGAGATCATGGCAGACCTGATGGCCGAGACCACGGCTTCCGTCTCCTTGGCCAGCTTCTCGGTCATCTCGCTTAGGGTCTTGCAGAGCTCCTCAGGCACCTTCTCGCCCAGCGCCACGGTCGTCCTGATGGCCAGAGCAGTGTTCTTTATCTGGTCCACGATCAGGTCCACTCTCCTCGCCAGCCTCGCGAGCTTCTCAGCGTCTCGAGCCGACACCTCCGCCTTCGAGAGGCGTGCCAAGATGGCCCTCCTCATCGAGTCGCCTTCCTCCTCTATCGCGGCTATGGCCGAGACGCCCTCCTCAACTCCCTGCAGGGCTCCGCTCTCAAGCTGAGCTATCACTCTCCTGAGCTCCTTTGCCGCATCTCTAGCCTTCAAGGCCAGCTCTGCGATGGACTCCAACGTGGAGGAGGCAGCAGTCTTCCTAAAGTAGTCGAGGTACCTCTTGGCCATACCCTTCCTTCAGCTCATCAGTCTCGAATAAACTCTACCTGACTGTCGTGGCAACCTAGCATCCAGCAGCTGGGGCGACGTTCCCCCAGGCGCATCACGGTCGGCCCTATGTTCCAACCCACAGCGGCTCGCTGAGCTTCCTCAGCAGAGCTATGGCAGAGAGGGCGGCGAGGTAGCTCGTCTTGGGGTTAGAGGGGTGAGGCACGTTCTCCACCCTGATAGTGATCCCAGAGGCCTCAGACTCCACCCTTATCTCGTGAACGTTCCTGCTGAGGGACGGATCTGCTATTAGCCTGACCGTAGGCTCAACACCAGACGCTAGCTTGAGCGCCGCGGCGACGTTTACGTTGAAGGGATAGCGCCTGACCGCGACGCTCGCTGGACCCTCGAACAGGAGCCCCCCGCGCTCTACCCCCAGCGCTCTAGGAGGCTTCTTGGTCTCGAGGACGACGCTCCTCACCCCCACTACCGAAGAAGCCCTAATTCCATCCAGTCCGGCTATAGCACCAGAGGGCACGTAGATCCTCTTCCCTGAGGAGCGAGCGGCCTCCAAAAGCCTGCTCAGCAGTTCCTCGTCTGCCAGCGCGCCCACGCTCAGCACCAAGAGGTCTGCGCCAGACCTGAGCACGACCTCTCCGTACTCGTAGACGGCCCTCTGGCTCGCCGCCTCCACGACTAGGTCTGGCCCCTCAGCGAGTAGATCGCCCACGCTGGAAGCCACTCTCGGCCTCTCTCTCCTGAGCTTAGAGAGGAGCCGTCTGGCCGCCTCCTCTCTGGAGTCGTAAACGGCCACTAGCTCCCAGTCCCCTGCCTCGCCCTCATCCACGGCTCTTGCGAGCACGGAGCCAATGGCTCCGCAGCCGATGAGGGCCAGCCTCAAAGGGGAGACACCTCCATGCTCATGTCGAGAGCCCGAGCGGAGTGTGTTATGCTGCCGCTGCTGAGCACGTCCACTCCGAGCCTCGCGTACTCCTCCACGTTGTCCTCGCTTATGCCCCCCGAGACCTCGATGATGACTCGATCTCTGAGGCCTCGGCTCTCGAGGAGGTCGAGGGCCCTCCTGACGTCTTCGGGAGAGAAGTTGTCGAGCATCACGATGTCCGCGCCGGCTCGAGCGGCCTCCACAGCATCCTCAGGAGTCTCCACTTCCACCTCTACCCTCTTGGTGAAGCTGGTCCCCTCTCTTGCTCTCATGACAGCCTCCCTCACGCCTCCAGCGAACCTCAGGTGCTCCTTCTTGATCAGCACGGCGTCTGACAGGCTTAGCCTGTGGGGATCGCCGCCCCCCGCCATCACCGCCATCTTCTCCAGCGCCCTCAGGCCCGGCAGGGTCTTCCTCGTGGCCGCCACCCTTGCGCCGTACCTCTGGGCCTTCACGACCAGCCTCCGAGTGGCGGTCGCCACGCCGGACGCGTGCATGAGGACATTCAGGAGTACCCTCCCAACCTCCAGGAGCTTCCTGGCATTACCCCTGAGTTCTAAGATCAAGTCTCCCGGCTCGACGGTCTCTCCATCCCTCTTGTGGACGGTCACTTCGAAACCCATCTTCCAGAGGACGGGCTCGACGAACCCGACGCCGGCTACGACGCCCTTGGCCTTCGCCAAGATCTTCCCAACCGCCCTGGCGTCCTCTGGGACCAGCAGCCTCGACGTCTCGTCCCAGAACACCACATCTTCTTCAATCCAAGAGACGAACTTGATCAGGCGGGACTCCTCCATCTCACCTCAGCCCCAGAACCTTGAATGTCCTCTCTACGGCCTCTCTAACGCCGACTGCGGTCTCCTCCTGCACCTTCACCTCGTGGACCTCATCTCTCAGGCTCCTGAGGACGCTCTCCAGCGTTATCTTTTTCATGTCCACGCACACGGCGTCCTCGCAGAGCGGGTAGAACGCCCTGTCTGGGTACTCCTTCCTCAGCCGGTGGATTATGCCGACCTCAGTCCCCACGACGACCGTACTCGACCCCAAGGAGGGTACTGCCCTGATCATCTGGCTCGTGCTCCCCACGAAGTCGGCTCCCCTGCGGACCTCGCCGACGCACTCGGGGTGCGCGATTATCTTGGCCTCAGGGTACCTCTCTCTGGCCATCCGAATGTGCTCTCCCCTGAAGACGACGTGCACCGGGCAGTGGCCGTGCTCTGGAATAGGTATCACCTTCTTGCCGCTGACCTCAGAGACGTGCTCAGCCAGGTTCCTGTCCGGCCCCAAGAGGACCAAGTCGGCGTCTAGCTTGGATATCAGCTTGGCGGCGTTCGCGCTCGTGACGACGTAGTCGGCCATCGCCTTGACCTCCGCCGTACTGTTCACGTAGAGCACCAGGGGAGCGTCGGGGTACCTCTCCCTGTACTCCCTCACCACCTCCGGGGTCAGCATCTTAGCCATGGGGCAGACGGCCGAGGGCTCGGGGTGCAGGATGAGCTTGTCGGGATTCATCACCGCGGCCTGCTCCGCCATGAAGTCCACTCCGCAGAACACTATAACATCGGCCTCAGCCTTCACGGCCTTGAGGGAGAGCTCCAGGCTGTCGCCCACGAAGTCCGCTATGTCCTGCACTTCTGGCCTCTGGTAGTTGTGAGCGAGAATAAAGGCCCCCTTCTCCTCCTTCAGCTTCACTATCTCCGCGTCGAGGTTCCTCTGTTCCACCATCGGGGCCTCACTACGGTTTCCGGTAGCCAGAGAATATGAGTCAATCCTTATAGGCCAATATTGCCGATCGAGGTCGAGGCGAGGCAGAGTTTGCCCAATATCGACCAAGCTGTCGTCGTCTACGCCAGAGGATTGACCCGCCACGCCAGAGAGATCTCAGACTACCTCAGAGAGGCCGGAATCAGCGTTGAGAGCGTTAAAGAAATTGAGAGTCCTCTAGAGGCTCCAGAGTCAGACGACTCCGTGTTAGTCATAGTCGGGGCAGATCGAGATGTCCTGTCAGCGCTCCACGCCATGAGAGACAAGGAGAGCAGGCTCCTGATAGTCAGCCCGCCAGGCAGCATAGGCTTCCTCGCCAGCGTCACAGCGGAGGAGCTATCCCAGTGGGCCCCCAGCCTCGCCAACGGGAGCTATGTGGAGAGAGAGTACATGAGGCTGGAGGCGACCGTGGACGGTCGAAGCAAGGTCTTCTCGATAAACGAGGTCGCAATATTCCCGAGGAGGTCTGCGACTCTGATGGAGTACGTCCTCAAGGTGGACGACGAGCTGGTCTGGAGGGACGTGGCCGACGGGCTCATCGTGGCGACCCCGTTAGGATCGACGGCCTACGCTCTCTCCGCCGGAGGTCCAGCCATCCTGCTCGGCACGGACGCCGTCTCGATAGTGCCCGTGAACTCCCTCGACGTGAGCAAGAGACCGATAGTCGCGCCCGGCTCTGCCAAGATCGAGGTGGGGGAGATCAACAGCAGGCACGGCTGCGAACTCGTCGCCGACGGGATAGAGCGCGTCAGGGTCACCGAGCACGTGGTCGTCGAGAAGACGAGCCCTCTCAGGGTCCTCAGCCCGAGGAGGAGGGCTAGGGCTAGCGACAGAATAGCGAAGAAGGCGGCTCTGGCGGTTCAGCTGACGGACATGCCGCCGAGCGCTCGCTTCGTGCTGAGCGTGCTCGAGCACTCTGAGGGACCGCTCACGTCTCGAGAGATTGCTCAGAGGACTACCCTCCCGTCTCGCACGGTCAGGCACGCGCTCAAGGTGTTGATGGAGCTGGGGCTCGTCGAGAGACTGACCGACCTGAGGGACGCGAGGAGGTGCGTTTACAGAGTCGCTAGGAGGAGGTCTTAGGAGCCGGGTCTGCTCTATGACTAGAGTGGGAGTTCCGATGGGAGAAACGGTTATCTGATCAGAGAAACCCGACGCGCAGGTTGAGGATCAGGGAGTTCAGAGGGGGAGACCTCGAGGACATAATGGAGATCCACAGGCTCCAAGGGTGGCCCTTCAACGAGTCTGCGTTCAGGTGGTGGCTCGATAACAGGCGCTGGAGCAGGGTCTTAGTGGCGGAGGTCGAAGGCAGGGCCGTGGGGAAGGTCACCGTGGACCTGGTCTACAGGCCCTACTCGGAGATAGTCAACCTCCTCGTCCACCCATCTTACAGGGGGAGGGGGATCGGGAGCGCTCTGCTGGACGCCGCTCTCAGACTCGCCGAGGGTCAAGGGTTCTGGGTTCAAATCATCATGGCGGATGTGGGGAACGAGCGCGCTCTGAGGCTGTACAGGTCCAGAGGGTTCCTCCCCGCGATAGTGCCCACTGAGGGGCGTTGTGTAGACTGCTGGCTGTTCCGCTTCTCTAAGGGCTCACTACCTGGGCTCTTCCAGGCTCTGAGGCCCGGCTCAGAAGTCGTCGCTTCTCGGGGTGAACTCGAGCCCTTGGGAGAATGCTACAAGCTCTCGTGGAGGCACTCCTCTGGCGACGCCTTGGAGCTGTACATCAGAGGGCAGCCAGGGCAGCCGGAGGGAGGGACGATGCCCAGAGTGGCGGGTTGCAGGGTGAAGCTCGGGAACCTAGATTTGGCTTGCTGGGCTGCAGAGGGTGAGAGGGGTCT
>Ga0180302_10001586_pt1 | contig 10827 bp, 11 predicted proteins | sample GuaBasSediGuay17_FD_121794 | JGI IMG/M metagenome (GOLD analysis project Ga0180302, IMG submission 121794) | Subseafloor sediment microbial communities from Guaymas Basin, Gulf of California, Mexico - Guay17, Core 4571-4, 12-15 cm | ecosystem: Environmental > Aquatic > Marine > Hydrothermal... | reverse complement strand
GTTAAAGGACCCAAGACAGTCGACGTGCCAGCCTCGGCTCTCCAAGACCACCCAGACTGCCTATTCATAATAGATAAGGAGGCCGCTTCGCTTCTCTAGCCGGATTTTTATATCTCCGTCTTCGTTTTAACCGGTATCTATAAAAACCGTTAAAACCTATTCGAGGATTAATCTTCCCTTTGGGGTGTAAACTTTGCTAGCTGCAGTTCTTAAACGACCGTTCACCCTCGAGCTTGAGGATGTTCCTAAGCCCACGCCCAGGGGAGACGAGGTTCTGATAAAAGTGGGCGCATGTGGGATATGCGGAAGTGATGTTCGATATTTTCAAGGTAAAAACCCCTGGGCTCTACATACGCTGGGCGTGGAGAAGCCGAACCCGCCGGATATGATCCTAGGCCATGAAGTCTCGGGAACCATAGTGGAGGCCGGCGACGCGAAGTTCGAAGATAGAATAGGTGAAAAGGTCGGTGTTATAGCATACAAGGCCTGTGGAAGGTGTAAGTTCTGTAGCGAAGGTAGGCATAACCTATGTGCAAACGTCCTGCATATCGGTCACGACGAGGCTTGGGGCTTCAAACCCTCCCCCGGCGGTATGGCCGAGTACTGCGCGGTGTGGGAGGATAAAGCCGTCAGGCTAGACTGGCCTGTAAGCTTCGAAGAGGCTTCTCAGCTAGACGGTTTAGCCGTATCTGTCCACGCGGCTTATAGGGCTCAGGTGAAGCCCGGCGATAGGGTCGCCGTGATAGGGTCAGGTCCGATAGGGCTTATGATCCTACAGACGGTCAAGGCTTTCGGGGCCTCAGAGGTCTTCGCCATAGACATCTGGGATAAGCCCCTAGACATAGCTCAGAAGCTCGGCGCCGACCACACGGTAGACTCCTCGAAGGAGGATCCCGTAAACTACATACTATCTAAGACCCGGGGTTGGGGGGTCGAAGCCGTCGTGAACACGGTGGGCTCGCCTGAAACGGTCGTAGACGGTTTGAAGATGCTGGCTAGAGGAGGGTGCCAGGTTCTACTCGCTGTGACGAGCGACACGGTTCAGCTGGACCTTAGGCTTCTAGCAGGTGAGAGGGTTCTAACGGTCTCGTCGAACAACCTCTACCCAGAATACTACACCGCGGTAAGCCTCCTGAAGACGGGTAGGGTCGAGATAAAACCATTCATAACCCACGTCCTACCGCTCGAAGAAGTTAAAGAAGCCTTCCGCATAGCGTTGAACAAAGAGGAATACGGCGCCCTTAAAGTCGTGATCAAACCTTAAATGGCTTGATCTATATTCATCCCACCTTATCAGATAGAAAAACTACTCTATTTAGCATATTTCATATCGATTTAGTAATTACTTTTATTCCTTCTCTTTCGAGTCTATCCACTATTTTAGATATTCCTCTAACTTTTCCAATATCTAAAATGAAGGTCACCAGATGGTCATAGTACTGAGAATAATCATCTATCTGACCTATAAGTCTCTGTAAATGAGTTCGAGAACTCGGTATTTTAACTTCTATACACATATCGCCTATAACAATATCTGCACGTAGTTTTTCGCCCATCCGGCCCTTTAGTGACACTTCTTTCCTCACTTTTAAGCCAGGAAATTTAGCACGAAGATAAATGCATATCTGGTTTACAAGCTCCCTCTCGTCTCTTATATGCTCAGGCTTAAATTCTTCAAGAGCTTGTAAAATTTCACTATAGTAAGACGATGTCTTTACAGTGGATTTCTCTTCAATAAGTTTAGTTCTAAATTTATCTAGTTCATCAAGTAAGTCTTGGTGCTTAATCTTATATGCTCTTGCAAATTTGATTATAGTTTTCAGAGATAATTTATCAGCCAGCCTCTCTACTTTTTCCTCCTTGGTTTTAGCTCTATAGATTTCACCTGTTAAGAAGTCCTTCCATTTCCATGAAATTCCCTTTCTACGCGCGATCTCGTTCAACTGCTTAACTGAAAACCTATTGAGCATAGCTCTTCTAATTTCTCGTTCTTTTCTCCAATACTTAAAACTTGTAACAATGGAAACACCAGCAACCTTAGTGGCTAGAATCGAATATTTTGAAAACTTCTTAACGGCTTTGAGAAATCTACTCATCATCATTAAATTCTTAGGACATTTCATTTAAAAATTTCCACAGAATCTAACCCACTTTATCTGAAAGGGTTCCCAATGGTCAAATTTATGTGATGCTTCCAGAGGGATGTCTTATAAACCTTTAATAAATAAGTTTATTAAATACTTGTATTTCTGTATTCTTGTATGAATGAATTAGATGATTTTAGGAAGAGGGTGGACGACTTCAAGAGGCGTTTAAAGGAGGACTTCGAGCGTTCCCTTAAACGCTACGAGGACGCTTTGGACGAGCTTGAGAAGAGGGTTGAGGCGCTTCCTGAAGATAAGCTTAGAGACGTTTATCCCACGGTCCGAGAGCTTAGGAGAGGGTTGATGTCTGAGCTTTATGGACTGCACCGTGAGTTTAGGCGTATGGTTTACGATTTGAGGAGAAAACTTAGGAGGCTTGCTCTCAGGCTTCCAGAGGACTATGGGGGGATGGTCGATGAGGTTAAGAGGGCTCTCGTAGATGCTAGAGACGAGCTGGAGGGCTATAGGGATTCAGCCTTAGCTCTGGCTAAAAAGCTTAGAAACCTTGAGCTTCGCGTTAGAGAGAGGCTCGGTAGGTCGGCTGGTTTACCTGTTGAAGTGGAGCCGCTGGAAAAAGGCTTCGATAGACTTATCGTAGGCATCGAGGAGGTGCTAGGGGAGATACTCTCCTCCGCCGGGAGGATCCTTTCTAAGACGTCTGAGGTTATATCATCCGTTAGGATCCCCGAGTCCGACGCTAGGGTCATAAGGCTTCTGGTCGACGCGGGGATATTCAGGAGTAGAAACGACGCGTTAGCGTTCTTCGTGCATAAGGGCATAGAGGCCAGCCGGGATTGGCTTGAAAGGGTTCAGGATAGGCTTGAGAAGATCAGGGAGCTTCAAGAGGAGATGCGTAGGGAGCTTGAAAAGATATTCCGTAGCGAGGAAGAATTCCCCAAGGACTAACGTGCTTAAAGGTTTTTGGCGAAGCCTTTATCCCTTAGAAGAAGGTTTTAAATCGTGTTGGGGAGAATGGGCTGGTTTCTGATAAGACCCGATGCCTTAACCGTTTTGAGGAACGAGATGGTCGTAAAGGCGTTGAACAGGTACTTCAAGGTAGTCAAGAACAAGCTTCCGGCCAAGTTTATGATCGCTAAGAGGCTGGAGGCTGATTTTCACGAAGACGATCCATTAGATAGACTCTGGGCTCTACACGACAAGCTGACCCAGGAGTACTATAGGCTTGAGTCCAAGATAGACTGCGGCGAGCTTTCGCTAGACGACCTAGGAGAGCCTAGGAGAAGCTATCTAGACCTGAAGGTCGAGATCGCTAAGAGGCTTCTCAGGGCTTGCTGCTTCTGCGAGAGGAGGTGCGGCGTTAACAGGGCCGAGGGGGAGCTTGGATACTGTAGATGCGGGGAGATGTTTCTACTATCCTCGGCCTTCCACCATATAGGTGAGGAGCCTGAGCTCGTGCCTAGCGGAACCGTATTCTCGATAGGATGCAACCTCACCTGTCTACACTGCCAGAACTGGACGATATCCCAGCACATGGAGCCCGGCGAGCCTTTAACCCCTAGGGAGCTGGCGGCTGTCGTAACCAAGCTTAGACGGGAGGGCTGTAGAAACTGTAACATGGTCGGAGGGTCTCCTACACCGTGGCTACACGCATGGCTTGAAGCGTTCAAATACGTCGAGGTTAACGTGCCTACCGTATGGAACAGCAACAGCTACTACAGCGTCGAGGCCGCTAAGCTTCTCAGGGGATTCATAGATGTCTACCTCCTAGACTTCAAATACGGTAGCGACGAATGCGCCGTTAGGATATCTAACGCCCCCGACTACGTCGAGGTTTGCCGGAGAAATCACTTGACGGCTTTGGAGAGCGGAGAGCTAATAATACGGATACTCCTCCTACCTGAGCATATCGAGTGCTGCGGCAAGCCCATACTGAAGTGGATCAGGGAGAACCTCGGAGACTGGGTCAGGGTTAACATAATGGACCAGTATAGGCCGCATTGGAGGGCCCACGAGGTTCCCGAACTACGTAGAAGGCTTAGGCACGAGGAGTACGTGGAAGCTGTGAAATACGCGAAGTCGATAGGGCTTCTAAACCTAGCGTAGCCTCATCTCAAGGAGTTTGACTTGTCTTCTAGAGCCTCCTTGGGTAGAGGATGTTATGGATGTTTCATCCTCTCCATGTATGTCCTCCTCTTAGCCTCGTAGTCCTTTCTCGTATAGACAGGCTTAGCCGGTGAACCTCTGACGACGGTACCCGGTTTGACGTCTCTGGTCACTATCGACCCTGCCGCTACCATAGCCCTCTTACCTATCGTAACCCCCGCCATTATGATCGACCCTGCCCCTACAACGGCCTCCTCCTCTATACGGGCACCGACGAGTAGACCGCTGGGAGGATACTTGTCGTTCAAAACCGTCACCATCGGCCCAAGGAAAACCCTATCACCCACCACGGTTCTCGGCGGTAGATAGCAGCCGGTTTGAATCCTAACCTCCGACCCTATCGAGACATACCCGTCTACAACCGTGTGAGAACCTATGAGGGTCTTATCACCCACCTCCACGTTCTCCCTTATCATGACGAAGTGGCCGGTTTCGACCTCGTCACCAAGCCTCGACCGCTCATAGACCACCGTGTAAGGTCTCAGGATGCAACGCTCGCCCACAACGCATCCCCGGCTCTCTGAATCGTAGTTTTCTAGGCTTGAAGCCTCCTCCACGAGCTTTTTCAAAACCGCTCTAACCGGGTAACCTAGCACCACCCCATAGCCTAGAACCGTCCCCTCCCCGACGACGGTAGGCCCCAGTATGGTAACCAACCCCTCGGCTAAGACCCTGCCTAGCTTAGCCCTCTTGGATATGAAACCCATACCGATACGATCTCTGCGGATAGGCCCTTTATCTTTAACCTTCTAGGTCTTTGAAGTATGGGATCACCTTCTCGCCTAACAGCCTTATGACCTCTAAGCCCTCTTTAAGGTCCATCCCTGGATAATGTACCCTGAAGATCATATCCGTCACCCCGAGGCGTTTAGCCGCATCCTCGACCTGGGATATACATTCGTCGGGGTCTCCGACTATGAAACGGTCCCTAGCCACGTCTTCGAAACTCCTTAAGTCTTTAACCAGCGAATGCCCCCAGGAGACGTAGTCTCGGAAATACATAGCCCCTATGTATTTCTCAGCTTTCTCACGCGCCTCCACAGGGTCCTCGGCCACGTATGCCTCCCTGACGAGCGGGATCCTCTCAGGTTTCTTACCGAGCTTCTTCATGTAATCCATGTAGACCCGGTAGCTGTTGAGGACATCGCCCAGCGAACCCACAGGACCTATAAACCATGCATCCCCCAGCTCAGCCGCCCGCCTTAAGGCTCTCCTGCTCCATCCCCCTACCCATATAGGGGGATGAGGCTTTCTGACAGGCTTCGGATACAGCGAGAAGCCTCTAACCTTGAAGAACCTTCCCTCGAAGTCCACGGTTGGCTCTGTCCAAAGCTTCTTTATGAGGACCAGCGACTCGGTCATCCGGTCTCCTCTACCCTTCATAGGAACCTGGAAGACTTCGTACTCCTCCCTTCTATAGCCTAGGCCGACACCTAGGATAAGTCTTCCACCGGATATCACGTCGACCACGGCGGCGTCTTCGGCTACGTGAACCGGGTGGTACAGCGGAAGTATGAGGATGCATGTCCCCAGCTCTATACGCTTAGTCGCAGACGCTAGCCCAGCTAGAGCCACTAGCGGAGACGGATAATACATGTCTTCCCGCCCATGGTGTTCGAGCATCCAAGCCGAGTCGAAGCCTAGTTTCTCGGCAAGCTGAACCTCCTCGACCGTCCAGCTCCAATACCAGCCCCACTGGATAGGCGCCATGCCGAACCTCATGGAACGGCTCATGTTATCTCATATTCTTACCGGGAAGTCTTTTAAGCTTTGGGAGCGGAAGGGTTTATCTATGGAGCGACCCAAGACCCAGCTGGGCTACGGCTCCACGTATAAGGAGGTTGAGGAGAGCGGAGTCGAGGGAGCTCTGCTTCCCATAGGCTCTCTGGAGCAGCATGGACACCACCTTCCGTTATGCACGGACACGGTCATAGCCTTCGAGGTCGCCAAGGCGGTCGCGTCTAGGCTCAACCTGTTTCTCCTACCTCCGATACCGATAAGCTGCTCGGCGGAGCATAGAGGGGTCAAGGGAACCGTATACCTCAGACCGGAGACTCTCACCTCCGTGCTGAGAGATATAGTCGAATCCCTCTCCCGAAGCGGCTTCAAGTACCTAGTAGTACTCAGCGGCCATGGTGGAAACTGGATACTGAAACCGGCCGTGAGATATCTGAACCTAGACTACCCGGGGTTTAAAGTGGTGCTGGTCGGTGAGTCCGCCTATGGAAACCGTCTTAAGGGGATATTCGAGGAGGTAAACGACCTGCATGCAGGCGAGCATGAGACATCCTTGATGCTCTACCTAAGGCCCGACATGGTCCGGGGCAAGCCGGAGGGATGCCGACCAGACGCGGGTAGGGAGATGCTGGACTACCTACCCATATGGAAGATAACCTCCACGGGGGTCTGGGGTACTCCGTCTAATGCCAGCGTAGAAAAAGGTAGGTTGGCTTTCGAAAAAACAGTCGAGGCGATAGTCGAATACCTCAGGAAGCTGCTGGCTAGGTTGAACCTACTATAGCAGGCCAGCCTTCTCGAGCGCCTTCCTGACGAGCTTACGCTCGGCCTCCGAGATCGGCGTCAGGGGAGGTCTGACGTAAGCCTTTTTAAGCACCCCAAGCATCACCAACGCCTCTTTAAGCCTAGCCCTGTAGTTTCTAACGGGCGGAGCGAATATGGCGTCTGCCAGGGGCTGAACGACCTCGGCTATCTTGAACGCCTCCTCGTAGTCTCCGCGTTTAGCCCTCTCGATCATCTCGACCTGGAGGTCCGTAGCTATGGTCCCGAAGCCCAGCAGAGCCCCGTCGGCGCCTAGGATAAACGATTCGAGTATAAAGTTGTCGTTCCCGGTGAGGACGTAAACCCTCCTCCCGATGGACCTGACGATCTTAACGGTCTCTAGAAACTTCCTGGCGTCGAAGCTAGCCTCCTTGATCGCGGCCACCCCTTCGATTTCGAAGAGCTTCCTTAACGCAGACGCAGAGTACTCCACACCACCTAACGCCCTCTGAAGCTGGAAGACTATCAAAGGTATCTCGACGGCGTCTGAAACGGCTTTATGGTATCCGTAGGGTATCTCAGGGTCTAGAGGCTCCCCCGCGTAAGCCGGTATCGGAAACATCAGCAACGCGTCAGCCCCCGCCTCTTCGAGCCTCTTAGCCATCCTAACCGCGGCGTCTGTAAACCTGGTCGAGAGACCTGCGACTATGGGTATACGGCCCTTAAGCTCCTCCCTGTAGACCTCGACGACCCTAACCTGCTCCTCAGGATAGAGATGCGGCCCCTCACCCGTGTCGACGTTGACCGCTACACCGCTTATCCCGAAGCCCGATATCCAGTCTATATACCTCCTAAGCTCGTCCTCGTCGATCCGGTAGTTCTCATCCATGGGGAGAACCGTGGCGGGTATAAGTCCCTCAAACATCTCAGGCTTCAAAACCATCACCGTCGAACAGAACTTAAACGGTTAGAGGTTCTTAGCCTTAATCTAGCCCTTTGTCTTTTTAAGCTCTTCTACGAACTTCTTAAGGGCCTCCACGTTCTCCTCCCTGACGCTGCGTCTCCTGGTATCCACGTATAGGCCGAGCATCCGGGCTCTACCGACGCTTAAACCAGCCTTCTTAAGCTCGCCTATGCTGAACCCCCTGCCGACCCTGAAACCGTAGCCGAACCTAGGGATCTTAACTATGGGCTCAGGCACATTTCTCTTAACGCCCTTCATGAAGGAACCCCCTTCTCAACCCTTCTAGAGGGTAGACATCTAACATATGGTTTAAAAACGTTCGTTTCCCCTTGGGGGGATATGCGTCGGTTAGAGTTATATGTCTCGACGTGTTTTACAGGAGGACGGCGGTCTCCATGTTTCTCTCCGTAAGAGATGTCATACTACGTTATGCCGGATACGAGTCGCTGTCAGAGGGTTTGAGAGACCTCAGGATAGACAGCTTCGAGCTCTACATGAGTAGAGACTTGAAGACTCAGCCCATAAACGGTGAACGGTTCAACCTAGCGTCTAGGGACGAAGCGGCCAGGCTTAAACGTTTTTTAGACGCCCATGGGTTTAAGGTATGCGCCCTGCTTCTCGCGAACGATTTTTCAAACCCAGACTTGGGTCGTGAGGTTGCATACGTCAATAAGGGGCTGGAGGCGGCATACCGTCTAGAGGCCTGTGTAGTTAGGATAAACGCGTTGATGAGGGAGATACAGGGTTACGGGTTGGAGGACTATGTGGCTAGGACGGCCGAGGCTGTAAGGCTGTGCATGCGATTATGTAAGAAAACCGGGGTCTCTCTAGCCGTGGAGAACCACGGGGTCGTAGCGAACAGGGTCGAGTTTCTGAAGGCTCTTTTCGACCGTTTTCCGGACGGCCACCTGGGGTTAACGCTCGACACTGGCAACTTCTACTGGTTCGGCTATCCGATAAATCAGCTTTACGAGATATACGAGACGTTAGCGCCTTACGTTAAACACACCCACGTGAAGAACGCCGCGGCTAAACCCGGTAAAAAGGATGTCATGCGAAAGCCCAGAGAGGTCGAGATGACGCCGCTTTACGAGGGCGACATAGCCCTAGACAGGGTTATCGATATACTGAGGAAAACAGGTTACGGCTACGACTTGACCATAGAAGACGAGTCCCTACATAGGTTCAAGCCCGAAGAGAGGATCACTGTTCTCAGGAAAGACGCCGAGTACCTCAAAGGTCTTCTGTCCTCCTAGAGGAACGCTGAGAGTTAGGGAATAGGAACAAGCGTTTATATGTAGTTTAGCCCGTAGGTCGGTGTCGGCATCGGGAATACCGTTTTGAAGGGTTCGGGGATGCTGTCGGGGTCGAAGTCTGGTGTATCAGGGTTTTCCACCGTCTCAGGTCTTCCGAATACGAGTAGTGTAAACTCCCTTGGGTCTCTGAGCTCTAAACGGCTGTCTGAAAACTGGATTCTAATACCGTCCGGTTTAGATTCCACTACGAATTCTACATCTCCTATTCTTTCTTCGACGTATAGACGTATCTTCTCGGCGAACTTCGTGGGGTTTAGTATAGCTAGGCTCGCAGGGGCGCTGGAGGTCTGGGGTTTTAGACCCACGTCTTCTAGGAGGCTAAGCATCTCCCAATCTCCGTATGGGATGTTAAGTTCAAACGTCTCTATACCGGGCGTCTTAGATAGGTCGCTTATTATGCGGAGAACGGCTCTTCTAGAGCCTGCGTACTCGACTAGGCTCCACGTTCCGTCAAACTCTAGGGCCGATATGTAGGCTATAGGTCTTCTCCTTTTATACGCTATGAGATGTCTCACCTTTGCCACTCCTTCGCGTATTCTTCTACCTGCTAGGAGCTTAAACTCGTCTAGGCTTCTCTTGAACCGAACAGGTTCCCTCTGGTATAGGGTCACAAGGTCCATGACTCTATCTTCTGTGTAAGGCTTAACCTCTACGTCTTCGAATATGGTTATTGCACTCGGCCGGGTCCTAAACCTGTATACCTTCCCCGCCTCTACGCATCCTGCTCTGCTGTAAAGCGTCCTCTTACCTGAGACCATCACAAAGTCTACTCCGTCCTCACGCATCTTCCTGAATGCGTCTCTAACCAAAGCGGAGGCGTATCCCCTATTCCTGTAGTCCGGGTGGGTGCATACGGCGCCTACGAGGCCGGCTTTAACCCAGCAACCGTATAGGTTAAGCCACCCCTCCCAGAAACCCACGTGAGACACGACCTTACCGTCTGAAACTATGACCCTGAGGTTTTCGATGTTAGACTCGTTGAGAAAGTGTGGAAACGCCTCGTCCATACGTGCCCCTACTCTCTCGAAACCGAATATCCAGCTCGTAAGCTTAACGATCTGCGGGAGCTCCTCGACTTTAGCGGCCCTAGGTCCCTCGATCACATACGACACCTCTTCACAAGCGATTTTACAAGGCATTTACTTTTGAATGTCACAAAAATATAATAACCTTGTCTTTCTCAAGATAGAAATGGTGTCTGAAACGGGTCTGGTATCAAATCTTGAGAAAGCGGTTCTACTGGCTGTCGCCGTGATCCTAGCCCTACCTGTTGCCGTATATGCGCAGACGCCACAGCCGATAAGCGGTGCGTCGGTCGTCGCGTTTGGTGACGCAGGGTACGGGGTAGCTGAGACAGACGCCGAAGGATTCTTCGAGATAACGGAGGGGTTGGGTGAAGGCGTCTACGACGTGAGGATAAGCGCCAAGGGCTATGTTTCCAAAGTGATCCAAGACGTCGAGGTCGTAGCCGGGGAGGAGGTGGACATAGGCGACGTATTCCTCAAACCATCTGCGGTGATAAAGGGTGTGGTGGAGACGCCTGACGGCGAGCCGGCTGCTAACGTCCCCGTGGCCCTAAAAGACAGTAGCGGCAAAGTGCTTCAGCTAACCACCACGTCGAGCGACGGCTCCTTTGTCTTCGACACCGACGTGAGGAACGGGACCTACACGGTGGAGGCTTACGCGTTCATGTTCGAGGGGATGGAGTATCAAACGGTGACGATGGGCTTCACCCAGGTGGAGATCCCCGTTCCCAAGCCAGGCGCCTCCTACCTACAAG
>Ga0180302_10001584_pt1 | contig 10833 bp, 7 predicted proteins | sample GuaBasSediGuay17_FD_121794 | JGI IMG/M metagenome (GOLD analysis project Ga0180302, IMG submission 121794) | Subseafloor sediment microbial communities from Guaymas Basin, Gulf of California, Mexico - Guay17, Core 4571-4, 12-15 cm | ecosystem: Environmental > Aquatic > Marine > Hydrothermal... | reverse complement strand
AGCTCCGGGTCGTAGACGTTTATAGCCGATGCGACTCCCATGGCGTTCAGAAGGCCTATACGCTCTACGAGGTCTATACAGAGTTCATCCCCAGCCTTAGCCCCGTCGTAGACGGCCTTAGCGGTCACACCGTCTAAGCTTCCTCCAGATGCCTCCCATAGGCGGCTTCGTTTAAACTCGTCAAACCTGTCTTCGCTTTCGACTATCAGCTTCACATAGTTCGGTATGTTCTTCCCCGAGCAGTAGGCCTCCCAATGGCCGCGTTTACCGCATCCGCAGACGAGCCTCCTCTCGTAGTCGACGACTATGTGACCTATCTCATGCGCGTTCCCGTCTTTACCGAGCAGTAACCGGCCATCCACGTATACCCCTGCACCTATACCGGTGCTTATCGTTATGTAAACCACGTTATCCAAGCCTCTACCCGCGCCGTAAAACTTCTCACCTATGACGGCGGCCACACAGTCGTTGTGAACCTCGACGGGTACATGGAAAGCCTCCTCCAGAGGCCCCCTCACAGGTATGAAATCGTAGGGCGCATTAGCCGGGTTAACTATCCCCCCTCTCACTGGGTCTTGAGGCCCGAAGGCTCCGACGCCTATACCGGCCATATCACGCTGCTCGAGACCCGTCTCGGCTATAAGCCTCTTGATCAGTGCTATCAGCTGCCGGCTGATGGCATCCGCGCCCTCCAATAGATTCGTACGCTCAGAGATCCTAGCTAGGAATCTTCCATCCCGCGTACCCGCCACGACCCTAACGTTCGTAGCCCCTAGGTCCACGGCTATGCCATACTCCATAAGACTCCCAGGAAGATACTTTACACTAGAATCGTGTTTAAGCGTTTCTAACCCGTGGATCGGAGAGAAAGAGGGAGGCTTAAGACTTGGCGACGGATTCCCTGACGCGTCTCGCGGATTCCAGGTCTCCCAAAGTCTCGTAGGCCTTAGCCAGCAGCTCCAAGGCTTCTCTGTCGACATAGCCGGGTGGCCGGCCTACGCCTATGTTCCTCGGAAACTCGAGAGCTGCCTTGAAGAATTTCACAGCCTCCTCGGGGTTACCAGATTCCAACGCTTTCGAACCCAATTTAACGCATACGTCTCTGTAGAGCTTCCTCGTAGCGGTGGCTCCTTCCCACGGATAGAACTTACGGCTTGTAAGCACCCTATAGGCGTCTAGAAGCCTCCCGGCGGCCGTGTAGGCCCTAGCTAGGCGCTCGGCCACGTAGTCGTCCTTCATAACATCCTCTGGAGCGGATTCCAAGACTTTAACCCGCTCCTCCACGAGGTCTAGAGGCGCCTCCTCGCACAATTGGTCGAACTCGACGTAAAGCCTCGAGTTGTGGGGATCTAACCGTAGTGCCTCACGGTAGTGGCTTAACGCCGTCGTGTAGTCCCGCCTATGCCTCCAGTAGGCTAGGCCGAGGTTCCTATGAGCCAGCGGATTGTTCGGGTTCGCCTCGAGCGACCGTTTCCACCACTCTACAGCCTCGTCCCTCCTACCCTTGGCATACAGTAGTAGGCCTAAGAGATACATCGCGTTTCCGTCCCCAGGGTTGAACTCCAACGCCCGTTTAAACACCTTAACCGATTCGAGGTGGTACGGAAAGACGTACTCTATACTCATCGTCGAAGCCTCTTCGAACATCCTGGCGGCTTCCTCAGTCTTACCCAGCCTATCTAGACAATAGGCTAGATGATACGTTATGAGCGGGTATCTGACGGGCTTATCGAGGCCCATAGAGAAGACCCTAACGGCCTCCTCGTAAAGCCCCGCCTCTTCGTACTGAACCCCGAGCTCTAGGTAGTGGCCGAGACTATAATATGGTGGCGTAGACTCGTCGACGAACATCGGGTTTCTAGGCCTATAAAGCAGGGCTTCGACCGTCCTACGGGCCTCCTCGGCCTTATCGCTCAAGCCTTGCGTCTCATAGGCTAGCATGAGCTCGAAGTTAGCCATGAGGCTTAACGGCTCGTCTTCCAAAACCTCGCGTATAAGCTTAATAGCCTCCTCGACCTTGCCCAGTCTTCTCAAGACCGCAGCGGTCAACGTCTTAGCCTTGACATCTACAGGGTCGACCCTCAAAGCCCTCTGCAACATACGTAACGCCTCTTCAAGCCTACCTTCGAGCAGGGCTATCTCGCCTAGGAAGTAGAACCCGAGAGATGCATAGCCCCGGCTTACTATAAGCCTCCAGAAGCACTCCCTAGCCTCCTCCAGCCGCCCCATCAACCTATAGGCTACGCCGAGGTAGTAGTAGACTCTATCCAAGCCTGGATACCTATTCAACTTGGATGCGAAGCCTCTCTCACGCTCGGCCGTGAGTATGCGTTCGACGGCCTCTCTGAGGTCTTTAACGGCCATGTCGAAAAGCCCTCTTTTGATAAGGATCACCGCTCTGTCGACCTTAGCCTGCGAGAAGCCGGGGTCTTTCTCCAGGGCCTTGCTGAAGAACTTCAGCGCCTCATCCTCAAACCCCTTCTTAGCCATGTAGACGCCCTTGAAGTAAAGCTCCTCAGCGGTTCCAGTTGGTTCAGGTGTATGCTTGGGTTTAACGGCCTCTCCCTCTCGCTTTTCTTCAGGCCGCTTAACATAGGAAAGAATCTCCACATCGTCTTCAGAGGTCAGATGGATTCTGATGGTCTTAGACCCCAGCTCCTCCGCTACGTGGAAGACCTCGACACTCGGTCTGCCGGGTTCAAGGTCTATCCTCCGCTCCCAACCATCTACCCCGTCGACCTCGACCTTCAACACGGCGTTTCTGAAGCTCCCCGTCGGGTATAAGGTCACCTTAACCTCGCGGTCTGACGTCTCCAGGTTAAGCGCCACGTCCCTGTTGGCGTATACGAACCCGCCTGTACCATGTATCGGATACCAGTATTCAACCCACTCCTCTAGGAAGTGCGGCTCCATAAACTCGTACTCGAACTGGGTGAGAAACCTGCCAGACTGGATCTCGCAGTATTGACCGTCGAAGTCTGTCAGATGGTCCACCCAGATCATGCCGGAATCCGCAGTCCCCCAGGTAAAGAGCTTCTTCCCCTCGACTTCGTACCTGCACGCTACGTGGACGCCTCCCCTGTCTAGGTCGTGGAGATACCAGCCGAAGAAGTCCTCATCCGCCTCCAAGCTGAAGGTGTCTGAAGCATACTCCCACACCCTATACCAGCTGTAGTCTCTACGCTTGTAGAACGGGTAGGGTATTATGCCTAGACTCGTCAAAGCCCTCCTAGCCGGGGTCACGAACCTAAGCCCAGGCGTGGCGTGCACCGCGCTGTTGGACCAGAACCAGTATCGCTGGGGGAGAGGTGTGTGGTTGAAAAGCCTGACGCGTTCTTCGATGTACGCCTTACCCGGCCTCAGGGTCAGCGTCACGGACCAGCTCATCCGGGAGACATACTCGTGGTCTCCTATGATTATGGACGCGCTTCCATCTGGATGCTTCTCGACCTTGTAGAGGACAGGTGAAACCGTGGTCACCGTATGCCCGTTCGGGAAGTTGAACTCCACCCCTCCGCTTAGCCACGCTCCCCTAAGCCCTATACGAGCGGGTTTAATCACATGGTTGCAGTAGAAGAACTCCTCACCGGTAGTCTTATCGATCACCTGGTATAACCGTCCCCCCAGCTCTGGTAGGACGACGAGTTTAAGATACTCGTTTTCGAGTATAACCGCCTTATACCGTCTCACCGCTTTAACGCCTAGTATAAAGTCTTGCATAGCATACGGGTACACCCACCACCTCGGGTCCCTCTCTATAGGCGGGTTCTTATCCTCCGGGCCCACTAGGTACGTCGTCAGGTCTAAGGCCTCTTCCCTAACCGATACCTGAGCAGCCTCACCGCTCAAAAGCCATCGAGCTAAACTGAGCAGCTACCGCTTTTAAACGGTTTCCCACCGCTATCCTTTTATCCTGGGATACGGAAGATGAAGATGCGTATGAAAGCCAGGAAGACGGTTCTCTTATCGCTAACGCTGGTCCTTATATCCTCCCTAGGCATGGCGCAGCCGTCGCTATGCCAAACAGATATCGGCTTGGAAGACCTGCTGTCTGAGCTTCTATCCCAGCCTGTGACGATGGCGTCGTTTATCGTAAAGTTCTGTCTAGGCCTTATGCTAGGATACTTCTCGGTTAAGGCGATCAAATACGTGTTGGCCCTGGTGGGGGTCATGGCGGTGGGGGTGATCCTAGACATATGGCAGCTCGGAGGGCTCGAAGAGTTCATCTCGAAGATCGGGCTGGAGTGGTCTAAGGTCTACCCGTTGATCCAATCCCTCATATCGGCCTTCAGCATCCTAACGGTGCTCCCCATCGGGCTGGGCTTCTTCATAGGCTTCATAGTAGCCGTTAGACGGTAGAACGCTGCCTCCCAGGCCGTTTACACCTTAGGCTTTCCAAAACGCTTTTATTAACTCTGCAAAGTTATACTATTGAGAGCCTATGAGTGGTGCAGAGCCCCTCGAGAGGGAGCCGGTTCCAGTCACGATGGAGGAGCTGAAAAACACCCCTTGGTACGACGAGTTCCGGCTTAAGTCGTCTAGGGCTAGAGGCTCCTTCGTACCTGGACGGTATAAGGTCTTCCTACCGACGATCTTCAAGGTCGTGATCGCTAGGAAGGAGAAAGACCCCATAGTCATGTTCGAGAACGTTATAGACGAGCTGAGGAGGCTATGGGACCTAACGCCTGAGATGCCTGCAAACGGACCCTGGCACCACACCATAGTGCCGGGTGTTCTCATCGCGGCTCTCAGGAACAACGGATACCCGTTCACCGATAAACACGTCGAAGAGGCCTTGAAGAGGGGTGCCAAGACACCGGCGGCGGCATGCGGCTTCATGGGGAACTGCGGAGCCGCCGTGGGCTTGGGGATAGCCGTCAGCATAGTGACTAAGGCGACGCCCTACCACGATAAGGAGCGGAGCCTAGCCCTCAGATACACGGCTGAAGCTTTGAACGAGGTTGCTAAGAGAGGCGGTCCCCACTGCTGTAGGCTGGCGTCCTATGTGGTCATACTACATGCAGTCCGGGTTTTCAAGAAGGAGTTCGGCTACGAGCTGCCGATACCGAAGCCTAAGGAACTCATCGGGAGATGCACGCTCTGGGATAAAAACCCCACATGCCATAAAGAGCGGTGCATGTTCAACCCTATACTCCGCGAGAAAACCAAGGCGAAAGCTAAATAACTCGAAGAGGTGGGTCTTTGGAGCTGCGTTAAAATCTACAGTTTTCAAAATCTGTGGCTCAACTCCTAGTTAGAGATACTTCTCGGCGATTTTGCGTTTAAGCTCTAAGTAGTAGAGGAAATTTTTCAGAGGTACATCTGGGGGTATCGTATGGTCGACCGTCGGGATGTAGCCTCCAAGCTCGACCATAGGTAGGATTTTCTCGGAAACCTCCCTCTCTATGGCTTTCCTCCCAGCGGCTAGAGCCCTCTTATCTATTCCACCGTATAAAGCCAGTTCTTCACCGTATTTTCTTCTGATAGTCACGGGGTTCATGTTCGAAGCGGCTTCTAGAGGCCAGTGAGCGTCGATGCCAGCCTCGATAATGAGGGGGATTAAAGGCTCTGTATTTCCATCGCTATCCAGCTCTACGACCTTCACTCCATGGTCTCGTAGATACTTGATCATCTCCTCGTACCTTGGGAGAAGGAACTCTCGGAAAATCTTCGGAGAGATCATAGGTCCCCCTTTGTACGCGAAATCCTCGTTAAAGATGAAGGCGTCGACCTCGACCTCCCTCAAGGCCTTCTCCGTAGCCTTGGTAAAGAAATCTACCATGAAATCCAAGATCTCATGTATTAAACCCGGCGTCTTGTAGAAGGCTGTGGATAGCCTAACGGTACCCATCATGTTCCTCAGGTTCCAGTACAACCCGCCGAAACCGCAGTTCTCGGTTAGATAAAGCGGATAATCCCTGTTCATCCATTTTCTCTTCAGTTCTTCCCAGTTCTTAGGGTAGCGTCTCGGGTCGTATGGGTCGAAGTGCTTTTTAAATACTCGAAAGCTTTCACGGTCCTTAACGAAGAAGTCTATGTAGGTGTCCATCGATGCCCTAGTACCATGAGCCTCTCCCTCTTTCAACCCTCTCCGAACCCGACCCCACTTATCTCTGAAAACGACGTAACGAGCATCCTCGCTGATCACTTTCTCCTCAAACCCTGGAACCGGCCCCAGGTTCAGAGGTATAAAATCTCTTTTATCCAATCTAGCGAACTTAGGCTCGCCCCTGAACCAGTCCCCTCTAAGCTCATCCTCGCTTAAACCTTCGAGAAGCCACCTATCGTAGGTCTGCCCCCAGATCCCAAGCTCCCAGTACGGGTATCTATCGGCCTTTCGAAAACCCACGGTAGCTAGAAACCTCTCCCGGTCGTTCATTTCAAACTCTGTAGGCAGATCGGTGGGAAGAAAGAGATATAAAGTTAGAGACAGAACCTCAGCTATAGGTCGGTTTCATGCCTATCGTTAAACTCAGCAAAGAGAAGTATTACGATAAAGTGTATGGCTGTTGGCTGGGTAAAAACGCAGGCGGCACGTTGGGCGCCCCCCTCGAACGGATATGGGGTCAGGAAGAGATGTTCGACGTGTGGTGGTACCCCAAGCTTGTCGAAGGAGGGATACCGAACGACGACTTGGAAATCCAACTGGTATGGCTTCAAGCCTTGAAGGACCGTGGACTCCACCTTACCGCGAGGGACCTGGCTGAATACTGGCTTGACTGCATCTTATACAACTACGACGAATACGGGCTGCATAAGACCAACCTGAAGAAGGGGCTTCAGCCCCCGGTCTCCGGGTGGTATAACAACTGGTTTAAGGACTGCATGGGTAGCCCGATCCGCTCGGAGATCTGGGCTTGTATAGCGCCTGGCGCCCCTCACATAGCTGCATGGTATGCCTATCAAGACGCCATATGCGACCACGCCGGGGGAGAATCCGTCTACGGTGAAGTCTTCAACGCGGTGGTCGAGTCGTCTGCTTTCCTCATCGAAGACCGGGTCAAGCTGGTGGAGATCGGTCTCTCAGCGATCCCGGAGAATTGTCTGACGTCTAAGGCTGTTCGAACGGCTCTCAGGGCATACCTTTCCGGTTTGGATTGGCGGGAGGCTCGTGAAAAAGTCAAAGAGGTGGCCTATAGCCCGGTAGCTCAGTACTCTCCGATAAACCTGGGTTTCCAGACGATCGGGCTGCTCTACGGGGAGGATTTCGGAGATGCCATGTGCAAGGCCGTGAACTGTGGATGGGACACCGACTGTACCGGCGCGACCGTTGGGGCGATATGGGGGATCATAGCCGGTAGAAAGGGTCTTCCTAGAGAATGGGTCGAACCGCTCGGCGATAAAGTGGTGGTGAGCAAAGGGATAAGGAACATCCACGTACCCGCCGATTTGAACGAGCTTACGAGGGATGTATGCAGAATAGGTGAGAAGGTCCTCTCTTTCTTCGATACGCGGGTCAGGCTCGGCCAGGTCGATGACTTATCCATGGTAGAGACGGTGCTCAGAGGCTCTGTAGAGAGGGTGAAAGAGCTTTGGGGGAGAGAGCCTAACCGTCTCGACTTCGATCTAGTCGCCGTGAAAGCATCGATCGTCTACCTAGACGGCCCGGTGCTGCTTCCTGGTAAGCCGAGCATGTTCAGCGTGATAGTCGAGAACACGAGGCCCGTGCCGGTCTCTGGAACCGTAACCGTTCAAACCCCCGGCAAATGGGTTTTAAACCCCTCTCGTACACAGCGTATAAGGCTGTCTGCTGGGGGTAGGGTTGAGCTTAAATTTTCCGTTACCGCGTCCGTTAACGATATAAACACCTCTAACAGAGGAACCGTGGAGGTATCTCTAGACTGGAGACCTGGGCTCCTCCGTCTTCCGCTGTGCTTCGTCGGCGGGTTCCGCTGGTTAGTTTCAGAGGTCTTCAGAGCCCCCCTCTCCTTAGACGCGTGTTTCCCACCGGAGGAGGATGCTGGGCTAATGGAGCCCGGCGAGGGTTGGAGGGTTGTTTCTTGGCCTGAGAACACCCTTGAGGTGGAGCCGTTCTTCGAGGGGAAGCCCGGAATCGTATACCTGCGCCACTTCATCTATTCTCCTGAGACGCGGAGGGTTGTATTGGGTGTACCCAACAACGGTCGGATGCGGCTTTGGCTGAACGGTGAGATGATCCATGAAACCCGTAGGGTCGTCCCGCTACGTCCCAATTACGGCGGCGACGGCTCCAACTACACCACCGCGGTTCTCAAACGAGGCTGGAACCACGTCATGGTTAAACTGTTGCGTAGTCGTGAGCCTTTGGAGGCGCATTTCACGGTCGCGGACGCGGAATGGCACGGAGGGATGGTAGACCTTATCCGGTGTAAACTTCCATGGGAGTAAAACGTTCCCGTATCAAACTCCAATAGCCGTGAAGCCTGACCTCACGCCATGGTGAGGAGGCGAAAACGTGCAAAAACTAGGCGGCTGGGAAGGGGTAAAGCTATCAACTTCCCCACCTTTAAAAAGCTAAGAGTGTGCGGGTGACCGCCATGTCTGTGAGGAGAGCCACCGTCTCTTGGAGGGAGAATTATCTGAGATGTGTCGAGTTTAGGGAGCCGGAGTATATACCTTGCCGTATAACGGTCATGTGGCCTCTATGGAACACCTACCGGGAGAGGCTTGAGGAGGTTGCTTTGAGACATCCCCTCGTTTTCCCAGGGTTTAAGCCTGGAAGCGTAAAATACGGCGAGAAGCCCGGCGTGCTAAGAATAAACCGGACCTTAAGAGATCCCTTCGGATGCGTCTGGAGCTTCAACATAGAGGGTTTCCAGGGTCAGGTTGTAGAGCATCCTCTCGAAAGCTGGGAAAGCTTTAAGGACTATAGTTTCCCTGACCCGGAGCGCGGCGTACCCGTCGAGGGCTCGGACCGGTTGACGCCGTGGGATAGAGTCTTCGAGGGTTTAGACAGAGCTAGGGAGGTGGGTGAGTTGGTGATCGCGGGTATGCCCCACGGTTTCTTCTTCCAGAGGCTCTACTACCTAAGAGGGTTCACCAACCTCATGAGGGATTTCATACGTAAGCCTCCTCAGATATACGAGCTTATCGAGATGCTCACCGAGTATAACCTCAGGCTTGTCGATAAGTTCTTGGAATCCGGTAAGATAGACATCTTCTATTTCGGGGATGACTTGGGGACTCAGACTAGGATGCCCATAAGCCCTGAGACGTTTAGGGAGTTCATATATCCGAGTTATCGGAGGATATTTAGACGTATAAGGGATAGGGGGGTCCACGTATACCTCCACACGGACGGGCATGTGGTGGAGGTCCTAGACCAGCTCATAGAAGCAGGCGTCAGCGTCTTAAACATCCAAGACAGGGTTAACGGCCTAGAGAACATAGCTTCGGCCTGCAAAGGTAGGGTGTGCGTGGACCTCGATATAGATAGGCAGCGTCTAGTCCCGTTCGGGAAGCCTGAGGAGATTAAAAGATATATAGGACATGTGGTGGAGACGCTGGCTATGAGGAAGGGTGGGTTGATGCTCGAGGCCGAGATACATCCGCCGACACCTCTTGAGAACATAGAGGCTGTGGCGGAGGCTATGGAGCGGTACATGTGGTGCCTGTAGTTCTGAGGCGGTTGAAATGGATAAAGTTGAGAGGGTTTACCGGGCTTTAAGCCTTGAGGAGCCTGATAAGGTGCCTAAGGGGGAGCTCGATTTTCACGGCGAGCTTATATCCGCCCTCCTAGGCGAGCCTGTAGGAGACTGGTTTGATGCCCATGTGAAGGCCCGTAACATGCTTAAGATGGATATAGTGAACACGTTTCTAAGCGGTGGGCCTAAGGTCGAGCTTGTGGGGAGGACGGATAAGGGCTATCCTATATACCAAGATTGGGTCGGAAATAGGTGGGTCGAGAGCGGTAAGACGAGGCGTTATCTGAAACATGGCCTCGCTACGCCGGAGGATATGAAACAGTTTAGGATGCCCGACATCTCCCTATTCAACACCTCAGGGATCGAGCGGTGGGTTAAACAAACGGATTTCTGTGTGTTCGCACAGGTGTCCGGGGTCTTCGACTCCGTGTACCCGTTGATGGGTCTAGAGAACTATGTGAAAACGATGTACACGCACCCGGTTGCTCTTAAACACGTGGTCGAGGAAGTTTACCGCTTCAACCTTGAAGTTATAAAGCTTTACGCAGAAGCCGGAGCCCACGTTATACTCGTAGGAGACGACCTGGCTTACGATAAGGGCCCGTTTATCCCCCCGAGGTATATGAGGGAGTTTGTGTTCCCCTACCTAGCCGGTGAGGCGTCGCAGGCTCACAGGCTGGGGCTTCCGGCTATGCTGCATTCAGACGGAAACGTGACCCCGCTCGTCGAAGACATAGTCAAGGCCGGTTTCGACGGCTTACACAGCCTTCAGCCTAACGCAGGGGTGGATATAGTGGCTATCAAGAGACGCTGGGGGGACAGGCTCTGCCTCATGGGCAACCTAGACCTAGACTACCTGATGACCCTCGGCTCGGCCGTTGAGGTCGAGGCTGAGGTTAGGCGGCTAATACGCGAGGTGGCCCCGGGAGGAGGCTACATCCTAAGCACATGCAACTGCCTAACTAGGTATGTTCCTCCTGAAAACGCCATAGCCATGTACCTAACCGCCGAAAAATACGGAACCTACCCTATGAAGACAAGCTGAGGGGATGCTTTCCTTAGAAGCGGGGGTATGGTGAGACGACTCTTCAAGATAGGCTCATACTGTGGGGTGGCTACCTGGGGTCTACTTCAGCACCCAGTATCCTGAGCGACTTCTTAGGGATATGGTGTTTAGCATAATCGAGCACCATCTCGAAGGCGGCAAATT
>Ga0180302_10001583_pt1 | contig 10835 bp, 11 predicted proteins | sample GuaBasSediGuay17_FD_121794 | JGI IMG/M metagenome (GOLD analysis project Ga0180302, IMG submission 121794) | Subseafloor sediment microbial communities from Guaymas Basin, Gulf of California, Mexico - Guay17, Core 4571-4, 12-15 cm | ecosystem: Environmental > Aquatic > Marine > Hydrothermal... | reverse complement strand
TGAGATCATAGGCTGTAAAATAAAAGGAATTGATAAGGAAGCAACATATAGAATTGCTAGAGACTTCATATCCAAGTACTATTTACTTGTTGAGCTTCTGAGATTTAGGAAATATAGATACAGCCGTAAAGAAATGGCTCGATTATATTTAATGCTCTATGGAGAGGATCATGAAGTTCGGACACCATCGAGAATTGATAGAAGGTATCGAGACTTAATAGCCATAGCTTCAAAATTTAACTACGATAAATATCCATGGATAAAATTTTCGTACCCTAAATGGTTCTACGAGCATTTATCTGAAATATTAGGAAGCTATGACGCCTTAGAGCTTCTGAAAGCTCTTAATAATAGAACTATATGGCTTAGAGTAAACACTTTGAAAGTGGATGTAGACAAAGCGATAAAACTCCTGGAAAAGGAAAATATAGTTATTGAAAGAGATAAAGATTTATGGTATATGGTAAAGGTCATTAATGCTCCATACCCAATTAATAAAGTTGAAGCTGTTAGGAAATATCTAGTTATACCTCAGGATAAAGCTAGTGCATTAGTAGTTGAAGCCTTAAAACCCGATGCAGACATGCTTATCTACGACCTTACGGCAGCACCAGGTATGAAGACTTCTCTTATAATGCAACTAACTGAGAATAAAGCTTATGTAGTGGCTTTTGATGTGTCAAAGAAGAGACTTAGAGTCATGAAGCATTTAATGAAGAACCTTGGTGTTGATTTTTCTCATTTGGAAATAATACTTGCTGATTCTAGGATCCTACATATGAAAAGGAAAGCCGATGCAGTACTACTTGATGCACCTTGTAGTTCAAGTGGTGCTATACCTAAGGATCCTGCAGTAAAAATACACTTACGTAGAAGAGGTAGAATTGAGTATTATTCTAAACTCCAAGAAAATCTTCTCTCCATAGGTTTAAGACTTTGTAGTGATAAGTTAGTATATGCAACATGCTCTGTATTTCCTGAAGAAGGTGAAGAAATTGTTGAGAAGTTCGTTAACTTAAATATTGCGAGAGCTGTAAAACCTTCAATAATTGGAAGCCCGGGATATTTTAAGTATAAAATAGCTCCATTAGTGAAGAGATTATTTCCACATATACATATGACTGAAGGATTCTTTATTTCTCAACTATACCCGATCTAATCACTAGGATTTGGGATAGTATTTTATTATTCTATCTCTACTCTCTATTAGCACTTCAACATAATCTTGCAATCCACTTGTAGCTATTTTAGGCATAAGCACTTGTTCTACTTGAAATAAACCAGCTAAATCTTCCATAAATACTCTTATTTGTATCGGCTTTTGAATTCCTCTATTTACCTCAACAGTCTTTATGCTAAGTGCTGATACTGCATGCATATCCATTTTACCTAGTTTATAAGGAACACGAGCTCTTCCTTCAGACATGTCAAGGCCGTCGGCTATTTTAACTGTTCCTGCTTCTATTGTTAAGCAGTCAGTATCGTAATCTGTAGCGAATATAGCATGCATTATCTCTTGCCTCAAAGCTATGGTGTGTTTATTACTCTCACCAAGTAGATCTGGTAGGAGTCTATCAATAATATCCTTTGCAAGAAGAGCTCCTAGATATTCGTGCATGGCTCTATGTATGGCATTCCCTATATCGTGTAGATAAGCTGCGAATAGAATTATTAATTTAGCTTCATCTACGTTTTTAGCAGTTCCATCTCTGATAGTTGTTGGTTGAAGATTTGAGTTTATTAATAAGTCAAAGAGCTCAAGAGCTGTTCCTGAAACTATTCTAGCATGAACCACTCCATGATCGTTGTATTTAAGCCTTGTTACAGCCATTATATTGCTCATTTTTAGTAGTTCTTGAACCTCAATATCACTTTCTAATAATCTATATGCTCTTTCGAGTAACTGCGACTTTGATATATGCCTGTATATTAGTGATGGACTTACTACAACCACTCTTAGCACCGCACTACGGGCTCGTAAGAAATTTACTAGCGGAATAAAATCTCTAGCGGTTTAAGCACTATTTACAACTCTGCTAACGAGGCATAGTTATGAGTCTGGCTCTCTAATTCTGATAGATTCTTCAGAGTTTTAACAATTTTTTAACCTTTTAAAAATAAAAATTGTTTTACTTTGGAACTTTAATTATGTGATAGCAACGGTTCTTACCCCAGATTCTAGACTCTGGAACTTCCATTGTGACCTTCGGATTTACTCCTGCAGCAACTCCTTCAAACCATCGCCAGGAGTAATTCCTACATATAGTTTCCCATGGAGCATTCATAATTCTTACTGCCTCCATTACAGGGCAGAATTCTGAGTTATCAATTATAACCTTGTCACCTTCTACCCTAATTATGGGTTTAGTACCTGCTTGCTCTAGCACTACTCTCATTACAGCTGCTACTGCATTTGCATCACTTTCTGTAATACCCATTTTTCGCTTAGCACTTTGTCCTGTTAGTTTTCCAAGTTCATAGAAATATTTGCTAGCAATACTGAGTGCATCCTCTCCGAATCTCTCATAGTTAGCCAATACGTAGCCAATAATCCCCATCTGCTGTTCTACGAATTTCATCTCCTCCTCATTCAATTCCAAAATACTTTTTCCTCCTGGTATTCGTACACCTCCTTAACTAAAAACTTTGTGGTCGGCATTGTGAGTCTATGAAGAAATACGAAAATTCTGAAGACTACTATGTATTATCACCACAAATTCCTATCTTGGTGCGGGGGGTGGGATTTGAACCCACGCAGGCCTACGCCATCGGGTCCTCAGCCCGACCCCTTTGACCTAGCTCGGGCACCCCCGCACCATATCTATGTGGTGTTCGTGAGAGGCTTTAAAGCATTCTAGCCCTGTTAATACATAGCTATTATTGGGTTAAACCTATGATGATGCACGAGCGTTATGAGGGGTGATGAATTATGAGATCTGAGGTTCATAAGTTATGTCCTAAATTATTAGTAACTGTTCGTACAGGTAAGGACTCACGAGGTATTGAGGAAATAGCAGATGCTCTCTTTCCCTATGATCCTCAAGTTAAAGTTGCTACAACTAGATTTAAAGGTGTTCTTTTAGTATATACAAACCTAACTCCTCATGACGCATTTAGAATTCTAAATATGACTCCACCTTCTGTAGCTGAGAGAATTGTTCGTGTTGATACATGCGTTAAAACTGACTTAGAGACCATAAGCAATGCTGTACTTAAATTGCTACCCAACTATTCATTTGAAACATTCTATGTTGACTGCATTAGGAGAGGAAGATATGTGAAGTCGAGTCATGAAGTTGAAAAATGTGTAGGAGCTATGATAGTCTCCAAATTAGGGAAAAGAGTATGTATTTCTTGTGCTGATATAGCTGTGAAAATCGAGATAATTGATGACCTCACCTTAATATCTATAATGAAACCTGAAGAAGATAGAATCTTTAAGAAAAGAATACCAAGAGTTTAGAGTTAAATGCTCAGTTTTCTAGCGAGTTCCAATGAAATTTTCCATAGCTTATCATTAGCATGGTGAAGAGTTTTTAGAGCTCTGCCTTTATTAGATTCCTTAATTTCATTAGAGCTCATCAGAGCTCTAGTAACAGCAATAAAAGCTTTCTTACTTGGCTCCATAACACCCACTATAGCATTTTTCTGAAAATCTATAAGCTCTATGATGCCGGGTACCATGACATCAGCACCTCTCATAATAGGTCTTACAGCACCTTCATTAACTACTACATAGGGTATTTCAGGCTTAATGGTGTTGAGTAGTAAGAGTAAGGGATATGGACCCTCTTCATTAATGTAGAAGAATGCTGGTATAGTGCCTATGACTATTATGACGAACTTATCCATTTCCACTCTAGCTATTTTTTCAAAACCATGTACTTTGCTAATATCTATATAGGGGTACAGCTTTCGAAGAGTATTTAGCAATTGTTTCTTTTCCTTCTTAGATATGTAGTAAAACTTCACTAGTAATACACCGTTGATTTTAATTAAAGTTCTTCATATTTCCCTCTTAGCAATCTAACAACCTTATTTGGATAAACCACGATACCTTTATTAGTTATTTCAAAGGGATGTCTTCTCATACTATGTGCTGTTCCTCGCATTTTCCATATTATTAAAGATCTCTTAAGCTCACCATTTATTTCATCTAGATCAAGTCTTATTATACCATCAACAGCATGTTCAACGCCTGGTCCACCAAAGCCGCGTTCTGTTACGCTCACTTGGCTTACGAGAATAGATGTCGCTCCCAGACCTGCTAATACTTTCTTTATCTGCATGAGTATACTACGGGCCATTGAGGGTTTTGTTAGATATAGAGTTGAAACCGAGTCTATTACTACACGTTCAGCTTTTACATCTTTAATTGCTTGCCTTATTATATCTATGAGAAGTGTTACATCCTCTGGATCTCTAACTACGTATCTTTCTCTCTTTGCATATTCCCCTATACCTCCTGTGAATGCATCTACTAACGCAAACATCTCCTTCTCCTCATAAAACCTTATATCCCAGCCAAATTCCAGCATTCCCCTCCGAATTTGTGCTGGGTGCTCTTCTAGACATACTAAAACACCTGGTTCATTATATTGCGAAAGCCCAGCCCAAAGGAATTGTTGGCCAAATATACTTTTTCCTGTACCAGGACCCCCACTTAACAATACAATGTTTCTTCTAGGAATACCTCCATATAGTAATTCGTCGAAACCTGGAATACCTGTCCTAACTTTTTCTATAGCCATGAAACTGCCCCATCAAATATAGTTATCGGTAAGTAAATAAGCTTCGAGCCCATCCAACCTTAGAGAGTTATAACTAGATTTAATACAAATGTATGTGTGGTGATAATGTGGAGCTTTATAGAGTATTTATCGCTATTGAAATAGAAAATATCGATGTACTCAACAAATTAATAAAGGTAAAAGATGCCTTCAAAGCCACTAAGGCAGACATAAAAACTATTGAGAATGAAAATATTCATTTAACTGTTAGATTCATAGGTGAAGTTCCTCTAGACACTGTAAAAGCTATACAAGAGAGTTTAAAGAACTTAAAGGATATACCAGTATTTAATATGTATATAAGAGGTATAGGAGCTTTTCCTTCACTTACAAGACCTCGCGTAATATGGGCTGGAATCACTAATGGAGTTACGTATTTGAAAGAAATAAGAAGAAGAATTGAGCAATATCTAAGAAGACTAGGTATTAGACCAGATACCCATGAGTTCACACCACATATAACATTGGCAAGAGTTAAGGGACGTAGAGGAATAGATAAAGTAATAAAGCTCTTAGAAATATATCAAGATTACGAATTTGGAGAAAGCCCTGTTACAAGAGTTAAATTAAAGAGAAGTATACTTAGACCTCAAGGACCTCTTTACTTAGATCTTTACGAGGTGCTTCTTAAACATTGAATAAAGTTAGTAGTGTAATTCAGAGAGTACAAAAACTAGTTGAACCAAGTAATGAGCAGCGGTACCTAGTAGAGAATGTATATACTAATGTAAAGGAAGTTTTAAGTAAAGAGCTTAAGAGAGTATTTCCAGACTTTGACATAACACTTCAAGGTTCAGTGGCTAAGGATACTTTCTTGCCCGATGAAGTTGATCTGGATGTGTTTGTTCTATTCCCTGAGACTGTATCTAAAGAATGGTTTGAAAAAGTATTTGTCAATATAGTAATTAATACATTTAAGAATTACGGCCCAGAGATTCTATACGCTGAACATCCCTATGTAAGGATAAATATGAAGGGTATTGAAGTAGATATCGTTCCTGCATATAGACTTAGACCTGGTGAAAAACCTAGAACAGCTGTTGATAGAACACCTCTCCATACTAAATATGTTATAGATCATTTGGCTGAAAATCAAAGAAAAGAAGTAAGATTATTAAAGCTCTTTATGAAAACTCTAGGTATATATGGTGCAGAAATCAAAGTTAAAGGTTTTTCAGGATATCTTTGTGAACTATTAGTAATAGCTTATGGTAGTTTTCTAGAAGTATTGAGAGCTGCTACAAAGTGGAGGCCTTTCAAGATTTGTATAGATATTGAAAAACACTATACTACGTACAAGGATTGTTTAGAAACATTTAGGAATTCACCTCTTGTGGTAGTAGATCCTGTTGATCCCTTAAGAAATGCTGCTTCGGCAGTTTCACTAAAAAGCTTAGCTCGTTTTATGGTCGCAGCATTTTCTTTTCTCGAAAAGCCATCTGAGAACTATTTCACGTCTGAGCAAGTAGAGAATTACGTGCCAGAAATAGTAAAGAACTTAGGCATAGCCTCAATAATAATCAACATACCCCGACTCTCACCCGATGTACTTTGGGGAGAATTACAACGTGTAGCAAAGAGATTTGCAGATGAACTCAAATACCTAGGGTTTGAAGTTATTGATGTAGGTATATGGAGTGATGAGAAAAAGGTAGCTATAATAATTGCAGAAACTATACCTCAGGAGTTGCCGAGTATTGAGTTACATATAGGACCTCCTGCATGGAATTTTAACCATGTTAAAAAGTTTATTGAAAAGAATAGAGGTGTTATAATATCTGGTCCTTGGATTAGAGATGATGGGAAAGTAGTTATATTGCGACCTAGAAAGATTAGGAAATTGAAAGAAGCTATTGAGAGAAGATTGAATCTAATCCTCATTGCTCCACATATAAACTTAGAAAGTATAAAAGAAATATGTACTGATATTGAATGTCTAGAAAAATACACAAGAGATTATAGGGACTTAATGCCATGGTTGAAGAAACATTTAAAGAAAAGAGACAAAGCTCTTCTCAGCATGTACTGAGCTTAGAAGATGCTAAGCAAGTAATTTGCTATCCAGAGCATTACGCAACTCCTGAAGAGTGTAATAGAAGAATTGAAGAGTTAAGAAGAGAAGGAGTTAAACACATATTATCTATGGGCAAAACCAAGATAGGTAGGATCAGTGTATTAGGTAAGGGTCATGCAGGAATAATAAGTGCAGCCCTATTAGAAAATGGAAAAGTCATTGCAGTAAAGATTCGTAGATTTGACTCCAAGAGGAAAAGTCTTGAAAGAGAAGCAATACTACAATACCTAGCAGCACTCGTAAATGTAGCCCCTACTGTTTATGCCTTTTCTAGAAATTTCATAATGATGGAGATTATTCAAGGAATAACCCTCGGTGAATATTTAGAAACTAAGTATTGTGAAAATAATGAACATGATATTTTCCTAGTAACTAGGTCATTAATTAAGAAGGCATTTATATTAGATTGTATAGGAATAGAACATTTAGAATTGAGCAATCCACGAAAACAAGTTATGGTCCAGGACTATGATCCTGAAAAAGTATTTATCCTAGATTATGAATCCGCTAAATATACCCCAAGAGCCTCAAACGTGACTTCTATAATTGGATTTATTATAGGGAAGGGAAAGAAATATTTCCATCTGGATATTCATGATTTAGAAAATCTCATTAAGTTATCAAAAATCTATAAAAAGACATTAGACATTAGCTATAGATACATTATCTTGAATAGATTTATTGATATTCTCAACAAGTACGATAGAGGATCGCAGATATCTAAGCATTTGTGACCTCGAAGACATAATGAGTACATTGTCAGCTGTAGGTTTAATGGGAATAGTGCCACAAATAGGACACTTACCACCAATCCTTGCCCTTAATTCTTCAGGTGTTGGCAAACCGTAGAAATCTTGTCCAACTCTACTAAACCTAAAGAGAATGGTGCCACAATTCCTACAACGGAATATCACAACCAAAAGGTAACACCCATACATAATTACAGGTATAACCTGCATTAGATTGAATACACTGGTAATACCAAGGCCGTACTAAGTACCTTATATAGCTCCGGGATAGTCAGAATTCGATACCTAAATCAATATTTATGAATTAGTATTACTGAGGTGCTAGTATATATACTAACCAGTTTTACTGTGTAAGCAGCATCCAAAAAATTTAGTATTGAAATATTAATGGGGCCGCCGGGATTTGAACCCGGGACCACCAGCGCTCTGTAACCCCGCAGGCGGGGCGGGATCGTACCCCAGGCTGGCATCCTCGCCAGGCTAGACGACGGCCCCACCGTGTATTATGTCATTCTGTAGAGAGATTTATAAAGTAGTTGTTAATCTAGACTCTATCTAGAATAGATAGATATATAAATTACTGAATTATCACTTTCTTAAATTCTGCATTTTTAGCTTTGCATTTCTCTATATGTACTTTCCAGAGTGTGTAGGGTATCCACATAACCCATGCTGGAACTTTCTTTACGAATTCATAAGCTTCCTCCCAGCTTTCAAATCCCAGAATTTCTGCTAATCTCTCAAGTGTGAATTCCGTTCTTGCATACTCATTTAGAATCTTTACAATATTCTCATCTAATACTATTTCTTTCTCACCAACTTTAATGACATAGATTTCGCATTCCATACCCTATACCTAGGAATTTTGAGTTAGTGTTCTGGCTAAAAATTTATCTATTAAATAACATCACTATTTGACTGTGGCAACACAACCTGGTGAAGGTTCATATAGAATTCCTTCTCGTCTAAGTTGTGTTATTACTTTTTCAACAAAGCTCTCATCAATACCCTTTTCCTTTGCCTTCATGACTATTTTCTTTATTCTTGCACAGCCTTCTTCAGCTTCGAGTTCTTTAATTATATCTTCAATTATAGTCATTTTCTCTCGCTGGGTCTTAGGCTTACCTGTCATTATAACATCAATATCAACAACTCCGCTTTCGACATCTATGCCAACACTTTCAAGCATTGATTTCATTAAGCGTATAGCTTCAGCTGCATCCTCTTCTGTTACAAAGTTCTTTAGAGCCATCTTAGCATGAGCTTCTGCAAGTCTTATTAAGGCTTCTAATTGTCTAGCTGTGATAGTTATAGGTGCATCGGGTTTCTCAAGACTCTTTTTTCTCATTTCAACAAAGAAGTTCGTTAACATTTTCTTAGCTTCTTCAGTTAGTTTAGGTCTTATATACTTCCTCGCATAAGCTATGTACTTCCTAAGTAGATCTGGGTCTATCTCAGGCTTTATGAATTCGAAATCTTTGTGTACTGATGTTATGTGTTCAGCTAGGCTCTTATCACGTTCAGTACTCGGGATGTCTCTTAGTATAAATATGAGATCAAATCTCGATAAGATTGTAACAGGTAAATTAACATTATCAGTAATGGATCTTGTAGATATGTATCTACCATATTTAGGATTCCCGGCTGCTAATATTGATGTTCTAGCATTTAATCTAGCGACAATGCCTGCTTTAGCGATACTTATTGTTTGCTGCTCCATGGCTTCGTGTATTACTGTTCTATCTTCATTTCTCATCTTATCAATTTCATCAATACATGCTACTCCTCCATCAGCTATTACAAGTGCTCCAGCCTCTAGATAATATTCACCAGTTGCTTTATCCCTAGTTACTGCAGCTGTAAGACCAGCTGCAGTAGATCCTTTACCAGTAGTGTAGATAGCTCTGGGAGCTACACCAGCAACATACTGGAGAATTTGACTTTTAGCAGTTCCTGGGTCTCCTATTAAGAGTACATGAATATCTCCACGAATCTTCATGCCATCACTGGCTATTTTAGGAACACCACCAAATAATAGAAGAGCTATAGCTTCCTTAACATCCCAGTATCCATAAATTGATGGTGCTATTGAAGAGATTATTTTTCTTCTAATTAAAGGATCTCTCGCTAATTGCCTTATCTTCTCCTCATCCTCAGGTGTTATCTCTACTTCTTCAAGATATCTTTGTGAAACCTCTATGTTATTAGCCTCTATGTATAGATCGTATATGGCTTTAGAACTCCTACGTCCTCTAAATGTATTAGTAAGCTTTACTATACCTACCACTGATACTCTATCCCCAGGTCTTGCAATATCTACAAGCTCCTCTTCTAATACGATCTCTATAGATCTTGGTAATTGACCTGAAGGTACTTCTTCAGGTTTCTCTTGCACAACTATCTTTTGGTAATCAATGTAGGTTGATTTACTAGGTATTAATCTGAATTGACCACCTTTACCACAGAGCGGGCAATAAACTGGTTTCTCTACTACATCGCTTTGTATCTCAACTTCGAATTCCTGACTACATTCGGGATCTAAATGTATGAATTTAGCCTTAGATATTCGTTGTTTGGGAGGTGTTGCTTTAATAACTATCCCATCAATCATTACTAACTTTCCTATATGACTACTTTTTAATGCTCTAAGCTCTGTTACTGTTGGTAATGCTCTAAATCTTGGAATAAACTTCTTAATTCTCTCAATGTACCGTGGATTCTCTAGGGTAACTACTTCAGCTATAGCTTCTGAGAATATGGATATGATATTCTCCGGGTTCTCAATCACCATTTCCGCAATTCTATCATCATATGATATTAAGTCAGAGAAGTCTATGATTAAGCTTCGACGACCTTCAATTATCATTTCACGTATGCGTTCCCTATATTTATATCTCTTTGTTTCTGGATCCCGATAATTCTTGAAGAAATCAATTAATCTTTCTCTCAAATCCTGTATATCCATAGTTGTGATACCAGGCTCTAGACTCATGGCTCTCACTCTTCTACACCTAGTACTCTATGCCATGATTTTATCACTGAGGATAACTTAGTGAATAATACCTTTTCTTCGAATGTCATGTTATCAAGTAATTCAGTAGATACCGTACCCATTAGAGCTGCATCTATTATCTTTCCTAATCTTAATTTAAGTACATCATATAGACTAGATCTTATAGCATCTATTTCCTTCAATACCGATATATTCAATTCTCTTTTAGC
>Ga0180302_10001582_pt1 | contig 10838 bp, 23 predicted proteins | sample GuaBasSediGuay17_FD_121794 | JGI IMG/M metagenome (GOLD analysis project Ga0180302, IMG submission 121794) | Subseafloor sediment microbial communities from Guaymas Basin, Gulf of California, Mexico - Guay17, Core 4571-4, 12-15 cm | ecosystem: Environmental > Aquatic > Marine > Hydrothermal... | reverse complement strand
TTCCCGTGAAGGCGAGGAGGTGAAGACATGGAGCTGAGGATGGAAATACTGGAGGAGAGGCCTGTAACCGAGGAGACCAGATTCGTCAGAGCCAAGTTCACCACCGAGGACGGCAAGGAGATAGTCGTCGAGAACAACTTTCATGTGGATCTCGACGCCGACGAGATATTCGAGAGATTTCTGCCTATGGTGAAGGAAGAGCTCGACCGGATGAGAGCCGAAGAGGAGGAGAGAAAGAGGCTTGAGGAGGCCAAGGAGATAAGGATGGAGCCGCTCGGGAAAAGGGAGGTCAAGAAAAATGTCAAACTCTGAAGTTCCCCGCGAGGAGATCTCCGAGCAGGCCTCTCCTCCCAATGTCGAGATCGAGCAACTGAAGTCCGAGCTTCAGAGGCTCAGAGAGGACAACATCAAGCTTTCCCAGTTTGTGCAGAAGCTTCTCGCCGACCTCAACGAGATTCAAACCGCGCTCACCGCTTTTGAGAATCATGTGCGCAGAATAACCTCCCAGTATCAGAGCAGATAGCACCCTCATGTTCAGAAGTCTTCTGAGCAGACTGGGCGGACGATTTGTGGGCAGGAGAGCCCCTTCTCCTGCGCCTTCTCCGTCTTCTCCGCCGACTCTGCTCCGTCCCGCCGGAGCCGAGAAGGAGTCCGGAAAGAGCATTCACATCGGCCCCGATGTGGTGCTGTACAGAAGCGCCGCCAATGTCCTCAAAACCGACGACACCTTTGACGCCAAGGATTTGAAAATCGAGGGGAAAGATATATTCCGCAAGCTGATTGAGGACTATATACTCTACTGGACTTTCTTCGATTCCATAGACGGGCTCTACACTTCAACATCAGGCTCCGGAAACATAGATCTGAGTTACTGGGGTGCGCAAATAACAACCGGGAGCACTCAAAATTCATACGCTCGACTCAGAAAGGACTACTACTACACCGTCGTGAATCCCACATGGAACAAGAAAAGGATCATAGCTACGGAGGTGTTTGTGCTGGTTCCTCCAACCGCAACGGGCGACAAAATTCTCATCATCACGGGGGATGATGCCGATAACGAAAGGAAGCTTGGATTCAAAATCGTGGGGAATGGGTCGGAAGGGGAGCTGTACGGAGTTGTGGGCGACGGCTCCGGAGAATCGACCCTGTACATTCAAACGGTGGACACATTCGACAGGGTTACTCTTCTGGCAATACTCTATCCGGGAGACAAGGCGGAGTTCTATGTGAATGGTTCATACAAGGGCTCGCTGACCTCCCATCTGCCCAGCGGCACGACAGACGCCGCGCAACTGATGTGTCTATATGCGGCCAATCCGAGTTCGACCGACAACATCGGATTCAGGCTCAGCGAGTGGCGATTCCTTCAGTTGCCGTGAGGTGAGGCGGGATGGCGGGGGTCGGATACGAGGTTCTGGTGGGAGCCATAGGAGCGCTGTCCGCTGTGGTGGGAGTTCTGGGCTCTCTTCTCAGAAACCGCAGAAACAACTCGCCGAACCGCATTTCCGACGAACTCAAAGAGCTGAGAAACGAAATAGCCCATTTGAGCAGAAAGGTGGACATCATGAATGTGCGCATCGAGGAGGGCAACAAAAGGCTGGAGGAGATGATAAGAGGACTGCACGAGAAACTCAGATAGGAGGTCGAGATGCCGAAGCCCAAGTCCAAAGCCATACTCGTCCACAGGAAAACCGACCTTCTGAGCATGGAGTTCAGAGCGTATGTGGAGAGCGGGGACTGGAGGTGCGACAAATCGCCCACCGGAGCGCACCACTGGATCATATCCAACGGAACTCAGAGGTGCGTTTACTGCGGATGCACCAAGAGCCTCAAACCCCTGCCCCCTGTTATTTCCCCTTCTGAAGAAATCGAGCAAACGCTTGAATCCCTATAACGGCACGCTAAAATATGTGTGAAACTGCAAAGGGGGTGTGAAAGATGCCTGAGCTTCAGCTCACCGACGACAAGAAGAAGGAGATCCTCAAGGCCGCGAGCAAGAGCAAGAAGGTCAGGGAGATCCTCCCCGCTCTCGGAATCGATCTCGAAGAGCTGAAGAAGGAGGTCAGAGGAGCGGCGCCTGAGATGCTGAGCGATGAGGAGATCAAAGAGAGGCTGATAAGCAGGCTGAACCGGGTGGAGAATCCGGAGAGGATTGCGGACTACGACAGGTATACATTCTGGATCTGGAATTCCGCTCTCAACGACGGGAGCGGGAGGATTGTAATCGCACAGCTTGTGGGAGCGAGCGCGGTTCCCGTCAAAGCTCTGAGCATTCCCGTCGAAATAGCCCAGAGCGTGGCCGATGCGATTCTGAGGAGGGTCGGAAACAGGAGAAAGAAGAGGTGAGGTAGATGCCGAGAATTCCCATCAAGTCCACAAGAGGCCTCATCTTCGTGGGCTTCGTTCTCGGCATATTCGGCTCGGCGGTTCTCTACTGCGTTTTCACCAAGAACTTCGACGGGCTCAAAATTGTGATGTCCACTCTCGGCCCTCTCGCGGGCACCATCATTCAGTCCCTCGTTGAGGAGCTGAGAAGCAAGGGCGAGGAGTAATGTCCGGCCTTGTCCTTCAGGGCTACGGAGCCGCTCAGACCATCTGCACTCTTGGACTCGGCCTTCTTTTCGTCGGCAAGTTCTTCTATCACGGCGAGATGTCGGGCGTTGGGACGATTCCCACATGGGAGTGGGAGCCCGACCCCGACTACCCCTTCGACGAGCTTGTGGGCTCTCAGTTCAAGGAGGTTCACTACGAGGAAGCCCAGTATGTGGTCGGAGATGAGCCTCAGAGAATGGGGTGGGATGCCATATCCGAGGCCTGCGCTCTCATAACCGGCCACAGAACCGCTCCGAGATATGTGCAGAGCCCCTGCTACTATCTGGGCGAGCCGGGATGCTATGTGAAGAAGCGGTTCGCCGACTCGGTGAGGATGATGCTTCACTCGACGCTGAGAGAGGGGCTTGTAAAGGCGTTCTTCAAGCTGGACAAAGGGGAGCAGGAGGAGATGCAGGCCATTCTCGACGAAACGGAGTCCCAGCTTGAGCAGATATGCGAGGACTTCAGGGAGGGGGCCGAGAGCATAGACTGGGAGATTGTCATCTATCCCGAGGCGAGGAAGTATGTGGTCGAGGTGATCGTCAGGTGAGGGCGCGGGATTACAATCCGAGGAAGTGGTTCGACGCGAGCTACTTCAGAGGCGGGAGATCCAACTACTGCGACTACCTCCGCGACCACAGATTCCCTCTCGTCGCCAGAACTCTAACCCAGACCTTGGAGCTTCGGGGGAAAAGAGTGCTGGACTGCGGATGCGCCGTTCCGTATCTTGTTCACGAGCTGAGAAAGCTGGGGGTCGGCGCTGTGGGGTTCGACATCTCGGACTACGCGGCCGAGAGGGTGAGGAGGGAGAAGCTCGGGTGGTTTCTCGTGGCCGATGCGAGGTTCATTCCGTTCGCAGACCGCTCCTTCGATGCGGTCATAGCCAGCGAGCTTGTCGAGCATGTGCCTTCGGAGCACGAAGCCCTATTGCTCGCCGAGCTGTGCAGAGTTTCCAAGAGGATGGTGCTCGTGAGAACTCCTTGGGCTCCTTCCGAGGCGGACAGGGACGACACTCATGTGAACATCCATCCTCCCGACTACTGGAAGGCCAGAATGAGGGAGCTGGGGTTTGCGTCGAGAGAAGATCTGGAGGAGAGGTATGCGCGGGCGGGAAGGATGATGTTCCCCGGCTTCTTCGACTGGTTCATGTTTTTCGAGAGGCTCGACGGTGGGTAGCAGACTGGATTTGAGGCCGACGGTGGAGATGTTCGCGGTCGAGAGCAACTCGGCCGAAGATCTGGGTGCGGCTCTCATGAAGCTGGGGAGAAAGCTGGTGTTCGAGAGAGGCGGCGCAAAAATCATGATGATGATCTACAGGCCGGAGATGGGGTGCGTTGAGGTGTATTTTGAGAGGGTGAAAGAAACCGGAAAGGAGGTGTGAGCGGCGTGATTTCGGTTCCTTTCCACCGGGTGCACCTCAATCTCAGGCCGGATTCGTCTCCTGAGGTCGTCTTCAGACATGGGAATGTGTGGTACAGAGTCGAATGGAGCAAAGTTCCTGACAGATTCAAAGAGCTTTGTGCTCTCAAACTCAGGCTTGAGGGGCGATCTCTACCCGAATGGCTCGAAGGGGCTCTGGGCGATAAGGTGGATGTGAGATCATTTGAGATTGAATTCGATGAAAGCGTGTGTGAGTTTATTCCAGAAAACTATCCGCTGGGGATGTAAAGGATATGCCGATCACATACGACCCTGCAACAAAGACAATTACGGTTGTCGGCTTTTCAGAGTCTGAACCCTGCACATTTGAGGATATTCACAATGCCTCAGTTACTAATGGTTGGGGAGTTGTTGATAAAATCGGGGACTACACATATATTGTTAGAGCCAAGATTGTCATCGGAGACGCCTCAACATGGACTTACTTCAAGGATACTTTGAAAGTAGTTATCTTCACGAGTGATGTAGAATTGGATTATCATGAGGCTATATTCGACATTTTAAGACATGCTTATTTTTGGCTTGGAGAGGTGGATGAAGATACAAGGACGGGCCACAGCGGTTGCATAATAATCACGAGGGATGTGGTCTTCAACAGCTATGCCTTCACTATCCACAACAGGGCTGAGGGGGAGATGAAGTTAGGAGGAACTGTAATATTCAGCGAACCTGAGCGTGAGCTTCAGCACAATTTATGGTTAGAAGATGACTCGATTAACAAAATATATTCGTGCAGAATTATCGGCGGAGCTTCAGGAATAAAGATGACGAAGTATTTGGATGTGAACGAGGTTGTTATTCAAGATGCTTCGCGTGGATGGAACTATGGAACTACAACTGAATGGACTATATCGAATGTTACGGTGGAATATTGTGGAACTGGATTATTTGCTTACAGTATTTTTAGTGTGGCTGTATCTAACTCAAGGTTTGCGAAGAACTATTACACGATAGGCACGATTGATTTGGATACAACTGTAAGGTTAAACGATTGTTGGGCCGATAAGTGGAGAATAAGCTGGGGAGGTTCTCCAACCGAAAACGCCAAAATCGAAAGAGCCTACACCTTTAAGGTTAAGGTTACGGATAAGGACGGCAATCCTATTCAAAACGCATTAGTCGAGGTGTATGACAAAGATGGTAATTTGGTGTTTGCAGAATTAACGGATTCAAACGGAGAAATTTCCGAGCATAGTATAGTCAGCATAACCTATAAGCCCAACGAAACGATAGACAACAATCCCTACACGGTTAAGATAAGTAAGGAAGGATACACGCCCTTAGAAGTCCAAATTACGATAGACAGGACGATGAAGAACCTCGTGTGGCAGTTGGACGCTCTCGATTACACTCTCGACGAGGTGTATGAGAAGGTGGAGTTCGTGAGAAAGATCCAGACCAACCGCTGGAAGATCGAGAACAATCAGCTCGTCATATTCGACGACGATCAGACCACTCCCCTCCTGAAGTTCGATCTCTACGACAAGGAGGGGAATCCCAGCGAGGTGAATGTGTTCGAGAGAAGGCCTTCGGAGTGAGATAGAGGCGAGGTGGTGAAGGATGAGGGGGCCTCTTCTTGGCTCGATTCTCAGAAGGATGGAAAACGAGGTCTATGTGGCCGTTGTTCACGATGCCGAGAACAAGTCCAGAATTCTCGACTGGATGCTCCAGCGTGATGAGAACGCGATCAGAGACATGGGGAGAGTCATGCTTGAGCAGATAGAAGCGGACAGAAGGTGCGTCGAGCTTCCTGTGATCACTCCTTTGATCAAGAGGGCGAGGGAGTGCAAAAAGCTCAGGCTCACGATTCTGAAGGTCGAGAAGATTGCCGAGCTTGACCCGGAGGGCGGGGGCGGGTAGAATGTGAGCTGGCTCGGCGAAGGGGAGCGCGCGGAGGGGAGCAGGGAAGCCGGGCACGGTCGGACAAACCGGCCGTGCCGTATTTTGTTTTCGGGAGGTGCGGGATGGCGGAAAAGCGGAGCGGCGGACAGGAGAGAAAGTTTGAGTGTCCGCTTTTCAAAGGCCTGTGCAGGCCGGACTGCGTTTTCAGATCCGAGGGGGTGTGGAGGAAATGCCTTCTTGCCGATCTCGCAAGAACGCTGGTCGAAAGGGAGGCGAAGGGAAGCCTTGGCTCATGATCGCCGTCGGAGTCGGATCGTTCTGGTGCGGGTGGCTTGTGGGCTATGTGATGGGAATTTGCAGAATGTTCGCGGGGGGAGGGTAGGAGATGAGGCTTGAAGATGAGGAGAGGAAGCTGTGCATAGACGCCATAGAGTTCGCGCTCGAAAAGGGATACGGAAGGGGGAAGGGCAGAAGGAGGAGGCTTGAGGAGCTACTCAGAAGGCTGAAGACAAAGTTCGAGCTGGAGGAGATCTGGGAGTCGAAGGGCAGAATCTGCGATGAGGACACGATGAAAGAGGTCTTGAGGATCGGATTCGGAATCGAGAACCCCATCAAGCTGGGGACGGGGGACAGGCTCACATACTGGGCGGGAAGGAGCGCTTGGAAGGGGCTTCCTCGCGTTGTGTTCTGCGCCACCAAGCAGAACAGCGGATACGCCACTCTCAGGTTCGTGGTTCCCTACGATGTGGCTCTCAGCATGAAGGGGGCTCTTGAGGAGCTTCTCGAACTCGACGAGCGCTCTTCAGGCGAGTCCGAGCCCGACGACATCCCCGATGTCCCTCTTGAGATCGTTCCCGCGAGAGAGGGGAGGATTGTAGGCGCAGATCCGGGGGTTCTCTCGCTTCTCACTCTGAGCGACGGGACTGTCATCGGCGAGAACTTTCACGACTACATCAAGAGGTGGGCTCCGGAGGGCTCCAAGGGGATAAGAAACCTCAAGGCGAAGATCACCGTCCTGCTGAAGAGATTCGACTGGAGCCGGTATTCGGCCGTGTTCGTGGGCGAGACCTTCGGAAGCAAGGCCATGAGGTTCTACTGGCCTCACAGCAGATGGAAGGGGGAGATGCTGGAGTGGCCTTCGGCTTGGCTCAAGAAGAAGCTGAAGGAGGTGCTGGAGGAGAGAGGAGTTCAGCTCATCGAGGTGAGCGAGAGGGGCACATCCTCTCACTGTCCGAGGTGCAGAGGCGAGCTCTCGCAGAGAAAGAACGGCTCCGTGCTCAGGTGCAGAAGGTGCAACTTCGAAGCTCACAGGGACAGGATCGCGGCTCTGAACATTCTGGCCAGAGGACTGGGGCTCAATTTCGTTCCGCCTTCCTTGGCGAGAAGGGGATATGTGAGATCGGCGGAGGAAGCGGAGAGGATGAGGGAGATCGGAATGAAGGTGGTGGCGAGAGCTTTCGGCGGCGCAAAATAAATAACCGGCCCTTTCGGGCCGGCAGGAGGAGGTGCGTGGAGGTGGATAGGGGGTGAGGCGCTCTACTTTCTATTTTCGCGCTTGATGAGCCCCAAGTCAACGGCAAAAATGAAATTGGAAAAAGCGGATGAGTGCGAAATTTCGACGGTCGGAAATGTGAATTTGCGGGAGGGGGCACTACCTCCCCCTGTTGCCTCCGGCCCCTCTCTGATCCGCCCCCTCCCGTCAGAGTTTGAAAGGAGGCAAGGAAAGTGAAGCTGAGGAAGGAGATACGGGACACATGCGCGGCGAGCATTGAGGAGAGGTTTGAAAAGATGAAAGAGGAGGCGGAGCGCCTTCTGGATGAGCTGTGGCATGCGGAGACCTACGAGGACTTCATGAGGGCCAAGAGGGAGTTCATGTTCGCGATCCTTGCGGCGTTGCCGCTCGACAGAGACTCCTGCCCGTTCTGCATGAGATCCTACTCTCCCCTTCTTATGTGCCGCAGGTGCGAATACGCAAAGATTCACGGAGCCTGCAATCAGGACGGCTCAACCTTTGGGAAGATTTGGAACGCGCTGAGAGCTTTGAAATGCGCGCTCATGGAGTATTACAAAGGCGAGAAATACGATGGGGTTTGGGAGGCGGAGGAGCAGAAGTGTGAGTCCGGAGCCCTGATGGGGAATTCGGGTGGAGAGAAATGATCTCGATCAAAGCGGATGAGGGGGTGAGAAGATGATGAAGGCAGGCAACGCGGCTTGTCAGGAATGCTGGAGAGACAGCACGGAGGTCGCATGCAACTGGGGAGAGAAGGGGACGGCTGTCGAGCATCTCGGAGGCGCTCTGGAGCGGGCAGAAGACGCTCTGGAGGAGGCGAAGCAGGCGCTGGAATGCAGAAGGGCGGGATGGGCTTGTTTCAAGCTGTATGAGGCTGTGGCGAATCTCGTGAAGTATCTTGCCGAGCGTTATCGTTTGCCCGAGGCGGGGAAGGCGCGGAGCAAGGGATGGGCTACCTATCTGCTGAGCAGAGCGTCGAAGTCCCTTGCGCGGATTCTCGAAAAGCCGGAGCTGGATGCGGCTTGGTGCAAGGCGTACGACTTCTACATTCACGGTTTTCTTGCGAGGGCTCTGGAGCCTGAGCATGTGGAGTCGTTCCTTCCGACTGTGGAAATCCTCGTGAGGTTTGCCAGAGGTGAGGAGGAACGGTGTTGAGTTCCTTCCCGCCGCTGGTTTGCTCCTCCCCAGTTCCTTGAAAGGAGGTGGAAATGGGCCTCGGCAAGGTTCATGACGAGATCCGGAAGCCCCTCCCCGCCAAGCTCGAAAGGGCGAGGGAGGTGATAAGACGCCATCTCGTCGAGTTCCCGCCGGAGAGGGTCTATGTGAGCTGGAGCGGCGGGAAGGATTCCACGCTGGTTCTGTGGCTCGTCATGGAACAACACCCCAAGGTCAAGGCGGTCTTCGTGAACACCGGGGTGGAGTTCCCGGAGACGGTGAGGTTCGTCCGTGATTTCGCGTCCCGCTTCGGGGTGAATCTCGTGGAGCTGAGGCCGAAGGCCACATTCTGGGAGGTCGTGGAGAGGTACGGGTTCCCCCGGTTCAGGTGGAGGAAGGCGGACGGAAGATCGAAGAATCCGGCGTGTTGCAGGTACCTTAAGGAACGACCAGTGAAAGAGTGGATCAGAAAAGAGGGGATACTCGCGGAGTTCTCTGGGGTCACCGCCGTAGAGTCAAAGAACAGGATGATCACCGCGATGAAATACGGCTTCTGTCACCATGTGAAGGACTGGGGGATATGCAAGATAAAGCCGATCCTCTTCTTCACCGAGGAAGATGTTTGGGAACTCCACGATAAATTTGGAATACCCCGAAACCCCGCCTACGAGTTCACTGACCGGCTGGGATGTGTCACTTGCACTGGGTTTCAGGGATGGGAAAGGAGGATGATGACGAGGTACCCGAAGCTCTACAACCTCGTCGTTTCGAGGATGGGAAAGGGCCAGCTCTGCCTTCCCCTCGGGAGGTGAGGGAATGGGCGAGGAGATGAAGAGGCTCGGCTTGTTCCTCGTCGTGATGGTTCCGATCGCCGTTCTCGTCACGGAAGCGGTTCTTGCAGTCTTCGGAAAGTGGCTCGGAACATGGGCGGAGTATGTTGCGCTGGTCATCGGCTCGGGAACGGGCTACGGAGTCGCCAGCTTGGTGGAGAAAGAAGTGTTCGAATGCCGAAAGAACAGACAGAGGGATGGAGCGCATGGGGGTAAGAGCGCTTGAGAAGCTTGCCGCGAAAATTGAAGAGATAAGAGAAAAGCTCAAGGAGGTCTGGCTTAGTGTCGAATCGAGAATAGGTGCCCTTGAAAGGAGGTGGAAATGAAATACAAGCTCAAAATCAATGTGGAGGTTGAGGGTTCGTGGGAGCAGGCAAGTGCGGTTCTGGTGGGCATTCTCGACAAGGTGAAGGATTGGGTTTCGCATCTTGATGATCATAAGATCGAATGCGTCATTGAGAAGATCCTGTCAGCGGGCGAGGGGATGCAGGAATGAAAGACGGGTTTGGGAAGGACTTCTCTTGGCTGACTCGCAGAGAAAGAGCGGCGGTATGTTGTAGACATCATCGCACTAATGCTTGAGGAGTTCCGGACGAAGGCTCGCTTGGACTTGCGGAGGTCAAACTGGAGCGATTCCGAGCCCGAAGAACTGCGCGAAGTCTGAGGGGGAGGCGGGATGAGCGGCAGGGGCTATCTGAAGGCGATGAAGGAGGGGAAGTACGGCAAGGACTGGAAGGAATTCAGAAAGAAGCTGATCGAGGAGAGGGGCGGAAGATGCGAGGTGTGCGGATGGGACGGCTCTTGGCCTTGGGTTCTGACGGTGCATCACATTGACGGAAATCCGGAGAACAGAGATCCGCAGAACCTCATGGTGCTCTGCTCCAAGTGCCACCTGAACATACAGCGGCGGAGGAAAGTTCCGGACAATCAGCTGAGGTTGCTTTGAGGGAGGGAGGGCAATGGAGGAGGAATTCGGGCGTGAGGAGTTAGGAAAGGGAGGTGAGCAGTGCCGATGAAATTTCCAAAACTTCGACGGGCAAGTGAGCATAAGGAGAAAAGGAAAATGAGAACCGAAGATGAGATAAACGAGGCGGTGAAATTCGCACATGAGAGGATAGCAAGCGAATACTGGAGGGGGTTCAAAACCGCCCTCCTTTGGGTTGCGGGAGTAATCGACAGATTTGATGACGAGCATGAAGGGTGAGTGGTGTCCTTACGAGCCCTGCCTCTTCTGTCAGGAGGAGGCGGGATGCGGGAACTGCGAGGTGTTCCTGCGGAAAAAGACTCCCTGCCCCAGATGCGCCGAAAAGGGGAAGCTTGTGCCTCTTGAAAGAGATGGGGATCTGTGGAAATGTCCAGAAGGGCACGAGTTCTGGTCTTATCCCTGAGGCGATGGAGGAGGAGCTTGAGTTCACATTTGTAGAACTTCCCCCTTGGCTCCTTCCGGAGGGGGCATCCATCATTGC
>Ga0180302_10001581_pt1 | contig 10841 bp, 4 predicted proteins | sample GuaBasSediGuay17_FD_121794 | JGI IMG/M metagenome (GOLD analysis project Ga0180302, IMG submission 121794) | Subseafloor sediment microbial communities from Guaymas Basin, Gulf of California, Mexico - Guay17, Core 4571-4, 12-15 cm | ecosystem: Environmental > Aquatic > Marine > Hydrothermal... | reverse complement strand
GGTCTTTATGATCTCAAGTACGAGTCCGGAAGCCTAGATTATCCCTATCCCTACGTCAGGTGGACCGTAAAAAGAAACATGGAGACCTTTCTACATTTGGTAAAGCGTGGCGACGTAAGAATAAATCCTCTCATAACCCACATCTTCGACTTTGAACAAGCTGAAGAAGTCTACCGGAAATTACACAAACACGAGCTAAAAGGTGCCATAGGAGTACTCTTCAAATACAAGGCAGAGTACAGGAAACCAGAGCCTATAATCATAGAAATAAAACCAGTTAAAAAGCCCAGTAAAAAAGCCAAAAAAGACAAAGTAGTAATAGGCTTCATAGGCGCAGGACAACATGCTCAAAGTGTCCTCCTACCAATACTCAAAAAAATGAAAGAAGTAGAATTCAAAACAGTATGCACTTCAAGGCCCATAACTGCCACACAAGCAGCCAAAAGATGGAGCTTCCAATACGCAACCACAGATCCAGACAAAGTCATAGAAGATCCAGACATAGACGCCGTATTCATAGCAACAAGACACGACACACACGCACTCTTTACAGCCAAAGCCCTCGAAGCAGGAAAATATGTTTTCGTAGAAAAACCACTAGCAATAAACGAGGGACAGCTAAATATGGTCGTAAAGGCATGGAAGAAAAACCCGAACAAATTAATGGTAGGATTTAATAGAAGATATGCGCCCTTCACATTGAAGGCAAAAGAACTATTAGCTGAGAGAACCGAGCCCTTAACATTATTAATAAGAGTCAATACTGGCTATACTCCGCTCGACTACTGGATATTTCATCCAATTCAAGGTGGAGGGAGAATAATAGGAGAAGTGTGCCACTTTCTGGACTTAGCCGTACACCTAGTGGACTCAGAAGTAGTAAGTTATTACATAAGAAATGTCAGAAAGACAAATTATTACCACTTTACAGATAATGTTGCGATAATAATGGAACACAAAGATGGTAGCTTATCTACAATATTGTACACAGCAATGGGAAATAGAAAATATCCAAGAGAACTTGTGGAAGTATACTGTCAGCAGATGGTAATATGCATAAATAATTTTAGAACAATGACTTTAAAAAGTAGGATAATTGATAAAACATTCAAGAGAATTAATAGTGATAGAGGACATAATAATCAGTTAAAGATATTTATTAATAACGTGCTGAGTAGAGATCCTCTACCTAAAACCTTCGATCAAGACGTGCATGTGACCCTACTAACTATCAACATGAATAACACACTTACCTATCGAAAGTTATGAGCATGAAAAACTATACCCTAACATAGTGAAGTTCATAGGATATTTCTCAGGTTCGAGGTGCAAGAATTATAACCTGAGGTCTATAACAGTTTTACAGCCTTAGGGAGAATGTTATTCCTACGTGACTTGAGACAACAAAGAGTATAGGAGATGCTTCACCTACCTTGAGGACACAGCTGAGGAAATATTACTTGCGAAGGGAAAAGGCTACAGATAAAGCTTTGATAAACCTTGATATAGGATAGAAATATAAAGCTAAAGATTTAACTGGGAAAAATCTTTGAGATGTAGATGGAGGTTTGTTGCTGAATCATGAATAGTTGTATAAAACACGTGTTCTTAATAACTGTTGATTGCTTAAGAGCTGACCATGTAGGCTGTATTGGTGGAGGGAACTTAACGCCAAACATAGATAAGCTAGCTAAGAAAAGCATTGTATTCACTAGATGTTTCGCTAATGGTCCTGGGACTAATCAATCCTTCCCAGCGATATTGACTTCGACATACTTCCTCATGCATGGTGGTATGAGACTCCTACCTGAGTACACTACTCTAGCGGAAGTTTTAGCTAGATACGGTTACCGAACCGTTGGCTTCCACTCAAACCCATTCCTCTCAGCTAGACTTGGATGGGATAAGGGATTCCAAGAGTTCTATGACTTCATGGACATCATTAAGAGTCCCTCTGCAGAAGTTACTCGTTCTTCCTACTTAGCTAAGATTGTTAAAATTGTTAGTAGGATTATAGGTAGTAATGAACGTCTATGGTCTTTACTTAGAAGGATTTACTATCGTTGGAGTGAACTTGAAATTCCTTATATAGAGGGGAGAAAGCTCAATTCTTATGTGATAAACTGGATTGATGCACATAAGAAGGATAGATTTTTCGTCTGGCTTCACTATATGGATCCTCATCGGCCGTATATACCACCAGAACCCTTCCTACCATATTTTAACCATCGTACGGAGGCTTTTGACTTTGATATTAAAATTGATTCTAAAATTAAAGATGGGACTCTCTCAAGAGAGGAACTTTCCATATTGAAAGAACTCTATAAAGGAGAAGTAAAATACGTTGACTTCTGTATTGGTAAATTAATCGAATATCTAGACGAGAGCGATTTATTGGATGACTCTTTGATTATTTTGACAAGCGATCATGGTGAAGCTTTTATGGAGCATGGTGAATTAGCACATTCATTTAAGATACTCTATAACGAAGTAATTCACGTGGCGCTCATATTATATGGATTAGAAGATTTCTCTGGGGAAAAATATGAAAATTTTGTTGAATTACTAGACGTGCCCCCAACTATATTAGATATATTAAAAATTAAAAAACCTCGGAGTTTTCAAGGTCATAGTCTCCTATATTACCTTAACATGGATATAGATTCACAGCCAATATTTTCTGAAAGTGCAAAACCCGATTTAATAAACTTAAAATATGATACAAGTAAAAGAGTAATTTCGTGTATTTATAATAAATTTAAACTAATTATGAATGATATACTGAATACTATAGAACTATATGATCTCATTAATGATTTTAAAGAAAAGGAAAATCTTGCAGAAGAAGAAAAATGTATTTTAAAAGAATTAATGAATAAAATTAAAATTCATGTAAAAAAAGAAAATTTTATACGAAAATTAAAAAGTTTAAGAATAAAATACTCTTCTCTCTAATTTGAATACAATATTTAAAGTCGCCTTACTTCTAATTTTTATAATAATTATAAGTGATGTTATTTTTTACTATGTCGAAGATTTTAGCTTCTTGAAATTAACTTCACTATATCAATATGTTATCCAAACAGGTTCGCCTATTAGTTTTTATATAACACTACTATTTCCCCTCTTTTGGTCAGTAATATTAGGTAGTAAGTTACTAATTTTAACATCAAATTTTAGGTTTACGGATAACTTAAAAGTAGAAAAATGTTTAACAATAAGAAATGGAAATATTTTTCGCTTATTAGTGATACCATTTATTATATCTTTAACTATATCCTTACTTCCTTATGTAAAAGCATCATATCCTATTGGACCTGACGCGTATCGATATCTTCATAGGCTACTTTTAATCGAGAAATTTCCTGAATTGATACTTTTTGGTGGCAGTTTAGCTCCAGGTGATTGGAATTATCTATCTGTATTTCTTACATTTCTACCTTTATTTGTAGTAAGATTGTTGGGAGTCAAATGGACTATTATATGGATAATCGGAAGAGTATTTTATAGTTTCTTATATATTTTCTCATTAACATATTTTGTCTATAACTTAAGCAAAAACAATTCTCTTTCTTTATTATCAGCATTAATCACCAGCTTTAGTATTAAACTCTCTAATTTAAGTGCGACGTTACCTCGTAACCTTTTAGCACTCTCATTAATGAATTTTATTATAGTTTCATTTATAAAAAAATCAAAAAAGAGCAAAGTAATAGGGCTTCTCCTAGGACTATACTTACTCTTTCAATATTGGTATATATTCCCAACATTATTAATGCTTCTTTTTATATTAAAAATTAAGGAGCTTAAAGATAATAAGACTAGACTCCTTATAATTACTTGTATAGTGATATTATATATCGAATTAATTTTACTAGCAGATATCCTAAAAACATATGATATTTTATCACTAATGGGCTTTTACATGGCAAGATTTAGAATAAGTATGGTTCCTCTGATTGATAATTTACATATTGAAACTTGGATCAAGGTTTTTTCAACGCCTTGGAATTATAACAACCTTGAAAATTTTATTATATTACTAGGTTCAATAATAGGCTTGTCATTTCTGATTTTAAAATCAAATGATTCTTTCCGAAAAATTATTTTATCTTGGATTCTTATATCCTCATTTCAATATCTCTTTTTGAAGGATCCTCACCTAGGAGCAAGATTATACTATAATATCCCATTAGAAATTCTTTGTGCAATAGGAATATATTACACTGGTAACATTGTAATCTCTTCTATTCCTAAAAAATTACTAATTTTTTGCAAAATTTCGAGTAAAAGATTAACATTAAAAATTCCTAGGCAAACTATAATTTTTATCTTTTTAATATTTTTGATTAGTTTTGGTATAGTGGTATCTATATTAAGACTTAAAGATAACTTACTTATTCGTTCTTATGTACCTCCTGATTCGGTGATTGATAAAATATTTTATTTAAAATCCATTATGACTAATAATTCAAAGTATTTTATATTTTTAGTGGATTATAGATATACCTCAGGAGTTTATTATGATCACCTCTCTTTTCTGATGTATAATCTTGAAGTACGAGTTAGAAATATAGATATATATATCGGTTCTCTTTCATCTCTTCTCGAGGGGGAACCAAGCCTTAGGGTAAGAGATTACCCTATAATATGGAATAATACATCAGGTAATACTCCAAGGTATGATATCTTATCTAACCCTGATAGATATATTATAATCACAATTATGACAGAAGATTATAGTTTTTATAAACCTGTAGGTAACGAGTACAAGTTATTTGAAGAAATAGATGATGGAATCTACACCGTTAATATAGCCTACCTATTAGATAGGCGCTCTTAGCTCCAAGCTACATGGTATTCACTAGTAACACGCACGTATAATAAGGTAACCAGGGCTCAGCTAAACTCAATTAAACTTGATAGAGAGTTCTCTAAGTAAATCCCCAAATAAAGTAGCAATATATAGCTTATAGAGTTTAATTAAGGCTTAGTGAAGTGGATTAAGAAAACATTAGTAGAACTTAATAAGCGGTTTAACTTAATGATGATTAAATCCTGTGCTGTTAAGGTCGAAGTACTAGACTTAAAGTTCATATAATTTATAGCTTAGGCTGTGGGAATGTAATTATAATAGAAGTTATAATTCCAAATGACTCTAATACTGGTGACTCAAGAAATTAATCAATAAGTTTAAAAACGTATAGTGCTACTAGTTGACTTAGTCCAATTTAACTGAAATCTATTTAAAGTAGCTGAGAAAACATATTCCATACTCTTAATTAACTAATAAACTCAATTAACGCCCCTCCAGGAAAGAATATTAACTAAAGTATGTTCCTAGCATCCGTAAACTATTTAGAAATAGTCTAAGTCAATATCATTCTTATGAAGAGAACCTTAAATATTATCTCTTGTTATTGGAAGATTTACGCTAATAGTTATAGATAGAAACTCTAATTAGTATTTAAAGACTTCTCTAAAGAATAATAAAAGTATTTTAAGATAGGTACTCTTTTACGCTTAGAATACTTCATCTTTTGTTGGAATTTATGGTTAAAAGCTATTTAGTACATGTTATTGACCATTAGATATGATTAGCAGCAAGTATATTCACGTTAAACTAAAGATGATTTTAAATTATTATTTAAGGCGTCACCTAAATGCTTGACGAGAACGCTATAAGACGCTTCTTTAAAAATTTCGCTATTAGACGCTATGCAGGATCTAGAGTCTATTTACCTGTTAAGATTAAGGGTTTGGATAAAATTCCCGAGGTCTATTGTGGGAACACTTTCTCGATCCCTATAGACCAGACTAAACTCGCTGTGAATGTGGACATAGCCTCTTCTCAGAGTAACCAAATACAAATATCCTCCGGCGTTCCTCATTCAAGCTAATACCAAACTTTTTCCACTCAGAGAAGGCTTATCAATCTTATGGTTCTTAGGATACTTCTACATTGTCTCATAAGAAGATTATTAAATAGAAGGCCCGTTAAACTCTGTCTAAGAGAGATCTAGAGAGTTTTAAGTCCGAATAGAGCTCAGTCACTCAAGAGTTATGCCCTTTCATATGTATGCATAGTGTTGTCGCTTATCTAATCACGAAGCTCTGTGCATTATTAGGTGTGGAGTTCCCTATTAGGCATCCGTGCTGGGACACTCGTACATTTTCTAACCCTTAGGCGCTGGGCAGACTCCTACAGGAGATTGGTTTCAAACGAGTCAATATTATGGGGTCTAAAGACTAAAGAACTTCGAAAATACCAATTAGACAGCTACTTATCACGGTTTTATGGAAAACTGTAAACCAGACTTGATCTAGTAACCAGTCTAAATATTATGCAAATATTATCCAACCTCTATCTATCCTTTTAATTCTTAAGACTTTAGGAGATATCTATATAAAATGAATATTTTCTCAGTACTCTTTGTATTATTTGGTACCAGTTTCAATTCTTCTTTGTCTGATGATAAGTTAATTCTTATTACTTCATCAACAATCTTTTCTACAGTAACCTCTTAGACTGTATTCATTACCCATTAACAGCTCTTTAACTATATGTAACACTTTCTCCTTTTGAAAATATTCTCAGGGATTTCCTCCGGCTAATTCTATTAGCTAAGTGCCGAGCTTGATGTATTTACACTTTGGGTGCTCCTCCATAGTTTATCGCATGCTTGTATACCTCTTCTAGCCTATACTATCCCCTATGCCTAAGCATATCCCTCTAATTGACTAGTATGCTCACATTCCCCCTCCTTAAAGGAGAGAGTATTTTTTTATGTCACATACTGAGTCCATACGAACCTCCTAAACCTACTCTTTAACCTCTCAGTACTTATGTTAAACTCTATACCCTTCATAATCTCTCAAAACATCTACTATGTGTTCCTCATTAGAGATTTTAATCACGCCTAGTGATAAAGAATGCTCTGAAACTATTATGTGAATTCTCGATCCATATGCATATACAACTACCACATATTACGAGCCCCCTTCTTAGTTTCTATTATCATACCGTTAGCGGTGACATTATCTAAGCTTAACTTACCCACTGAGTAACTTTCAGGTATTAAGGTTTTGAGTGATTGCTCTTAAGCATTCTCTTTCTATGCTTTCTCATCTAAGATGTTAAGTGCTAGTAATGTTTGCAAGATATAACCATTTACCTACAATCAGTAACGAACACATATAAGATTCTGTTTAGAACAATTCTGTTATCAGTTTTAGGGTTTATTATCTTAGCTTTAATAGAGGAAAAGGCTTATAAGTTCTTACTCTCATCGCTAAACTCGTAAAACTCCATAGTGACACAGAAGATGAAGGGCATTTCACATGAATATCCTATTTAGAATTGGTTTGGAAGCTATAATAACACACGCAAGGAAGGGATGTAGCTAAAAAACTAAATCTGATAATCCTTCTATCATTTAGGATAACCTTTGTTAGATATTTAATTCATAATTCATAGTAGTATCGTGATATTTTAATGTAAAAACTTCTAACATGTAGGGCCTGTTATTCAATCTCTAAATTTAAAAATATAGTAGGAAAGGCTTAAATATATTAAATCCAGATACTAAGCATGACAAGATTAAATACTTATAAAAAAATAGCATTAATAATATTACTAATCATAATAACGACAAACTTAATGCACCTGCCTCCTATCCCTACAGCTCCAAATAATAGCGAGGATCAAAAGAAAGGGCTTAGGCCTAATTTCAGCAAGAAACGCGACTTAACAGAGCTAGCTAGGTTCATCAAAGGAATATCTAAGGAAAGGCCTAAAATAAAGCATAAGGTCAGAACAATAACAATCACGATAGATATCCAGAAATGTTTTATAAGAGAGTCTAAAGGCTTTCACTACCTCGATGTGGAAGGGCTAAAACCAGCTATGAAGCCCGGTGAGCCTCAGCTACCTGTAAAGACTATTGTAGTATCTCTACCTAAGCAATGTAAGATCATAGATGTCAAAGTTGTTGAAGGAACCTACAGAGAAATTAAAGATAAGCTGCTTATAGCACCCACTCCAGAACCATTACCACGATTACCTCCTCGAGAAGGAGAGAAACCTAGGAGATACGTTATGGAGCCTGATGCCAAGGTCTATAGTATGAAAAGTTATTTCCCCGGAAGAGCAGTAAGCTACTTAGTTGGAAGAGATAAAAACAGCTTAAAAGTAGTGCTTAAGGTGTACATAGTTCAATACATACCTTTCGAGAGGAGATTAATACTCATGGATCGTATTAAAGTCAACATTTACTACTTAGAATTAGAAGCAGGATCTGAACAACCTCCTGTACCTAGACCCGAAGGAAAGACGAGTTTGACAATAACAGCAGAAAACATAATAATCGCGCCAACAGAGTTAATTGATATAGCTAATATCCTGAGAGATACTCATACGTCAAAGGGATTACCTTCTACTGTAGTGACTACGGATTGGATATACGCTAACTACCTCGAAGCAGAAGACCCCCCATATCCAGGGTATAAGGATCCATCACTACCCGGTTGGAGTAATATTGTTGGCTACAATTACTCGCTGGCGAAGAGGATAATATCCTTCCTAAGAGATACAGCCAGTCACCCAAACTTAAAGTACGTGACATTGTTAGGAGATGCACAACTCATCCCACCGAGCTACTATATCTACATAAATCATACGCACTATTCATATGATAACTGGATTCCAACAGACTTCTTCTATAACTCACCAGACTATGACCTCATTCCAAATTATGCTGTCGGGAGGATCTCAGTAAAAAGTCATTCGGAGGCGTATTCAGTGGCCAGTAAGATTGCCCAATGGGTCGCGGCGTTAGATTGGAGTTGGTTCAAGAAAGTTACGCTAGCTGGAGGATATACTTTTGGTGGTGGGCCTTACTACTGGGGCGAGATATTTACAGTCGACATAGTTAATAAAGGGTATCTCATGAGCATGGAGATAAGTAAGCTTTACCGCAGTGATGGCTCTTTATCCCGCGGTTCAGTTCTATCTTCATTTAGTGGTGATAATGGATTCGTATACATAGATGCCCATGGGGGAGGGGATGATATATACGTTGATGGCGTAGTGATAGACATACATGACTTAGCAGGTTTAAGTCCTAATTCAAAAGTTCCAATAGTGGTAACTCCAGCGTGCAGAAATGGCGCTTTCGACACTAGAGTGTATTACTATGGTTTCGACAAATCATTTGCTGAGGGAGTACTCACCTCTCCTGCCGGAGGAATAGCATATTTTGGAGGTGCTAGGATCAACTGGGCTTGGTGGAGCTCTGGACTCGATCATGGAAACCTTGTACTGTATTGGAGACGAGCCATGGATGGCATGATGGCCTACATATTTGAAGCCTATTATAACGGAACGCCCAGCTTAGGTGAAATATATACGAAGTCGCTCGAAAAGTATCTCATAGAGTGGGGTGCCTATGACGTAATAGACAATGCGACTATCTTTGAGTTTACGCTTTTAGGTGATCCTGCTCTACACCTATTGCCACAGCAATTAGCGCCGAAGTACTCACAGCCCTATCTAGACCCCATAGACCCTGTTGGATATCTCCAAGGTTGGCCCTATTACCGGCCCTTAACTACTGCGTGTGTGAATGTGCTAACAAACTCCAGCACTATTTTGATAAAGCGCATAGCTCCGATGAAGTCTACAGTATTAGAATCGGTCTCAGGCAGTACTACAAGTGGTACTTTCAAATATTGCTTCTCAACTCCTCCAGAGGAACAAATTTACCTAATTAGAGCGATAACAGTTGATGGAAAGGAGGGTATCTTCTACTCCACGGTATTAGTACAGCTTACATACGCCGATGTACTTATAGTAGATAATGATGACGGAAATGAGTATGAGGACTACTATGAGGATGCTGTAGTAGCGAGCAACTATACGTACGTAACTTGGGACATACTACTCAGAGGACCCCCTCCAGCAGAAGTACTTCTAATGTATTCTATAGTAGTTTGGGTTCAGTCGTACGGGGGACCAGGGTATTCTGAAAGACAGGCACTGATGGAGTACCTGAGCTCAGGTGGCAGGCTTTTCATATCAGGACAAGATATTGGATTTTGTCTTGTAGACTTGGGCTGGGATCCATACTTCTATGAATATTACCTTCATGCGAAATATATTAGAGATGATACTGGCATATATACGCTTGAAGGCATACCTGGAGATCCCATAGGCGATGGACTGACAATTGGGATAAGTGGTGGCGATGGAGCCGATAACCAGGACTGGCCAAGTGAAATAGCCCCAGCCGATGTGTTTGCATCAATGGTCTTCAATTACACTGGCGATGGCTGTGGCGCTATCAAAGCCGCTACAGATATACATAAAGTAGTATACTTTGCATTTGGTTTTGAAGCAATCAACAGAGAAGCTGATAGACATGAGGTCATGAAAAGAGTATTAGCATGGCTAGCTCCCTCTATCCAAATAGGCAAGGTCTCAGTTAACCACAATTGGAAGTCTGTAGTATTTCCGAGACCATTCTTATCAACACCAGTTATAGTAGCTACTATAATGACTGAGAATGGTACAGACAACTGTCACATAGATCTGAGAAACCCATCACCAACAGGATTCGAAGTAAGAGTCGAAGAAGACATACCACTAGGTGGATGGCATTGTTACGAGACAATAGGATATATAGCTATGGAACCAGGTGTTCATATAATCAACAAAGCACTCATAGTGGTCGGTAAGGTTGTTGCTAATCATACGTGGACTAGGGTTGAGTTCCCAGTAAGCTTTCCATCAACACCAGTTATAGTAGCTACTATAATGACTGAGAAGGGTGCAGACAACTGCC
>Ga0180302_10001577_pt1 | contig 10851 bp, 10 predicted proteins | sample GuaBasSediGuay17_FD_121794 | JGI IMG/M metagenome (GOLD analysis project Ga0180302, IMG submission 121794) | Subseafloor sediment microbial communities from Guaymas Basin, Gulf of California, Mexico - Guay17, Core 4571-4, 12-15 cm | ecosystem: Environmental > Aquatic > Marine > Hydrothermal... | reverse complement strand
TTTGCCGTTCTTGTAGACTTGGCTTGTCACAGTATGGGCATTTTACGCTGTTTGGCTATCTGTGCTTGCGGATGAGTTTGATTATTTTGCTGTCAATGAGCTTTAACCTCAACATGCTTTTTCTGCACATATGTTGCAAAGCACGCAAATGCTTAATTAGGTTAATTGTCATACGTACTAGATACAAGAGCGAATGCTTTTTCTTATAAAGGCTTAGATTACCCGATAATTATTACTATAATGGTTATTAGTTTCGTACTTGATCCTTAAAATTGAATACCCAGTAAGAAGTGGTAGTATGGTATCGATATGCTCTCTCGAAGAAAGACCTGAACTCATTGGCCAGTTGAGAGCATTTTTGAACTTATCTCTTGAGAGAGATTTTATCTCAAGAGAATTCTTTAATAGAGTAATTTTAGAAGACCCTAATCAAGAGTCTAAGTACATTCTCTTTGCATTTGAGAAGAGAGAATTAGTAGGCACACTCATAGGAGTTCGTAGAATAAAAGCTCCTTCTGACTTAGTAAAGAGAGATAAAGAAGTAGCATGGATAAAAATATTAGCTATTCACCCAATGTATAGAACACATGAAATTTTCACCAAGTTGCTTAATGAGTTTGAAAGTTTAGTAAGAGACTATGGAATTAAAAGGATTCGAGTGTGTGACTTTGCTTCGTGGTACTTTTCACCAGGATTAGATATACAATATGAATACTACCTCGATATGTTTCTAAGAGAGAGATTTAGAAAAGTAGGCGAATGTGTAAATTATGAGTTAGACATGATGTATTTCCATGTACCTCAAAGGATAATTAAGGTAGAAGAATTGCTTAAGAGGAATGGAGTAACATTCAGAGAGGCTAAGCAAGAGGATAGAAATCGTGTTGTGAAATGGGTTTATGAAAATTTTTCTTCGTGTTGGGCTTATGAAACTGAGCTAGGATTTGAAAGAGAAGAGGCAGGGGTTTGGATTGCAGAAAACGCCAAAAAGGACTTACTTGGATTTTCAGTTTATGGAGCTTTAGAGTCAAGTTGGTTTGGTCCTATTGGAGTTTCTGAAAAAGTCAGAGGGAGAGGTATAGGCTCTGTACTTCTGTATAAATGTCTATTGAGTCTTAGAGCACTAGGAAGACGTTATGTCATTATACCATGGACTGGGCATCTGTTCTTTTACTCACAATTATCCATAATTAAGGAAGTTAGACATTATTGGAAAATGGAAAAACAGTTGAGTTCTTGATTATTTAGAGTCATAAGTCAGTGTAGGTCTTAAATCATTGTTTCCTCATAGCTGCAGACCCTCATCATCCTAGTGATGACCTATGTATAAGCCCCCAGTACTCCATAAAGGTATGCTATTATAAACATGAATATGGCTAAGGGATTAATAAATAGTGCGAAGAAAGATGCCTAATATTCCTAAACATATCCAGAAAAATTGAGTAAAGAATCAAGAAAAAGAATTTACAGTTTCAACAAATAATTTATGGTTTTCTAAAATTCGTTCTTCAGTCTAATGTGACTTTAACTCCTTATCATAGTAAGAACAAGAATACTGAGGGTTTTATATCAAGAATTTGATGATCATAATCTCATTAAAGTTTATCTGGTTTAATTAAAGTAAGAGAGCTCCTCCTCTGATTACTATATCGCCTCTTTTCAAGTCTAATTCTATCCCCCAAATCTCCATAGTAGGTGCTCCTATTTCTCTACCCTCTACTACGAACTTCTCTACAATATCTTTGAAGAGATATATTCTATCTTTAATCATGTAGTTCTCTACTATTATCTTAGAGTCAACATAACCATCCATAACTATCTTCATACCGTTTACCAATACAACTTCTCTAGGCTTCGTTAACCGAGTTAACTTTACCAAAGAGTTTCTCTAGTGTTTTATATCTCATAACAGTAAAACTTGATCCTGAGTCAAAGAGAGTCTTGACCTTACTAGCTTTTCCATTAATGATGACTTTAACATACTTCCAAACTTGCATCTCGACACCAATTTGCGGAAGGCCCTATGATCTTTTTAAGTTTTCCTACTTTAGGGAATATCTTCCTTATAACTCATGCCTCTTTACCAAAAATCATCTTTTTGTAGTAATTTATAACTTATAAATTATTGTTTAGAGTTGTAAATCCTTAAAATAAAGTAACCCTTTCTTTCTGTGCATTTAAGAGAAGCTCCTATACTTGTGACTATTTTCTCAATTAATGTAGGTGTTTGCTTAATTCCTTCACCAGAGATACCGAAATATACTTTATGTAAAGGCTTACCCTTGTTTAGGACCTGGACCTTAACGAGATAGTCACCTGAACTTATTTTAATTACAGGTTCCACTAAAATAACTCTCTTAGCCACTCTTAAGATTTCCCTTAATACTCTTTCTTTATCTTCCTTTTTGCAGATAAACATTAATCCGAAGAACGTGACGGCCCAGTTAAAGACATAGTCTCGAAACGGCATTGTTCTAGCATCTGCGCATACCCAGATAGCTTTAGCTTTATTCTTAATGGCTTCTTTGATCTCATCAACTGATATGTCTAAAGCTACAGTACTTCCTCCTAGAATCTTAGGACCCGTTCCACTCCCTCCAGCAGCTACATCTAAGACTAGATCGCCTATACTGTGTTCACTTAGGATTTTTCCTAGGTCTATGATTAATCCTCGAGAGAGTACGGCTTTCAAGAGTAATAGGGTCACCCTAAGTTTGTGTAATATCCCTTCAAACAACTCAACCACCCGTTGGTAGTCCTTTAAATTACGTCTACTAAATAATCAGTTGATCCTTTATTAAATGCCAAGTTTTAACAATTAATAGTATTTTTATCTGGTTAAATGTAAAATATTAGTAATGAGTCGCGTAATTGTTCGACTCTTCTGTTCATATTTAAGGGGTTCCTTGAGGGCTTAAAGTCATGTTCTGATGCAGGACTTTCTTATGTTCAGTAATAACGGAAATCTAACTTCGGTAGTGTAGGTAATGTTATTAATGAAGCAATCTGTCATTTATTCTATGACTATCTATGTAGGAGTGGGCAAAATAGATATTACACCACCCATTGGAGTAAAAATGGCTGGATATGCAGCACGTTTAAAGAATTGTGATAATATACATGATCCCCTATATGCAAAGTCAGTTGTCATTAAATGCAATGATGCCTTCTTCGCTTTAGTATCTCTCGATTTAGCTGGACTTGACATTTTAACATGTTCAGAAATAAAGGATAGAGTGGCTAATTATTTAAAAATCCCTAAAAGCTCCATAGTTATCACTACAACACATACGCACTCAGGACCTCAAACTGGACGCTATGGTGAAGATTGGGTTGATAAATCTTGGTTAGATCAAATGGTAAAGAAGGCGGCATCTTGCATTGTTATAGCTGCTAATAATTTAAAAGAAGCTTTAATAGGATACGGAGAGGGAGAAATTTATACAATATCAGAGAATAGACGGGAAAAGGAAGGACCTATAGACCCCAAAATTAGAGTAATTGTCTTTTATGAAAAGATATCTAAATCCTCTATAGTTACATTAGTTAACTTTTCAATGCATCCTGTAGTCTTAAGAGCAAATAACACGTCTATTTCAGCTGATTATCCAGGTTACTTATGTGATTATCTTGAAAAGTGGGAAGGAGGAACCACAATTTTTCTCCAGGGGACTTGCGGTGATATAAGACCCACAATCTTAGGCACAGAGGACATAGAGAAAAGCTTTAAGAAAGCTGATAAAGTAGGCAAAATTCTAGCTGCTGAGGCTCTTAAAGTTAAAGAGCAAATAGATAATTTACAACATTGTAGGTTCATTCGTATAAAATCAGTTGATGTTTCCCTAAACACTACAGAATTTCCTCCTCTAAGCGTTGCCCTTAGAAAGATAAAAACTTTAGAAAAAGAAATTCTTCAGACGGATAATTTGGAGAAGTTAAAGAAAATTAATTGGGAATTATATGCCATGAGGAGATTAAAATTTTTATTAACAAAAAGAATTCATAATAGACTAATACACTCTATTTTGACATATATAGAGATAGGAGAACTAGTTAGATTGTTAACTTTACCTGGAGAACCTCTGGTAAGATTTGGCTTCAGGCTCCGCAGATTAGCAGACTTGGATGACCTTATAATAGTTGGGTATTCAAATGACTATATAGGATATATTCCAAGCATAGAAGACTATAGGAAAGGCGGTTATGAGGCGACTATTCCATGGTGCATTCTTGATGAATGCGGTATAAGAGAACTTGAGACTGAGGCACATAATCTTCTGAAGACTGAGTAGGTGATGCAGGATGGTGTGCAACCAAGGAATAGCTCTCGTGAATTCCAGGATTATAACAATGGATAAAAAATTTCCATTAGCTGAAGCTATTTATATAAGAAATGGGAAAATAACACTTATTGGTAAAAATGATAAGATAATTTCACAAGCAAGGGTTGGAGATAAAATCATCGACTTACAAGGGCTTGTAGTTCTCCCAGGTTTTATAGATGCACATGTACACTTAATGGAGCTTACTCTCACACACCTTTGGGTCGACTTAAGAGAGGTAAAGTCCATTGATGAGTTAAAAGAGGCACTCAAGAGGGTCGTTAAGAGAAAACCTAAGGGTTCTTGGATCTTTGGTAGAGGATGGGACCATGAGAAGTTTAAAGAGAGGAGATACCCTACTAAGTTAGATCTAGATGAAGTAAGTAAAGAACATTTCATAGTAATAGTAAGAACTTGCGGTCATTTATACGTAGTTAATACAAAGGTGTTAGAGTTATTCCCTAAAGAAGTTTACAAAGAGCACAAAAGAGTGCTATCTGATGGGATAATTAAAGGTAACTTGGTCAAAATACTACATAAGCTAGTTCCTTCTCCAACTCCTGATGAACTTAAAGAAGCTATGAAAATAGTCTTAAAAGAACTAGTTAAGACTGGGATAACAACAGTTCATAATATGTCAGTGACCAGTGAAGAATTAAGGATACTTCAGGAATTGAAAAAAGAGGAATATTTGCTCTTGAAGGTACGGCTATATATTCATTATAGTCTTATTGATGAACTAGAAAAGTTGGGTATAGAGGCAGGCTTTGGAGATGATTTCCTAAAGATATTAGGAATCAAAATAGTCTTAGATGGCTCCCTTGGCGCCAGAACTGCTGCATTAAAAGAACCTTACAGTGATGACCCTGAGAACTTTGGTCTCTTTTATGTATCTTATGATGAATTAAAGAAATTATTGATCAAATGTAAAAAACTCAACCTACAACCCAGTATACACGTAATAGGCGATAAAGCTGTACAATTTGCGTTAAATGCTATTCATGAGGTTTATGGCAATGATGCGTACAGATATAGACCTAGATTAGAGCATGCATCGTTAATATCAACTGAATTAATTGACAAAGCAAAGAGAATAAATGGACTAGTCGTTTGTATACAGCCAAGTTTTATAATTTCTGACTTCTGGGCCATAGAGAGAATCGGAAGAGATAGAATTAAATGGCTTTATCCCTTTAATTCCCTATTCAAAGCTAAAATAAAGGTAGCAATAGGGTCAGATTCCCCTGTTGAAACATTCGACCCCTTTTACCAAATCTACGCTATTACAACTAGAGGACAGTATGAAAATGTAGAGACTTATAGATACACACATGAAGAGAGAGTAGGCATTAACAATGCTCTTCAGATGTACACTATAGGCGGAGCTTATGCGGCCTTCGAAGAAAAATACATAGGTTCACTTTCTCCTGGGAAATGTGCAGACCTAATAATACTCTCTAAAAATCCGCTAGAGACCCCGCCATCTGATATTAAGGAAATTAAAGTTTTGGCTACAATTGTTAATGGTAATTTTGTATATAGAGCCTCTGAATTTGATGAATTTGTACAAGAATATGAATTATAACAAGGATTAGCTCACTGTTTTTGACTAGTAACGAAAGTTATTTTATCTATTTGGCATACAAATAAGTGGAGGTGGTTAGTATAAAGATAGGCATATTCGAAGATAGGTTAGTACAAAACTTCTATCCCCTAACGTACACAAGAGCCATTTATGACCTTAGAGTTGGAATATACGATCTAAAAACAAGGATTATCAAATACATGGGAACATGGAAGCGTGAAGTTAACTTCTACGTTAGAGACTACTTAAGCACTCTATGTGAACATAAGCTTAAGGAAGTAGGGATTAAAGCGAGAGTTAATGAAAATAGTGCGATTGACGATGATATAATCCTCGTCAATGGAAGGGCTATTCTGACTAATAAAGAGTCAAAGTTTATCAGTGATTTATCTGAAAAAGAGAAGGAATTTTTACTGGTAAAAAACGGACAACTTGTAGCCGCTAAGTTATCTAGTCAGAAGGGTAGTACAATTAAAGATTTACTAGTTCAACAGAAGATATCAGAGATCATAAGCAAGTTGAAAGGTGAAATTAAGCTTCTAACATGTGACGAAATTACAGTGCTAGAATATCCATGGGAGATAATAATTCATAACTCAGAATTAATAAAAAGAGATTTTTATGAATATATTAAAGATAAAGAGAGATGTGGTGAAATCGACGAGAGGGTTGTGATATATGGAAATGACAAAGATGTCTTTGTAGAAGAGGGTGCTGAAATTGAAAGTTTTGTTGTTCTTGATGCTAGAGGTGGTCCTATCTACATAGGAAAAGGAACAAAGGTGCAGTCTGGTGCAAGAATAGAGGGGCCTACGTTCATAGGAAGAGATACCATAATAGTTGGAGGGGCTCAGATAAGAGAAGGCAGCAATATTGGTGACGTATGTAGAGTGGGGGGAGAGTTCGAAGAGTCAGTAATGCATGGATATAGCAATAAATATCATGCTGGATTTATAGGACACGCATATATAGGAGAGTGGGTAAACATAGGCGCCATGACTACTAATTCGGATCTAAAAGACACTTATGGTACAGTTAAGGTAACTATTGGTAATAAGAGGATAGACACAGGATTAAGAAAGGTTGGTTGCTTTATGGCTGATATGGTTAAGACATCAATAGGCGTAATGATATATACAGGAAAGAAAATCGGTGTAGCTTCTCATCTTCATGGTATAGTGTATGAAGATGTACCTTCATTCACAATATATGCTAAGTCGCTTGGAGCAAAACCTGTAGAGCTTTACTTAGATTCAGTGATAGAGATTCAAAAAAGAATGATGACCAGAAGGAAGAAAGAACTTAAAGACTATGAAATTGAGGTCATTAAGAAAGTATTCGAGCTGACAGAGGAAGAAAGGAAAAGAGGAGGAGTTTTAAAGGGAGCTTTTAAGCTACCATAGGACAATTTTTCTGTTGCTCCTAAGATAAAATGTAAGGACTAATAATTTTATCCCACTATTGAAATAAGTACAAAATGGTAAACATTAAATATGCTTTCCTCCTACTTTGTTAGTGGTGTTTTCCATGCAAGAACATTACATGATAAAGGAGATAAAAGAAGGACCTGAAACTTTGAGAGAGACATACGATGAATTAAGAGAGGAAATTAACAAAGTAGTCACTTTAGTAGAAGAGAAAAATCTAAAAAGAGGGTTCATCATAGGAAGTGGAACTAGCTTCCATGCTAGTCTTGTACTCCAATTTTTAATTAATAAATTCACAAGTTATAGGTACTTAAGCATACCTGCTTCTGAGTTCACATCGTGGGCTCCTCCTAACTTAGAGAAAGATGTTCTAATAGCTTATTCTCAATCAGGTGAAAGTACTGATGTCATAGTTTCCGTTAAATGGGCTAAGGAAAAAGGCGCTACCATAATAGGTGTAACTAATACTCCAGGAAGCACACTAACTAGGTTATCCCATGTGTTTCTTTTAACCAAAGCTGGAGAAGAGAAGGCAGTAGCAGCTACAAAAACATATGATGCGCAGTTAATGGCATCTTCACTTTTAGCATACTCACTTGCCAAAAAAGATGATATGATTAAAGAGCTCAGTGCAGTGGATAAATATACAGAAAGAGTCATTGAGTTAGCTGATGAAATAGAATCTATAAGTAGAGAATTAAAGAATACAAATGCATTATTTGTGTTAGGCAGAGGTATAAACTATCCAAACGCTCTAGAAGCCAGTCTTAAATTAAAAGAGACAGCGATGCTACATGCTGAGGGATTTGCAGTAAGAGAATTCTTACATGGACCAATTCAGTTAGTCGATGAAGGTACTCCTGTAATAGTGATGATTCCAAATGCTAGCGTACTTGAAGAGTCAAGAAAAACTTTAGCAAAACTTACCGATTATAAAGCTAATATAATAGCAATTTGTGGAAAAGAAGTCAAAATGAATGAGTATACATCTAAGATAATTGAAATTCCATTGGTGAGAGAAGAATTCTCTATATTCCCTACAATAAAGGCAGTACAAATACTAGCATACTTCACCTCAATTAATAGAAGTCTTAATCCGGATAAACCAACCAAGTTAACTAAAGTAGTTAAGTAAGGATATCTCTAGCGATGGTAAATAATCCTTGAATAACATTTTTAATACTAATCCCAGATAACTGATAATCCAAATCACTATAATCCTCCAGAAAACTTGACATATTTAATTCTTCTATAAGACCCATTAAGTTTTCAAGTGTTAAATCTGATAAACCCCAGAAGATTTTACGAAAATATTTCATCAACATAAGTTCCCTTTTTAGAGCTTTCTTCCAAAGTCTCTCATAGAGTGAGAAAACTCTGTTGCTAAAATCTGAACTATCATATGCAAGTTTTACAACTCTAGCCGCAATGTTAGATGATATAGCTCCAGTGAAAATCCCTCCACCAGTAGTGGGTTTTGTAAAGCCTCCAGCATCTCCAATAAGGAGAGCTCTAGTACTAAACGTTTTTCTTAAAGGACCGCCTATGTAAACTAACCCTCCAAAAATTTTTTCCTCTTTCGCCCTGACTAGTCTACTTTTAACTCTTGGATGACATCTCAGAAACTTTCTTAGAAGTTTAAGTGGAGCTCTTTCTGAAGAAGCTAAGCCTATTCTAGCTCTTTCTTCATCTATAGGAATAATCCATACAAAGAAGTTAGGTGCCCATACTCTTCCTAGGTATACTTCAACATAATCCACGTCTAAGTCACTAATACCCTTAACTTCTACTTGAACGGCTGGCAATACTTCCCTAAACATGGCAGGAGGGATTGCACTAAATGATCTAGCAAACTTAAACTTAGCTCCCTCAGCATTAACTAACACTTGGCATTTTAAAATAACATTGTTTAACTTAATTATATGAATATTTTTTCTTAGAAATATTTCATTAGCTTTAGTGTTAAGAAGTATTTTAACACCTTCTGCTAAGGCTACCTCGTATAGAGTTCTATCCATCAGCTCTCTATCTAACACTACTGCTTGAGGAATAGATCTTTCGATAACTAGTTCTATTTTACCTGATGGGGAATAAATCTTAGCTCCCCTTACTTTATTTAGAACATATTCCCCTTTAAGGGAAAGTCCTACAAGTTTCCTCATACAGTTAATACTAACCAACCCTGCACAATGATTTGGAAAACCTACTCTGCTGTGCTCTTCAAGAAGAGTGACATCTATTCCCTCCTTAGCTAACTTTCTCGAAAATATTAACCCTGATGGCCCTCCTCCTATTACTGCTACATTAGCTCTCATATCAATCATTAGTACGACAGATAAGTAGATAAGTTATCTCAAATTAATTTATCTAATTTCTCTGGAGTTTGCTATACATAGGTTAATAATAAATCTCTACGTAGGCTTCTTCTTTCACCTAATTCATATCTAAATTCTTTAGAGATAACTTTACTGCAATATTCTTTAACTAATGCTCTAATTACATCCTCTAACTCTTTAGGATTTCTCTTCCTAAACTCTTCAATGCGTTTAGCAAGCTCTGGGCATGAAAGACCACCATTAGGAGCGAAGAGTTTTCTGAGATACTTCTCTACATATAATGTTAGTGGGTGATTCTCTTTATAATGTTCAACTTCTGTAACTACTTTAGAGTCCCCTAACTTGTCAAGCATTTTTATCATTAGACTACCTAAGAGTTCCCATACTACCTTATTACTCATAGGTATATACACGTCGTAGCTATTTTTAACCATTCTGCTATTCACGTTTCACTATTACCGGAATTCTTAAAAGTCCTGAGCTAAAGTTGGGAATAGTCCAAGCTCCCATCAGAAGTTTACTTACTGGAGTATAAGATAGTATCAACCATATTTCTCCAGGGCACTCGACCATTCTCTCCAGGTCACTTGGTGATGGTGCCAATGTTGGACTTGGATGGCTGTGATATAATCCGATGTACTCAAGACCATGAGAGATTAACAGAGCTACTTTATGGATCCAATCAAGCTCGTTAAACCAAAATTTTCCTTTCTCGACCGAAGTGTTTGATAATTTGTTTACACAACTAACTACTATCTCATCTCCCTTTATAAAACCCCCCATAACTCCACATGTTTCTTCTGGATAACTTTGTTTAACTTCTCTAACTAAATCCCTGAAAACTTTATCCATTAGTATAAGAACAGGAGATGTGTATAAATCTAGAATACGCTGCTTATTAGATAAAGTAGCCAACTTTTGTTTCCCTCCACCGTTCACCGACTATTGCTATCTTTGCTCCACAGTATTTGCATCTATTGTCTTTGGTTAAATTCCATTCAGTAATCCAGAAGATCATTCTTTTGATCAACAGTTTCCCGCATTGAGGACAGTAAGTACTTTCCCCTTTGTGACCATGAACATTTCCCATATAAACATAGTTCAAACCTAACTCTCTTGCTACTTTCCACATTTTTTCTATAGTACTAATAGGAGTTGCTTCTCTATTAATATATTTATAC
>Ga0180302_10001576_pt1 | contig 10852 bp, 19 predicted proteins | sample GuaBasSediGuay17_FD_121794 | JGI IMG/M metagenome (GOLD analysis project Ga0180302, IMG submission 121794) | Subseafloor sediment microbial communities from Guaymas Basin, Gulf of California, Mexico - Guay17, Core 4571-4, 12-15 cm | ecosystem: Environmental > Aquatic > Marine > Hydrothermal... | reverse complement strand
TGGTTACTGGAACATTAGGAGGAGTTCTGGCTCTGTCCATGCTCCAGTGAGAGAGCGATATCTGAGAGGAGATCCTGAAGTGATAGAGGCTGTAAGGAGGTTGATCGAAATAGCTGAGGAGGGTGAGAGGGCTATAATCCGATCAGACTGGAGTAGCCTAGGAGAACTCATGAATGAGAACTATGATGTTGCGAGGGAGGTAGGATGGGCTTATGAGATAGATGATAAGCTTAGGAGGATAGGATTAAGGAATGGAGCTATAGCTGGAAAGCTTGGTAGTGCTGGTAATGGTGGTGTAATGGTGTTCCTATGCCCAGAGGGAAGGAAAAGAGTAATTAGAGCTCTGAGAAAAGCTGGTGTAAAGGTGTTCGTTCCAGAGATGAGCTCAGGAGTACGGTAAGTGACTATGTGATCCAATGCTTTCCTCGTATATTTTCTTTATGAAAAAGAAAATGACTTTGGAACAAGAATTAAATATAAGGGAACTTATCTAAAGGGTACTGGGATATCGCTAAGATATGTATGATGAGGAGACTGAAGAATTTAATGAGATAGTCTTTACTGGTGTGAATTTACAAATTACTTGTATTCCTGGCCATTACTGGCATTGTTTTAAGGCCTTAGGTGTAGAACCTGTCTATTTTGTTACTCAATTGTATAATTACGCTGATCCAGACGAGGAGTGTAGACCTTGAAATGATCCTACTATAGTTCCTAGATTAATTAATGGTAGGAGGGATGATCCTAGAGTAGGTAAGCCTTGGAATCGGTTTTATCCTCCACATAAATAGTTTTCAGTTTTTTCTTAAGAAAGCTTTTTTATGGTTTAATCTAAGATATATTGGTGCGATACCTAGTACGGGTCTTTTATTTTTACCACATAAATGGAATAATCCGTTGACGTAATTTTAGACTGTGAAAGGCATAAACATTGCGATAATGCTACTATTATTGTTAATAATCATTAATTCTCATATGCAGCTGTTCATATAAGTGAGAGTTTTTTATAAGAGTTAAAGCATATTAATAAATAGATCATTACGTTTGGGGCGAGGTTGATATGCTCAATGCTGAGGAAGCTGTGCTGATCACAATTGGGTATTTAGGTAGTGTGAGGGGGACAACACGACTGCATAAGCTAGTTTTTTTACTTACTCAGGAAAGCGGTGTTGGTTTTGATGTGGAGTTTATTCGCTATACTCTATGACGAACACGTCCCCATACAGCGAGTTCATGTTCATGAAATTTTTTGAACTTTTAAAAGATTTCTAGAGAATTCTCTAAAATCCCTAAAGGATTCTGAAAAACCAGCTATTAGCCTTGTTATACACACTCTTGGAGGAGATGGAGATGCTGCTTTTCACTTAAGCTATGCCACGCAGAAGTATGTTGAATATATTGAGAATAAAATGGACGGAAAAAACATAGTGATAAATATTGTCGTACCTCGTATTGCTAAGAGCGCAGGAACCCTATTAGCTCTGCTGGGGGACAAAATCTTGCTAACACCTATGAGTGAACTTGGACCATTAGACCCTCAAATACCTAGCGAAAGAGGTGTCTATATCTCCGCAAAGACTGTACGTGACAGCTTAAGGCAATTACTCGATTTACTATCAGAGATGAGCGAAAGCGAGGAAAAAAGAACTAAAATTAGCAGAGAAGCAATGAGAGACTTACTTCATCGTATTCCTGTCTCCGAAATGGGCCACTATGAATCACTTGTTAAGCATGTTTCACGTCTTGCCGAAGAACTTTTAGCAAATAGAATGTTTAAGGGCAAGGAGAAGAAGGCTTCTCTAACTGTGAGGAAACTTGTTGAAGGTTACGAATATCACGGTTATCCTCTCACATATTGGCATTTAAAGTCTATGGGTTTACAATGCGAACTTCTTAAAGACAATGCTGAGGAAATTTGCTTGGAGGTCTATAAACAGTTCCTGAAGCTTCAACGAGTTCTAGATGCCGTATTGTTTCCGTTCTACGCTAGTCTGCCAAAGTTTCTTGCTAAACACGCATATAGTGTCCGTAAGCTTGATCATGGATTAATAGTAATTCCAGCTCCAGAAGAATCCTTTAAATACTTTTTTGGCCGCGTAGTGGAGCTTGTAGAGTCTGAGGGCAGTATTACAAAAGAAGAGGCAGAGACTGTGGAGAAATCATAATAATTAGCAGCCGTATACGTCTTGTTTTAATTTTTCGTGACGCTTTTAATATTGTTTTCTAACTGGAACACGTGTTGGGATATTGTTTTTCAAGAAGTTTAATGCTGCTGATGCAGTTTTCCTTACAAAGAGAGAACATGGGCAGTCAAAGTTTTCATTGTCGTATCATGGTAGTGATATGGTTCTGTAGATTCAAATTATTTAAGTTGATGAAAACAGAAAGTGTGATTATAACGGATAGACGCATCTCGGAGGTTCGTCTAAAGATTACCTAAAACTTTTCAAGCTAGTTAAAAAGCATTATTTTGAGGAGTTTTAATGTTGCTGTTAGTATTCTGATGTTTGCTTTTGTTGTTCCTCCTATTCTTGGTTTTGTTCTTCTGGGTGGTGGGCTGTATATTATTTCTCTTATTTTGTAGTTTTTGAGCCATGCGTTTAGTAGTAGTTCTGCTCCGAATGTTTCTCCGCTGACTGGCTTTATGTGTGGTATTATTTCTTTTATGTAGACTCTGAGGTTTAAGTAACTCACTTCATTCCTAGCTTTGATTTATAGTGAGTTCGATTCATATTTGAAAATCCTGTGTTAATTTTGTCTTAATGACACTACGACTTCGATGCCGGGGAAACGGATAATTTGTGTCAAAATACGTATTTTGTCACAATGTTTTTAAGGGTGAATTTTTACATATAAGATTGGGTGATGGCCGAGCCCCTAGGGGCGGTGATACGAGCCTACTGGGGCTAATGTGGCTGGACGCGTGGGTCCGCGGTGCATGAAGCCCGGGAGCGCTGCTGTGACTGGGCGGAGCGGCGGACGACTACTTCTCCAAGCTTGTTAGTAAGGCTGGAGGCCCCCCAGACTCTACCTCGTCGGGTGCTGGCAAAGGTGATTACCTTTCTGTTCGTCTTCATGAGGTAGGGACCGTGCTTAAAAACGGGGAAGGAATAAATATCCAGTTTCCAAGTACTACATAATGTTCAGACGTAATTTCCAAATCTTTGATGTTCAAGGTGAACACCGTCTAAATTTTTCAGTTGGTTTGGTAATAGTCTTTTACTCCGATTACCCTGCCTATGATTGCTGCTGCTATTTTTTCGCTTATTCTGGGTAGTTTGTTTCTGCTTGCGTGTACTAGGTGGTATTCTTTGAGTAGTTCTGCTAGTTTAGGTCTGTCCTAGCAAACAGGCTAGGACAGACAAAATGCCTATACCTAGGAATGCTACAAGCAACATACGACAAAATAGTAACAATAGACGATAAACTCGTCTGGGTTGGCGCGGTTCTCGTCTACGATAAACTCTCCTATGCTGGTAGACTCGTAAGTCTCAGAGATGTAAGGGCTTATCCTAGGCAGCTGTATGCTTTACTTCATTTTAAGTAAAGTATTTATTTTATGTCTTACTTTAATGGTGTGTGGTTATATGGGTATTGTGAAGATATCTAGTAAGGGTCAGATAACGATTCCTAAAGAGGTTAGAGAGGCTCTTGGTCTAAAACCTGGAGATAGAGTTGAGATTAGGGTTGAGGATGATTTTGCTATATTAGAGCCTTTGAAAAAGCCGTCGGAGAGTATGAGGGGTTTAGGGAGTAGAGTTAAGGAAAAACTTGGAGTAACGGCTGTTGAACTTGTCCGTGAGCTTAGGAGGAAAGATGAGGAGGAGCTTTAATGCTTGCTCTCATCGATACGAATATTTTCTTATGCTTAGCTTTTCAAGATCCGGGATGGGAACACTGTGGAGAGCTGCTGGATGAGGTTTATTTTGGAAAGATTAAATGTGTAATTAGTTCTATTCAACTATCGGAGCTTTACACTCCATTTATGAGGGCTGGAGGCATAAAGGGATTGAAGAAGATGGAAAAGGAGTTGATAAAGCTTAGAGTTAAAGTTAGAGCGGTTGATGAGAGTGTAGCTATTTTATCGTCAAAATATCGTTCGACGATTAAAGCACCGGAGAATAGGTGGTTACCTTTGGCGGATTCGATAATTCTTGCAACTGCAAAACTGGAGCGTGTGGATGTACTTTATACGATTGATATAGACTTCTATAACGTTAGAGAGGTTAAGGTTAGCGCGCCCGGTATGTCGTTAGAAGAGTGGATTAGAAGATTCGGAACTAATCAGCAGAGAAAATTGTTAGCTTTTATCTGATATTAACTCTCATAAAGCAGTTAAAGCTTAGTTATTAGTCACCATATCATAGTTCTCAAATATTTTAAATAGCTGCGAGAATAAAATCGTCGAGTAACCCCTCTACTAGTAGCTTCAGGAAATGTATTTTCATATTACTAGAAATACTTATATACTTGTAGATTAGATATGTTACTAGATGTTCTCGTGAATAGCTTAGTTAAAGTTACTCGAAATTATCAAATAACTGTCCCCGCGACTGTTAGAGAAAAACTCGGTATTAAAGAAGGTGATCTCGTTAGAATAGTATACGATGAATCTGAAGGTGTAGCGAAAAATCATATCTGTCAGAAAGAAAAGAATCACTGTCCGACTGGGCAGAAAAATCAGTGTTGAGGAAATAGAGAGGCTAATTGAGGAGGCTTTAGATGAAGCTACTTCCTGATACAAATATTCTTATCTACGAAACCGTTGAAGATTCTGAGAGAAGCTCCCTAATCAAGGCTTTAATGTCCATCGTTAAGGCTTCAACAGCCCCCCTACTCATTATTCTAGGCTTAGGTGTTACAGGAGCTGTCATGGCACACGCTCTAGGAGTTACGCTGTCTTGACCCCATCCATCTGGGAGGAACCATTACCCTACGTGGTCATGGAAGCTATGGCTATGGGCACCATACCGATAGCCTCGAAGGTCGGAGGAATATCGGAGATCGTTAAGGGAACCTATGCTGAAAAAATGATGTTTACGCCGGGGAACGTGGGTGAGTTCGTTGAGAGAATGGAGAAGGTACTTTCATTGTCTAGGGAGCAACTCCTAGATATCGGGGCTAGCCTAAGGGAAAGCGTTCTCAAGAGGTTCAGCGAAGATGCGATTAGAAGTAAGCTACTTAGTGTCTTTAGATAGGCGTAACGACGGCTTGCAGATGGTTTGCAGGCGTCGCGGCCACGTCTCGCAGGCGTCTTTAACGCATCAAGAAAACGTTCCTATTACGATTCGCCAATAAAGGGAAGCAAGAGAGGTTAAGAGTTAGCAAACAATACATCTAAATACATCAACCCTTAGACATTTAAGACTATTCCCGAACCTAGGGAAAGAGAAGAGTTGGGAGAAGCTCAAAAGGTTGAGATCTACAAGTTGAAAGCCCAGGAGCCCAGTTTACCGGGCAAATTTGCTGGCTATTGGAAGCCTCAAGAGGTAGAAGGGAAAAGTATGAAATGAAGGCAGAGGGTCTGCAAGTTTACAGAAACCCTCAAGTTTATACACGATAGCTTAAGAAGAGCGGTTCCTATGGACGACATACCCCTACTCCCGCTTCCCTTTCCACTACCACCAGTCCCGCTAAAGGCATCTGTCGTTAGAGAGAACTTGCTGGGCGTGCGAATCAAATGTCCACATCGTCATGTAGCAATAACTTTAGATCCTTCTGAAAGATTCCAGCACCATACAATGGTTTTCTGCTCAAACCGTAATACACTAATAGAGATAGAATGGACAGGTCATGCTGATAAGGTTAAATGTCTGGAATGGTACAAACCTATGCTAAGGGTAACTGAGCAGATGGGTATAAAGGGGAGAGTAGCTCTAGACGTTGGTTGTAGTTATGGCTATGTGACAGATTATCTAAGAGCGAAGGGTGCTGAGGCTTTTGCTTTAGACATAGACCCAACCGTGTTAAGGGAACATTCCGTTAAAAGTTACTTTATTAGGGGAGATGCTACGCATCTTCCTATCCGGGATGAGGTTCTTGACCTTATCATAACCTCTAAGGTTGTAGAACATCTAAAAAACATGATATGGCTATAAGCGAGTTCTATAGATGGCTTAGCACGCGGGTTAAAGGTAAAGCTACCACGACTAAGACTTCCGTGCTAAATCGATATGAAGTCTAAATACAAAAAATGGAAGTACGATAATGGGGTTTAATATGTTCAAGCCACGTTTAGTAGCGTTCACAGGTTCGGTTGGATCCGGTAAGTCAACTCACATGAAGCTTCTATACCTGAAGCTAAGAAGATGAGGACTAAAGGTAAAGATGAGTTTTCTGAAGACGGGTCACGTATTTGCTTTCATCTTAGAGGTTTTCTTGGCAAAAATGCTTGCTGGCAAGGAGAAGAGACGTATTCCCGATTAGGGCGTTAATTGAAGAGAGGAGCCGCCTATTTAAAAGGATCTTTAGATTATGGCTTAGCTTAGATCTAATCAGCATCACCATAAAGTTCCTCGCAGGCATATACATTCCTCTAAAGCTAGGCTATACCGTGCTAGTTGAAGAGTATATCCCAGCTACAATTACCGACTATATTTATATTAGTGAGATTCTTGAGATCCCTTTAAAAATAAATTCTTTCATAATTAGGTACTTGTTAAGGTTAATGAGCTTATGTTATCCTATACAGGTAATTTTCCTAGATGCTGGAGATCACGTGCTCTTTCACCGATGGAAAGCGAGAGGAAGTCTCATCGAAGGGAAAGATTACATCCGGGCTCAGCGCACCGTACTTCTACGGATCTCTAAGGTTCTTTCCCAAGAATTTCTTTATATAGATACAGGTGTGAAAACTATTGAAGAGACACATAAATTGATAATGCGTCACATATTACCTGAACATAAATGTGACCAAGACTATGACTAAACTTAAGGATCTCATCCATAGAATTCTCACGAGGCATACAGACCCTTATATTGAAGCACCTGAGCTTATCTTACTAGGATACTGTAGTAATGAAATAGCTAGCGAGCATATTTCACGATACTATTTAGCTTCTAATTTCGCTCATGGAGTAGTGCTGGATGTTGCATCTGGCACCTGTTATGGATCTAGCATACTAAGGCGGACAAGTGGTGTTAAGATAATAGTAAGTTGTGGACATAGATTACGATGCCCTCAGGTATGGGAGAATTGTTTACGATGCTAGTTGCGTGTGTGCAGATGCTACATATCTACCCTTTAGAAAACATGCGTTTGACGCTGTAGTTTCTCTTGAAACTTTAGAGCATGTGAGGGATCAAGGAGCTTTTCTTAACAATATTAGAGATAGTCTTAAGCAAGGTGGGAGGTTAATTTTAAGTACGCCAAATAAAATGTATTCTTCGCCATTCGTACCAAAACCTTTGAATCCTTATCATATAAATGAATTTTACCTAGGCTCTCTTCTAAATTTTTTGAGAGCATATGGTTTTAAAATAGATTACATTTATGGAGGTAAAAAAGTAGGAAAGCTAGAATTATTAAGGCGGATCTTCGGCTCCTTAATGAAGTTTTCCTTAAGTAAATTGTCTTTGAAGCCTTACTTATTAGATCATCTCTATCATTTAATTTATGATTTAATATCGATATACTTACTGAAACATTCAGGAAGACAACGCCTAATAGATCCTGATCCAAGCCTATTCCCACACGAAGAAGTAAGAACAACTTCAAACGTAGTTCTTTATCAATACTTCCTGATTTGTATGCATTTATGAATATTTTAATTATTTTCAAATAAATGCCCTTAATAGAATGCATGGTGTGGATATAGTTAGGGTATTTCACGCTACGTGCAAGACATACGCGCCTAAGTACAAAAAATACATAAAGTGGAATGACCCTGAAATAGGGATATCGTGGCCGAATAAGGGGGGTATAGTATTAAGCGAAAAGGATAGTAAATGCCCGTTACTGAAACGGACGGAAACAAATTTCAAATATTATTTTAATAAAGTAAAATAATTAGAAGCTGGGAGGGGGCCTGGAAAATTTAGTGCGCGGGAAGTGAAGGGGCCGTAAAGCCTCCGGCCTTAATAGGATTTGGGATTCGTTTATTATTGACTTCTCCCTAACTTATACCCGGATGGGGGCGGTCGTTGAGGGGCATCGAGGTTTCCGAGGAGGTTTACGAACTGCTCTTGGCGATCGCGAGGAGGAAATCTAAAAGCGTTGAGGAGGTCATCCTAGAGTACGTAGCTAAGGATATGGATCCCGGCGTGAGGATCGAGGTCTACATGAAGCTCCACGAGAAGTACCTTAAACAGGCGGAGGAACTTTACGCTAGGGGCGATTTAGCCTAGGCGGGCGAGAAGTATTGGGGCGCCGTTACGGCCCTCCTCAACGCCATCGGGGAGAAAAGGGGTTGGAGCCACTATACCCATAGGGACTACGCTGAGATCGTGGAGAGGTTATCTGAGGAGTTGGGGGAGCCCCTGGGCAGGCTCTTCGCGAGCGTCGAGAGGTTGCACGCGAATTACTACCATAACTTCCTGACGAAGGTGAACTTCGAAGCGCATAGGGAGGACGCGCTTAAACTCGTGCGAAGGCTTAGAGGCGTCTAGGTAGTCGTGAAGTAGCGGTCGAGAGGGGGGATCGTCCGGATGTAATAGGGGTTAGCGCACGTTAGCGGACTACGATAAGGCGCATGACTTAATTACGATAAGCTTAAACATCGCGTCCCACAACCTTTATACGGGTGTCTCGGGTGCGTAAGTTCGGCAGGCTCATGCCCCTGTACCTTTGGCGCTTAAGGTACGTCAGGAAGGGCTTCGGCAGGTTCGTTAGGTTGAGGACGGCTCAACGAATCGATGGATCAAACGTTAAGGTTATTTGAGGGTGGCGCTCGGCATGGGATATACTACTGGTAGGGTCAAGCTCTATAATCCCCGCGATCCCTCTAGGTATCTAGAGCTAGAGCTACTCGTCGATACCGGCTCTACCTATACTTGGGTTAAGCGTAGTAGGTTGAAGGAGCTCGGCGTCGAGTCCATGGGTAGGAGGAGGTTCAAGACCATTGAGAACAGGGTCATCGAGCGTGAAATCGGCGAGTGCGTTATCGAGTGCCTCAATAGGAGGGCGACGACGATAGTAGTTTTCGCTGAGGAAACCGATAACGAGGTTCTGGGCTTACACGCGCTAGAGGGCTTAGGCCTAGAGGTCGACCCTATAACTAGGCAGCTTAGGGAGGTCGAAGCGATACTAGCTATATAGCCCTACGGGGGGTCAACCCCTACGGGAGCTCGACCTCCCTTAGGGAGGGGGTTTCAAATGTCAAAAGAGAGGTAGGCGAGGGTGAGACACGTTTATGTTAAAGTTAAATTAGGGGATCCCCTTAAGCGAAAGGTTAAGGAAGTGAGGATGCTCGCAAATACGGGTGCGACTTACCCCTGCATCCCTAGGGAGTTGGCCGAAGAACTGGGGCTGAGGTTGGAGTTTAAGACCAAGGTCACGTTGGCCGATGGGAGGGAGGTGGAGGCGTGGTACGCAACCGCTTACATAGAGATTACGGGGAGGGGCGACCTACTACCCGTCAGGGTATTCGAGGTTGAAGAACCCCTGCTGGGGGTTTCCGCCCTCGAGGCTTTAGGGCTGGCCGTCGACCCCGCGACGGGTGAGGTTAAACCCACGAGGGGCTTCATAGCTAGGGCCTGAAGTGTGGGGCATGAGTTTAGGAATATCCGGGAGCGAGGCCTCAAAGTACTCAGCCGGATTAAGAGCTACCTAATACGCTTATGAGCCATAGAAGGCTCATCACAGCTACAGGGGACGAGTGAGAGGTTTAGGTACTACTTAAGTTACTCTATGGAGCTAAGCTTACTCTTGGACAAGGATCTTAATTTACCACGGGTACCGTACCTACTCTATAGCATTGGTTAATAAGGTTCTTCCGATACTCAAGCCTTCCAACGAATATTACCCTACCACGCTCCTTAACCATACTGGGTAGAGGCTTTCTTTAGATATTATTTTATCTTATCTGCGCATTAGCTAAACCTTAGCTATTTATTAGCTTGAGTTGAAGGGTTTTCTTGGTGGGTGCTTTAAACCGTGTCTGTTAATAAGGTTTACATTGAGCGGCTCGTATTGGATATTAAGAAATCCATAGATATCGTTAGCAACCTCGTGGCTAAGCCCTATGAATTAACGTCAGATGTTGAGAGGTATGCAGTAAGGTATCACTTAATCGTTATAGCTGAAGCGCTTATGGCTATGGCTATGCACGTAGCTAGGAGGGCTTTTGGAGAGGAAGTGGAATCTCCAACCCATGCCCTTAGGGTTTTGAAGGACAGAGGGCTTGCTTCGGATGAGGAGTACGGGGATGTACTTAACTTTATAAGGTTAAGGAACTTACTAGTACATAGGTACTGGGTCGTAGATGATAAAAAGATATATGATGGCGTTAAGAGCGATTTCAGAAACATAACCAGGTTTATTGAGAGAGTTGTTAAGTATGTTGGGTGAGAGGTTTAGGTACTACAGGGTAGCTAGGGAGGGGAGAGAGGCGATAATTGCCAAAATTAGGAAGGTTCTTGAGGATGAGGGTGTATCGCTAGCTGTGCTGTTTGGTAGCTTTGTTGAGCTGGACTCGTTTAGGGATATAGATTTAGCAGTATATATCAGGGGTGATGGAGATTTAAGCTTCATCTTTAGGCTTGCTAATAAGTTGGAAGAGGAGTTAGGGTACCCGGTGGATGTAGTTCCGCTAAATACTATACCGCCAAGATTTAGGCACTACATCTTAACGAAGGGGGTCGTAATTGTTGAGAGGGAACCGGGGTTATACGAGTCTCTCCTAATACAGGCTAT
>Ga0180302_10001572_pt1 | contig 10856 bp, 28 predicted proteins | sample GuaBasSediGuay17_FD_121794 | JGI IMG/M metagenome (GOLD analysis project Ga0180302, IMG submission 121794) | Subseafloor sediment microbial communities from Guaymas Basin, Gulf of California, Mexico - Guay17, Core 4571-4, 12-15 cm | ecosystem: Environmental > Aquatic > Marine > Hydrothermal... | reverse complement strand
TAAGTCGGAAAGAGCTAGAAGAGGTGGCGGAGTCACTAAGGAAGATGGAAAGGAGGAGAAAGATTAAGCAAATACTCTCACTACTTGCAGTAATGACAATAACTGCCCTTACAACATTCCTAGTAACGATGCTCTACGCTTACCATATAGCCTACACGAACCTCTGCGAGGCGTACTGTGGCAAGCTGGCTAAGAAAGCTCTAATTCCGAGACCCTTCACTTGCAAGTGCGTCGAGATACTCAGGGTGAGAGTGTGAAAATTTTAAAGATAAAGAAAGGAGAGTATAAGATTCTGAGAGCGGGAAAGTGGATAAAAGACCCTAAGCCATCGACGGGCAAGTTCGTAAAGCCTTTACCAAGAAAGGGAAAGTGCCTCCACGACTTCGCTCTGTATTACGACGGGAAGAGCTACAGGTGGAGGTGCTACTACTGCGGGAAGTTCATCGACGAGATTCCAGACGATGAGCTGGACGAGTTCGGGAAAGCCTTGAAGGGGGTGGAAGGTTGAGGAAAGATAAGCTTTTTAAGCTCATAGAGGAGTATGCGAAGCGTTGTGGGTTCGACGAGGAGGAAGCTAAGAAGGATGCGAGGATTCTTGTGTTAGCTAGCGAGATAATCAACAAATTCGCCCACAAGCATTCGAGAGAGGACTTGGTCATGGCGTGCATATGCGTGGTAATGCTGCTGACAAGTCAAGAGGAGCTACTCGCCATCACCGAAGGCCTGGTGGACTCGCTGCTCGTCACTAGCAAAAGCATGTTGAATGCTCTTGAAGATGCGTTAGGAAATATAAACACGAAGGTAAACAACTGAGGGAGATTTTGAAAAGGATTAAGGTAGGAAGCGGTGAGCTGATACACGGAAATGTCCTTGAGATTTTAAAAGACATGCCCAGCGAGAGCGTGGATTGTGTTATTACCTCTCCTCCTTACTATTCTTTGAGGCAATACCCTAGCGAAGCTGATGTAGAGTGGCCAGATGGCATAAAATGTCAGCTAGGTTTAGAGCCTATGCCAGAAATGTATGTAGAGCATTTAGGCTTAATCCTAAAGGAAATATACCGAGTTCTCAAGCCTACTGGAACTTTCTGGCTTAATATTGGGGATACCTACTCTGGCAGCATGGGAAAGCGTAGCGGTTGGAGCTATGTTAGCAACTTAGGGAACAAAAAAGATGGAACTGCGATATTCCACAAGGCTGCTTACGACTTACCGAGAAAGTGTATGCTCTGCATTCCTGAGAGAGTGTTGTTCAAGTGCCTTGAGATAGGGTTCATAGTTAGGAACAAGATTGTGTGGTATAAGCCAAATCACCTGCCTTCTTCCGTTAAAGACAGGCTGGCTAACGCATGGGAATACATTTATCTGCTCGTTAAGAAGCCTAAGGGCTATTACTTCAACCTCGATGCCATCAGAGAGCCTATAGTAACAGACCCAAGTAAGATTACCTCCAACTCTCTAGTGAGAGAGGCTAAGAAAGGTCATTTTGGCATAGTAGGTGTAAGAGCGAGTGAGGAAGAGATGGAGAAATACGATAGACAGGGTATAAGAAGGGATAGTAAGTTTCCAGATTGGGAGGAGATAAAGAATGATAAGGAAAGCGAAATAACGATAGGCGGATTCGGTAGGTTTTATGCGTGGCAAAGAAAAGTTGGAAGAATTAAACACGATATTGCTGTTGGTAGGATAGGTAACTTTAGCTATTCAGACCCTTTACATACAAAGCCTGAACATCCTTTGGGAAAGAACCCAGGAGACGTCTGGGAGTTAACGACAGAGCCGTTTCCAGAAGCCCACTTTTCGGTCTTTCCCGTAAAGCTGGTAGTTCGTTGCCTTGTTGCTGGCTCTCCATCTGATGGTGTTGTTCTTGACCCGTTCATTGGAAGCGGAACTGTAGGTTTGGCATGTGAGTTGCTAAACCACAAGATGTGGGATAAGATTCCCAAGTTTGAGGAAATCGTTAACGCAGAAATCGTTAAGAGCATGGATTGGAAGCTAAGGTGGATAGGCGTAGATATTGTCAGTGATTACATAGACATGGCTAAGCGAAGGATTGAGAAAGATGTTTTTTCCAAGGCTAAAACCTTAGATATGTTCGTGAGGTGATTAATCCTCTTCGGCCACTCTTTTACAAATCTCTCTTAAAACATCAAAACCTAACTCGGGTTTCACCATGAAAACAGTGTAGCTCATAGCCTCTGGATAACCGTCCTTGAGACCCTTCTCTATTGTTTCCTCAAGCTTTTTAGCCATCTTAGAATCTATACAGCCATTAAGCTCAAGCTCTCTGATATTTTTCTTTAACTCTTCCAATTCATATCTCAAAACGCCAGCCACATCAGTTTTTATCCCGTGGAGCGTTGCCAAATTTCTTGCTGCCTCTTCCTTCTCTAATATTTTCTGCGCACGTTCGATGGCTTCTGCGAGGATTGACATGCACGCCACGCACTTTTCCCTCTTCGTCCTCTCAATCTTCGGTAACTTAATTTCCATAATTAAAAAATAGTCGTTGACTTTAAAATATCTTTCTTGACTCGATAGCTTTTTAACTTCCAAAGCTTAATTTCACTCATGGGAAGGAAATGCCAATGCTGCATAGACACGCTTTTCGCACTAGTCAAGCACCTCAGCGATGCCAAAGGATTTGCCCTAAAAGGAGAGAGGGATAAAGCATTGCTGCTGCAAAGGGATGCGATAATCGATTTGAAGACTTTAAGGGAAGAGGGCTGCATAAAGCCAGAGACTGTAGAGCCTGCGCTGGAGCTGTTGGAAAAAGACCACGCTAAAGGAGTCGTCAGCCCTGGAACAATCCAAACCGTATTAAGCTCTCTTCACTTCGATTCGGCAATCGATATAGCAAGAGTTTGTCAAAGGGAGTGATAATCTTGAAGTGTCCGAAGTGCGGGGAAGAAATGGTTAGGATAGGTGGATTGCTAACCTTCAACATGGGAGAGAGAACCTACCGCTCAAGCAGGTACTACAAATGCCCTTCCTGCGGAGAAAGGAGGATAGTAACCGAGCTCAAGCTAAAGGATTCAGACATCACCGTAGATACAAGGGTCGAGTAGCTAAACTGGAATTGCCTCGTAGAACTCCTTCATCCTTCTGTAAAGCTTCTCGAAAACCTTCTCACACTTCTCTACTGGAACTCCGAGATAACCACAAACCTTTGAGGCGTACTTTCTCTTGGCAATCTCGTACCTCAAAGGGTCTCCTATCCCTAACTCCTCCTTCAAGGCTCCAAGAGGCTTAACCACCTCTTCCTTAGGAGGGCTAAGGTGACCTTCTCTCAAAACCTTAGGTATTACTGGATGGCAAACCCTTTCCATCTCGCACAGTTCATCGGATATTTCCTTAATCATCAACTCTTCTATTACCTTCTCCTCGACCATAATCCCAACCTAATTTTCCCTCAGAACCTTAAAAGCTTTTTAAACTTCTCCTCTATCTCTTCTTTAGTTACTGGAGGCCGTCCCCAGAAGTACTTCTCATGCTTTATTCTCTTAATTTCATCGGCAGCTTCTGGAACGCCACGAGGGTTGGCATATCCAGAGAACTTTTCACTCTCCCTTTCAAGCATCGAGTCTAAAATTCCCATAAAGTACCTTAAAAAGCCTCCTGGGGAATGGAAGGTAGCAAACTCAAGGAACTTATCCACGATTTTCGGAAACTTTTCCATATCCTTCTGCGGAATAACATACATAACGTCGAGCATTTTTTTCGCAGCTATCTTTGCGTTTCCACTAATAGCCCAGCCCACGCAATCCTTGAGCGCCGAAGACACGACTTCCCTCGTCTCGGGGTCGAGAGTGTTGAGGATGTCTTCCAGAGTTTCCTCTTTAGCCTCTTCTCTCTCCATGCTAAAAATTCAGAAAAAGGAAAAAATAAAGGTTTGGGAGGGAAAGCCGCTGAAGCCTCTGGCTTAAGCTGGAATTGCTTCGATAGCTTTCTTCATGTTGTCATAAAGCTTGTCGAAGAGCTTCCTACATTTCTCTTCAGATACTCCCAAGTATCCACAAACCTTGCTTGCGTACTTAGCCTTAGCAATCTCTTTGGTCGCCATACTTCACCACCTGATTAACTTTTAGTCTTCCTTACTTTTAAGCTTTGTCTGACGATTAAGAAGCTCCGAAAAGACCATCCTGGCCCTGTCCTCGTTCATCAGCGCCCAGACCGTGAAAAGGCAAAGCCTGACGGTCTCGCTCACGTCCTTAGTGCCTATCTCGTTCATAAGCGCCAGAATCATCCTGTACATCTCGTTGCTTATCCTTATCGTTATCCTCCTGTTCACGGCACCACCTCGGGAGATTTCAAAAAGCCTTTCATCCCCTTAATCCAGCTCTCAACCACCCTCTCCGCCTTGTCCCTCCTCATCTTCCTTCCCCTAACCTTCCTGAAGTAGTCCACGCAGTACTTCTTGTAAAAATTCCTCGCAGCTTCATTCTCCAAAAGCTTTTCGAGCTTCCCCATACTTTAAATTAGGCTTTAAAGCTTTAAATGTCTGACTAGCCCCTTGCGCATTCAATCATTTTCTCAAGTATTCTCTCGCTTCTCAAAAAGCTTTTTCCCGCTTCAACGACTTCCTTTTCTTTCCAGGGAGGTATTCTCAAAAGCTCGCTCAACCTTTCCCTTTCAAAGGAAGTGTCCACGCCGCAAGTTTCTTCTAAAAGCTTCAACCTTTCCCTTAGCTTATCCGCCCAACCCCAGGCATCGATTCCCTCCCCTCTTAAGACCGCTTTTCTAAGCTCTTCGCGAGCCTCCATTACGTCAAAGAAATCCAATGCGCAAGCACATTCTTTCTTCATACCGAAGATTTTTTGCTTTTGGCTCAAATAAAGGTTCTCACTCCTCCGAAAGCGTGTACATTCCTATTCCAAAGGTAAGTGGAAGCAGCACCTCAGCCCTAATTCTCTTAGGAGCTGCTATTTTAGAAGGGCCTGTTATCAGCCTTATCTTAAGCTCTCTGCAGACGTGCTGAATCTTGCAAATCACCGTAATCTTGTCAGAGCCAGCAAACACGAGACCAACTATCTCGCCGGCAGAGTTAAAAGCAGCAGAACCCGAATCTCCGCCATACGCCATGCAACTCGTAACTATCACATCGTCGAAGCAGAAAGCTCCCTCTGGATAGCCGTGAACCTTTATCGTAGCCGAAGTATCCAATACCTTACCAGAAGTTACGCAGGTAGTTCTCCCGCTCTTCCACAGAATATCCCCTTCCCTAGCCTCTCCCATGCCAGTAGGAAACCCAAGCTCATCCTCACAGTTGCTCGCCTCAATGCCCTTCTCAATCGAGGCTATCGCGCAATCGACGAGGTTAAACGCATCCTTCCTTAGCGGAACAAACTCCTTAACGTAGCCCACTACCTCAGTACCGCCATCGTAAGGCCCTGGTGATAGAACCTTAGTCCCAACATCCCCGTAAAGAACGTGGTAGTTACTCAGTATCGCAAGCTCTCCATCTTCATCCACACATATCTGCCCTATAGTTCCAGCCGTTACCAGCTCGGAGCCAACGCTTATCCCGGGCACCAAAGGCCTAACCACCGACTGCTTTTCCTCTGGAGAAAGGAGAATGCTTATCCTTCCAGTCTCTATTATCTCAAGCTTCCTCCCTTCAATCTCTTCTGGAAGCTCTGAAAGAACCCTGGGCTCTATCCTTTCCACGAAAACCCTCACGGCGGGGTCTTCCCTAACGCTAATCCCAGCTACCCCTTCGAGCTTCAAAAGCTTCTCCGCTTCCTTCCTCAGCCTCACGGTTAGTTTTTGTCCCTCGCATTAAAATTATTTGAGTACTTCCACTATCGGCGTCAAGAATATGGTTATGTACCTCTCGCCTACTAGGCTAACCGCCCTGCTCTCGGGCTCGTAGCCCTCCGCGTAAACCCGAACCGTGTAAGTTCCTGGGGGAAGGGAAACGCTGAAAGCACCTTCCGAGTCCGCGTAAGCCCTCGTTCCGTCTATCTCTATTTCCGCTGGAACTCCCTCACCCGTGAACTTGTCGACTACCCTTCCTGTCAAGGTCGGCATAGGCTCACGGAAAAAATTAATTTTACTTAAAAATAAGCTTTAACCATGAGGCCGTTGAAGGAGTTCCTTAGCGAGTGTAGCGAAATTCACGCCTTTTGGATGGGATTCTGGCACTCTTGGAGCAGCTTACTAAAGCCTCCAGCGGACTACAGGATACCGAAGCACCTTAGAAGAGATATAAGGAAGGAGAGGCACTACTACTACTTCGGGTTTTTCGCGGGCAGGATTGCTCAAGCGGGAATAGTCCTGCTGCTCCTCTAAATCCTTTTCCTAATCTCGGCAACACCTCTCGCTATCGCTTTCGGAACTACCTCTGGCCTCTTAATCAGCGTGTAAGCCATACCTATACCCAGGGCTGCAATCACCAGTATAATTACTCCTACCGTGGCCTTTCCGACGAGCGGCGACAGCCTAACCAATTCAAGCCCCCAGCCTATCAGAAAAGCTCCTATGATAAACCCTATTATCGCAAATATGGCCATCGCAACAGCGTAGAGAATCGCTGGAATCCCCTTTACAGCGGCCCTCACCTTCTTAACTATGAACTTGTACTTCCACCAAAGCTCCTTAACCGAAATGTTCGGGATTTCCCAGACCCAGCCCTTATCCTTCCAAGTAACCTCTATCTCGTATCCCGCCTTATCCATCTCTTCTTTCAGCTTTTCCTCGCCCTTGTTCAAAGCGTCGATGAGCAGGGCCACGGGAATCGACACTATCGGAATCGGTCTCAGCTTCGCCCTTATCGTCGCCATGTATTCAGCGCCTTCCTCTATCGTTTCTGGCCCCGAGTACTCGTATCCGCTTTCCGCTGCCAGCGGCTCGGGCAAAGCTATCACCTACTTCCATGTAACGTTCCTCAAGAGCGTGTGGTGGATTATCATGCCTACGTTGTAGATAAGGGCTCCCTTGCCTATGTTTTCGATTGCCTTCCTTCTGGTTGCCACTCCAGCCACCGCTATCGCGAGCGCTATCAGCAGCGAGAGCCAGTCGTCGAAGGGTGGAACTTCTTGGGGAAGCTCTGGAATCGCGAACTGCCCTTTCATAACCATGTGCTCAAGAATCCAGTCTATTATGCCTCCCGCCAAGCTTCCGACGAGGTAATCCACCATCTCCGTCCCGCCAACTACCTCCGCCATGATTATATTTTCCCCCTCTGACTTAAATTTATTCTTTCTTAAAGTAAATGCTCGCGACTATGTAGCCTATCGCCACGGAAACCAGTATCGCGAGCACTATGTTCCTGAGCTTCCTCTCGATAACCTCTGGGGGCTCTCCCCTTTTCGGAAGCTGCTCGCTGAGCCAGCTCGTCATTATGCTCGATATTGTGGACGTGATAACGGTTACGGGTATCATGATTTTAATTTTTGCTCCAATTTAAAAATTTTTGATGTTTGAGTTAACGGAGAAGGAGTTCCTGGTGCTAGTGAAGGAAAGGATGGAGAAAGCGAACTTAGACAAAAATGAGAAGGTTTACGAGGCACATGCTAAGTTACTGGATTCATACTATAAGTTCAAGACGCAGGGATACAAGCTAAAGTTCTACCTGAAGCCAGACAGCGGAGAGCTTATGGTAATACCTTTTAGTAAGCGTGAGCTTGAACTCTACCGCAAGAAATATATGGAGAGCGGTATATACTGATAACTATGAAGTTAGACACTAAAGGTGTTGACAAGGTTTTTAGGGAGGCGGTTAAGGACAACTTCGTATCCAAGAAGGATGAAAAGCTCTTCAAGTACTGTTTGCTAATACTCAAGAACGGGTGGAAAAAGCACGAGGAGATAAAGAAGTTCCTGAAGCTCAAGAGAAAAGCGGACAAATGGTTCAACAACCTTAAGAAGAATGGCTACTTTGCGAAGAACGGTAAAATCTACTTCGACACAGAGTATCCAGATGTGGAATTTGCCTTGATGATGAACGTCGCCGAAGGATATATAGAGCGAGTAAGTGAGTAGAGAGCTACAACCTAACGAACCCTCCGCCTTCCCTCAATAGCCACAAGTACCTTAGCATCTTGGGATTTTTGGTTAGCTTACCCACACAGTCTGGACATATTAGCTTTTTGCAGGCTTCGTCACCGAAGAATACGCCGCTAACTTTGTCGAATTCTCTTCCGCAGATTGGGCATGTAGCTTTTAGTTCAGACATCGTATCGAAACTCTTTATAGTATTTGACCAAAGCCTCGTGAAACTCGGTAAAGCTCTCGTTAACGAAGTAAGTCTTGAACAGGAAGACTATCGGGTCTTTAACCTTATACAGCCACTTGCCGTAGTCCTTATTGTAAACGGCTCTTTCCCCGTCCATCTCCACGTCACCTTGTACGCTTTCTTCGGCCTACGGAGTATATACCTTTTCATGCTAATAAAATTAACGCAAGTCCTAAAATAATACGCACTACTCTGCCCAAGTCCTCGTAGAGTTGCGACTTTCTCAGACCCTCGCTGTGCCTCACTAGCCACTTCTCAATTCGGCTTAGCTTTCTCCGAAACCAGACTATGCTGGCTACACCGTCGAGAATTACAAGGAGACCTATGAGTTTAGTCAACATAATTGAGAATTAGACCGTAAGCTTTAAATGGGTTATTTGAGGTAGTAGAATTCATAGAAGAATGATGCTTTTGGGGTCTGGTACGGTGTGGTATGGTGAGGTACAACATAACGACTATAAAAAATTATGTTCTCAATCAAAGAACCACCTCACCAATTGTTTGCTACTGGAGAAATTTCCTGATGAAGAACTTCTTGAGGTTCTCCACCAGCGTTACTCCGCCGACATTTAAGAAGAACTGATGAGTCGTCTCAAGTGATATTCCCATAGCACCGCTTACGCCTCCCACTATCGCTCCCACTATCAAGGATTGGCCAAACTTGTAGCCGTCGAACTCCTCAAGCCTTCCTCTCCTCACGCTCTTAAGCCAACCAGACAGGGCGTATCCCAAGCCAGCTGCCACTCCCAGAGCTATCGCTTCTAACATAGTTAAAGGTTGGAAAGGTGTCTTAAAAAGTTTTCTATTCCTCTATTATCGCTACCTTCTTCACGACGGAGTTACCAGCGACCCTACACCATGCATGCAAGAACCCACTATAGGAAATGCCGTCCGGCCAGTATATATAGGCAGCAACCCAAGCCCAGTTCTTGCCCGAGGGAAAGTCCAGGTAAGTGGTGTATACTGTGGTGATGAACTCGGAAGTGCCAAAAAGGGTTGAGAAGGTAAACCTCATTCCCCTACCGTCATACTTGCTCCTTACGTAGAAATAGACCGCTTCTCCAACCTTAAAGCGGTCTGTCGGGTCTATGGGATAACCGTTTTTGTCTACTCCCTTACAGAAGCAATACTCCTCTATGGCTATGCTGAATTCGCCTACCGCTTTAGCGTGGTACAGGCTAGCATCTCTTCGCGTCAAAAAGTCTCCAGTATCGGCATCGTAAGCCTCTACCCTAACGCTTGCAGTCCCTTCCCAACTCGTGTGAGCAAAGGCCGGGACTTTCAAGTTCTCCATGACAAACCACTTTTCCGAGCTGCCAGGAACGAACTGAGCAGTACCTATCGCAAAGGGATAGTAGCCGTTTCCTTCTTCAGAAGACTTGTGGTAAACGAGTAGGTAAACATTCTTACCTACATCGCCGCTATTCTTCACCTTCACCTTAAGCCTTATCGGCGTTCCAAACTTTATTTCCTTGTAAAGCGGGGCAACCGCTCTTATCTCCGTACCTCTAGTCGGAGTTCCCTCGCAAGCTACAGACCCCAGCTCAACCTTCCCCTTCACCATTCCACCCTAACCTCTCCGATTTCTATCTTAGCCTCTCCTGGCGGAGTTGGCGGTGCTGGCGGCTTCAGGAGGAAGTAGACGACTATGGCAGCTATACTAGCCCCTAACAAAATTCCTGCAAGCCTTTCCACCTCCCTCATTTCAAGCCACCTCCACGGACACCTCGACGACTTCTATCTCGGCAGCGATGCTGAACTTGTTGCTGAAGGCGTAGGCCAGCAGGTCTTCGAACACCTCATCCGTTTTCTTTCCCCAAGCGCATACTATGACGTAGTAGCTTCCCTCTGGAATGTCCTCGAAGTAGTCCGTAATATCCGCCTCGTAGCTTTCTTCCTCCCCTGGAGCTAGGGTTACTGGATTGGGGCTAAAGTCCCTCCAATATATGTCCTTAACATACTTGTCTTTCGGGAATCCCTCCCTGAAGGGGTCGAACTTTTCCTTCGCTATTCCAGCGCCTATATAGACAGTCTTTTCAACGTTACCAACATTCCTCACCTTGAAGCTTAGGGTTACCATACCAGCACCCCTATATAATTTTTGGTAAACCCTACATAAAAGGTTTTTTGGATACCTGGCTACCGCATCGGCTACCGAGTACTGAGCATCAGTTGCCACGAACACCTCGTCTATGCCAGAAGGTATATCGTAGGTAAGCGTAACTTTCCCTCCGTATCCCTGCTTCGTCGCAAGCTCTTCCCACCTATCCTTAGACCTGCTTACCAGTATCTGCAGGATGCAACCTGGGCAGCGGTGGCTAACGTCGAAGTTGACCGTTAGCCTTCTGTCCTCTACCTCAACCTTTACATTCGGGTCTTCCCTATACCATTCGATATACCACTCCATCAGACCACACCTCCGAACAGGAATACCTTACACAGCAAAGCCAGCAAAAGGGTTATTATGAGCCAAATTAGTTTTTGGTGTTGGTCGAGTTTTCCTCTTATCCAACCGACTTCTTCTCGTAGTTGGATTATATGGTTGTATATACTCTCGATTATCAGGGGGTTCTCCTTAACTATACAATTCTTCCTCTTCTCAGACATATCCGACTTCCTTC
>Ga0180302_10001570_pt1 | contig 10860 bp, 13 predicted proteins | sample GuaBasSediGuay17_FD_121794 | JGI IMG/M metagenome (GOLD analysis project Ga0180302, IMG submission 121794) | Subseafloor sediment microbial communities from Guaymas Basin, Gulf of California, Mexico - Guay17, Core 4571-4, 12-15 cm | ecosystem: Environmental > Aquatic > Marine > Hydrothermal... | reverse complement strand
GATACTTTAACTTCCAACTTTTCAAGAAATTCCTTTCTCTTCTCATCCTGAGCTTCCTCCTTCCTCATGATCGGACAGGCGTATGCTACAGTCAGATCCTACAACCATTGAAGACAGGCGACGCTGTTGATGACTCTCCCATCTCGTAGTTACAAGTTAACCGAAAAACTTGAAGGATAAAAAAGAGCAAGAGGAGGCTTTTCTAAGAGGTCGTTAGTTGAGGCCCTAGCCATTAGATTCGAGCAGAGCTAAGTTCCTATCCAGATAACTCTAGGTCTTCCCTCAAAGTGCTTATCACCAGTTATTAGCTTGGCGCCGGTTACTTCCGCAACAGCTAGGACTATTGCGTCAAAAAGCCCTGGGGCTTGAAGTCCCTTCTTTCTAGCTTCTTTTTTCAGCTCCAAGTCCAGTTCAGCAGCCTTGATCGCCACATCCTTATCGATGGGGACTATCCTTGATATCTCAACTATCTTAGAGATCCTTTCAGCTATGGTCTGGGCGTCGACGCTCTCCCTCCAATACTTCCTGGCCAACTCCGCCAGGACTATGTCGGGGGTGTAGATTTCCTCCGCTTCACTGAGCTTTTCCTTGACTACACCCCCCTTCTCGCTTCCAATGAAGAGCTCCACCCAAGCGTAGGAATCAACCACGATCTTCACCGCGGTCCTCCTCCGTGAAAGGCTTTACCCTGTTCCTGTCAATCCCAAAGATCTCCTCAAGCAGCCTTTGACGTCTTTCCTTCAGGAACCATCTTATAACTTCTTCTAGGCTCCTTGCGTTCATGGCTTCTTTCAATGCTTCCAACTCAGCTAGCGTAGCTTTGGATACCTTTATCGTGCTCATTTTGTTATACTTTATACTTTCCACTTTATAAAAATAAGATTACTATTACTCAAGTAAGGGCCCAAACCCTTGTAAAGGCCGTCAAAGCTACAGACCACCGGAACCATTGTCTAGACCACCGCCAGGAAGAGGTGTATGTTTTCCTCGTCTAGAACCTTCACTCCTCTTGGATATCGTCTGTGGGGCTTCCCTAGCTTTACCTCGACTCTAAGTTCGCCAGCGAGGACATCCACCTCATGGGAATTCCTGTAGTAGAAGACCTCACCGAACCTCCTGAGGAGGTGAGCCTGAACGACCCACTCGTATAGGGCCCCATTCAGGAAATTGGTGAGGGTCCAGATCGACAGGGATCTAGCCGTGAAGGGATCAAGGAAGAAGAACTTCCTCTCCTTCCTCCAGAATACCTTGTCCCCCCTCTTGAGCATCGCGCTACCCAGCACCATGAGCCCCCTCAGGACCCTCACGTACTCCCTGACCGTCCTGTGGGATATCAAAAGATCCGAGCCTATGGTTGCATAAGACACGGGGGAGGGAGCCTTGCTCAGTATTGAGGAGATGATCCCCCTCGCTAGCTGTGGATCCCTGCCTGCCCTTAGGAGCTCCCCCTCCAGCGACCTGATGCTGTACTCCACTGCCCTCGGATCCTCGTTCACGGAAAGGGGGAACCCCCCGACCTTCAAATACTCGTTAAAAAGCTCCCTTATCTCCCTAGACTTCGGCAGGAGCCTAGATAAATCCCTTTCCATGTCCCCCGTTACCTTAACCTTCACGCCCTTAGCTCTGAGGAACTCCCTGAATGAGAGAGGCCAGGCGACGACCTCCCTTCCCCGGCCCATCCTTCCTGGGAATAGCTCTGCCTCTCCCCTAAGCCTTAGGGAGGATGAACCAGTGAGGACGAGCACATCTTTTGAGAAAAAGCCCGCATCAACATACCCCTTTACCACCTTCCACCAGTCCTTCAGGCTAGTCACCTCATCCAGGAATATGTAGCTCGTTTTCACCCCAGAGGACTTCCTGAACGAGTCGTAAGCTTCTAGCATGGCTCTAAGGGACCCAGAGTCAGGTGCTAGGTCTAGGTTAAGGTAGAGGACGGCCTCAGGCCTGACGCGCTCTAGGAGATCCTCTATTAGGAGGTGTAGCCCCGTCGTCTTCCCGACAAGCCTCGGACCTGTCAAGATGTTCAGGGAGAAGGGCTCAAGGCTAATTTCGTCGAGCCAGCTTGGCCTCCACCGAACTTCCTTTTCCTTCCACTCTTTGATTACGGGGCTTTCCTCTCCCTCCCACCAGGGGTTGAGGAGGGACAGTATCTCGGCGGCCATTTGATACTTTAATTATCAATGTATATATAAACTGTTGGGAGTTCAAGTAACATAGAGGTAAATACTCGTTAAACAGTTGCAGGAGGAGCTTAACCTTCAACTGGCATCCCATGGGTTATGTTGACGATTGGAAAGTAGCTTGACATCCCCTATGAACTCCTTCGTCCTCCAGTTTACTATTCTGGCTCTAAAGAACTTTGATCTTCATCATGTATGAGTTCGCATGCCTCTATGACTTCCCCAGTAGCGCGCTTCAATCGACCAAATTGCCTTCTAATAAAGCCCGTGAATACCTACTCACGGTAGATCAGTAAAAGAACTGGTCTTTTGATATGATTGCGTGCTACAATTGATTTAATTGATAGCTAAATATTGGTTTATGTAAAAAAGTTTATCCATACGATTTTACAGGCAAGGAAACGAAACGAGCTACCTTTCACCTCTTAATCAAAGCCTCCTCTTCCCTCCTCCCCTTTACTCCCTCCTTTGGCTTCTCCAAGAGCTTGAGGTAATCGTCGACCCTCTTCGCCACAGCTATCCCCGAGTTCGTAAGCTGTATCTTGAGCTTCTTCTTCTCTATGCTCGTCCTAACGAGGCCAAGGGGCTTCAACCTCCTGTTTACGTGGTAATTCACTATTGCCTTGCACTTGTCCGATTTTCTCTCCTTGTTCCTTCTGAGGAGAGCCACATACACCCTTTTAGAGAGCTCTTCCAAGATGGAGCTCCCGTTGCACTCCTCGTAAAGCACCTTAAGGATGACTAGGGCTGTTTCGGGAAGCATCAGGATCCTGAGCATTGGAAGCTCTGTTTGGGACTCGGGAGAAATGGGGATCCCGCCCTTGTACATCGTCGCCACGTACAAGGCTGCGGAGACCTCGGGGAAGGAGGAGGAAATCGAGACATAAACCCTGTATCCAAGGTTTTGGTACCTTTCTATGAGCTCTCTGGTCGAATCTAGCACGGAATCAAAGCTCCTGTCCAGGTTGACCGTGTCGAAGGAGTCTATCATCCATCCAGCCTTATTCTTAATCTCCTCAACGCTTTCTACCCCTCTCTCACCTATCATCAATGCTATGACAGCTTTTGGCATTGCTAGTTTGAATGCTTGAAGTATTCTCTCTGTTCCTGCGTCAGCGGCGAAAATCAGAGCCTTCTTTTCATCCAAGATGATCGCCAAATTTTGTTTTATCGATCACAATTAAGATATGATGATATCAATAAAAGTTTTTTCTTCAGATCCAATTTTGATTCATTCAACATAAATTTCACTTTGGAAAAGTTTTCTGTGATAAAAAATTATGATTTATTGTTTATTTGAATAAAAAAGGATAACTATTAAAAGGAGGTTTGAGTAAATCTTAACGACACCGGTGTCAAGGAATGGCTCCTATCCCAAAACATGGCAGAAGACAGAGAACACTAGAGCCCTACTTAGAGACCAATAGGCCCTATGACGTAGTCTCTTACGCCGAAATTCAGGGTTCTCTGAGGAAAATGTTAGTTCAAAACGCAAAGAACATAACGGAGATCGCGAGGATCGCGGAGTCCTTGGTCGACACCGTGAGAAAAGTATTGCAGGTCAAAGAGGCCCCTCCATTGGACATAAATTCCATATGCTCAGGGGCCGTTGACGCCGGTATAAACGGCAAAAACCTCTTGGTAGGTTTCTGCCCTGTAGTAGTTGCTGTTGGGTCTATCTTTAGAGGAGTTTCCATGAGGGGGATCCCCATAGCCGCTACAACCAAGCTGGCAAGGATATACGAGGACGAGGAGGAGGGAAGGAAGCTAGCAAACCTGGTCGGTTTCTACCTCCAGTTCGAGCTTGGGAGGAGGCTTATAGAGGAGGGGATAGATCTCCTCATAGTTGATGGCCCCCTTGCCCTCTCAAAGGCCCAGTACTCAACCTTATCGAGGAAGTACAGCAGCTCCTTCATAATAACATATGAGGAGGCCATGAGATCCCTCCTTTCCCTTCTATCGGAGTCTAGGGATGCCGGAGTCCTTACGGTGGGCCTTGTGAAGAGGGTGAGGAGCTCCATAATGCCGAGGACCCTCGGCCTGGACAGCAGGCTCAACGACTCGGTCCTGGCCTCAATAGCGATGAAGCCGAGGGAGTACACGGAACCCCTCCCTCTCCCGAGAGACTGGTCTGACATCCCTGCCGAAGCCAACTGGAGGGGCTTCTTTGGCAAGGGATTGAGGCCCGTCGCCGTCTTCGTTAAGGGGAACTCGAAGAGGGTCTACAGGCTTGAGGTACCTGAGTACGCGGTTCCAAAGCTGGACTACATAGTTAGGGCCCTAACTTCCCTTGCGGATCCCAGGTCAGGTCTCCCAGTTCCTCTAGCTCACGTGGACAGGCTGGCTAGGATAACTGAGCAGGCCTCGAACTCAGCGTATCTCAGGCTCTTCAGGGAGGTCATGCTCAGGCTGGGGCCTTCTGCGGCCCAGCTCCTCAATATAGTGACCCTACAGCACGGGGAGGTATGAAATTGGATAACATCGTCGGCTACGTGATCTCACGCTCTACTCCTAGAAAGGTGAATTTCGTCATTAGGAGAGGGGAGAGAGTCGAGCTTGGAAAGTTCTACGCTATAGAGCACCCTTTTTGGGGTAAGGGAGGCCCGATAGTCCTTCTCAGGGTTTACGACATCTCCTCCATGAACGAGGAGATGGACCTGGGAAGGACGGGGGTGATAGCGAGCTCAGCTGGCCTGGTCCCGGTTTTCCAGGGGGAGCTCGAGTACCTAGTTGCCTATGCTGAGGTTCTGGGGTACAGGAATCCGATAGACGGGAGGATAAGGGGACTCGAGATCCCGCCCTCAACTGCCGATCCCGTTTTCAGGCCAAGCAGCGAGGATCTGAGGGAGTTCTTCTCCCCCGCTGGCTCCGGATACAGGGTTCCCATAGGTAAGCTGGCCGACTCAAACATAGAATTCTGCCTAGACTTGGACTCCCTAGCAAGGGGCCACGCTTTCGTCGCCGGGATGACAAGGTCAGGGAAGAGCGTGGCGTGGGACTCGGTTACAGTGATCTACGACACGAAGGAGAGGAAGGTCATCGTTGAGCAGATAGGGAAGTTCGTGGACAGGCTCCTTGGCAACGAGCTTGGGACTAAGAGGTTGGGAAGGAGGTACTACGCCCTCTGCCTGGAGAAGGAGGGCTTTAGGCCAACCTGGTCCAGGATAAGGGCCGTACACAGGCACAGGGCTTCCGAGGGACTTTACGAGATAAGGACGGAGAAGGGAAAGAGGCTGCTCGTGACGGGGGATCACTCCCTCTTGGCCTTCGACGGCCTCAGGCTCAGGGAGGTAAGGCCTAGAAGCCTTAGAAAGGGGCCATTCTGGCTCATATCTCCATTGGAGACCCCTCCTCCGCTTAGAATTGACGAGAACGTGAGTCCGGAGCTCATAGCTGCCGTGGTTGCCGACGGCTCCGCCCTTGGTGAGGAGGTAATTGTGCACGCGAACGGGCTGACGAGGGGGAATGGGGTAGACTCCAGGAGCTTAGGGGAGTACACCCTCTTCAGGAATGACTTCATGAGCGCCATAGCTGAGATGGGACCAGCCACGTTCATATCGCTCCCCTTCGCCGAGGGGAGGAGGGCTCTAAGGGAGTTCCTTAGGAGGATGAGCTACCTAGCTTACGACGGGACTAGGATATTGCTCTCATCCCCCTCGGATGTCATGAGGGTGGCCTGCTCCCTCTCGCTTCTTGGCCTTGAGCCTGAGAGGATCGGGCAGAGGTGGCTCTTCTTCGACGAGAGAAAGGTTCAGAGGGTCCTAAAGTGCACTGCAAGCGACGGAGGTCCTGTCTTCCACCGCTTGCCCGAGCTGGGAGAGGTCATAAAGAGGGAGAGGATAAGGAGGGGGATGTGGAGGCACGAGCTCGCTGCTAAGACTGGAGTTAGCTCCGAATCTATAAGGAGGATGGAGGAAGGTGAATTCTCAAGCCCTGAGGACTTGATGTCGGTCCTAAAGTTCTTCGGGGCCCATCAGGCGGTCAAGCTCCTCATGAACCCCTTCCTCTCATTCGACAGGGTTGTCAGCGTCAGGAAGCTCAGGAAGGCTGTGGAGGAGCCTGTTTACGATCTCTCGGTCGATAGGTGGGAGAACTTTGTTGCTAACGGCTTCTTCGTTCACAACTCCACGTTCATCCTTAACCTCATAGAGAACTCCCAGAAGATGAGGCCAAAGCCCAGGTTCCTCGTCCTAGACAGGAGAGGAGAGTACTCAGTCCTCTCGAAGTACGGAGGGGCCATATTCGACTACAGGACTTTCCTACCCAGGCAGGGAGCCCTAACTCCGAGGGACGTATCCAGGAGGCTCGGGATAGACAGGGGGGCTTTGAAGGGTCTAGTCGAGCTTGCGGCTGAGGAGGTACTCTCTGAAGGGGAGATAAGTCCCGAGTCCCTGCTGAAGAAGGTTAAGGAGCTGGCAATAGCCCTTGATGTCAGGGAGAGGAAGAAGCTGATAAGCCAGCTCCAGATAAAGCTTAAGCACTCCGGGAGGTTTCTGAGGCCAAGAGGGATGGGTCAGGACATAGTCGAGGCGGTCAAGAAGTTCCCCCTTCTCGTGCTCGACTTCAGCCTGGACGCGGATTACGAGGACCAGTTCCTGGCCGTTAGGGAGGTTGTGAGGAGGCTCGTCAGGTACGCGATCTCAAGGAGGGAGGAAGGGGACTTCGCCCTAATAATGGTCCTAGAGGAGGCCCAGTACCTCGTCCCGGAGAGGAACGCCCCTTTGGTAGGGAACCCCTTCGACTCAGGGGTCTACTCGACGCTCATCGAGGCTATAAGCCAGTCAGGCGGCTACAACATGGGCTTCATCGTGGTGACCCAGAGGCCAGCTTACGTCTCGAAGGCCGTCATCTCCCAATGCAACACGGTTGTATGCTTTAGGCTGAAGAACCTGAACGATCAGGAGGCGATAGCAGCCTACACAGAGGGAGGAGGGGAGGTTAAGCACTACCTGGCCTCCCTAGCCAACCACGAGGCCATGATATGGGGGATGGCCTCGGAGATCCCCTTCCCCGTTACGGTGAGGATGAGCCCGAAGATCTTCCCAGCCAAGGCCTCGGCTCCCCCAAGCCAGGCTTGGAGGAGGATGGCTGGAGGATGACCTTCCAGCTTAACCATAAAATGTAAGTGTAAAGAAATCACCCATTTTTCATTTAATTTGGTATTTGGGGAAAATGTTGCGAGCTAAAGGACGTCAACTAAGGCAAGTTGACCATTTAAGGATCGGCTCTTATCATCACTGTTAGTAATGACGTTGATCCTTCTCCAAGGAAGGGCTCTGAATGGGTGCGGTAATCGATGACCTAAAGCAATTATAAATTTGATTCAAACCAGAAATCTAGTGAAATAAACCATGCCCTTAAACGAAGATTTAATCGAAACCAGGATAAGGGAGATGAATGATTCCATCCAGATTCTAAAGGGAATTGTGTCAAGGAAATTTGAGGGGCTCTCTCTTTATGAAAGGTTGTCGATCAGGTATCTTCTGATACAGCTCGTGGAGGCCGCCGCCGGCATCTGCATTCACATACTCTCCTCCCTTTTTAAGGAAAGGCCGGAAGGCTATCCAGAATGCTTTATAAGGCTATCCTTGAGAGGAGTCATCTCAAAAGACCTTGCGTCGAAGCTAGCCTCTGCATCAAGGCTTAGGAACCTACTAGTTCACAGGTACTGGGTCATCGATGACAGGAAGGTGTATGATGCGATAAGGGAAGGGTTGAAGGACTTTGAAGAGTTTATCTCCCAGGTAAGGGAGTTCTCAAGTGAGAATGGTGGAGGACGATGATAGAGCCGAAGTTCAGGTACCTCTCGCTTTCTAAGGAAAAGAGATCCGAGATCCTTGAGAAGTTAAGGAGATCGCTTGAGGATTTAGGTTCCATAGTCTTCGCTTATGTTCACGGGGGCTTCATTGAGAGGGAGTTTTTCAGGGACTTGGATCTGGCATTATGGGTTGAAGATCTCTCGAACTCCCTGAAGTACGCTGTTGACCTCTCAGTTAAGTTAAGGATAAAGCTAGGGATTCCAGTTGACGTTCAAGTCTTAAATGAGGCTCCCTTGCCCTTCAAGTACCACGTTTTCACCGAAGGAACCCTCGTAATTTCGAGGGATGAGGACTTAAGGTCAAGGGTTGTAGATGTGACCATCAGGGAGTACTTAGATTTTAAGAAGTTGAAGGAGGTATCGAGAAAAACCTCCAGTTTAGCAAGATAAAAGAGGTTAGATAAGGGTATCCCGCCTAGGTTCATGCTCGTAACTGGAAAGCAGGTGAAAACTACGTCCTCCTATCATTAAACCCTTTCTCTTCTGTTCTATCCTAGGCAAGTTCTCCATCTCTTTTCCATTAACCCCGAAGTGCTTCTTTGGAAATCAGCACGATCCTAGTTCCCCGGTACCTCTCCCTCCTTACAGACCTTTGCCCTCCAGAGCCTTCAGCGTCCTGGAGACCGTAACCTTGCTCAAGCCAGTTTCGGACCATATTTCCCTCTGAAGTGCTTTCCCTCCTCTTTTCACTATGAACTCCATTATCGTCCTCTCAGGACCTTCCAGAAGATTTATCAGCTTGTTTATATCGACCTCCTCCCTTCTCTCTCCAGAGAAGACTATGAGGGTACCAGATATCCCGATGGGAAGGGAAGTCGGTAGGATGGCTATGACCTCCCAGAGCTTGTAAACTAGAGGGGTTTGGATGGTTATGGACTCGTTCCCCCTGACTATTATCGTGATGGACCTCGGCTTCATCAGGATGTTTGCTAGGAAGAAGGAGGAAAGAGCGAGAACGAGTAAAAGAACCTTCTCCCTTCTAGTCAAGCCTACACCTTTTCTTTAACCTCCCACGACTTTGGATTCCTGCATCTCTACTATGTCCAAGACCTCCTCGAAGGAGGGAATTGGGACCGTTACGCCATTCACGTACCCTCCACCTGTTACAGTTATGACGATCTTTTCAATTAAAGAGTAAACTGAAAAGTTCTGAGCCTAGTATAGGACTCATAATCCACGTATGTGAAGGATCCTCCCTCTGGAACATTTGTAGTTCTCTCTGCTAGCCCCAAAGGGTTTGAAATGTTGAACCTCTCGAAAAGCTCCTCGAACTCGCGCTCAGCTCCCTCCCTCGTTTCGAACTCATTTATCATCATCGATATCGTCACGTTGCTTCCAACCCTCCTCAGAAACTGCTTTTCGACAAACCTCCTTTCCTCCTCGTAAAAGGGATCCCAGAAAGACCAGTTATGGGAGTAAAACCTCATCTCACCTACCCAGCAACTCATCTGCCTGCAGCACCAAAACTTCTGGTGGGGCAGAAATCGGATAGAAGCTCGACTCTTTGTACTCTCCTTGAGAATGGTTATTTTCACGCTCCTTCGGTCGGCTTTTCCCGTTAATTGGTCTACGACTGTCGCTACCATGCTGTAGTTTCCTGGCTTACAGGAGAAAGGAACTATCCCACCGAAAACGTGGAATGCCCCGATTCTTTCTCCTACTACTGAAAAGCCTGAGTCGAAGCTGGGATAATCACCATTGAGATAGACGAGGCTGAAATAGCCAAAAAGAATATAGAGATGGCGGGGATAAAGCCAAAGGTTGAGGTCCTCGTTGGAGATGCACTCAAGTTAATCGGGGAGCTTGAGGGGGAGTTCGACATGGTTTTTCTAGACGCTAATAAGAGGGAATATCTCGAGTACTTGAAGCTTGTTGAGGATAAGCTCCATAAGGGCAGCGTGGTGGTAGTTGATAACGCCGGAAGCTTCGCAGATCTGATGAAGGACTACCTTGACTACGTGAGGAAGTCAGGAAAGTACGATAGCAGGTTCATCCCTGTCGGTGATGGGGATGGAGGCGGGCGTTAAGCTATAACAGGGTTGGATTAAAGAGGTTTGTAATATTTAGGCTTTTATATGTAGTACCAAATAGTACTACTTAATGACGGAGGAGTTGATCGTTAAGGTAACCAGAAAGGGGCAAGTAACCATTCCAAAGAAGTTCAGGGAAATCCTTAATATAAAGGAGGGCGACTCCCTCTACGTAAGGCTTGAAGAGGATAAGGTTGTCTTCGTAAAGCCTGGGATACCTGAGCCTGGGGAACCGGTAGGTGAGGAGGAGTACAAGAAGATCATAGAACTTCTTGAGGAGGAGAGGATGAGGTGGTGTTAGTTCTCGACACGAGATTTCTGATAGCTCACACATTTCCTCCTACGGAAGAGGATAGAAAGAAGCTAAAGGAATTTTCTTCTAGGATAGCCAGGGAAGGACTAGTGATACCTCCTGTTGTAGCCGTGGAATTCATAAAGCTTGCTGGTTTGAAGCTAGGGAGAGAGGGGGCTGAAGTTAGGTTGAAACGATGGATCAACACGTGTGCGAGGATATACGAGGTAGGCGAGGAGGAGTCCTTCCTAGCTGGTAGAATGGCCTTATCACATGGAGGGGTTCCTTTAGCTGACGTGATAATCGGCGCTGTTGCTAAAATCCTAAAAACTGCAGTAGTAAGCGATGACCCTCACTTCTTCGAGCTGGGAGTGAGGACGATCTGGTACAGATAACACCCAGTGAGCTTGAGATCCATCCCCGCATTTCGAAGTTCGTTCTCGCTCACTGAGAGGCCCTAAATTGCTCTGGTCCGCTTTCATTCAGCACTTTTCTTTGATCTCATGGTAAAGGGTCAAAATTATATCCTCCGAGGGCCCT
>Ga0180302_10001569_pt1 | contig 10860 bp, 12 predicted proteins | sample GuaBasSediGuay17_FD_121794 | JGI IMG/M metagenome (GOLD analysis project Ga0180302, IMG submission 121794) | Subseafloor sediment microbial communities from Guaymas Basin, Gulf of California, Mexico - Guay17, Core 4571-4, 12-15 cm | ecosystem: Environmental > Aquatic > Marine > Hydrothermal... | reverse complement strand
GGAGTTCCTTCTAGATATGGAGGATTAAAAATTACAAGCGAAAACGCTTTATCTCTAAAAGCTGAGGTCAAATCGCACACCACGACATCACAGAATAGTTGAAGCATGTTTCGTTTTAGATTTTTCAAAGCGCAACGAGCAGCATATATGCTTATGTCGCTGGCTACAGTGAAGCGGGCTTTCCTAGCCACTGTAAGTGCTAAAAAGCCGCTACCAGTTCCTAAATCCAAAACCAGGTCGCTGGACTTTACCTGACTATGGGCGGCATAAGCTAAGAGTTCTGAAGAAAACGTGTAGAAAGGACTGAATACGTCTCTACATATTTTTATCTTTAAGTTGTTTACCTCTAGAATTTTTTCACGGACTAGAAGGTGGAGTATCTTTAGCAACAGTATTGTGATTCGAATCTTTACTATTTTTTTAATAATCTGCAGGATGTGCACAAAATACATTTAACCTTATTTTCTTATAGTTTTTCTTGCAGAATTAAGATTTATTAGCCTTAAGGATATGTTAAGAAGAGATGAGTTTGTTGCAGAAAAAGGTCATATTACTTACTCTAGTACTACTAGTAATTACAGCTACGATTAGAGCTATTCCTTATCAAAAAAAGGTTAACGTGAGGGGAAGGTTAGTTAACATAGAAGGCCGTCCTATACTTAACGCTATAGTGGAGGTTTATCGAGGGGATACGTTAATTCTGCGAACGGAAACGGGAGTTAATGGTGATTTTAGCTTCTATGTCGAGCGTGAGGCTATACTTATCAAGATTTTAGCCAGAGGCTACGAGTATAAGGAAATTAAAATTGATTTATCTTTATCTGAGGCGGTCACTTATAGACTTGGAGAAATTAAGCTAGATTATGGACTTAGAATAACTCCCAGCGGTAATAAGTTTAAAACCAGACAGGGAGAAATTCTCAATATTCCACTGACGATTTCTAATAACGGATATGAAGTAGAAACATGCTTAGTGGAGGTCGAAACTCCGGAAAAATGGAGGGCAGAATTAACTACTAGCGAAGGATTACGTGTAGAAGGTTTTTCTATAGAGCCAGGAGATACAAACTTCTACAACTTAGTGGTGTATATTCCTAGAACAGCCCAAGGTTGTTATAGAGTAACTCTAATTCTGTTAGGAGTATTTACCTATGAAGTACCAATCGATATAAGCGTTGAGAAGAAAGAATGGAGGCTTATAGAGGCGGAGTATATCGATGCGCTGGCTTTAAGAGGCAGCGAGGTAGTCTTTGATTTTAGAGTAGTTAATAATCTCGGAGAAAGCGCGATGTTAGAGCTTCTGGCAGAGGCGCCGGAGGACTGGCGAGTTGAAATAAAGGACCAGGATGGTAGAGCATTTTCTAAAGTTTTCTTAGAACCTGAACAATCGATAGAAGGAGTTCTCAGGGTAAAAATTCCTCCAGAAGCTGACTACGGTAAGGATATAATAACGCTCAAAGCATGCGGTTTAGGAGTTTGTTCTAGTATAAATTTCACGGTGAACGTTGTAGAGGGATACGACGATATTCAGCTATCAATAGAGACCCCCTTTGCGAGCGCATATGCTGGTAGTACGGCCAGGTTTAAAATTAAAGTGAGGAATGAAGGTTTATCTGGAGCGATAGTTTCGTTTGAGTTAAAGAATTTGCCGGAGACGTACACCTATACATTAAGAGACAAAAATGGCAACATTATAGGGCAGATGTATTTAGAAAGTGGTGGAGAAGAAGAGGTAGAGATAAGTATTCCGGTCCCTGTAGGTGCTGAGCCCGGCTTTATAAGATTCACGCTAGTAGCCAAGGGAGAAACTAGCATCGCTAAAAGCGAGTTAGGAATAAATATTCTAGGAAAGTATGAGCTGAGGATATTGACTGAAAATTTCTATATGGAGGCTACCGCTGGATCTAAAGAAAAATTCTATCTGAATATCAAAAATACGGGGTATAATGCGGTAAGCAATATAAAAGTTACAATTGTTAGTGTCCCTAAAAACCTTGAAGTCGAGGTGGATCCTAAAGAAATTCCTGTTCTAATGCCTGGCGAGACGGGGCGTTTCGTGCTAGTTATAAGTGTGAGTCCTGAGGCTACAGCGGGCGATTATTTTGTAGAGTTTAAAGTGGAAGCTGAGGATATCTCTATTGTACGGTTGTTAAGAGTGAGTGTAAGGCAGCGAGGTGAGATAGCCTATATCGGGCTCATAATGATAGTTTTAGTCATAATCGTGCTGGCTTTCTTCTACAGAAGATATGGGCGGAGGTGATAGAAATTTACGCTATAGAGACGTATAAATTAACAAAAATTTATAAAAACAACATCATAGCTGTGGATAACGTCAACTTAAAAGTTCCTAAGGGAGTCATACTTGGACTTTTGGTCATAATGGAGCCGGTAAAACAACCTTAGTCTCTATGCTTATAGGTTTAATACTTCCAACTAAGGGCTCAGGAAAAGTATTATGATATAGTTAGAGAATCTATCGAGATACGGAGAAAAGTCGGTCTGCTTCCCGAAGGCTTTGGCTTTTATGACGATCTCACAGCGAGGGAAAACCTGCTATACTTAGCCGAGCTGGACGGATTTCGGCGAGAAGAAGCTGTGGAGAGGATTGAAGAAGTTCTTGAACTGGTCGGTTTAAAAGATGCTATAAATAAAAAAGTTAAAGAATATTCCAGAGGAATGAAACAAAGACTAGGTTTGGCTCAGGCACTGCTTAAAGACCCGGAGCTACTATTACTGGATGAGCCTACTGCGGGCTTAGATCCGGCTGGCGCAGAGGATTTCAGGAGGTTAACGTATAGACTTGCTAAAGAGGGGAAAACGGTACTCATAAGCACGCACCTATTACAGGAGGTTGGGATTATCTGTACTCACGCTGCGATACTATACAAAGGCGTATACTGGTTCAAGGGTCTTTCGAAGAGATAGCAGTATCGTGAAAAGAGAAGCTGGTAGAATCTTCACTATAACTTTGGGTTCGCCAACTCACGTTAGAAAGGTTTTAAGTATAATAGCGGAAAGCATGGAAAAGCTGGGGTATTAGATTTAAAAGAGGAATTTGATAAACTTATAATTGCTGTAAAAGATGTTGAAAATGTAGATGCGGTTATAGATTTCGTAAATAAAACAGGTTTCAGAGTAAAGACTTATGAAGAATATCCTTCTTCATGGCTTGACATATTCTCTTATTATCACGATAAGGTGAGGAAAGGATGAGGAGAATTTGGGCTATAGCAGAAAGAGAATTCGCCGATAATATGAGGAGTCGGCGATTGATAATAATAGTTGCAATACTCTTCTTCTACTTCACCGCTATATACTTTCTTGTCCTAAGGAATGCCACTGAGAACTTGCTGGCGTCGCTAATAACTTCTCTCGTGGGCTCCATACAGTTCGTCGCTAGCATATTAGGGTTGGTCATAGGCTACGACGTTATAGCCGGAGATAGGGAGAAAGGCATCATGAAGCTTATTCTAGCAAGGCCTGCTTACAGGGAGGATGTAATTAACGGAAAAGCGCTAGGAGCTGCATTATGTCTATAATTCTAGTATTGTTCAGTGCGTTCTATCTAATGCTCGGAATGGCTATTTCGTTAACTGGAGTGGTGGTATCTTTTCAGGATATTATGAGAGCTACGGTATCTCCGTTTTTCATAACGCTGTACGCCTTGGCGTACTATTCCATAGCACAGTTTTTCTCGGTTTTCTCCGATAAAGCGTCTAAAAGCTTGATATTATCGCTGGCTGTCTGGTTCCTCTTTACGATAGTACTTCCGATAATAGCCGTTTTTGTGGCTTTTGCTCTCTTAGGGGCCAATACCAACGGAAGCAGAGCCTGAAATAGCTAGAGAATATTTTAGAAAAATGACCGAAATTAGCAGTATGGTGACTTCGATTACTCCTGAACTACATATAAACTCCATAATTGGAGCCCTAAACTCGGTTTACAGAGCGGAGATGTACACATCAGGAGTAGAGGTAAGGGTAGAAGGTTCCGGAAATCAAACGGAAGTTATATCAGAGATTATCGGTGAGATGGAGGTGTATCCGAATATCTTCGATGCTCTTGCAGCATCGTGGGTAAACATAGTCGCTCTTATAGCTTATGTAGCCGTATTTTACATAGCCAGCTACGTAGCATTTGTAGCGAAGAAAATTGAAAAATAATCCTTTTTATCCTTTAAGCACTTTTAAATAGAGGGACAATGTTAAGCCTGCTAGATCTAGTAGCACTTTATATAGCTGGCGTCCAAGCAGTCTTCCAGCCCTGCATCTACCCCATGATACCGGTTTTCCTCACCTATGTGATGGGGGTTAAGAGTAGTAAGGCTTGGAGAAGCGTATCCATGCTTTTTTTCGTATTGGGTCTATATCTTAGTTTCGCGCTTTATGGTATCGCAGCGGTTTTTGCGGCTAATTTTGTATCTAAATACCTATTACTTACAATCGATGTTGCAACGCTTTACACAAGTGTGCTTATATATGCTTTAGGTCTAACTATGTTTACTCCTCTCAGGGAATTATACACTAGAGCGTGGATCCCGAGATTTAAGATGAAAAAGGGGCTACCTGATTCCTTTATTTTAGGATTTCTTATGTCTATTATAGCGGCACCATGCGCTGGAAGTAGTATCTTAATGGCGTTAATGATAATTTTTAAGAGTTCTACATATCAAGCTTTAAACGTGCTTTTAGCGCTAACGGGCATGGGCATTTTCTCGCTAGGGCTAGCGACACCCCTAATACTCTTAAGCGTACTTGCAGGAAAAATGAGGAAAGTCTACAGCAGGCTATCTAGGAGTTTTATAGTAAAGCATGGAGAAGAGATTTTAGGCTTAGTGCTCGTATCTTTCAGTTTTATATCTGTCGTAAGCTTAGGAATCGAATCTCTAATTTATGCTTTTCTTGATAAAATCTTGGGAGTGACAGCGTTTTTCTCAGCGATAATACTATTATACATGACGGCGACATCAGCGAAGGCTTATAAATTCCTGAAAAATGGAATTTTTCTACTGCTTAGCGGAGGGTTTATAATGCTTTCAATAGATGAAGCTCTTTTTGCCCTTAATCATCTGGAAGTTTTCGACTACTATGAGTATTCAGAATTTTTCCCACTACTGAGAATAATAAGCTACCTATTGACGTCAGTCGGTTTTGCACCAATCGTTCCTGTAAATAGGGCATTTATACTCATCTTAACCATTGGTGCCATGAAGAACCTTGAGATGGGGTTATTGGTGTTAAACATAGTATTTTTGGTATGGAATAAAATTAAAGGAGCGATAAAAATATATCCTCTATTACTATTTTACTCCCTACTAGCCATAATTACCCTGCTAGAAAACATATATCCAGAGCTATATCTCTTAAAGGCGTTTACAGGCTTTATACTATTACCCATGTTATTTCAATCAAGGAACGCTCTAAGAAATCTAGAAATTATTTTATATAACCAATCTCCATAAAAAAATTCTTAAAAGCCCTAACTTTGGCATCATCCATATTCGCCTTATATTTGGCGATCCCGTTATACTCAATCCTATCAACCATACCCAGCGATATTAAAATGCTAAGAGCCCGATCCACGTGTTTAATTCCGGAATACTTCCTAATAGCGTATTTAGTAAATTCTTGCCTCGGATTCTCAAGGAGGATTTTAAGAATTTTGAAGGTATTTGGTTTTTCCAGCAGGAGATCCAGAAAGTGCATTATTTGCACCTGAAATTTAGAAGTTAATGTTTTTAATATGAGCTTCGACGAGTATTATGTGAAGTTTATAAACTGTCCCGAATGTGGCAGAAAAGTGCCTAAAGAAAACTACTGCATATATTGTGGCATTAGATTAGAGAAGAATAACAATCCAGTAAGGAGGATGTATAAACCTGTGTCCAAGGCTGAATATTGCCGATGCCCTGAGTGCGGGGGGATTGTTAAAGCTAATAATCGCTACTGTTGGCATTGTGGAAAAGAATTGTAATTATTCCTCCCATTCTTCCTCCTGAATTTCTTCTATCATTTCTTCTCTATCTTCTTCTTTTTCAAGTTCTTCAACTATATCTTCCGACTCGGAGAAGTACTTTACTATGAGGATATCTCCATTCTTAACTCTGAAACCGGTATAGGGGGGCGTTATATACCATTTATCTCCCCGTCTTACGGCTAATACGACGATACCTCGGTCTTCGTATCCAAGCTCTGAAAGAGTTTTGCCGTCGTCGTTTTCATCCATTTCTATAACGCTTATTCGTTCCTCAGTCTCCCATAAAACATCCATTATTATAGGGTGAGGCTCTAGTCCTCGAAGCAGGGGCTCTACCATTTCAAGTGCGGCGTCGGCAATGTTCTCGCTCGATACAGCAATAGAGATTATATTCACTTTCTCCATCTCGGATAAATTATCATATAACATAACTTCCAGCTCGAAATTTCTCGAAATCTTATCCATGTAATCTTCTAGCTCTTCTATCCTCTCGGCGATAATCTCACTTTTAGTTAATAGAGCTGTATAAGCCAGGTCTAGCATTAACTCAGATGTATTCTTTAACTGGAAAAGACCCTCAGCAATTCTATAATATTCTCTCGAACTTGAAGCAGGTTGTACTCTTGGAGGAGAAATATTAAAATACTTTCTCAGAGCGGTAATCGCATTCTCGGCGCCCTCAACCAGGAGCACATCTCCACCCTTTATCTCCGACTCTTCTCTAGGCTCCAATATCCATTTTCTCTTTCTTCTAATCGCCAGTATATTCAGAACTATACCCAGCCTGTCCATTAAATCTCGTATTTTTATACTCTCAAAATCCTCAGGTACGACGATCTTCGCTACGGTGGATTCTTTAGGAAATAGGTCTTTAACCGTTAAAGGAGGCAGACCGGTCTTTGACAACACGATTCTCGCTATATCAGCTGCTGCATCGGAGACTTTATTAGAAGCTGTAGCTAGCCTATGTATGCTAACAATTTTTTCTGCATCGCGCACACTTCTAGTGGCTAAAGAAGCTTGCATAGTCAGTAATAGCTCTAGGTAATCTATCCGTTTTTCAAGCTCGTAGACTTCTAACGCTAAATCAACGTCATTATACAGGACAGATAGATATGCTAAATCCACCATTAAGGTAGATAGGTTTTTCATTTCCTTCAATAATTCCTTTACGGGAATTGGTTGATATTCAACTTCGTATTCTGAAGCTACTCCTTTACTCAATCCATCTACCACCATAAATAAGATACCGTGGTCTTAAGATAAGCTTTACTACCTTAAAATACTTTTAGCAACTACTAGAATCGAAATAGTTTCTACTAAATCTGCGATGCTACTCTGAATTGGATTGATAAAGTTATCAGGATCTAATCCCTTCCTATAGGTAATATAAGCTGTTAGAAAAACTACTGGTATCATCACGATAAACCCTAAAATATGGGAGAGATAAGATAAAGCAAAAAATTCTAAGCATGAAAAATCCTCGACGAGAATTGAGGCTATAATGGATAGCGCTCCGTGAAAGGTTACACTGGCCGCTTGAAGGCCTAGGATATTCTGGCTAAACCTTTTTAGCGATGAGATGGAGAAGTCGAATTCGCCAGTAGAGATCCGAGTTGTTAACATAGAGCCTATTATAGAAGTTGAGCTTCCGAGAACGCTAAGCATTACAGGGTATAGTATGGCTATTTTAGCTATTCCACCAGCTTTAAGAAGTTCGTTCAAGACAATTCCCGTACCTAACTCTATGGATAGGCCTATGAATAACGCTAAACCGCCTTCTTTAAGAGTTGTTAAAAAGACGTCTTTCTGTCCATAATAGAATATGTAAAATCCGAGAGCCGAGAAGAGCGCCATAAATACAACTGTCAACGCTAAGAGAAATGTTGTGGCCTGTAAAATTATAGCCCTTACTACTCCTACAAATACTAGAGAGATTATTACATCGTTTAAAACTGAAGAAGATGGATAAAGCAGTATATCCGGGTCCAGTTTTTTCCTAAAAACTTGAAAAGCTATGAAAGATATAAAAAAGAGAGAGAAGGGAGACACCGCGGCTATAGTCGTATATACTACCGTATAAATGTCCACTGAGATATAGAGCGTAGAAATGGAAAACAGAATATAAATCATTAAAGCGCTAAGAGACGCCAGTACGAGCATTGTGGAAACTAGACTGTAAAAGTATCGTGTATTTCTTCGAAGGCTACTGTTTATAGATCCTAAATGCAATCCCGTACTAGTTCTAGCTGAAAAAATCCCAGTTAATATTCCTCTGGTACCTAATACTTGGGGATATATTCTGAAAACCCAAGGATGGGTTCTTAATTGCTCGAGAGCGGAAGATATAGATAAACCTGCTAATAAGTTACCTAGATTCACAAATAGGGCTAATGCCGATTGTCTAGCCGTGAAGTATGCCTCCTCCAATTCCTCTAGAAGACCTGTTATTTTTCTCAATATCTGCGCTATGTTGTCGAGCGCTATTTTCACGTTTCCACCGTAGCGGAGGCGGTATTACAAACTGAAAGTCATAGATTAAAATATTTCTGGCACGGGTTAGATTATTGGTGTTAACTGATGAAAATTGTCAGAGCTCATGTATACATTTCAGGAATAGTACAGGGAGTTTTCTTTAGAGCGAATACTCTTAGAGTTGCTAAAAAACTCGGATTAAAAGGCTTTGTTAGAAACCTACCTGACGGCAGAGTTGAAGCTGTTTTTGAAGGAGATGAGGAAGCTGTAAAAAAAGCTATCGAATGGTGTAGAAGGGGGCCTCCGCTAGCGAGAGTAGATAAAGTAGAGGTTATCTGGGAGAAGCCTAAAGGAGATTTTAAGGATTTCCATATACTTTGGTAAAATTTAAAGACTCGAATATTTCCTTTTCAATTATGTACTTGATCCTACGCTTCGGAAATCACGGTGAAATACCATTATTTATAACTGATAATCAATTTTTAAAAGAGCTTGCTGAACATCTCCCTGTTAAATCTAAAGCTGTACGGTGGAAAGAAGAATACTACTTTGAAACCCCGATAGAATTCAGAGGCAGGGAGAGGCTACAGGTAAATGCGGGAGACGTTGCTTACTGGCGGCCTGGGAAAGCGCTCTGCCTTTTTTATGGATTAAGTCAACCGTATTCGCCTGTATCTATCGTAGGGGAGATTATAGGGCCGCTATACCTGTTGAAAGAAGTAGAAGATGAAGAAGTGGAAGTATTGCTGGAAGGAGAGAAGAGTGAGGGGGACGGTTTAGTAGAGAAGCTTAGAAGCGAGGGTTTTAAAGCTGTGAGAAGAAAATGGCAGGGCTATCCATCTATCGCATTGACAGCTCGACTGCCCGGGAATGCTGAGAGAAGGATAGGATTCGATATTTACGAAGAGGATTTCGGATATGCTATCGAAACAGATGGAATAACTAAATATGATGAATGCTCAGGTCAAGCTACGCTATATGCAATGAAAGCCGTTAAAAATGATTTAAGGGAAAAATTCAATTTTAGAGAACTTGAAGCAATAAGAGTCGACATAAACGAGGACAACTACGTCTGTCTATCCAGCTTCACCGAAGAAAAAGATAAACTGCCAACTCTGCTAAAAATCATGGCTTCGCTATACGCATATCTCCTAGATTACTTAGTAGGGTTTAGCTTGTGAGTCTTCGCTTTAGATGGATACTTGAGAAGAGGATAGCGGTATCCTCTATACCAAGGTCAGTTAAGGATATCGAAGAGTGGAAGGAGAAGGGGGTAAAGGCGGTGCTAGTTTTAGTCGAGGATCATGAACTATACCATTTTGGAGGAACTAGAAATTATCTTAAACTTCTCAGAGAGAGAAATTTTGATGTATTCCACCTTCCAGTAAGAGACTTTGATGTCCCAACAATAGAAGGGTGCCTAAATGCCGTGAAATGGGCTGATAGAAAAATTGACGAGAAAAAACCTGTAGTAATACACTGCTATGGAGGATTAGGGAGGAGCGGCACCATAGCGGCGTGTCTCTTAGTATACAGGTATGGTTTTCGACCTGAAGCTGCTATACAAACTATAAGGAATATTATATCCAGAGGCTTAGAATCTCCTCGTCAAGTATTTTTTGTATATAAATTCTATGACAACATTAAAAGGTGAGTTATTCTTCGTATCGTTGAAGAGCTTGACGTAACATTTCCATTTTTCGACCTAGGTACTCTCTATACACCTTATCTGACGCGAGTACAGCTTTTGCTTCTCCAAGGTTTAAAAGTTTGATAAGTTTATCTTTATAAACCCCTCTTGAAAGCATCATTCCCCTTTCTCTAACTTCTACATCTATTATTCCGTCAGCTTTAAGCTGCTCTAAAACCTTTTCAAGCATTTTTTCTGTGGGTAAATAGTCCATAACGTGTCCATGAATCTTCATTATATCTGGAATTATCTCGCTCTTCCATAATATGCCGTTAAAAATTGTTAATACTCTTATCACATCAAGTTGCAATTTTCCAAATTCGTCGTCTCTATTTTTTAACTCCTCGATTTTTTCTCTTAAATTCATGGATACTACCGTACTATTATCGCGGAGCGAGGCTATAAACCTTAGCATTTGCAATACATTTATGTTCGCCCTTCAATAACATTTATTCTAACAGGTGAAAGCATGGAGAAAACTTCGAGAATCCCGGGCTTCTATAAAATCACTATTGATGAACGTTTAAAAAAAGTGACTGAATTTGCCAATTTGACTGATGAAGAAGTAGGTCTACTTAAGAAAGTTGGAAACCTGAATCTGGATATCGCCGATAGAATGATTGAAAACGTGATAGGCACAATGGCTTATCCTTTTGCAGTAGCCGTAAACTTTCTAATAAATGGCAAAGACTACCTTGTCCCCATGGTTCTGGAGGAGC
>Ga0180302_10001568_pt1 | contig 10861 bp, 13 predicted proteins | sample GuaBasSediGuay17_FD_121794 | JGI IMG/M metagenome (GOLD analysis project Ga0180302, IMG submission 121794) | Subseafloor sediment microbial communities from Guaymas Basin, Gulf of California, Mexico - Guay17, Core 4571-4, 12-15 cm | ecosystem: Environmental > Aquatic > Marine > Hydrothermal... | reverse complement strand
TGCAGCAGCATTGCTAGCAAATAAAAGCACTAATGCAGCAACTAAAAATTCCATTGTTTCTTTTGCAGTTATGTTCAGAAATCCAACAATTATACCGAGAATAATCAGAATCGTTGCTGCCTCTACACCCCTTATCTGCGGAATTAAGCCAACGATTATTGCAATCACTATACCGATTATAAATGCGTAATGTCCAAATCTTTTCATATCAGAGATTTTTTTCTTTTTAGCAGGCATTTATTTCACCTCTTTTCTTTTCAAAGAAAAAAAGAAAGAAGATATAAAAACTTTATGCTCAAGCCCGTGCAAACTCATAGAATGCTTTTACTGCAACAACCAAAGTAGCCGGAGCTACTATAACGAGCAAATACGTAACTATTCCTTCCAATATGCTGCCTAAATGAGGAATTAATGTATTTATGTTAACTAATCCAGCCGTTTTTGCAATCAACAAAGCCATTGCTGCTATCAGGAAGGGTGTGCTTTCCTTCTTTGTTATGTTTGAAAATCCAACGATCAAACCCAGCACAACAAGCAATAGTGTTAACCAGTTTAATGCTGTTGTTCCTAAAACTACCCCGACGCCACTAAGAACTCCAAGAACTACTGCAACGACAATTCCTATTATAAAACACCATCTCCCAACTTCATTAGCCATTTTATCACCTCTTTTCGACTGAAAAGAAACCCTAATTTAAAAAGCTTAATTACCACCTAATCCGAATTAACATCCGTTAAAATTAGTCATTATCTAAAAGTAGTAAAAATAGAAAAGTTTATATACTAAAAAACCCTAATTAAAAAAATGATTTACAGCAAAGAATATATGGAAAAAGCAAAAAGATTTCCTCTTTATGATCTCTTATTAGCTTACGAAATATACAAACGTACAGCCAGAGCATTGAACAAAGACAAAAACTCAGAACTTACAAGTCCAATAACGCTATTGGAAGCATACCAAAGGAAAGACACAAAAGAGCTTAGCGAAATACTTCAAAAAGTCAGAAAAATCAAAAGAGAAGACGAAATCCAAAAAGTAGCTCTAGAAGCATTCTTCGAACTCGCTTCCTATATCGGTACTTCTCCGAGGAACTTAAAAGAAATCGAAGAAAAAGCAATAGACTACTTAGCTCTAAGAATAGAAGACGAATGCAAAGAAAGAAAATGCATAGAAGGGCTAAAGGAAATACTGAAACTGCTTAAAGAATCCGAAGAAGAAGAAAGCATCACAGATTTACTCGATAGGTGGGGTGTTCAATATAACATAATTGGCAAAAGAAGATTATCGAAAAGAAAAACAAAGAAGAGATTCTTCGGATTACTGAAAAAAGAAAAAGAAGAAATCGAGAATTATGTAAGATTTGTCGCAGAAAACCATTTCAACAGCATAAACCCCAACATGATAAAATCAAAAGCAGCTAAAGAGGCTTTAGAAATTCTAATTTCCTTAGGAGTATTGGCCCGTGTAGAAGGAACAGATGGATATGCAATCGCCAAAGCTGAACGATGCAAAATTAAAGAAAGAACACTTTACGTGCAAAATCTCCTCTACGAAGCAATTGAAATATGGAACGAAAAGCCGAATCTTCTCGAAAAAGCAATAAACCGTCTATACGCTAAACTGGTTATGTCAGATTATCGTGAGCATCAACGGCTTTAAGCTTATCCCTTATCCATTCCCATTCCTTTCCAGCCCTTGCTTCAAAAAGAGCAGTTAAGTAATCCTTCTCGCTTTCTTCAACCTTAGCAAATCTGTGCGCGATAATCAACCCATAAGGATATCCAAGAAAGCTCGCATCATTGCTAAGATTAACCAGTTCTTCAGCAACCATTTTGGCATGCTCTTTTTCAACATCGAGCTGAAAAACATATCTGCTCTTTTTATTCAGCTTTACGAAAAAAACATCATTGCAGCGATAAATCCAACAACCATCTCGCTTTATCAATCCTTGAATGATCTTTCCTTTTTCAGCATCGCTTGTTGTTTTGCTCAGACCGCATACGACCTTTCCGAGATTTTTAGCATCATCAATCAGCGCATTCAAATATGCCTGCTCATATCTATTTTTGCTTCTTAAAGAGCCGTCTAAAACAATTAAATCAGCATGCTTCAGTAATTTTCGTGCAAATTCAATCTCAGCTATCTTCCTTGCAGTTAAAGCAGCACAACCTACATCCTGAAAATCTTCAGCGCAGAAACTCAATCTATCATGCATGCCCAAACCAAAAAACCTAATATCGATACACGAACCATTCACATCAGCCAGCACGAAACCTTCTCTTCTGTCAATGGTCTTCTTTTTGCCAAAGGACACTCCGCAAAGCCTGACAAAATGCACCGCAAAATCACTGCTCCTGCATAGCTCAGCATTACCTCCATCGATAAAAAGAACATTACCAAAAGACTCCTTCCTTTCCAGCCCCATAAATGATTCAGTACTATGTCTAAGCATTTCAACGCCCATCCTCTGCTTCAAAAAGAACAAAACCTTTTTCAATAAATCCCTCATCAAAGGAAAAAATTTAATGATAAACTAAAAATTTTTTGAAAATGGAATTAATAATTTGTGAGAAACCGAAAGCTGCATTTCAAATAGCATCCGCTCTTTCTGATGGAAAAATAACAAAAAGAAACTATAAAGGAGTCCCCTTCTATGAAATAAAACATAAAGGAGATTCAATTATAGTCGGTGCAGCGGCTGGTCATCTTTTCACACTCGCTGAAAAAGAAAAAAACAAATGGACCTATCCAATATTCGACATTACGTGGAAACCAATACCAGAAATTGACAAAAAGGCAAAATACGCAAAGAATTTCATCGATGCGCTTGACTTCCTTGCAAAAAAAGCAACATCATTCACAATAGCCTGTGATTATGACATAGAAGGCGAAGTCATCGGATGGAATATTCTAAGATTTATCTGCAAAACAGAAAAAGCCTCGCGAATGAAATTCTCAACTCTAACAAAACCTGATTTGCTAAAGGCATACGAAAACAAACTTCCAACAATCGATTGGGGCCAGGCTCATGCGGGTGAAGCAAGACATTACCTCGATTATTATTACGGAATCAACCTGAGCAGGGCGCTAACGAATGCAATAAAATCGGCTGGCTCGTTTAAGATAATGTCAACAGGTCGCGTTCAGGGACCTGCTTTGAAGCTGATCGTAGATAGAGAAAAGCTGATCAAAGCGTTTGTTCCACAACCATTCTGGCAGATCCAGCTTACTTCCGTAGAGCAGGGTAAGAAGATCGTCGCTTTGCATGAAAAGGGAAGTATCTTTGACCAAGATGAAGCAAAAAAGATCTTTGAAAAAGTAAAGGACGCAAAAGAAGCAACAATCTCAGACATAGAAGAAAAGACATCAAAGCAGCTTCCACCAACACCTTTTGACCTCACAACGTTGCAAACAGAAGCGTATCGTTGTTTCGGCATTTCACCAACGCAAACCTTAGACATTGCCCAGCAGCTCTATCTCGCTGGATTAATCTCGTATCCGCGAACAAGCAGCCAGCAGCTTCCGGCAAAAATAGGATTTAAGCGCATCATCAGCGCGATAGCAAAAAATCCAAACTACACCGATTTAGCAAATCAGCTTCTTGCCAAAAAAACCCTCTCTCCGCGAAACGGAAAGAAAAAAGACCCTGCGCACCCTGCAATATATCCTACTGGTCTTCAGCCAAAAAACCTCACAAAAAACCAGCAACGAATCTACGACTTAATCGTCAGAAGAACATTGGCAACATTCGCCGACTCGGCTGAAAGAAAAACAATTACAGTAAAAATCTCATGTAAAGGTGAAATTTTTATAGCAAAGGGAACAAGAACGACAAAACAGGGATGGCATCTCTTCTACAAACCGTACGTTGACCTGAAAGAAGAGGAACTACCAGAGCTTGTCGAAAAGGAGATCATTTCTGTCAAAAAAATCGAAATGCTAAAGAAAACAACAAAGCCGCCGAAGAGATATACCCAAGCAAGTATAATCAAAGAACTCGAATCACGAAATCTCGGTACAAAAGCAACAAGAGCGCAGATAATCCAAACTTTATACGAAAGAGGCTATATACAAGGAAAATCGATTAAAGCAACAGAACTCGGTATTGCAATAGTTGAAACATTAAGCAAGTATTGTCCGTCGGTTCTCGATGAAAAACTAACAAGGCATTTCGAACAAGAAATGGAAGAAATAAGGGAAAACAAAAAAACAACAGAGCAGGTCCTTTCAGAAGCAAAAAAAGTTCTAACAAAAATACTCGAAGAATTCAAGGAAAAAGAAAAAGCTATCGGAACCGCACTTCTCGCTGCAAAAAGGGAGCAGCAGAAAGAAGAAGAAACAATCGGAATCTGTCCAGTATGCAAAGAAGGAATTCTCCGTATAAAGAAAGGAAAATATGGAAAATTCATCGCGTGCGACAACTATCCAAACTGCAAAGCCATATTCAGCATTCCAAAAGGTGCAAAAGTAAGCTCAACGTCAGAGCGGTGTCAAAAATGCGGATTTCCAATAATTATAATAAAACAAAACAGGCGTTCAAAAAAAATATGTCTCAATCCAGAGTGTCCTGGAAAAGAACAAGCTGAAAAAGTGAAACGTACATGTCCTTTATGCAAAAAAGGGAAACTTGTTGTAAAAAAGTCAATATATGGATCTTTCATTGCATGCGATCGTTATCCGAAATGCAAATATATCGAAAAAAACTCTGGAACTAAATCCGAAGGATAGAGAGGGCTCTCACCTTATTTTTAATCCATTCTTCAGCAAACAATCTTGCAAGCAACTGCTCAGGTTTAACGAAAGTTCTTTTTACCACCGCGAAAATCCTTCCATTATCAATGAAAAACCTCGCTCCTTTATGCGCTTTTTTAAAATTCTTAACTTCTTCCTTCATCTTTACCGGCGGACCAACAAGCTTCTTTTCATTCGGAAGCGGAACATCCTTGAACATAAACCAGAAATACGCATTCTCAGCCTTATCCCACCACCATCCCTTTTCTTTAAGATCGAATCCGTGCTCAGTAAATTTCCTACAGAAATATTCAAAAGCTTTTAGCAGTTTGCTTCCAACGACGTCCTCCTTTCCTTTTTGAGGAACAGCTTTCACGACAACTAAATAAAGCCTTTTCTTATCGGCGAGCATTTTAATCTCATCCACTTCAAACCTCTTCTCGATGAAAAAATCTAAGGATGGCTTTCTGAGAAATTTTCTCGCAGCCAGCACAAAGAGCCGAAATTTCTCATCGCTTAGCGCAGCGGTCACGTTCCTATCCTTTTGAACAGGATCGACAATCACTAGCCGTGATTGCAACTTTGCAACATTAAGATTTCTCAGAATCTCATTCTTATTTTTGTAGTGTTTTGCCGGGTCGAGCAGAATCTTCTTCTTTCCAAGCCAGCTCTTAGCATTCCGTAACAAATCCAAAAAACTGCCGCTTTGAATAGTTAAAATCTCACAAGCATAGCCGGAAAACCCCCTTATATAACTTTCTGCACCATAAACTCCGTTTGCCTTGCAAAATAATTTAACAAGTCTTATCTGATCGGCAAGCTTCTTGTCTCGCTTTATTCTTGATTTTACCCATCTTACATGAAACAAACTAACATCTGTGATATTAACAGCTTCATCAACATTCCGTATGGCTAATATTGGAATAACCTCAAAAACAAGATCATCATGTTTCACCCTGAAATAATCCCTGCTCCCATGCAAACGCTCATAATTCCTGAATGCTCTTTTGACGCATTTTTCGAGCAGATCAGAAAGATTATCACTCTTTTCCCTGTATTTAGGATAATCGAAACAAACATAAATGTCAATATCCCTAGCACCTCTAAGCCATGTTCCTTTAGCAAAACTTCCACCAGCAACAATCTTCACATCTAATCCTTTACACGATTTGTTTAATCTGTCAATAAACCAAAAGGTCTTTTCCTTAACAAGCCTTTCTTCATCACGTGTTGGTTTTGCCAGCTTCTCCGCCTCTGCCAAAATCGATTTAAAATCCATTTTAATGAAAAGAAAAAATAAATCTTATATAAAAGATTGCTATTTTGCATAAAAAAGAAGATGGAACAAACAATCGTCTATCTGGGATTCATAGGTATAATTCTTCTCATAGGTATTATTTGCACAGCAATCGCGAGAAAACTAAAGCTCCCATCGTTCATGTTCCTCCTTATAGTCGGAATCGTTCTCGGAAACATCACAATAAAAGGAAAACCGATTATATACTTCGATTCTGTATTCCTCGCTTCGTTGGCTATACTAACTCTTGCCTTAGTTATCTTTGAGGCATCGAGCAAATTTAAACTGAAAGAGTTCGATATCCTTTCATGGCAAGCCCTAAAGCTAACGATGATATTTTTCGTATTTCTATTATTTTTTCTTTCAATAGCATCAAAGTTTATTTTCCCGAAATTATCCTGGCCATTAGCTATACTTTTTTCAGCAGCAATGATAGGAAGTACTCCTCCATTATTCTTTGTAAGCAAGAAAATAAAAGTATTTAGGCTCCTCGAAGTCGAGGCAATCCTAAACACGCCACTTGGAGTTGTTATTCCGTTCTTAATAGCAGATTTCCTCGCAAAGGCAAAAAAAGTTACATTCTTTGGAATATCTGCTCAGCTAACATCCCTGGTTCAGCAATACATAGTCGCAATCGGCGTTGGTATGCTTCTGGGAATAATAATATTCAAATTAATGCAGAAGGCGTACCGCTATAGAGTAATATCCCAACTCGTAATACTCACAGCAGCAATCCTTGCATACGTAATAGCTGAGATATTCGAAGGAAGTGGCGTGCTTGCAGTAACAACAATGGGACTATTTTTCGGAAATGTATACATAACCCATAAAAGAAAACTTCTCGAATTCTCAGAAACTCTCTCGTATATACTTGAAATAATCGTATTTATTATGATCGGATTTACAATAAAAATCTCTTTTTCACCGCCATTCATAGCAAGATCGTTACTCCTCTTCGGAATATTCATCTTGATCAGATATATAGTCGTTAATATTGCATTCAGAAAGGGATTTACAGAGCTGGAAAAAATCTTCATAACTCTGAACGCTCCAAAAGGCATAGCTGTTGCAGCCCTCGTATTCAGTCTTGCACTTAAAACATCAATGATTCCTGACCTAACCCTTGTTCTCGACCTAATCCTCCTAATTTTATTATATTCGGTAGTCTTATCAACAATCATAGTTAGAGTATCAAAATATTTCATCAAAATCGAAGTAACAGAAGAAGAACAAATAAAAGAACAAACAAAGAAAAAGAAAAAATGATCCGATTTGGTCCTGCAGGTTTCGGAATGCCCCCGCTTGAAGGACTCCGTCACACAAAAGAACTCGGATTGACAGCAGCAGAAGTTGAATTTACATACGGCATAAGAATGAACAATAAAACCGCTGAACAAGTCGGCATACAAGCAAAAAAGCTTGGAATAGCTTTAAGCGTACATGCTCCATATTACATTAATCTCGCAACGCAGGATAAGAAAAAACTCGCTAATTCATATAGGAATATTCTACAGTCGTGCGAAAGAGCCCATTTCATGCGCGCGAACCCTGTTGTTTTCCATGCCGCTTTTTACGGAAAACTGGAAAAGGAAGAATGCTATCAACTCGTAAAGCAACGCATTCTCGAATTGAAAGACGAAATAAAAAAGAGAGGTTTTAAAGTTCAGTTGGCTCCGGAAACAACAGGAAAGCAAACACAATTCGGCTCGTTTGAAGAAATAATGCAGCTCGTCCGTGAAACAAAATGCTCTTTCTGCGTTGATTTTGCTCATTTGTACGCAAGAAATCTTGGAAAGCTCGATTACGATCAGCTATTTAAACAGCTCAAGAAATTCAAACACATTCACGCTCATTTTAGCGGAATAGAATATACCGAAAAAGGCGAGAAACGCCATGTCCCGTTGAAAAAAACTTTTTTCTTACCGTTAGCAAAAGCCCTTCTCAAATACAAACCTGATATCACTATAATCAACGAAAGCCCGGATATTTACGGTGATGCCGTTAAAATGAAAAAATGGTTAGAAGAACTAAAAAAATAATCCTGGATACAAATTTCTTGATGATTCCAGCAACACTTGGAGTTGATATCTTCGGAGAAATAGACCGCATATGCCAATTCAATTACGAGCTATGCGTTCTCGATAAATCAATCGAAGAGCTAAATAAAATTGTAAAAAAATCAAAAGGAAGGGAAAAAAGAGCTGCAAAAACATCGCTTGCCCTAATCAAAAGAAAGAACATCAAAATCATAAATACAAAAGAAAAAAATCTTGATGTAGATTCGATCCTCTTAAAAAAAGCAAAAGAAGGTGCAATCATAGCAACTCAAGATATAAAATTGAAAAAAGACCTCAGAAAAGCAAAAGCCAAATGCATCACACTAAGGCAAAAGAAGTACCTCATATTCTGCGAGTAGCGAATAAAATTAAAATTAAAGAAATCTTTATAAATAAATCCTCTCTGACTCTTCTAAAATGTTCTATAAAGTTCGAGTAAAAGACTATATAAGAGTACCGCCAAACCTGTTCGGCTTAAAAAGAGACGAGGCCATCCTGAAACAGATAAGGGAAGAATATCAAAATCACATAAGCAAAGAGCTCAACATAGTCCTCGATGTTGATAAGCTTGTGGAAGTAAAGGAAGGAATCGTTATTCCAGGAGATGGTGCTGCGTATTTCGAAACAACATTCGATTTAATAACATTTAAAACCGCCCTAAATGAGGTTGTATTGGGTAAAATCAAAGATATTACAGATTTCGGTGCATTCATATCTATCGGCCCGATAGAAGGAATGATTCACATATCTCAAACAATGGATGACTATGTCTCATTTTCAAAAGACAAGGTCCTGCAGGGCAAAGAAACAAAAAGAACACTTAAAGTTGGAGATATTTGCAGGGCAAGGATTGTTGCAGTCAGCTATAAAGATATAATGAATCCAAAAATAGGTCTGACTATGCGACAGCCCGGCCTTGGCAAACTTGAGTGGCTTGAAGAAAAAGAAAAAGAAAAACAGACAAAACAAGAAAAGAAAAAATAAAAATGAAGAAAAAAGTTTGCAAACAATGTAAGCTTTTTGTTCAAGGAGATGAATGTCCTATCTGCCACGGAAAGGATTTCAGCTTTAATTGGCAGGGAAGGATATACGTCTTTAATCCAGAAAAATCAACTATTGCAAAAAAACTCGGAATTAAAGTAAAAGGAGAGTACGCATTAAAGGTAAAATAAAATGGAACTAAAACTTATCGAAAAAAAGCAGAACCCTCTCTTGGAAAGAACCGAATTAGTTTTTGAACTTGATGCAAAAAATAGCCCAACACCGAAAGAAGAAGATGTAAAAAAAGAAATCATTCAAAAAGAAAAGATTTCAGAAGAAGAAAATCCAGTTGAAATAAAAGGAATCTATCCGAAATTCGGAACAACAAAAGCAATAGTTCATGCTTACATATATTCTTCACCGAAAGCTTTAGAAGCATTAAAAAAGAAAAAGAAAAAAAAGAAAGAGAAATAAAAAATGGCAAAGAAAAAACAAAGAAAGCCGAAAAGATCACCAAAAATATACAAGTTTTACGAAGTAAAAGAAGGAAAAATCGTCAGAAAAGCAAAGTTCTGTCCTAAGTGCGGCGCCGGCGTTTTTATGGCGAAACGTTCTGACACATGGTATTGCGGTAAATGCCATTATGTTGAAAAGATCGGAAAGAAATAATTCTACTTCTTTAGTTCTAAACGCTGCAATGTAAGCAAATCTTCTGTCGTGAGTTTCTCTCCTCTTTTGATTTTCTCGAGCACATCTTTTTCCTTGCGTTGCAATTCTGCCACACTGCTTCCTGTACCTTTCTTTTTTATAAGCTCTCTCAGCTTCATCAACTTTTTCTGAAGTTCTTCGTTTACTTCTCTGAATTCTTTCTTGCTTTTTTCAAACGCTTCTTTCGCGGCATTTTCTTCCTTTCTTAAATCTTCAACTTCTTTCGTAAGTCTAGTTAATTCCTCGTGTTTTTCCTGGCTCTCCGCGGCAAGCTTTTTCACTTGCTCGTGAGCCTCTCCGCTTCTCTTTTTGAGTTCATCTATCTTCTTAGAAATCTTGCTTATTTCAGCATCGAGTTGGAGTAGGGCTTTTGCCTCGTTCATCTGTTCTTTTAATTCCTTGATCTGCTTCATAAGCCGCTGTTCTCTCGCAAAAGAAACAGCCTCGGTTTCAATAATCTGCTCGAGCCTTTTAATTTCCTCACCTATCTTGCTTGGATCTTTTTTGATTTTAAGTTCTTTTTTTAGTTTTCTTTTTTCAGATCTCTTTTCTTTTATCTTCGCAATAAGATTCTTAATCTGAAGATTTAGTTTGTTTCGTTCTGCTTTTTTCTTTTTGACCAGATCAGTAAGTTTATTTCGTTCCTCTTTTAACTTCCTAATCCTATCAATTAACTCAATTCTTTTCTTTCTTGCCTCAGCTTTCTTCTTAAAATACTCTTCTTTCTCTTCGTTCAGCTTCAACAACCTAGCTCTGAGTTTGTTGATCTCCTTTTTCAACTGCCTAAATTCGTTCTTTGATTTTTCTTTCATTTAGCATGATTAACCAAACAGTGCACCGAGTCCTGCAGCTGCCTTTTCTTCACTCACTTTTTCTTCTTTTTTCTCTTCTTTCTTCGCTTCCTTCTTTTCCGCTTTGGCTTCAGCACCTGCTGGAGCTACAGCAACAGGAGCTGCTTTAGCTTTTTCAATAACTTCGTCAATATTAACTCCTTCAAGTGCAGCAACTAATGCCTTAACTCTCGCTTCATCAACCTTCACACCAGCAGCTTCCAGGACTTTTTTTACATTCTCTTCATTAATTTGT
>Ga0180302_10001567_pt1 | contig 10863 bp, 11 predicted proteins | sample GuaBasSediGuay17_FD_121794 | JGI IMG/M metagenome (GOLD analysis project Ga0180302, IMG submission 121794) | Subseafloor sediment microbial communities from Guaymas Basin, Gulf of California, Mexico - Guay17, Core 4571-4, 12-15 cm | ecosystem: Environmental > Aquatic > Marine > Hydrothermal... | reverse complement strand
TTGCTTTTTGCTTTTTATCCGGATGTGGATGAGTATTTTTCAGAACCCTGGGAATTCTTTTCACTCAGGGACTACAGCATGAGGTTTCTTCTTCTTGACGATGAGTTTGACCTTTATGAATTCGCAAAAAATCCTGCAGGATATGCGTATAAGATGGCAAGGTTTGAGGCCGGGGTGGAAACATACGATACCCTTATGGCACAGAGTATTTACCTTGACTTTTCAGAAAGTGCCGAAGGTCTCGGTGGTGGGTTTCATCTGCGGAGAACAAGAAGCGACTATTTTTACTTGTTTGGGTACTTTCTCTTTCCATATTCACACACAGTGGTGAATACAATGGTCCCGGTTTCATATCGGGTGGGAAACATTTGTGCTGGTGTGAGGTATCGCTCTTTACGCTACGGGTATGGAGAGGAACTGGGAGATGTTTCCTTTTCAGGCATTGATGGAGGTATTGGATTTATTTCATCCAGGTTTGAGGCAGGAGTTTCAATAAGTGAAGATGGGATGGGAATAGAAGGTCTCGCGGATATGAGACGGTACCGGGGAGGATTTATAGTAAAAGGAGGAATGGTTGAAGGTGGGTTGAGGGGAGGGATTATTATTAAAGAATGGGAGAATATACCAAGAAAGTTTACTGAAGCAGAGGTGTTCTTCAAGGAGCCTGTGGAAAAAATAAAGGTGGGGATAAAGGCATTCTGGATGAATGATGTACTCTGGCAGTATTTTCCTGTATACGCAGAGAGCACAGATATAAATACCCTGGGATTTGCCGTCGGGGTGAAATACACAACCCCGACCCTTATTCTTCTTATAGAAGGAGAGGATATAAACTCGGAAGGAAGCCTACCCTATGTTGATGATTGGAAGGAGGAGGTATTTCTTCTGAGAGCCGGGATAGAGTATAGGGTTTCTTCACGCCTCTATTTAAGAGGCTTTTACAGATTTGAAAGGGTAGGGGAAGGTGTTCGGGACGGGTTCTATGGTGGGGTGAGACTTGTTTTCTCACACTTCTACGTGCATGCTGGGGTGTCAATCCTGGAGTTTCTGGAAGGAAAAATTACCTGTGCAGCAGTGGAAGCAGGGAGGATACCATGATATTTATTTTTTTTACAATCAGAATCATGTCCCTGGGTAATCTTGAAATTGTGCTCCAGGAAAGGAAAGAGCCCATCTTCTTTGATTTCTTTGGAAATCCTGCAGGTCTTTATGAAAACGATGGAGGAAGAAACGAGGGAGGAGGGTATATTCTGAAAGTAGAAGATGATGAAAAGGATGTTCAGGCAACAGTAGGAATGTTTCAGGTGGGAGAGAGAAGATTCCGGTGTTATGGTGAGGTATGGAGAATGAAATACAGCTTCTATGGAATTGAGGGGAAAGCCAATGGTGTCACCGGAGCGGCGGGATGGAGAGTGAGTGATAAAGCCAGTGTGGGATTGCTGGGCAAACAATATCTTTTGTGCTGGAGCGAAAATTATGCCCACTCCGTGTCCCTGGTAAAGGCGGGAGTTCAGTTTGCTGTCTTTCCTTCATTTAAAATAGGAGGAGGAATAGCCCGACAAGAAGAGTGGGTGGAAGAGGAATACAGGAGCTCGGAAACCAGAACAGCAAAAATTCAGGTGCACGGAAGATTTGAAAGAGACAGGTTGACAATCCTTCTTGGAGGTTCAGGAAGACAGTATTCCAGGAGCTCCCGGACTGGATGGGGAATGAAGGGACTTTTTCTATGGAGAGGGAGAAAACTGGAGGGAGGAATGACCATCGATATGTCTTACACAGGTGAGGATTTTCTGTGGAAGGAATTTATCAGGTCGGCTGTAATAACAGGAGGGGTTGCATGGAAGGGAGAAAATTTCTCCTTAGGGCTTGAAAATCGCGTGGACCACAGTGTTTTTAAAAAATTTGATATGGCTTCCGTTCATACACGGATAGGGATGGAGATGAATGTGTGGAGGGAAATTGTGTTTCTGCGTGGAGGGTGGTGCAGGAAGCCAGACACAGAATACATTGCAGGCGGAATTGGACTTGAATTGCCTGACAGGAATTTAAAATGCGATATTGGGATTGAAAAATACATGAAGGATGGAAGGCTGGTTATGGGAGTTGAGATTCTCCTGCGACCCTGAAATAACCCCTTGCATTTTCTCATTTTATCTGGTAAAAATTAAAGTATGGAAAAGGCATCCTTTGAGGGACTGATAGTGAGACTTGCATCCGGTGCCCTCATGGCAATGGGGCTGGTGGAGGACCCGGTAACGGGTAAAAAACAGAAGGACCTGGAACTTGCGAGATATACAATAGAAACACTTGAAGTCCTGAAGGAGAAAACAAAGGGAAACCTCACACGTGAGGAGAGCATCTTTCTTGATTCCATCATTGCGGAATTAAAAATAAAATATGCAAAGGTAAAGGAGGGAAAAGATGCGTAAACTTTCATGGTTACTTCTCGTGTTTCTTCCCCTCTTTTCGTTTGAATACGTTGTGAAAAAAGGGGACTGCCTGTGGGACCTTGCCGGAAAATTCTACAAGGACCCATTTTTATGGCCCATCATCTACGAGGCAAACAAGGACAAAATAAGGGACCCGAATCTCATATATCCCTGGCAGAGGCTTGAGATTCCACCTTATAAAAAGGAGACAAAGGAGGAGGTAACTCAGGAGAAAGAAGAGGCTGCAGAAGAGGTGCCCAAAGAGGCAGGAATATCGACCCCTGAGGCGGTTGAGGCACCCCAGGTTGAACCTGAAAAGAAAATAGAGGTGGTGAGCGTTCTTCAGAAAAAGGAAGAGGAAAAGCCATTGGTGAAGGAGACAAAGATAGAAAGAATATGGATGAGCCATGCAGAGGGAACAAGGCTTATTGAAACCGCAGGATTTCTCACGATTGAGGATATTCACGAGGGAGAGATAAAGGAGTCAAGGGGAGTTTTGAAAAATGCAGCCACACTCCACGATGAGGTCCTGATTGACCTTGGAGGTTCACACGGGATAAAACCGGGAGATATACTGACCATCATAGATTACGGAGGTGATGTATCAAATCCTGAGACCGGGGAATATCTCGGGAAAAAGGTATTCATTCTTGGAAAGGTTAGAATAACAAAGACGGACTCAATCACCAGCACAGGGATGGTGGTTGCACAGTATGCTCCAATCAGCCTTCCAGCAAAGGTTGCGAGGATAGAATTTCCCGAATTCCCCACAGGGACGCCTGAGCCCATGGGAATTTTGCTTGAGGGAAGAATAGCCGGATTCAGGGAGGAAAAGCCAAGATACAGACCATTTGATGTGGTTTACATAGTCCCCGGGAAAGACCAGGAGGTAAAACCAGGAGACGTTTTCCTCATCTATCGGGAGTCCGAGGATGAACAAATCCCGATAAAACCGTGCGGAAAAATCCAGGTTCTTTCTGTCCGGGATAATTACTCGGTTGGATACATAGTCTCCGTTGAGGAGACAGACCTTCGCGTGGGAGAAAGACTGAAACTCGTTGGAAGGATTAAGTGAGGGTAACGGTAAAGACCCTCCTGGAAAAGAAAAAAAAGAAGGAAAAGGCTGTTCTCCTCACTGCCTATGATTATACCCTTGCCCGTATTGAGGATGAGGAAGGGATAGATGTTATCCTTGTTGGAGATTCCGTTGGAATGGTTGTGCTGGGATATGAGGATACCATTCCTGTTACGATGGAGGAGATGCTTGTTTTCCTGAAGGCGGTGAGGAGAGGGGTTGAGAGGGCTATGGTGGTTGCAGACATGCCATTTCTTTCCTATCAGGTTTCGTGTGAGGAGGCTGTAAGGAATGCGGGAAGATTTTTGAAGGAGGGTGCGGATGCGGTGAAACTTGAGGGAGGAAGGGAGGTTCTGGATAAGATAAAGGCACTCATAAACTCAGGAATACCTGTTATGGGGCATCTTGGATTGAATCCCCAGTGGGTGAGGCAGTGGGGTGGATACCGGAGGTTTGGAAAAACAGAGAAGGAAAGAAAAAAGATAATGGAAGATGCCCTTTTACTTCAGGATGCCGGTGTTTTTTCAATAATCCTTGAGTCCGTTTCCCCTTCTCTTGCAAAGGAAATAACGGAAAAACTTGAAATTCCTGTTTATGGCATAGGTTCAGGTCCCCACTGCGATGGACAGATTCTTGTGGTCCACGATATCCTGGGGTTTTCTCCGCACATTCCCTCACATGCAAAGGTGTATGTGAATCTGCTTGAGGAGGCAAGAAGGGCTGTGAGGAAATATATAGAGGAGGTTAAGGGTGGAGTATATCCTGAGGAGAAAGATAGTTGAGATTGGAAAAAAGCTCTATGAAAAGGGACTTGTTGTTGCAACTGATGGTAACGTCTCCGCAAGACTGCCCGACGGAAACATCCTCATAACTCCATCAGGGGTGAGCAAGGGGGAGATGAGGGTTGAGGAGATTGTAAAAATCTCGCCTGAGGGAGAGGTTATCGGGAGGGGAAAGCCATCATCCGAATACAGGCTTCATCTTGAGGTTTACAGGTTGAGAAAGGATATTCACGCAGTGGTTCACACCCACTCTCCCTATGCTACGGCATTTGCGGTCACCCACATCCCCCTTGAACCCCTTGTTGCAGAGGCGGTTCTTACAAATGGGAAGGTCCCCGTGAGTCCTTATGCAACCCCTTCAACACCTGAATTATCAAAGAGTATTTCAGATCTCATTTTAAACCACAACTCCATCCTTCTTGCAAATCATGGTGTCCTTGCAGCGGGAAAGGACCTGGATGAGGCGTATTTCAGGGCGGAAAGGATTGAGTATCTTGCAAAGGTCGTTTTCCTTTCCAGACTGCTTGGAACACCAAAACCTTTACCGGAAGGAGAGATAGAGAGACTGCTTGAAAACTGGGGGCTTAAGTGAAATTTGTTGTTGACTTCATGTGCGGGAGGCTTGCGAGGTGGATGAGGATTCTGGGGTATGATACCCTTTATATGCGTGATACCGACAGGGGAAAGCTAATTGAGGTGGCAAGGAAGGAGGGGAGGATAATAATAACCAGAGATACCCATTTGCCGGGAACACCGGGAGTGAAGGTATTTTTACTTTCCTCAGAGTTTATAAGGGAGCAGTTGAAGGAGATAAGAAAAAACTTTCCACCCGCAGAGATGCTCACAAGGTGTTCTCTGTGCAACACTCCCCTTGAGAAGGTTCCAAAGGAAAAGGCAAAGGGAAATGTTCCAGAATACACGTATTTAACCCATGATGAATTCTATTACTGTCCTGTATGTAAAAAATTTTACTGGGAGGGAACCCACTGTGAATTCATGAGGGAGTTTTTAAGGGAGGTGGACTCTGCGTAAAATACTACCTTTTTTACTTGTTCTTTCCTGTGTTCCACCTCCGGGAGCTGGAAGGGGAGAGCCCACAGTGAGGATTCTTCTTTTAAAAAACCCTGAGAAAATAGTAATTGCCGGGGATTTCGGGATTGTAATGGAGATTGATGGAAGAAAGACAGAACTGAAGGGGGAGGTAAATCTTAAGTTTCATCCACTGGTTATATGGAAGGGGAAAAAAAGAGTAAAAAATCCCCGATATCCGGTGAGATTTTCTCCCATCCGTGGATTTGTTCATCTCAATGGAAGAGCATATCGTGGTGAGATTGTGGTAAAAAATGTGGGTGGGGATGTATATGTGATAAACGAGGTGAAAATGGAGGATTATCTTAAAGGGGTTGTTCCGCTTGAGATGGGGTATCTGAGGGAGGACCTGATAGAGGCGCTAAAGGCCCAGGCAGTTGCTGCGAGAACCTATGCGGTTGCTCATATAAGAAGAAACATGCCTTATGACATGGTTCCGACGGTTGAGGACCAGGTTTATGGGGGGGTGAGGGTTGAGTCTCCCCTCACAAACAGGGCTGTTGAGGAGACGAGGGGAGTGGTTGCGGTTTACCGGGGGAAGCCCATAGATGCAAAGTATCACTCAACGTGCGGGGGAAGGACGGAGGACAACGAGAATGTGTGGAATGGTAAACCCGTTCCCTATCTCAGAAGCGTGAGGGATTCAAAAAGGGGAAAGCCCTTCTGCAGGTTTTCTCCCCACTTTAACTGGGTGAGGGTTTATTCAAAGGAGGAGTTTTTTTCACTTATAAGAAAAAACCTTTCTGAGATAATCGGAGAGGACCCGGGAAGGGTGAGGTGGGTGAGGATAAGAAAGAGGACGAGGAGTGGAAGGATAAAGGAGGTGGAGGTTGCAACCGCAAAAAAAAGATACAGGATAGATAAGGATAGGGCAAGGAGATTGTTCAGGGACCCGAAGAGGGGTTCTCTTAAAAGCACCCTTTTTCACATAGAGACAAGGGGAAATAAAATTTACATAAAAGGAAGGGGATTCGGGCACGGGGTTGGAATGTGCCAGTTTGGTGCAATGGAGATGGCAAGAGAGGGATATTCATACAAACAGATTTTAAAACACTACTACCGTGGAATAAGGTTGAAAAAGATGTGGTGATATGCTATACTTTTTTCATGCAGAGGGGATGGATTCTCTTCTGTGTATTTACTGGATGTGCGATTCCTCTTTGCAGGGAAGAGGGTATAAGGCTTTTTCATGAAGGAAAATACTCGGAGGCAATTGAAGCCATTACAGAATGTATGGAATCCCACCCTAATGACCACAACCTCTATCTTTTCCGGGGTTGTGCTTATTACTATCTTGAAAAGGAAGAAAAGGCGCTTGAGGATTTCATGAAGGCATGGATGCTTGATACAACAGATGTTACTCCTCTTGTGTATGTTATAAAAATCTATTCAAAGAGAAAGGATTATGAGAATGCAGTTAAACTGTGCAATCGCGCACTTAAAAATTCGCAGGCAGTTAGTTTGTATAAGCTGAGAGGGAATATCCTTATGGAAGAGGGAAAAACAGAAGAAGGGATTAGGGACCTTTTGATGTATATTGAACTGAATGGGGATGAGATTTCTGGGTTTGAAAAGGCAAAGATTCTGAGCTGGGCTGGAAGATTTGATGAGGCATTGAAGGAAGCGAAAGACGACTACACAAAAGGGTTTGTCTTTCTCTGGATGGGAGTTCCTGAAAGTGCCTATGTATGCTGGGAAAGATGGTTGAGGAAATACGAAAGTGAGGTTGTTGCCCATAATCTTGCAGTTACATGTTATTACATGGGGGATGTGGAAAAGATGAAAAAAGTTATAGAGGAATATCAGGGCGTATTTAATGAAAAATTTGTAAAATACGGCATCCAAGCTTTGCTGTCCTTTGCTGAAGGAGATTACAGAAATTCCCTGAAATATTATAATCTTGCAATAGAAAAAAGACCGGACGTGGCAGGATTCTATGCGAGAAGGGGGGATGTTCGTTTTCTTCTGGGAGATGAGAAAGGAGCTTATGAGGACTGGTTGAAGGCGCACCGGTTAAATCCATGTTATCCTGTTGTAAGGAGGAAAAAATGAAAAAACTGGTATGTTTGATTTTCCTTCTCTCAGGGTGTGCATCTCCGGAACTCTGCAGAGAGGGGAGGATATATTTTATGGAAGGGAAGTGGGAAGATGCATATCATGCATTCTCCACATGTCTGGAAAAATATCCTGAGAATGCCGAACTTTACAGGCTCAGAGGGCTGGCATCTTTCAGGATGGAAAGATATGAAGATGCCGTGCGCGATATTGAAAAAGCGATAGAAATCAATCCCGACCGGTCAATTTATTATGTGGATCTTGCGAAGATTTACCATGCAAAGGGAGAGCGGGAGGTTTGCCTTCAGTACTATACAAAAGCAATAGAGAAGGAACCACAGAATCATGATTTTTATGAATGGAGAGCAATGGTGTATTTTGAGATGGGAGAATACAGAAAAGCTGCAGAGGATCTGACCCTTGCCCTGCGTTACTCAGTGGTTAAAATGCCATTGCGGTGTAAAAGAATGAGGATGTATGCCCTTGCGGGCATGCTTGATGAAGCAATAAAAGAAACAAGGGAACTGTGGGAATTTTTTGGAGAGAAGGCGCAGTTACATGGTGAACTTGCATTTCTCTATTTCTGGAAGGGAGAATGTGATAGTGCCGTTTTTCATTTTACCAGGGCTATTGAAGAGGGAGGTTCACCTGATCTTTACTTCTGGAGGGGACTGGTTTATTACTTCATGGGAGAAACTGAAAATGCACTGGGAGATGTAAATCAGGGAAGAGAAAAGGCAGGTTCAGGAATTCAGAAAACTTTCTTCAATGCTCTCTACGCCCTTATAAAGAAAGACCATGTCCAGGCTGTGAAGGAATTTGATTACCTTATAGAAAACATGCCATCGGTGGGGGACTTCTACTACCTCAGGGGTGAGGCATACCGGCTTATGGGAAAGTCGGAAGAAGCAGAAAAGGATTGGGAGAAGGCGCATTTCTTCAATAACAACTATCCTTTACGATGGAGAAAGGGTCTTGACAAAGAGAATATAAAGGAGTAACATAAAATCATGATACTCCAGGTGTTTTCCATTATTGCTATTTCTGGAGGCATAGGTGCTGGATTTCCCATCGAACCGGAGGGGTTCAATAGCGGATTTTTAAGGGGAGTCAGGGTGGAGCTGGAAAGGAAAAGATGGTTTGTGTATGGAGAGTATGCAGTAACAGATTTTGAGAAAAGAACCCCTCCTATCACCCTCTCCCTGAATCAGATGATGAAGGCAGGTATAGGAGTGAGAATATCTCGTGTACACATAGGATATGCGATAGTCAAAACGAAGGAAAGAGTGAGTTATAAAGAAGGACTGGAGGAAGGAGATATTCGTGGAGGAGAGATTTCGGGAGGTTATGCGTTCCTTGTGTTCAACAGGTTTGTTAATCTTCAGCTTGAGGGAACCTACACCTTTTTTGACCGGATTTCTTTTTACAGTGTGGGTATAAGGATAAGGGGGAGAATATGAAAAAAATGTGGTTTTTTTCTCTTCTGTTCATTTCCTGTATGAGCGAAAATCCCCTCACTCCTCTTTTGAAAACCATAGAAGGGGAATATGAGTATATGCCTTTATATGAAGGAATGGAGATGTGTTACCGGTATTACAGTTATTCTTATCGGGATTATTTGCCGGGGATTTATTACTACTTTAGAGTGCTTTTTGAAAAAGAGGAAGATGGAAGAAAGATATTTGATATTGAAATGTCTGTTCCAGCTGCAGGATTTTCCTACCTTGCGACATGGGCTGTTGATGATACCAGTATTACCGAATATGACGAAACCCTTGATGAATGGGTGCTTCTGTATGAGATTCCGTTTATTCTTGGTAACGAGTGGGATGTGGAGCTTCATTATGAAAGGAAATATGTGGATTTCAAGGTTCACTATGAAATTACCGGAAGAAAAAGAGTTACTGTTTTCAAGAAAGAATACGACGACTGTATTGAAATAGAAGTCAATTACATGCTTAAATATACCTCTTATTCCCATCTTTATTATCAGAACTTTAAAATAGCCGAATATTATGCCCCTGGTGTCGGACTGGTAAGACAGAAGGTTTTGAGATTCGAAACAAACGATCCACAATATGAAGGCTATGATTTCACGGGAGACCGTTGGGATTTACTCCCTCCGGAAGAAGAGAGAAAGGAAAGCCATCCTTCTCTTTCTATCCCCTTCCTTCTCCCATTCCATTAATCCCCTCTTGACAAACCGGAAAAATCTCTTATATTTTATGCAATGCACAAAAGGGAGGTGAGCTGTGGAGCGATTTGCGGAGTGGGTGAAGAGAAGGGGAAAGCCTGCGGTTGCGGTTGTTTTTATACTCACACTCGTTTTTGGTTATTTTGTTCCGAAGGTCGGGGTCAATTCTGACCTTATAAGTTTTCTTCCTCAGAATGACCCGGTTGTGAAGGTTTACAAGGAGATAGGGGAGAAGTTTGGGGGAAACACCCTTGTTCTTGTGATAATAGAGAGTGACAGTATTTTCTCCCATCATGTCCTCTCAACGATAAAGAAACTTGAGGATGCGTATAAGGAGATAGAGGGGGTTGGGTTTACCCAGTCTCTCGTGAGCATGATAGACATAAAGAAGATAGAGGACGGGATTGAGGTCGGTAATCTCATTGAGGGGGAAATTCCGGAGGATAAAAAAGAACTGGAAAGATTGAAGGAATATGTAATGGGCAGGGAAATGTACCGGGGTGCCATTGTCTCTGAGGATGGAAGATATACGGCAATAATGATAAAGGTTCTTGAGGGATATGACCGGATGAAGGTTGGTGAGGAGATAATAAAGACAACCGAAAAACTCAAAGGGGACCTCAGGACCTACTATGGAGGACTGCCCGCGGTCATGCATTTTGTGAATAAGATGATAACCGGAGATATAAAAAAACTCATGCCCATAACCATTGTTCTTGTTATGATAGTTCTCTTCTTAGGATTCCACACAGGAGCAGGAGTCTTTTTACCCCTACTCTGCGTCCTTATTGCAACCGTGTGGAGTGTGGGATTGATGAGCATAACCGGGGTTGACCTGAGCCTTGTCTCAAACATCATGCCCGTTCTGCTTATATCCATAGGTTCTGCATACGGAATACATGTGATAAACAGGTTCTATGAGGAAAAGGACATTGTGAAGACCATAAAGACCGTGGGGAAGCCCGTTATCATGGCAGGGGCAACAACCCTTGCAGGATTCTTATCCTTCCTCACAGCAGACATGAGGCAGATAAGGGAATTCGGGCTCTTCTCCGGACTTGGAGTCCTTTTCGCCCTTATATTTTCCATCATCATAATCCCCACCCTCCTTGGTGCAATGCATATAAGAAAGAAGAAGGAGGTAAAGCATACGGTTGCAAAACGTTTTATGGATTCTCTTTCTCTTTTTGTTGTGAGGAGGGAGAAGGTTATAATTGCTGTTGCCTTTACCCTTGCCAT
>Ga0180302_10001565_pt1 | contig 10872 bp, 12 predicted proteins | sample GuaBasSediGuay17_FD_121794 | JGI IMG/M metagenome (GOLD analysis project Ga0180302, IMG submission 121794) | Subseafloor sediment microbial communities from Guaymas Basin, Gulf of California, Mexico - Guay17, Core 4571-4, 12-15 cm | ecosystem: Environmental > Aquatic > Marine > Hydrothermal... | reverse complement strand
TTGCCTTATCCAATATGGTCAAGAATGCCGAATGCCACCTAGCTTTGATCACCCTAATAGTTGAGCTCTCTTTCACATTAATGGTGTGGTGCCTTCCCTTAATAGGATACTTCTCGGGACACTCCAAGACGATGCCGGAAATCCTGGTTCTAGATGAATACGGATCTATCGCTACCTTTTCTACCTTTAGAGTTAATTTCATTGGTACGCGCTCTGTTTTGTTGCTTTCCCTTCCTCCAACCCTTATTTTTCTCGTTGTAACAGCAGTAACGAGATCTTCCGGTTCTACTATCCCAGTTAACCAATATAGATCCTCCAACGTCTCTATCCTAATTACTAGCTCCTTTTCCCTTGGATTTAGGGAGAGGACCTTCATGTTGCTCAGCCAACAGCTATGACTCTTATCCCAGCAGGTATTTTAGTGATGTTATGGGTGCTGCCTCCCACGATCATTTTAACGCCTGCTGCAAATGCCTTTTCTATTATCCTCTGGGTTATCACCCCAGAGTAAACCACATATTTCACCCCCCTATAGTCGCCCAGAGTTTCGTAGAGGGAGTTTATTGGAACCTTAGCTATCACCCTCAGATCCTCGTCTAAGAGGATAGCCTCTCGTGTATCTGCTGCCTCTCTATAGAACTGCATCAATGGCTGTGGTACCTTTTCAGATAAGCTTTGCAGCGACTCAGCTCTCCTGGACTTCTCCTTTGCTTGCTTTAACCCCAGCAGGCTCCTAGCCTCCTCTGCAGGTATCGCAGACGAGAGGGCTTTTCTAATCTCTTTTGCTGTTAAATTCTCAACTCCCTTTCCCTTTGGAGCTCTTGCTACGTAATCTATATCCGTTTGTTCTAGTAAGGATCTCAGTATCATTTCTCCGCCACGATCTCCATCTACAAAGGCAATAGATTCCTTCTTTGAGATTAGATCAACCAAGCTCTTTGGAATTTTTTCGACAGCCCCTCCTATCGCGATAACGTTATCAAACCCATATCTAAGAAGGTTGTTAACATCAGCTCTTCCCTCAACTACGATAATCTCACCTGAATCCCTCACTCCAACGCCACAAGGAAGCTTTTCGGGTCCATAGTAAGTCAGTCGCATACTTGCTGTCTCCCTAATGATCAAATCTATGAGGTTCCTGTAGCTTTCCTCGGCCTTAGCTCCCCACTGCCTTAAAATGTCTATTGCTCTCTTCCTTATCCTTTCCCTATCGACCTCTCTCTCATCCACTATCTTTTGCAGGGATAGAGAGGCTTGGTAGGGTCCTACTTTATCGACTGTCTCTATTGCTGCAGCTAGGAGGGCTGTTCTTATCCTGTCGAGATTTGACCTTAGCTCTATAATTCCAACCGAGTGGTTGTCCTTGCGCCTAAGTTTGACTATGATCCTCCCTACTTTACCAGACTGCTGGAGTTCTCTGAGCTCGAGTTCTGGTCCTAGCAGCCCCTCAACTTGACCGAATATCGCTCCTATCACATCGCTGGGCTCTACAATCCCCCTTACCTCAATACTAAATGTTGCCAAGTACTTGTGGGAAGGGGTAGGCTCATAATGATTCATAATAATCGTCCACCCTGACACAATCTAATGTAAAAGAAATCACAGAATTGTCCGCCTACCAACTAGTCCCAGGGATCAAAGATCGGCCCACGCCGTCCTCTCTCACCCTGGGTCATGTGGTGGTAGGCAATTTAATAGGTAGCGAGGTCATTTAAAAAGACCTCGCGATCACTATCTCGTTTAACTCCTTGAGAAATTCTACAAAACTCTCCTCAAATAGATGTTTATTAAACTCTATGTCTTTCTCGTTTTCCTTCAAGAGATTTAGAGCTGTTTTTCTAGTATAATCGAGAGCTCCAAGCTCCTTAACAACTTCTCTGACGTAATTTAGGTCAGCTGCGCTTATATTCGGGTTCCCGAGTATTGACAGGAGTTTTTTCCTTGTAGCTTCATCTGATAACTCCCATGCTTTAACCACAAGCAAAGTTCTTTTTCCCTCCTTGATATCGCTATCTGCTGGCTTTCCTATTACGGCTTCATCGCCGTATAGCCCGAGGATATCATCTTGTAACTGAAAAGCAACCCCAACTCTTTGGCCGAAGCTCCTAAGGAAGTGTAACATGTCTTCAGATGCTCCAGCTAACATACCCCCCATTACAAGAGAAGCAGAAAAGAGAGTCCCTGTCTTCAGCGAAAGCATTCGAAGAACCTCTTCCTCAGTGGGCATTGTAACGGTACTTAGGTAGAGATCCAGAAGCTGGCCCTCGATCAGTTTCCTGTAGGCTACTGAGTACTCGGAGGCTGCCTTCACTATAATCTCATTGGGAAAACCGGACTCTAAAAGAGCTTCAAGACCTAGTTCTATAAGGCTGTCTCCACCAAGTATACCTAAAGAGATACCCGGATTTCTTGGTGGAGGCGTTCTTGGAGAGAGACGAGACCAATTGGCCATTAGATAATGAAAGGAGGGTCCTCCTCTCCTCTTAGGACTCTCATCCATTATATCATCGTGTATCAGGGAGGAGTTATGCAGTAACTCCACAGAAATTGAGGCTCTTATAATGTTTCCTTCGTGCTTACTTCCAGATCCATAATACGAGGAGATTAGAGCAAGAGGCCTAAATCTCTTCCCACCCCTTAGAACATAGGAAGATAATTCCTCGTAATATCTCACGATAACCTCATCTTTTTGGGTCGAGATCTTTTCTTCAAAGAACTTCTTTATCTCCCGTTCTATTTGTGGAAGGTATTTTTCACGTAGTAGGTTGAACTGCTTCCCCATGAGTCATCTAATGAGGTTTAATTAGAGGAATATAAATTGGTTATGTGTTATAAATCGAACGTGAGATATTAACTCATTAAATGGCCAATCTAGGATAATAATTGGTGATAATGGATAATGGAGGCTCTTTTTTTATCAAACTTGTAAGTAATTATACAATACCTGCTGGCGATGACCTGAAACATAAGAGTTAAATTTCCATTTTCTTCCTCAGTAAGGAAAGGAGATCTACAATGGGTACAGTGAGGGAGAAGAACATAAAGAGAATAGCATACAAGCTCATCAAGGAGTACCCAGAGCTCTGGACTACCGATTTTGAGCATAACAAGAGGCTAGTCGCAAGGATAGTAGATGTAAAGTCCAAAGAATATAGGAATCGTATAGCTGGTTACCTGACTAGACTTAAGGTTAGAGAACAAAAGGGTACTCTAGTTTTGTAAGCGAATTCTGTCATTACTCATCTGAAAATAAGCCTAGAACCTTCACAAGCTGTAATCGTGTGCTTAGAACATGGCCCGAGATTGCGCTCTTATAATTTCATCGATTTCATCGCTTCCTAAGAGAAGCATTAAAAGGCTGTATCTAGTGAGAAGCGAGGTACTTATGGGAGAACTGGGTGGATACCAGTCTTTACTCTCAAAAATTCGAGAAAAAAGGGCTAAGATTGTTATTTTAGGCCAAGGATACATAGGTCTACCGCTAGCTCTATTGCTCTGCAGAGCAGGTTATCACGTTACTGGCTTTGACATTAAAGAGAGCTTAATAAAGGATCTTAAAGAGGGCAAAGTCAAATTTTCCGAGGTCGGGCTGGAGGAACTCCTTAAAGAATGTCTTGCTTCTGGCAGATATTCTCCAGAGGATTCAGTAGAAAGGGCCTTGAGCAACAGGGACATTTACATCATAGCAGTTCAGACGCCAGTTAAGATTAACGGTCGACCGAATCTTGGGTATTTGCTATCAGCCCTAGAGCTAGTCCTCTCCCATGTGAGGAGATATGCACCGTCCCTTTTAGTGATAGAGAGCACAGTACCCCCAAAAACAATGGAGGAAGTGGTGATGCCTATACTGGAGGAAAGAGGCTTCTATTTGGGAGATGACATTTTCCTAGCATATTGTCCGGAAAGGGCGATGCCTGGAAGATTGCTCCAAGAACTCTCTGGAGGAAATCGGATAATTGGAGTCATCGATGAACTATCAGGAAAGCTAACAGAAGCGCTTTACTCTAGTTTCACCAAAGGAAACATAAGGATAACGCACTTTAGAACAGCAGAGCTTGTAAAGCTAGTAGAGAACTCTTACAGAGATGTAAACATAGCTTTCGCTAATGCAGTCGCGTTAGCGTGTGAGGCCCTTGACGTTGACGTAGATGAAGTAAGAGCTCTCGCTAACCTCCATCCAAGGGTCAACATTCTTAAACCCGGCATAGGCGTTGGAGGAAGTTGTCTAACGAAGGATCCATACTTCTTGCTTAATTCCGTTTCCAGCCATGGCATTAACTTGGACTTAATCAGAGTTGCAAGAAAACTCAACGAGATGTTACCAAAACATGCGGCAGAATTGATAGTTAATGCCCTAAAGGCCGTTGGAAAGAGACCAGAGGAATCGCTGGTTGCTGTTTTAGGGATAACGTACAAAGGAAATGTTCGAGACTGTAGGAACAGTCCGGCTCTCGAGCTAATATATGAGCTTAAGGAGAGGGGTTTCAGCGTTAGAGTATATGATCCGCTCGTTAATGAGGCCCCTAGAGGAGTATACCTTTGTAGGAGCTTGGAAGAGGCAGTAAAGGGAGCTGATTGCATAGTCATAGGGGCAGAGCACTCTCAACTCCTTAAAATAAACCTAGATGAGATACGGGTTCTTTGCAGAGATAGCCCCGTGTTTTTCGATGGAAAGCATGCCTTTGACAGAAAAGTGGTCGAAGAAGCTGGTTTTGAATATCTAAGCGTAGGATGCCCGGCTAACGTCATAGAAATTTTGAAAGAAATTGCGGAACATCATATACATGAACCTTAGCCTTATCTCTCGCAATTTCCCTTGCGACTAGATATAAAGAGGCATCTACGAACACAAGAGAGTTAAGTTTCATATCCTTCGCTATCCTAAGCATCTCTAGGAAGTGTCCTCTTATTCCTTTAGCCCCAGCTTTGAAGGACAAGAGAGTACCAGCTCCGCAGGTTGCCCAAGATGGCATATCCATAATCTTTACTCCTCTAATCTGAGAAACAAGCTCTTCACTTGAAAGGTTTAAGCCATAAGAGTCGCTGTACCCAACAATTCCTATCCTTAGCTCCTTCTTTGTCCCGTTGAACTTAAGCTCTCCTCTATCAACAGCCTCCTTCAGCACATCGACCACGTGAATCGCATCGAATTTTCCCGATTTCTGAATGAAGTCGAGGCAAGGACGCGAAAGAACAACGAGTTTCCTTACTCCAAGTCTACTTAACTGATTTACGCATTCTTCCAATGCCCCCCTTGAGAGGTACTTGTAACCTGCAAGTCTTAAGAAGGATCCACAGCATAGCTCCTCTCTTCCGATAGTATCTATGTCCATGAAGAGTTTAAGGAGATGAAATGCTGCAACTGCAGACTCTGGAGTTTCGCTTGATAGGCAGGTGGAGAAGAAAAAGGTATCGCTCCCACTTGGCTGATAATCTGGAGGCAGCCACTTTGCCTTTTCCTCCCTATTTCCAAAGGCTAATCCTTCTTCTGAAAGCTTTGTTGGCATGCTAGCCACTCGAGGAGGAGGAACGTAACCCTGATCGATTAAGGCCTCTCTTACACCTAATATCAGTCTTGAAATCCGGATTCCCACGGGGCAGACGTCATCGCAGAGACCACACATCATGCATTCGTAAGCATACTCTATGAAATCTACTGACATCGTTAGTTCCCCCTCGATCATCTTCGGTATTTGTAAATAGGCCCTTGGGCTGAGAACTTCCATTTTTCCCTGCGAAATGAAGATAGGGCATACATGATTGCAAGCTCCGCACTTTATGCACAGATCGAGATTTTTCAGCAGCGACTCGGGAAAAACACCCATTTACCTCTCCCTCAACGGGATAAGTTTTCCAGGATTCATGATGTTCTTTGGATCAATCGTTCTCTTTAAGAATTCCAGCAATTTCACGGCATCCGGCGAAGATTTGACGTACTGCTTGATCATAGACACACCTATGCCTGTACCGAATCCAATAGATCCCCCCAGCCTAGAAACCTCTTCTCCAACGAATGAAACTGCCTTTTCAGCCCTTTCACTTTCTTTCTTTTTCCCAGGATCGAAAAGAAAGGTAGCAATTATCCATCCAAGAGTTGGATGGAATGTGGTTACAGCAGGTAGGTTAAGTCTCATAGATGCTTGGTCCACCTTCTGGAGGGAATCCCTAATCTTATCCTTATGAATCGAGAAGCTTATTGAGAGACCCGCCATGCCCTTTTTCCTCATGATATCGTATACTACAGAGACTCTCCTCCAGTATTCCTTAACCTCCTCTCCTTCTACTTCCTCAACCTCTATAGGATCTAATTTGTTGATTATCTCCCGCAATTTTGGAATCCACGTGGATAACCATAATGGATCTCCGCTTAACTCTATTAATCCTATGAAGTCAATGTAATCAGTGCCAACTTCTTCTCCTATTTCCCTAAGCGCGTCTCTATAAAGCGATTGAAATGCAGAAATCCTTATTCCACTTTTCTCTGCCTCTTGTACAATAGATACCGCATCAGAGCTATCACTCATCTTTACAAAGAAGGCATATCTTTCCTCTGGTCTTGATTTGAGCTTTAGTGTGGCCTTAGTTATTATTCCCAACGTACCTTCTGAGCCTATTATAAGATCCATCAAGTGCCTCTCTTTTGAGGGAGACTTCTTCCCCAGATGAAATACCTCTCCATTGGGAAGGACAACTTCTATTTCAAGGACGTTATCTCTAGCTGTCCCATACACGCCTGATAGCGGACAGGCCGAGTCTTCTGAGAGTACACCGCCTATAGTAGAAAGACCTTTTACCTCAGGATCTATTGGGTAGAAGCTGTTTGTAAGAGCTTTATTAAGCTCAGATACAGTTACGCCAGTTTCTACTGTTGCTAATAGGTTATCCTCGTCAATTTCAATGATGTGATTCATTTTTAATAGATCAATGACGATACCTCCCTTAATTGGCACCGCTCCACCCACTATGGAGGTTCCAGAACCTCGAGGAGTCACAGGAGTCCCTGTCTCATTAGCCATTTTCATTATCTCGATAACTTCATCGCTGCTAGATGGTCTTACCACAATATCTGGATACCCTCTTATGTTTGAAGCGTCATAGGAATATGAAGCAAGCTCTATTTCTCCAACAAGCACATTTTCGCTTCCTACAACGCCAGAAAATAGTTCGATGAGTTCCCCTTCTTTCATTTCCGGTCACACATGCTTCCTTATAATAGCATAGAATTTTAACATTAAGTTGTGTCAACAGGATTGATGTCTTTAGAGACCCCTCTAAAAGATATTCAGGCCAGAATGGGTGCTAAATTCATAGAATTCGTTGGATGGCATTTGCCTGTATCCTATGTCTCGCCCTTGAAAGAAGCGTTGGCTGTGCGCAATTATTGTGGTGTTTTCGACGTATCTCACATGGGTAGGTTTTGGATTGAGGGAAGAGATGCCGTCAAACTTTTGCAAAGAGCAACCACGAATAATATGGATGTAAGACCTGGAAGAGCCAGATACACCCTTTTCCTCAACGAAAATGGTGGAATTAAGGACGATGAAGTAATATTGAGGGTCAGGGAAGATGCCTTCCTGGAAGTTACTAACGCAGCTACCAGGGAGAAGATATTCAACTGGCTCAGTCATCTGATAAGTAAGTGGAAACTCGATGTTAGGGTGAAGGACATAACATTTGAAACGGTGATGCTAGCAGTTCAGGGGCCAAGGGCTCAGGAGATAATAGAACCTTTCATTGAAGAGGGTCTAGATCTGAAGAGATATAGAGGTAGAGAGGTAATCGCCTTTGGTTCTAAAGCCTCTATCTCCAGAACAGGTTATACAGGAGAAGATGGTTTTGAAATAATTTTTTGGGATATTGAGAAGGCTAGAAATGCCTTTAAAACCCTGGTTAACGAAGGGGTTCAACCTTGCGGGCTAGCGGCTAGAGACATATTGAGGCTAGAGGCAGGGATGTGTCTCTACGGAAATGACATAGATGAAAATGTAACTCCTATAGAAGCTCGTTTAGAATTTGCTGTTAAATTGGAAAAGGGTGAATTTATAGGAAGGGATGTTCTCATAACTCAAAAGGAACAGGGGACCGAAATTTTGAGAGTTGGCTTACTCAGCAGATCTAGAAGAGCTCCTAGAAAAGGTTACTTGGTTATTTGGAAAGACGAGATCGTCGGACATGTCACTAGCGGTACATTCAGCCCAGTTGTTAATAGAGGAATTGCTATGGCATATGTCCCTCCAGAACTTTCCAAACCAGGTACTCAACTCATTGTGAAAAACAAAGGGGAAATTGCGGTCGAGGTAGCAGAGATGCCCTTTTATGATACCACGAAATACGGGTTGAAGAGAATGCGATGAAGGCGCCACTAGAAGTATTTTTTGGCTATTTCTTCTTCAACTTTCCTAGAGTAACAAAAGCTACTGTCTTAGCTAATCTCCTAACCTCCACGATCTTTACAACATCCCCCTCTTTTACGCTTAAACACGGCGAAATGTGGGCATGGATCTTCCTCCTTCTTCTTTCATACCTCTTGTACTTCGGTACATACCTTAACCAAGAAATTTCAACGCTTATCGTGCCTGTCATCTTAGTCGAGACAACCCGACCAATTAGGGTCTTCTTCCTCAGCGAGATATTACCATGCCAAGGGCACTTATCGTCATCACATTCAGCCGCAGGCGGCTCTACATCCTCTATCAAATAATCTGGAAGTTTCCTCATAACTTCTTCACCCTTTCTTCAGGTCTTCCCAAAATATCTTTACCACTGAGTTCGACAACCCGGTTCCTCCCGAGAATGAATTTGAATACTCTGTGCCTCTTCGGGATCTTCTTAACACCTTTCTCCGTCTTTATAATGAGAAGATTGGCTGTTTCATCTATTATCATACCAGAAATCCCGATTTGCGTTGGATCTGGTGAAAAAACAACCTCCGTTTCCAGACCTATGAGTTCATGGTATGGGAGATCCGATTTTTTCATGTGTACCCCCTCATAGATAACCCTTTTCTCTCATTATCGTGAGAACCCTGGCTATCTCCCTCCTTACTTCCCTTCTTCTGTGAGTTTTCTCTAGAGTACCGAGCGCGGACTTCGTGTTAAGGGAGAACAACTCCTCCCTAAGTTCTCTGAGCCTTGCTTCAAGTTCCTCCTTACTCAGACTCCTCAGTTCCTCCGCCTTCATCCTCGGCAACTTCTTCTACCTCCTCAGAAACCTCTTCCTGCTCCTCCTCTTCTACTTCCTCCTTCGAGGACATTTCTGCGAGGATTTTCTCTATCTCCTCCTCCCTAATATAAGGTCTACCTGGCGGTCTTATGCCTGGCTTAGCGATTCTAACCCTTATACCCATCGATCCTTGGGGTAAGAGTATGTTCCTCACGGCGTATTCTACATTCTCTAGGTAGTCACCACCACAACGGTAGATAACACCCGCTCTAAATCTATCTTCTCTAGCTCTCTTTCCAAACTTTCCAGCTATTCTTATCTCCACTCCCTCTGCTCCGGCCATCATGACCCTCCTGAGTGCTGCAAAAGCTACTCTTCTATGTCTCTCTCCCTTCAGTATCCTTCTAGCTATGTAATTTGCAACTATTTGAGCACTTAAGAAAGGTTCTTCTACTTTTTCTATTCTAAGATATGGATTTTTAAATCCAAATTCCCTTTTCATTGTTTCCGTTATCTCTTTAATCCTCTTGCCTCCTTTGCCTATTGCAATTCCGGGACGATCAGCATATATCGTTACAACTTCCCTTATAGGAGTTTTTACTACATCTACTTTATGAAATCCCGCAGTTCTAAGCATTGATTCAAAGAACTCTTGAAGTCTTGCCTTAAGCCATCCTTCTTCAATAATTCGTTTGTAAACTGGCCTTGCTCTTTCGCTCATTCTCTCTCCTCCACTACGATCTCTACATGAACGAGTTGTTCTATTTTTGGAGTTGCCCGGCCAAAGGCCCTCGGAAAGAATCTCCTTAACTTAGGTCCTTTATGAGCTGCAGCGTGTTTTATGTAAAGGCGCTCAGCGTCCAAACCCTTATTTGTTGCATTGTATTCCACGTTCTTAAGGATCTTCAGCATAATTTTAGCTGCCTTGACAGGATATCTACCTATCTTCCACCCTTGAAGCTGCTTTCTGTGACCAACACCCTTCACATACCTCCTAAAGGGAATTGGTCTCTTCAGGGAGATCACATCTTCCAAGAGTCGCCTTGCTTTATCGAGTTTTAATCCCCTAATAGCAGCTAAAAGCTCTACCATCTCCTTGTAGGAGACTCTTAGGTCTCTTCCCGATGCTCTCGCTTCGTTGTCCTTGAGTTCCTGATAGGAGTATCCGAATGATGGCAATGTACATCCCACTTTCCCATTATAGGTTCGTCGGACAACTTGGGCTTATTGTATTTAAAAGTTAAACCCTCCATCCATGCTACATCCAGCTCTCAAATCCACACGTTTCAAAACAATTTCACAGGAGAGCTTGTGCAAATCTTCGCATTCGTTCAACTTTATTCTCATAGACCTTTTTCTTAATTTTTGAGGAATTGTTCTCTAGGTTAGGGCAATTTGGAGGCTATACGAGGTCATTTACCTTCTCCTGGGAGTTCTTAGCACCTACCGGTAGTTGTAGACATCTCTTACTTGAAGAGGGATAGCTTGATGGGCTTTATTCTGAAAAATCTCATGCCTATAAGTATTATTACAATTACTAGCGACGCTAAGATTGAGAACCAAATCATCATCGATAAAGTCACCTTATGGAGATATAGTACTAGTGTGTCTCTTTCTATCGGAACGTAGAGTATCTCAGCATATTGAGGAGAGAGCAAGATGGCTTCTGGATCTGTTCTTGTAAGTTGTAGAGACGTATTAGATAGATTC
>Ga0180302_10001564_pt1 | contig 10879 bp, 8 predicted proteins | sample GuaBasSediGuay17_FD_121794 | JGI IMG/M metagenome (GOLD analysis project Ga0180302, IMG submission 121794) | Subseafloor sediment microbial communities from Guaymas Basin, Gulf of California, Mexico - Guay17, Core 4571-4, 12-15 cm | ecosystem: Environmental > Aquatic > Marine > Hydrothermal... | reverse complement strand
TCGCTATAGAGATACGCTGCCCCTGCCCGCCCGACAGCTTCGCTCCCCTATCGCCCACCACCGTCCTGTAGCCCTTGGGGAGTTTGGTGATGAACTCGTGGGCGTTCGCCCTTTTGGCCGCCTCGATCACCTCCTCCTCCCCCGCCTCCGGGTTGCCGAACAGGATGTTCTCGTAGACCGTCCCGTTGAACAGGATCGTCTCCTGCGGCACCAGCCCGATCAGCCTCCTCAGGGAGGAGAGCTTTATCTTCTTTATCGGGATGCCGTCTATCAATATCTCGCCTGAGCTCGGCTCGTAGAACCTGGGGATGAGGTTCATGAGGGTCGTCTTGCCCGCCCCGCTCGGCCCGACGATCGCCACCCTCTCGCCGGGCTTGACCTTGAAGCTTATCCCTTTAAGGACGGGTCGGTCGCCGTAGCTAAACCAGACGTCCCTGAACTCGATCTCACCCCTCACATCCTCCACCTCGATGGCCCCCGGCTCGTCCTCCTCCCGTCCGAACCCCAACACGTGTGATATCCGCTCGAACGAGGCCAGGGCCTGCTGGAGGGCAGCGTTGAAGTTGCCTAAATCCCTGACCGGCTTGAAGACCATCCCCATCATCGCCATATACCCGAAAAACCAGCCGGTCGAAAGCTTGCCGGTCAAAACCCTGTAACAGCCGAAGCCGAAGACCGATACGATCCCGATCGCCGTCAGCAGCTCCACGACGGCCGGAAGCAGCGCCCTTACCCTCACCCTTCTCATCATCAACCGGTATTTCTCCCTGTTAAGCTCCTCGAACCTCTTTATCTCCCTCCCCTCGGCGGTGAACCCCTTTATCACCTTGATCCCGAGTATCGTCTCCTGAAGCTGCCCGGCTATGTCGGCCATCCTCATCTGCACGTGCCTGCTCATCTCCCTTATCCTGCCGCCGAACCTCCTTATCAGATGGGCCAGGGGGGGAAGCACCGCCACGGCCACCAGCGTCAGCTGCCAATCCTTGAGGAACATCATCGTCACGAAGACGATCAGCGTCACGACCGATCTGAGAACCGATGAGAGCGAGGCGATCGTGTTCTGAACGATGTTCACGTCGTCTATCACCCTCGATATCAGATCGCCCGATCTCTCCTTGGTGAAGAGGGAGAGGGGGCTGAGCGTTATCCTGCGGTACATCTCGTTTCTCAGCTCGACCACGAACTTGTAGGTCGCCCTGGAGGTGAGGTAGAGGTTGCCGTAGGAGAAGAGGCCTTTTGCGGCGACGGCGATCATCAGCAGCCCCAAAACGGTCGCTATCGCCCTCATCGCGTCCCCCACGCCCCTCACCTCGAAGCTCAGCCCGTCGAAAACGCCTTGAAACCTGAAGAAGACAAACCTTTCGGCCCTCCCCTCCGACATGGCCTTGAGGTTGTCGACCGTGTCGGCCAGCACGTGGACGTAGACCATGTCGCACATCGCCATCGCGCCGGCCAGGATCGCCGCCGCCCCTATCGCCCAGATGTGCGGGGTTATGTATCTCAACATGCCTTCTCACCCACCGTTATCATCCTGACCGACTCCGGGGTCAGGTCGCTTCCGTCGAAATCGCCGAAGAACCTCCTAACCCTTAGCCCGGCCCTCCCGAACATGGCCGACATCTCCGAGGGGAAGTAGAACCTTATCCTCAGCTTGCTCCTCGAAACCCTCCCCCTCCTCAGGTCGATCGTCATCCTCTTCTCGACCAACACTCCTTTGTCGAACCTGAACTTGGCCTCCGCCAGCACGACCACCCCCTCATCCTTCCACCACCACGTCCTCAGCCCGTCCATCCTCGCCGCCGAGAAGGGGTTCCAGTGCTCGATCAGGACTTTACCTCCCGGTCTGAGCACCCTGCTTATCTCCTCGAGCACGCCCAGGTCGCCCTCGTCCCCGAAATACCCGAAGCTTGTGAACATGTTTATCACGGCGTCGAAGGACTCGTCTTTGAAGGGGAGCGACCTCATATCGGCCCGGACGAGCTGCGAGCCGGGCGCCTCCTTTCGCGCGGCCCTCAACCTCCTCCAGGATCTATCCAGCCCGACCGCCTCAATCCCCTCCCACTCCAGCCAGCTCAGATGCCTCCCTCCGCCGCACGCCAGATCCAGAACCCTCATCCCCTTTTTGAGCTTCAGGGCGTCGATGATGAACTCCACCTCGAGCGAGCTTTCAAACCTGCTGGGCGTCTCCGCTATAAGCTCCGGCATTCCCCCTCACCCTGAACCCGCTGAACTGTATGGCCACGGCCCTCTCCGAGCCTGGCCGACAGGTTATGGTCAGCTTCCTAGAGGCGAAGTTCACCTCCTCGATGACCCCCAAGGAGCAGACCCTCCCCCGCCCGTCCAGCAGCCCCACGAGCAGCCCCTTGAACCACTCAGGCGTCCTGACCTCCATCGACCTGAGCCTCATGACGCCGCAAACCCTCCTGATGGCCGAGCTTTCAACGGGATCGGGCGTGACGGCGAACATCGCCTCGCCGCTCATCTCGGCGTAAAGCACCATATCGCCCAAAAGCCGGGACAACACCTTAAGCTCGTTTTCCGAAAGCGGTCTGCCGTTCAGGAAGATCGACCTCTGCGAGCGGAGGGAGTCGAAATCGAACTGAAAGGGCGAGCATCTGGAGAAATACTCCTTGAACCTCAGCTCGCGGTAGTTGACCCGGTAATCGTGTGACTTCCTCATCACCTGTGGCGCTTTCTCCAGCCTGTGAACCCTCCATATCTCGAACGGCTCCAATCCCCTCAGGAACGGCTCCAGCTCGTCCCTCTCCTGAACGGCCACGATCCTGGTGGGCCTGACCGCCAGGATCTTCGCCCGCTTCAGCGCCCTGCCCACATCCCCGTCCACAAGCCCCGTCGTGTCGATCACCGCCATCTCAGCTCCCATCCCCCTGGCCTCCTCGACCATCATCCTCGTCCCCACCACGCACTCAAGCAGGTGGCCGGGAGGGGAGATCGCCCCGACGAAGTAGATCCCGTCCGGCTCATCCCTCAGCTGGTCGATCGACTCCGTCAGCAGCTTCATCCCGATGCATGTGGGCGGGCCTATCCACGACTGGCCTATATCGGCGTCCACGACCCCCACCTTCAGCCCCTTCTCAAGCCCCTTGGCCGCTAGATACCTGCAGAGGGTGGTCTTGCCCGTGTCCACCCTGCCGAGGAGCAGGATCACCTCGCCCCTGCCCACCACCTCCTCGGCCAACCTCTCCCAGCTTTCAGGAACGACCAGCTCCCCGAAGCTCATCCTCGACCTCTCCCCTCAGATACCAGTATGAGGCCTCTCGAATCCTGACCTTCACCGTCGAACCTATCATCCGCCGATCGCCTCTGAAGAAGACCAGCTTGTTCGTCCTCGTCCTCCCCTTAAGCTCCCCTTCGACTTTCGGGTTCTCGCCCTCCACCAGAACCTCCTCGATCCTCCCGACCATCTCCTCGTTCCTCTCAAGCGCTATCCTCTGGGTGAGATCGATGAGCTTCTTGAGCCGCTCGCTCTTGACCTCCTCCGGAACCTGATCCCCCATCTCCGCCGCCCGCGTGCCGGGCCGGGGGGAGAACTTGTAGCAGAAGGCGTAATCGAACCTCACCTCCTCAACAAGCTTCACCGTCTCCTCGAACTCCTCGTCGGTCTCCCCCGGGAAGCCGACCAGCAGGTCGGTCGTTATCGCCGCCCACGGAACCCTTCTCCTCAGCCCCTCGACTATCCGGAGATACCTCTCCCTGGTGTAACGCCTGTTCATCCTCTTGAGGACGGAATTCGACCCGGATTGGGCCGGCAGGTGGAGGTGTTCGCAAACCTTTTCCAGCTCGGCGATCGCATCCAGGAGTCTTTCGGGGACGTCCTTGGGGTGGGAGGTGACGAACCTTATCCGCTCTATCCCGTCGACTTCGTTCAGGATCGACAGCAGCTTCGGGAAATCGACATCGCCCCACCTGTAGGAGTTGACGTTCTGCCCCAGCAGCGTTATCTCCTTGTATCCCTCCTCGGCCAGCCTCTCGACCTCGGAGACGATCTCGTCCACGGGTCTGTTGATGAGCCTGCCTCGCACATATGGCACGATGCAGTAGCTGCAGAAGTTATCGCAGCCGGTCGAGATGGGAACCCACGCCCTTATCCGATCCGCCCTCAGCTGGGGCGCGAATGGCGATTTCGGCGGCTCGGATATGTCGACGACGGGCCTCCCGCTTTCAAGCCTGAGCCTTATCAGGCGGGGCAGCTCCACGAAGCTCCTGGTGCCGAAGACCAAATCGACGTGTGGGAACCTCTCGATTATCCTCCCTCCATATGCCTGCCCCATGCATCCGCCCACGGCTATGAGCAGATCGGGCTTGCGCCTCTTGAGCTGAGCCAGCCTCCCCAGCTTGCCCCAGACCTTTTCTTCCGCCGATTCCCTGACGGCGCATGTGTTGAGGACGATCAGGTCGGCCTCCTCCTCGCTTCGGGCGGGGAGATATCCCTCGTCGACCAGCAAACGGGCGATGCGCTCCGAATCCGCCTCGTTCATCTGGCAGCCGTATGTCCTTATGAAAAACCTCACCCCGTCTCACCCGGCTTCGGAAGGGTTCGAGTCAGATTATAGCATAGCCGCCACCGTCGGGCAACAAATGGTATAATTGTGGGCCGAACGGAGCCGCCTGATGAGGAGGGCGATCCTTTCCTCGTATATCTCCATGGTCGCCATAGCGGTCGTGGTCAACGCCCCGCCGGTTTGCCTCACCTCGATAAAGGCGGAGCTGGGCCTGACCGATTCACAGGGAGGGGCGCTGCTTTCGGCGCTGTTTTGGGGCTTCGCCCTGACGATCCTCATAACCGGCCCGCTGGCCGACAGGTTCGGGGTGAAACCGTTTCTGCTGTCAGCCTCCCTCCTCCAGATCGCCGGGCTGGCCGCCTGCTCGCTCTCCCGCTCCTTCGGCTCGATGATCTCGGGCGCCTTGCTCATGGGCATGGGGGGCGGGATGCTAGAGGTGCTGGTGACCCCTCTGATCTGTCTGCTCTGGCCCGGAAACAGAACGGGCGCGGTGAACCTGTGCCACTCCTTCTACTCGTCGGGAGCTGTTCTGACGGTGCTCTCGGCATCGCTCCTGCTGAGGGCGGGCGTCAGCTGGAGGGTTGTTTATCTTGCGGGGACGCTGCCGCCGATCCTCTTCGGGGCGGGATACCTGGCCTCTCCTCTGCCGAGGACCTTCCTCCTGAGCGATGGGGACGGCCCCGATCTCAGGGCGCTCATCGGCCCCCTTTTCGCCCTCATGCTGATCTGCATGTTGCTCGGCGGGGGGACGGAGCTGGGCGTGGCCCAGTGGATACCGGCCTATCTGGAGGAGGCGGTCGGCGCTTCGAAGCTCGGCGGGGCCTTCGGGCTTGCCCTCTTCAGCGGCGCGATGGCGCTGGGGAGAATGGGGATGGGCGGGATCAGCGCTAAGATAAGGCCGCTGACCCTGTTGCAGCTCCTCTCCGCCTCCTGTGCGCTGCTCATCTTCTTTTCCAGCCTCGCCCGCGCGGTTCCGGTCATCGCCTTGCTCTTCGGCTTCCTCGGGCTTTGCGTTGCGCCGTTCTGGCCGACGATCATGGCCATCTGCTCGGAGAGGTTCCCCGGCGGAGGGGCGACGATGTTCACCCTGCTCAGCGCCGCCGGCAACGGGGGAGGGATGATCTTCCCTGCCCTCGTCGGCCTGATATCCGATCGGGCCGGGCTGAGGGTCGGCATAGGGACGCTGGCGCTCCTGCCGATCCTCCTCCTTTTGACCCTGACCGCTTTGAGGCGGAGGGGATGAGGGAGGTTAAGCTTTCGCCGCTCAGGCTATATAAGCTGCTGTTCGAAAGATACGGTCCTCAGGGCTGGTGGCCGGGCGAGACGCCGTTCGAGGTAGCGATAGGGGCGATCCTGACCCAGGCCACCGCTTGGAGGAACGCCGAGAGGGCGATCGAGAACCTCAAATCCGCCTCGCTCCTGAGCCCAAGGGGGCTGTTCGAGATAGATGAGCGGGGGTTGGCCGAGCTTATCAGGCCCGCCGGGTTTCAAAACCTGAAGGCGAGGAGGATCAAATCGTTCGTGGATCACCTCTTCGGGAGATACGGCGGGTCGCTTGAGAGGATGTTCTCGAAGGGAGCGGAGGAGCTGAGGGAGGAGCTGCTATCGATAAAGGGCATAGGGAGGGAGACGGCGGACGCGATAACGCTTTACGCCGCGGGCAAACCGACCTTCGTGATCGACTCCTACACCCGCAGGCTGCTCAGCAGGCTGGGGATGGCGGATGAGAGGGCGGGCTATGAGGAGCTGAGGAGGTTTTTCATGGAGAACCTGCCGCCCGACCTTGAGATCTACAAGGAGTATCACGCGCTCATAGTCAGGCATTGCAAGGAGGTCTGCCGCAAACGCCCGCTCTGTGAGAGATGCCACCTGAAGCAGAACTGTCTTTATGCTGTTGAGGATCAACTCGATCCACCAGAGAGTAAAGCCCCGTAAATCGGGGGCGGTTGACGCGTATTCGACCGGCTTGGTATGATATGAGTTGAGCTGGAGCGGGGGTTGGGCTGTGAGATATGACATCGCATCCAAAAGGCTGATAGAGATCGGAAAGGAGCAGATCTTGAAGTGGCTTTTGGGGATCGATGTCGAATCGGCTGAGCTGATAGAGGAGATCCCAAGGGAAACGGTCTCCCTCAGGCGGAGCGACTTTCCCCTGCTCGTCAGGGAGAAAACGGGTCAGGAGAGGATAGTCCTGATCGAGTTTCAGACCAGATGGGAAGCCGATCTACCGCTTCGGCTGATCGAATATTTCGTCCGTTTCAAGCGGAAATATCATCTGCCCGTCGTTCCGGTTGTCCTCCTTTTCAAAGAGCACGGAGGGGCAAGGGATGTTTACGAGGATGAGGCGATTAAGTTCAGCTTCCGTCTTGTGAGGATGTGGGAGCTTGACGGGAGGGAGCTGGTGGAGAGCGGGGATGTCCGGCTTCTGCCGTTCGTCCCGCTCACAAGATGCGGCAGGGAGGAGGTTTTAGAGGCCGATAGGAGGATCTATAACAGCGATCTTGAGAGAGGGGTTAAGAGCGATCTCCTGACCGCTTTGGCGATATTCGCCGGTCTGAAAAGCGAGGACTTGATGAGGGAGCTTTTCAGAAGGAGGAGGGATATCATGATCGAATCCCCGGCTTACGAGCTGATCAAAAGGGAAGGGTTTGAGGAGGGGAAGAGAGAAGGGGTTCAAGAGGGTATGCTCCGAGATGCGAGGGAGATGGTGTTGGAGGCGTTAGAGGAGCGGTTCGGGATAGTTCCGTTGCGGATAGCTGAGGTTATCAACGGGATAAACGAGCGGGCGGTGTTGAAGGGATTGCACCGCAAGGCGATCAGGTGTGCATCTTTAGAAGAGTTCGAAGAAGCCCTTCGCGAAGCCCTCAAATGAGATGAGGAAGACCGGGTGTTCCAGGGGATAGAGATTAACGCCGAAGAGTTGAGCGATTTCGATAGATCCTCAAGGCTGGAATGGGTCGAGGCCAACGGCCTGGGGGGATATGCCTCCTCGACCGCCTCGGGCGCCAACACCAGAAGATATCACGGACTGCTCGTCGCCGCGCTCGATCCCCCTCTCAACAGGCGGGTGCTGCTCTCGAAGCTCGAGGAGAGGCTGATCGTCAACGGCGAGGCCTATGAGCTGGGCTGCAACCAGTATCCGGGCGTCATATACCCTTCGGGCCATAAGCTGCTTGTGAAGTTCACCCTCGATCCCTTTCCGCGCTACCTCTACTCGGCCGGCGGCGCCCTGCTCGAGAAGGAGATCTTCGCCGTCCATGGCCGCAACCTGACCGTCATCTCATACCGCCTCATCTCATCGCCGGGCCGGGTCAAGCTCGAAGTCCGCCCCATGATAGCCGGCAGGGATTTCCACACGCTCATGCGCGAAAACGTCCAGTTCAACGCCTACGTTCACGACGCGCCGGGCGGGATCATGATGATCCCCTACGATGAGGGGTCGAGGATCTACCTCGTCACAACCGGGGGATGGTTCGCCAGGTCGGGGTATTGGTATAGGAACTTCGAATACCACCAGGAGATGATCAGGGGGCTTGATTTCAGGGAGGATCTCTTCAGCCCCGGATACTTCTCCTTCGACATGGAGGGGGGCGACCGGGTTTTCATCGTCGCCTCGCGCGATCATCCGGAGGGTTTCGACCCGGCGGAGGCCAGAGAGAGGGAGCTTGAGAGGAGGCGGGGGCTGATCGATGAGGAGCTGATAGAGAAGGTCGAGACGATAGATCCCGGCTTGGGCCCGCTTCTCCGGTCGCTGTTTCTGGCCGCCGACTCCTTCATCGTCAGGAGAGGGGATGGATCGGTCGGCCTGATCGCTGGGTATCACTGGTTTTCCGAGTGGGGCAGGGACGCGATGATATCGCTGCCGGGCCTGGCCATGGCGACCGGCAGGTTCGAGCTGGCCGCCGACGTGTTGAGGGGTTACTTCGGCATGCTGGACAGGGGCCTCATCCCGAACTCGCTTCTGGAGGGCGGAGGTGCGATATACAACTCGGCCGATGCGACCCTTTGGGCGTTCAACGCCGTCTACCTCTACTACAGATCGACGGGCGACCTGAAGCTGGTGGGGGAGCTTTACCCCAAGATGAGGGAATCCATCGACTGGCACCTCCGCGGAACGAGGTTCAACATCCACGTCGATCCGAGCGATATGCTCCTGGTTCAGGGGGAGCCGGGGTTACAGCTGACCTGGATGGACGCCAAGGTCGGCGACTGGGTCGTCACCCCCAGACACGGCAAGGCCGTTGAGATAAACGCCCTGTGGTTCAACGCGCTCAAGGCCATGTCCGAGCTCGCGGGAGCGCTCGGCTTAAAGGAAGAGCGGAAGAAGTTCGAATCGATGGCCGAGGCCGTTGGAAGGAGCTTCATGAGGAGGTTCTGGAACGGGGAAAGGGGATGCCTTTACGACTGCGTGAGCGGGGAGGGGGCGGACGGGACGATGAGGCCTAACCAGGTGATCGCCCTGAGCCTGCCCTTCACGCCCGTGCCCAGGGAGGCCGGGGCTTCGATATTGAGAGCGGTCGAGGCGGAGCTGCTCACCCCTTACGGCCTCAGGACTCTCTCGCCCTCCGACCCCAGGTATAAGGGGAGGTATCAGGGGGATCAGATGGAGAGGGACAGCGCCTATCACCAAGGGACGGCCTGGCCGTGGCTGATGGGCCAGTTCATCTCGGCCTACATCAGATACAGGGGCGACGAGCCGGGGGCTTTGGAAAGGGTTTTGGAGATGTTCGAGGGGTTCAAGAGGCACATCAGGGAGGCCGGCCTGGGAACCATATCGGAGATATTCGACGGCGACCCGCCCCATCACCCCAGGGGATGCATATCCCAGGCCTGGAGCGTGGCCGAGATATTGAGGGCGATCTTATGGGAGCTTCCGAAATGCGCCGGGGAAGGTGGAAGGAGATAACGGCAATATCCCTTTACGTTCTGCTCTGGATAGCCGCCAACGTATGGATCAACAACTACTGGGATATCATCCGGCGCGGCGAGCTTAAAGTCCTGGTCTGCATCGGGAGGGTGGAGGACATCAACACGACGGAGCTGGTCGACCAGCTGCTGAAGGTCAGGGTTCTGACCGGCCCGCTGCGCGGCTCGCTCGTCGATGTGGAGAACAAGTTCACGGGGAGGCCGTTCGTCGACAGGGTGATGCACATCGGCGACAAGATCTTCCTCCAGATACCGATTTTGAGCGAGAGGGAGGGGGAGATAAGGTTCTCGAAGGTCTACATGGGCAGCTATTTCAGGAGCGGCTTTCTGCTCAACATGCTGGGGGGTTTTGGGTTCCTCCTCCTGCTTTTGGGGCTTAAGGGGCTGAGGGCGATCGCCTCGCTGGCCATAAGCGGGGCGGCGATGCTCTTCCTGCTCATACCGGCGCTGATCCGAGGCTATCCCCCCGTCCCCTTAGCGCTCCTGATATCCGTCTCCGTCACCCTGATCACCTTCCTCATCATCGGTGGGTTTAACAGGAAATCGCTGGCGGGGACGCTGGGGAACCTGGGAGGGCTTTCGTGCTGTGCGCTGCTGGCCTATCTCTCGGCCAAAGCCCTCCACTTCACCGGCGTGGACGTCGAGTTCGGCTTCCTGAAGCTCGGAACCGTGCTCTGGAGGGAGCAGGCGGCGAAGGGGGAGATGTGGGATTTCAGGGGGATACTGGTGGCGGGGATGATGATAGGCGCTTTGGGGGCGATGATGGACGTATGCATGGCGATCGCCTCCGCCGTGGACGAGGTGAAAAAGGCCAACCCCTCCATCACCGTCCTCCAGGCGATAAAGTCGGGCCTGAACGTCGGAAGGGATGTGATGGGGACGGTCACCAACACGCTCATCTTCGCATACCTCGGCTCCGATCTGACCCTCTTCATCCTTCCGAGCGTCAACTTCCCCGGCGTGGGAAGGGTCTACCCCTTCCTGAGGATCATAAACAGGGAGGCGACCGCCGTGGAGGCGATACAGGGGCTGGCGGGGACGATCGGCCTGATCCTCGCCATACCTATAACCGCCCTCTTCGCCGGCCTGCTCATAGGGGGCAAGAGGGTCAGGCTCACCTCAGCCGCTCAACCCATATCCCCTTCCCATCGGTCAGAACCCTCAAACGCCCCGCCCTCCTGAGCTCATCCGGCCCCACAAGGCGGGCCGGTGTGACGAGGGCGGACAGCTCCTCCATCGGAAGCCCTCCAGGCGAGAGACAAATAAGCAGATCGGCGTCGAGATCGATCCCCTCCGGCACCTCCGACAGCTTATGGGTCACGATGATCGAGACCCATAAGCTGTCGGAGGTGCCGGAGGGGATCGATCTCGACGCCGATCTGCTTATTTGTCTCTCGCCTGGAGGGCTTCCGATGGAGGAGCTGTCCGCC
>Ga0180302_10001563_pt1 | contig 10879 bp, 9 predicted proteins | sample GuaBasSediGuay17_FD_121794 | JGI IMG/M metagenome (GOLD analysis project Ga0180302, IMG submission 121794) | Subseafloor sediment microbial communities from Guaymas Basin, Gulf of California, Mexico - Guay17, Core 4571-4, 12-15 cm | ecosystem: Environmental > Aquatic > Marine > Hydrothermal... | reverse complement strand
TAATAATATCATTCTCTTTCTTTTAAAGCTTTTAAGCTCAATTTAGGGGACGTTAATGCAAGCTAAGCTGATACTTCAAAAAATTTTTTCTAGAAAAAAGAAGAAAAGTATAAAACTTGGCATTTTTGGGGAAGTAGGTGCTGGCAAAACAACCTTAGCTAATTTATTATCTAAGATAGCTATAGGCAAGGAAATGGGCTCTGTTACAGGTATTCCTCATGAAACAAGGAAAATCAATATGGCCGAAAATTTACTAATTAATGCTGATGGATATGAACTCAACTTGACATTATTAGACACGCCAGGAATTACTACATATGTTGATTTTAGAGAATTTATGAAATATGGATTAAATAGAGAGGAATCTATAAATCGGGCTAAGGAAGCGGCAAAAGGTGTTGTAGAGGCTATAAAAGCCTTAGACAAAGTGGATATAGCATTATTAGTCGTTGATTCAACGAGAATGCCATTTGATCAAGTAAATATGATGCTTGTAGGAAATCTAGAATTGAAGAATATCCCATTTATAATTGTGGCAAATAAAATCGATAGAGAGGATGCAAATCCGGAAATGGTTAAGGAGCTCTTTAATGGAAGACCTTTTGTTGAGATATCTGCTTTAAAAGGTATTAATATAGATAAATTGCTTGAAAAGGTGGCTGAAATTGCATAGCCTAGGTATAGAGCTAATAACAAGCGAATTTGTTAAAAGTTTTACTAAGCGTGAAAAAATTAGACATATTTTGAATAGTGTAAGAGAAGGAAAAATAGTTATACTAGAGGGCGAACTATTACCCGATGAGCACACAGAGTTGATCAAAGAGATCATGCTGGCAATTAGCAATGATTTTTATGGCATCGAGCTTCATAAAGTCTTTAAGAAGAAAGGAATGTTCAAAAAAACTGTTTACACGATAATAGAACCTAGAATAAATGGATTTAAATGGATGTTAAATGAAAAAGTATACGGATTTGACATTATAGCTAAGCTAGAAAACTAGTCCTTTTCCTCAAGAATTTTTTCTATTCGCTGAAGGAGACTATTCACATCCATAACTCTACCCAAATTACACATTATACCTACTCTAAGCTTATTGCATTTGAATCCTTCTTCTAATAAATTACGCTCTAAAAGTTTGAGAACATCTTCGCTTGCTGTGATTGCAACAGTTGTAGATCCCATATATAGACTACCCAAAACAGCGACATCGCACATTTTTTGAATCTTCCTTAAACCAGTTATCAAAAATTCTGGAGGAGTATCTAATCTCAAAAATACTGCTTTGTAATCTCTTATTTTCTTTATCCTCTTTGCAGAAATGTTTTCAAGATTTTCTATCAACAAATTAGCCAACCTTTTTATTATATTTAGTTGCTCTTTCCATTCTTTGAAAAATCTATCAACGGTTTTAGGCAAATCTTCAAAATTTACTCTAAGTATTTGGCTCGACTCTTTTAGGTACTTTTCTTCCATATCAATATAATCTAGAGCTTTATCTCCAGCTACGAAGGTTAATCTAATAACTCCATCGTGTATTTTCTTAACATTGATTATTTTTATCAAACCAACTTCACCCGTACTATTTAAATGAGTACCCCCGCAAGCTTCTACATCCCAATCCTTTATATTGACAATTCTCAGCATTTTTTCTGGGATTGCCCCACCTTGATAAATTGTTATCCCATATTTTCTCTCAGCTGACGTTCGATCTAGTACCTCTGTGATTACAGGTCTATTCTCAAAAACTATCTTATTCGCTAATCTCTCTATTTTCTTGATCTCATTAGCGCTTAGATTTCTATAATGAGAAATATCTAAACGTGCTCTCTCAGGACTTTTATCCGCACCCACTTGCCAAACATGGGGTCCTAAGACTCTTCTAGCGGCTCCATTTATTATATGAGTAGCGGTATGATGTCTCATAAGAGCGTATCTTCTATCCCAATCTATCACTCCTTTTACTAAATCACCCACTTTAATTCCTTTAGGATCCCTATCTAATTCATGTACAATGACATTTTTTACTTTTTTTACAGAAACAACCTTATACTCGTTTTCGTTATGAAATATGACCCCTGTATCATATTCTTGGCCACCGCCAATAGGGTAAAATGCTGTTTTATCGAGTATGAGATACTTCCCCTTAACAGCCAAAACTTTTGCTTCAAATTCCTTTAGATATCTATCCTCATAGTAAAGTTTAACTGTTTCTCCGATCTTTGGGATAATTTCCCCTAATTCTTTTTCTAATTCGTCAATGTGAATAATCTCCTCAATTTCCTCTGTCTTAGGAAGTTTTTCTTTTCTAATCAAATCGTAAAAGTTTGATGGTATTATAACCTCAACATCAAATTTTTTAGCGATTTCTGAAATGGTTTCGGGAGGTATACCATACGCTAGGTAAATATCCCGAAGTTGTGGGTATTCAAGTTTCTTAAGTTTTTTCTTCTTCACAAGTCTATGAATCTCAGCCACTCCCTTATCCAAGGTTTTTCTATATCTCTTTGTCTCCTCTAACCAAATATCGTAAATTATATCCTCTCCTTCACGCATTCTTGTGAAGGTTTTCGAGAAAAATTCAATTTGCTTATGAAGTAAAGTCTCCCAATCCACATTGAACCCAAATTTCTCAGCTAACGTGAGTGCTCTTCTTATTATAACTCTAAGATTATAATAACCACCAACATTTGATGGTATCCCCCCGTCCGGAATTGCCAAGGCTAGCGTTTTGGTATGGTCAAGTATTGCATATATAGCTTCTATAGGTCCAAGAATTCTCTCTAATTCGCTTAGATCCATTCCCAAAGCATTTGCGATTTGTTTCCTTGAGAGATTAAATTTTTCTGGTGACGAGGTATCCAACATACCAGATAGCTTCGAGTATTCAACTAATAGTTCTTTATCAACTTCCACTCCTAACTCTCTAATCAACCATTCGAAAACTGGACCAAAAGTGGATTCATAGATAGTCGGAGTTCCTTGCATAAACCATGATAAACGCTCTAACCCCCATCCAACATCCAATACTTTCAAATCTAGGGGGGTGAAACCTCCATCAGTGAATTTGTATTGCATAAAAACGCCATTCACTAGCTCTAGTCCATAAGCGAAGGTTTCTAAGGATGGACCGAAATTCCCTCCTCCTGCCCAAACATCTTCCTTGTACGTCAATTCCTCTTCTGGTATTTTAAGAACCTTAGTCATAAATTCAAAGTTGTACCTAACATATTGATCTTTCCAATATGCCTTGAATTTTTTGCTATTAAACGCATGTTGCCCTCCCATTGTAAAACTTGTTAAATGTCTACCAGTTTTTCCTATGTTATCGATGTCTGAAAATTCTCCCCCAAATCTTAAACATGGTTGTGGTATAACTAATGGATTAGCTGGAGGGTCAACAATCCCCTCAACAACCCAAGGCTGGAAGACAGCTATACTAGCAATTGTAAATTCTATATCATCACGCCATCTAGCTACAACTGGATACGGATCTAATATCTCATGTCCTCTTTCGTGGAAAAACTGAGTCCATTTGTTAATTGTTGCATGTACATCCCATTCTTTTTTCCACTTGTCCCCTTTAATAAATCTATATCGTTGCTCGCACTCTACATCTCCACAAGTTTCTCTATCGGGATCTAAAGTCCAAAAATATATACCGCAAACTTTACATCTTTTCCTTATGAAGCCCTTCTCCTTGAAGAATTCTACCTCGTATTCATCCCTGCCAAAAAGCTTCCTTAATTCTTCTTTGTTCACCATTTTTGCTCACTTTAAATTTAAAGTAAAGTTTTTTATCAAATGAATAATGATATGTAATAATTCCCAAAAAAGAATAAAACTCTTAACCCTAAAAAAAGAATTTTCTTTGAGGCTCCTAATATGACATCTACAATTTCAACAAAAACAAAAATAACAAGCGGCTTTGCTAACATATTAGCTATCTTTTCAGCTGTGTTGAATGGAATTTCAGGCTTATTATTAGTTTTACTATACACAATAATTGCTTTGCCCGGGTTTATTGGAGCTCAAGCATGGGACACTTTCTTTTTAGCGCTTCTCATTGCACTTGTCATAAATTATATTATCCTCGGAATAATCTTATATTCACCGCTTCAAGAGCTACTTAATTATGCAACTAAATTAGCTTTATCATTTCTATTATCTCTGATTTCCATAGCTACTATCTTAATACTAACAATGCATGAAACATACACCACATTGCAACCATATGCAGTTTTATCAACCGCTATCTTTGTTATCGAGGCTTTCATATTGTACTTTTTAAGTTCGCTCCGAAGTAAAAAGCTGGCATTAGTTTTGAGACATAAGCAATCTCTCGATCAGCTTTCAGCATTAACTTCAAATCTCACAGAACATATAAAAGATAAAAAGCTTTACCAGCAATTAGTTAGAGCAAGTGCACAGGCTTTTACAACATGGGGATTGATTCTAAGGAGCGAATTAGTAGAAAGATGGGATTTATCAAAAGTATTCAACAGAAGTATACTATTAGCAATGGCTTTCTTTTTAGTAAGCTCGAGCTTAGAACTACCCATAAGCGGGGGCATGTTCGCATTATCAGTAGGATTAATCGCATTCTTGTCAATGATTGTACTCATTGCTTACGATTTAGTAAAATCTCAAAAAATAAGATGGAAACTAGGCTAGAGAAAAACATCTCCACAAAACTTTAAAAACTTTTTCTTACACACATTAATAGAAAAATATTGGTTAGTGGTCGGGTAGCTCAGTTTGGTAGAGCGCCACCCTCGCAAGGTGGAGGCCGCGGGTTCGAGTCCCGCCCCGACCACCATTAGGAGAATGTTTATTTATTTGGCTGTATTATTTCTCTAAATTTTTTCTCAAATTCATCATCAACTTCGGATATATCATATGTGCTTAATTCTGTCACTCTCTTTCCGCTTGAGTCGTATACAAATAGGGTTTTTCCATCCGTTAGTATTATATATCGCGGTTTTAGAATAATGGAGTATGTTCTGATTAGTAAATTTTCTATCTTATTTAGAAATTCTTGGTTCTCTACATTATATACAGGGTCTGGTTCTAATACCTCCCAAACTGTTGAAATTTTTCCCGTTCCGTCGATAGTGACGATGTCTAATTCTAGGTCATTTATATATTCTTCAACTCTGAAATCTTTTCCTTTACTTAATCCATTTGATTCCAAGTATTTCTCAATTAGGTAAATTATTATCCCATGTGTCGCCTTTAAGTCTCTTCTGTTTTTTAATGTTAACCCTATGTCTCTTATCGAATTTATAGGCACTCCTAACCCTTTTTAATAGCTATTTTCTAATAGTAAAGCTTTTATATACTTTCACATCATTGAATGGATAAATGTTAATGTTAATTTAGATTTTTAACTATAATATTGTTGGTGAATGTTTGCTTGAAAATATTTATTGGGAAAACTTGGTTCTTGCATGCATAGGGGTTGGTAAAATGAGGTTTGATATTCCGAAAAGGATTTCATCAATAGATTTTGGGATATTGTCACCTGAAGAAATTAGGAAAATGGGTGTTGTACGAATCGACAAAGCAGACTTGTACGACTCAGAGGGGAAAGGGTTTCCTGGTGGTCCATTGGATATTAGGCTAGGTGCGCCAAATAATAGGGATAAATGTGGGACTTGTGGATTGAAAAAGTATGAAGCTGGGACTGGATGTATGGGTCATTTTGGTTATATAGAATTAGCTAGCCCTGTTTATCATCTCGGATTTGTTAAACATATTGAGAAAGTATTAAATGCGACGTGTGAAAATTGCGGAAGATTGACTCTACCTCCTCAAGTAAAAGAAGAATTTTGGCAAAAAATGAAACCGTTTCTCAAAAGGAGAGGTTATGCTAATTGGGATATTGTTAAAAGAGTTTTGATCGAAGCTATGAAGGTTAAAGAATGTCCATACTGTAATTTTAGAAAAAATGGTAAATTCGTATTTTCTAAAACTGAGATGACTTTTGTTAAAGTTATCCAGATTTCTAAAGATGAACTAGATAAATATTTAGAAGAAGAATCAAAGAGGCCTTATGGATCTAAAACTGAGCCGATCGCGGGTAAAAAACCTAAGATAAAGAAGAAGGGAAATAAATACTTTTATCAAGTTTATTTAAGTCCAGAAAATGTGAGAAAGATCCTCAGCCAAATTTATGATAAACAACTTATGTCAGATGAGGAGAAAAAGGAGAGAGAAAAAGATATTTACCTTATAGGTTTCCATCCAGAAAAAGCTTTACCTGAATGGACGATTTTGAAAGTTCTTCCTGCACCACCTATAAGTATAAGGCCCCCAGTGATAACTGCTGAAGGTAAGCGTTCAGAAGATCATCTCACTATAACATTGAGAGACATCGTTAGGGCAAATGAGCAATTAAGAAGTAAGATAAAGGGAGGGCCTTCTCCAGTCATAGATCAGTTATGGCAAAGATTACAAAAATTAGTTAAAGCATTGTTCGGTCTACATAAAGTTGGCGAGATAACAATTGATAACATATATGTTAAAGGTATTATTCATAGATTATCTGGTAAAGAGGGGCGATTTAGACATAATTTAAGCGGAAAAAGGGTTAATTACTCAGGTAGAGCTGTTATCTCGCCAGATCCGTATCTAAGCATAGATGAGATTGGTGTACCCGAAAAAATTGCAAGGACTCTTCTCGTGCCAGAAGTCGTTAACGAATTTAATATTGATTTCCTAAAACGACTTGTTATTAGAGGGCCTGACAATTATCCAGGTGCTGTGTTCGTACATAAAAGAAGTGAATCTGGATCTTATCAAAAGAAGCTATTAGAAGTGATAAAAAATCCACAAGATCGTGCAAAAATAGCTAACGAGCTTAAGCCTGGGGATATCGTTGAGAGGCATCTAATGGATGGCGATATACTTGTTTTTAATAGACAGCCTACACTTCATAGAATTTCAATGATGGCTCACCGTGTTAAAGTGCTTCCTTACAATACACTTAGGCTACACTTGATGACATGTCCACCTTACAACGCCGACTTTGATGGCGATGAGATGAATGTTCATTTGCCTCGTTCACATGAGACGAAGGTTGAAGTTGAAACACTAATGCAGGTTAAGAGACACATAATAACGGCTAGATATGGTGGTCCAATTATTGGTCCTAAGCAAGATTTTATCACAGGAGCATTTTTGTTAACAAAACCTGATGCGTATCTCACAAAAGATGAAGCTATGCAAGTATTGTTATATGGTGGTGTTGAGGGTCTTCCTAAAGGTTTCTTTGAGAATGGAGCGGTGCTGGGCAGAAAGATATTCTCTCAATTTATACCAAAATATATTTTCTATGAGGAGGAGGTTAAAGGATTTTTATGTGGTAAGAAAGAAAAATGCAAAGTGGTTATCTGGAACGGAGAGGTACTAGAAGGTGTTATTGATAAAGCAGCAATTGGGGCTGAAAAGCCAAGAAACTTGGTTCAGAGAATCGTAGAGAGATGGGGATATGATGCGGCAAAGGATTTCCTAAACAATATATCAGGCGCGATAATAAGGTATCTAACAGATAGAGGATTTAGTATGACAGTATGGGACATAACTGTTCCAGAAGAAGCCAAAAAAGAGGTTAGAAGTGTAATAAATGAGTATCTCAAAGAAGCAGAGGAACTTGTGCAAAAATATAAATCGGGAGAATTAGAAGCAGAACCTGGAAAGACGTTAGAAGATACATTCGAAGACAACCTAATAAACATATTAGATCGAGCGAGATCAGAAGCTGGGGAAGTGATTCTAAAGTACTTACCACGCGAAAGCCAAATGCTAATAATGACAACAACAGGAGCTAGAGGTGACGAGACAAACATACAACAAGTTCTGGTTTCCATAGGCCAATCAGTAGTTAGAGGTAAGAGAGTCAGACGAGGATATGAGGGACGCACTTTATCATATTTCAAGAAAGGGGATCTCGGACCCATCGCCGGTGGATTTATTTTGAACAGTTTTACATCAGGTATGAATCCAGTTGAATACTTTTTCCACAATGCTGGGGGAAGGGATAGTCTTGTTGACACAGCTGTAAGAACAGCAGATAGTGGTTATTTCTATAGAAGATTAGTGAATGCTCTTCAGGATACAAGGCTCGAATATGATGGAACAGCCAGAATGATGGATGGCGTCATTGTTCAATTTAAATATGGTGGAGATGGTATTCATCCTGCAAAAAGTTATAATGGAAAAGTTGCAGATTATAGATCTATTTTCCTAGAAATAATTGTGAGAAGAAAGGAAGAGAAGAGAAGAGGTCCACGTGTAAAAGGTTGGCCCAAATATTATGATGAAGCGCTGAAATTTATTCGTGAAAATATATCGCGTAGTGTAGCTGAAGAAGTTGAAGCTCTTTTCAGGGAAATGAAAAATAAAAAGAAGCGGATATTATCAGAGGATGAGACGAAAGAATTTGTGAACCGTGTTTACGAGAAGTATATAAGAGCTCAAGTTGATCCAGGAGAAGCAATTGGTACCGTAGCAGCGCAATCAATAAGTGAACCGGCAACTCAATTAACTCTAAGGACATTCCACTGGGCTGGAATCGCAACCTATAGTATCACTTCAGGTCTTCCTAGATTGAAGGAAATCTTTGACGCTTTAGAGGTTCCGAGTACACCTCTTATTAAAGTTTTCCTTAAGCCAGGTTATAATACTAGTGAAAAAATGGCTAAGAAAGTCTTAGATCAGATCCAAGCAGTTAATATTCGTAAGTTGGTTGTGAAGGATATAGGTTATAGTCTCCAACCCGAATATAATAGAATTAGGATAATCCTTGATAAGAGAAAACTTGCTGAAAGGGGTCTAACCATTGATCAAGTTATAGAGGAATTAGAAAAAATTGGGAAAGCTAGGATTGAGCATGACAAGAAGAGAAAATATACCATTTACATTTACCCAGAAGATGAGAATATAACCTTATCATCTCTATCTAATAAGGTTCAAGAAAAAATTATAAAGGGTATCAAGGGCATAGAGAGAGCACACTTAAGGAAATCAGAATGGAACGAATATTATATTGTTATACAAGGAAAAGATCTGACACCATTATTGTTCATAGAGGGAATAGATACATCTAGAATCGAAACGAATAATATACATAACATGGCTAAAATATTTGGAATTGAGGCTACTAGGAGACTAATAATGAAAGAAGCAAAAGATGTTTTAGATAATTACGGTCTCCAAGTAGACATGAGACACATAATGTTTGTAGCAGATCTCATTACACATCGTGGAAAAGTTGATTCAATAGGAAGATATGGCGTGTCCGGTAAAAAGACAAGTGTATTAGCTCGAGCAGCCTTTGAAGAAACAGGCAAACACATATTTAGAGCAGCAGCATTGGGAATGCAAGACAATTTACTAGGTGCAACAGAAAATGTGATAGTGGGAGGAATAGCGCCAATTGGAACAGGATCGGTGAAACTAGGATATATGAGTTTATCAAATAAAAAACAGAATAATCAAAATTAAAAATGTTTAATATACACCAATAATTTTACCTTACTTTGGATGGTGAACAAAAATGTCAGTAAGGACAATGGATGAATTGTCACCGCAAGACAGGAAGCTAAAAGATGCAATTGTTAAAGAATTATCAATTATAAGGAAAACTGGTTCAATGCGCATTGGTTTCAGAAATGTTATTAGAGTATTACAGAGAGAGGGAGCGAAGGTGGTGATATTATCATCAGATACGCCAGAAGAAAAGGCCAAGCTGATACAATATTACTGTAAATTATTAAACATACCATACATAATTTGGCCTGATAATGTTAAAAGTTTAGGAGAGGCAATTGGTAGACCGCATATTGTCTCAGTTATAGCAATAACTGATGTTGGAACTAGTAACATTTTACAACTCGTATCGTAGGGGTGCTATTTATATGGAGCGTGCTCAAAGAGAGGGCGTTAAATTAGATGATCCCAGAAAAATATTCATTTTTACAATTTTTACAGCTATAACAAATATCGTTCCCAAAGATTATTTTGAATTAGATTTTGTTATCTCTTTTCTAGTTGAACCAAGCGATTTTAGAAAAATAAAAAATAAATTAGGTACATCAATTAAGCTTTTATCTCAAGAGCTTAAAAAACAAATAGAAATAGTTGTGTACTCGGATGATTTAGAGCAATTTATAAAAAATTTAATAAGACCGGCTGTTGTGGAAAAAATTTCTATTCGTAATGTTAAAGATGATAAAAAGTCAGTCTACATAAAAGTTCAACCATGGGATAGAGGCAAGGCGTTGGGTAGAAATAGCTATAAGTTGCAAAGAACTAAGTTCTTTTTAAATAAATATTTCAATGTGATTAATGTAAAAATTGTTTGAAAGATTAAATTTATAATAATTGGCAAGTTTATCTATTAGAGTATATAGTTAGTTAAGAGCGTGTTTAGCTATGGTAACTAAATCACCAAGAGGTGAATTCGCAGCTAGGGTCCTTAGAAAGAAGAGGAAAAAACTAAGATGGAGTGATAAAAGATATAAGAGGAGAATACTTGGATTAGATAAAAAAGCCGATCCAATAGAAGGGGCTCCTCAAGCGTCTGCTATTGTCCTTGAGAAAGTTGGTGTAGAAGCAAGAAACCCGAACTCTGCTTTAAGAAAATGTGTAAGGGTAAAAATAAAGAAAAACGGTAAGGTAGTTACAGCTTTCGTTCCTTATGATGGTGGATTATTATATATTGATGAACATGATGAAGTGATAATCGAGAGAATAGGCGGCGCGCAGGGAAAAAGCTATGGCGACCTACCCGGGGTCAAATTTAGAGTAGTTAAGGTAGCAGGAATTAGTTTAAAAGAATTAGTTAAAGGTAGAAAGAGAAAAGAAAAGAGATAAGGG
>Ga0180302_10001562_pt1 | contig 10880 bp, 11 predicted proteins | sample GuaBasSediGuay17_FD_121794 | JGI IMG/M metagenome (GOLD analysis project Ga0180302, IMG submission 121794) | Subseafloor sediment microbial communities from Guaymas Basin, Gulf of California, Mexico - Guay17, Core 4571-4, 12-15 cm | ecosystem: Environmental > Aquatic > Marine > Hydrothermal... | reverse complement strand
GTTAAGTGTATGACTATGCCTCCTCGGCGTTTCCACTCATTTATAACTGCGAGGGGGTTTTGTGTGAAACTTACCTTGAAATTCCCTCCCCATCTCTCCACGATTTTCTTAACCGTGGATTCTATGGTCGGATCTTCATCTCCAGCTATGATGACTTCGCTTGCTCCAAAAGCTCTAGCTACCAAGCAGACATGTGATGTAACGCGTTTATCTCTGCTAGCTCTGTGACCTAATCTCAGCACAACTATTTCAACTATCTTGTGACACCACCTGAGCAAAAGTTGAAGTTTTCAGGGGGCTATTGGAGTTACTGGCTTTTTTCACGTTTTCTCAATACCACCACATCACCGAATGTTAGAGAGAGCTTTTGAAACCTTGGAGCAGGGTACTCTTCTTGAATTGGCTTTAGCAACTTTATTTTAAGCATTTTTTCAATTTTCTTTGCTAGTTCAACTGGAGGGCGCATTTCTTCAAGCTCTATTCTCCTTATAACAGACTCTTTTTCCCCTAACGCTTTCGCGAAAGCTTCTCTCGTGAAACCCACGGCTTCCCTAGCGTTTTTTATCAGCTTTCCAAAATCTTCTACTAGGTCTACGTCTTGTGTTAAGTTTGACGTAGGTTTTGGTTGTGTTACACGCTTTAAAACCACTTTTCTAGTCGTGGTTTTTAATGGAGCGGGAACGCCGTATTTTGCACATTCTGCACAAACCGTTAAAGTTGTTTTCTCGATAACGATCCTCCTTGGAGTGCCTATGATTGGCTTGCCGCATATTTCACAGTTCAAGTGCCACCCCTCACATACTTTAGGATATTAGGTAGGATCAGAGTTTATATTACAGTTTTTATTCACCTTGTGATGTGTAAGGTGCTGGGAGATAATGAGCAGTTTTGAAAGCGAAGGAACGGAGATTCAGAGTAAGGAGTTCTTAGTGCTTCAAATCAAGAAGCTTGAGCAGAGAGTACTTGATCTTGAGGAGGAGCGCAGAGAGCTTTATGCTGAGAGGGAAAGATTACTTCGAGAAATAGAGTTTTTACGTGAAGAAATTGAGAAGTTATCTACTCCACCGCTAGTTGAAGCATATGTTATTGACATTCTACAGGATGGTAGGGTAGTTGTCAAGAGCTCAACAGGCCCAAACCTTGTAGTCACGGTATCAGAAAAAGTTGAAAAAAGAAAACTTTTGCCAGGTACTAGAGTAGCCTTAAACCAGCGTACCTTTTCAGTAATGGAAGTTTTGCCTGAAACCTTTGACTCCTACATTAGGGCTATGGAAATAATAGACGCCCCTGATGTGACCTATGAAGATGTAGGCGGTCTTAAGCGGCAGATCGAAGAACTAAGAGAACTTGTTGAGCTGCCTTTAACAAAGCCTGAGCTTTTTAAGAAGGTTGGAATTGACCCGCCTAAGGGAGTACTTCTTTATGGTCCTCCAGGCTGTGGAAAGACATTATTAGCTAAAGCTGTTGCCCATGAAAGTAAAGCTACTTTCATAAAGGTTGTTGGCTCTGAACTCGTTCAAAAGTATATAGGTGAAGGAGCTAGGCTTGTACGGGAGCTTTTCTCCTTAGCTAGGAAAAAAGCGCCAAGTATCGTGTTTATAGATGAGCTAGATGCCATCGGAGGTAAAAGATACGATTTCTCGACAAGTGGTGAAAAGGAAGTTTATAGAACTATGATGCAACTCCTTAGCGAGCTTGATGGGTTTAGCCCAAGGGGGGATGTAAAAGTCATCGGAGCTACTAACAGAATTGATATGCTGGATCCTGCTCTACTTAGACCTGGAAGGTTTGATAGGTTAATCGAAGTGCCGTTGCCAGATTTTAATGGTAGACGCGATATCTTCAAAATCCACACGAAGACGATGAGCCTCTCCTCAGATGTAAACGTAGAGACGCTAGCTAAGATAGCTGACGGAGCGAGTGGCGCAGATATTAAGGCAATTTGTACAGAAGCGGGCATGTTCGCCATTAGGGCTGGCCGTGAATACGTGACAATGGAAGACTTTGTAAAAGCAGTGGAGAAAATTTTGAAGAAGGAAAAGGTAAAGGAGACTACCACGTATATCTAGCTAGATGGCTAGCTTATGTCTAAGGATCATATGCTGCGTCTGAAAGCTATTGCAGATTACCAGTTTGGGCATGGAGCAGGCAATTGCCTTTTTCAAGATGGGGATCAAATAGTGCTTTCTAAAAGGACAGGTAGGGTAAAGATTGTGTTGAGCTGTGATGGAAAAGTGGTTGCAGCTTTTAGACCTAAGGATGGCTACTTGACTTTAGGAATCGAGGGAGCGAAGAGGCTTTTATGTAAGTTTAAAGATTTTTCACTTAAGGTTGTTGCTAGCGAAGAAGCTGAACCCTTCGTTAAAGAAGGAAGAGACCTGTTCGCTAAGCATGTCGTGAGCGCAGGGGAGGACATTAGGCCTGGTGACGAGGTTATTGTAGTCAATCGAGCTGGAGAGCTTTTAGGCGTAGGAACTGCTGTTTTAAATGGAGAAGAAATGCTATGTTTTAAGAGGGGAGTTGCTGTAAAGATTAGGCGAGGGGTTTTGTAGTTGTTCAAGAGGATGAGCCCTAGAGAAATGAGAAGAATGATGCAGAGAATGGGGCTTGAAATGGAGGAAATGCAAGGAGTTGAGCAGGTTTTAATTAAGGTTAGAAATAAGCAGCTTGTTGTTGAGAACCCTCAGGTCTTAGTTATGAAAATGGCGGGGCAGACCATTTTCCAGATTGTCGGCGAGGCAAAAGAGGTCGAGATGCTGAAAACTGAGGAGAAAATAGAGGAAGTTGAGATTCCAGAGGAAGATATTCAGCTTGTTGCTACTCAACCAGGAGTAAGCTTTGAAGAGGCTAAAAAAGCGCTAAAGCAGCCGAAGGGGGACTTGGCGCAGGCAATCATGCTGTTAACTGTTGGTTAGAGCAGGTAACGTTGGCTATTTAACACAACCCACTTGTCATCTTCTCTCCATAGCGGAGAAGGCTTGTACAACCCGTTTATCCTGCTAAATTTCACAAGCTTGTATCCGGAGTGTCCGCATCGCATACACTTTTCCTTCAAGCCGCCTACGATGTTGCCGCAGATATTACACACAGTATAGTCTCTAGTAAAGCAGAAGGTGCCTATGTTTGATTCTGTCATCTTTCTTACAAAGTCGTAGAGCCCTTTAGCTGAAGGTGGGGGTTCAGCTAGCTTTACTTCTAATAGATGCCCTCCCTTGAGCATCTGGTGGAAAACTTCCTCAATCTCTACTCTCTTTTTCAATGGTAATACCTGATACTGTGGTGTATTAGAAAACTCTGTGTATATTGGAGGAATCTCCTTGCGTCTCCCTAAAGCCTTTTGAGGAGCAGTTTTAAGGTCTAATTTGGTTAAGCGGCTCGAAACCGGTTCAAATGTTAAGTTACTTACTACTAATCTATCTCCTGTCTTTGCATGCTGAGCATAGGAGCTCATGGTCTGCACTATTTTCTTAGCAAACGAGAGCGCTGATGAGTCTGTTAAGTCTAGACCTGTGTGAAAGGATATAGCTTCTGGTAGACCTACGTAACTTATTAGCAATGAGCTATTTTCCAAATGATAGTAGACATCTCCATTGACTACTTGTCCTAAAAAGGGCATTATGCCGTCTATAGCTATTCGCTCCTCGATGATTTTTCTCTTTATGGTAAGAGCTTCATAGCATAGGTCTAGCAGCTCTTCTAGCCGCTCTAAGAATATGTCGTCATCTCCTCTAGCCTCCATAGCTATTCTAGGTAGGTTTACTGTTACGTTATCAAGCACGCCTGCTCTCAAGCACCCTAACTCCCAGTCGTTTTTCCACTCTGAATCAAGCCTTGATAGGTCTCCGCATAAGCTTACATTTACTCCCTGCCATCCCTGATGCATATTAACAAAATATATAGCGCCCCACTTTGTAGCCAAGCTACAAGCTTTGAGAAGAGATTCTTGCGCCTTCGCCTCTGCAACCTCCTTTCTTAGCTTTAAGATTAACTGTGGGCTTGTAAACGGCTTTCCTGTTCCATCGCCTTCCAACATGATGTCCATTAAAGCGTTCAAAATTGTAAAGGAAGCTTCTTCAAAATCTCCATAAACGCCGCTTTTCCCAACTGCCTTCTCTCCTTCTAAAAACTTAGGTATTCCAAGCTCAAGCCCGATAGCTATTGGCTGAACGCAGTGTCTATAGTCTTGGTTTATGTTTAGGTCCTGTATAAAGTCGTACAAGAGACTTTTAACGTCTTCGTAGCTTATCCCATCAGCATAAGGGGCTAGAAAAACGTTAAACATGTCCAATGCCTGCGAAGAGGAGACATAGTGTAGTGTCGTGGAAGTTAACTTAGAAGTTATTGAGAGAGCATCTTTAAGGGTTAGTGGAGGTTTGTGAACAGGCAAATATATTCCTGAGCCATCTGGTGAAAGACCACTCTTTAAGAAAATTCGCAGGTCGTGCTGTATATTGGCTATTTTCAAAACAAAAGATTGGGAGTTATTATAGTGAAGAACGCCAGCTAAGTGAGCGTCTCCTCTTGACCTAGGAAGTGCCTTAAGCAACGTGTACTCTTCGAAAACAGAATCTCCTGCAAGCCTGTGTACTGAATCCGGAGACGGCAGCACTACTTTGCTAGCGTTTTTAATTAACTCCGTTGTGTCGTATACTGGTAGCCCAAGCCTTGTTAAGGAATGCCTATACTCTTCAAGTCCTTTTTCTAGCAAGATAGCATTGACAAACTCCCTTATCAAGGCAGCTGTCAGATACCTTATTTGTAACTTGGAGAGCCTCTCTTCAGCTTCCTTAGAGATAGCATCAGCTAGTGTACGAGGAGCATTGGCTTCTCTCACTAATACTTCAGCTATTTTACGCCTATCGAAGGGCTCTATTGTTAAGCTTGAAGTTCTAACAAGCATTTCTCCCTTCTTTATACGGGCTGCTTCCTCGATGCTCCACATGTACTCAGCCACTTGCCTTCCTAAATCAGTCAAGATGTACTTTCCCGTAGACTCGTCAAGAGTTATTAGGTTCGCTTTCATCAAGAGGCGTAAATGGTAGCCAAATTTGCCAGCTTCGCTTTTAGGATCCATTCTCAGTTTTTCCATTATTTCAGTAAATGAGGCTTTACCATCTTTGCTCAATAGCTTTAATATATCTGCTCGCACCTTGTTTGCAAGAGCATTTAGTATGTTTTCGTATAGATCTACCATTCCAGGGACACCGTCAGCTTCGTTTAGCAAAGAAATAGTATGAGAGGAGAGTAGTTAAATACTCTTCACACGATCTATGGCGCAATAGGTCTAAATTTTATGCCATACGCAATGATCCCGGAATCGCCACTTACTGCCACTTTTCGGAAAACAGCTTCCACTGCCATGCCTACTCTTACCTTATCTGGTGGGCAATCAGTTATTTGTGATAGCACCTTTGTTCCATCTTCAAGCTCTACTATGGCTATCACGTAAGGCAGGTTGAATTCAAACCCATTTGGAGCCTCGTAGAGAACTGCGTATGTAAGTACTTTGCCTGTTTCAGGCAGCTTATATCTTGAAAGCTTAGAACTACCGCATTTCAGACATCTAGGTCTTGGAGGGTACATCACTTTGCCGCAACTTTCACACTTAACTCCTTCAAGTCGATATCTTGTAGAAACCTCTCTCCAATAGCATGGTACTGATAGGTGCATTTGTCAAATCACCTCCCTCTTTTCAAGATAGTTATATACGATCCTGAAGCGGTTCCAGCGAGATTTTGTGCTAAGCCATATGTGGGATCAGGTACTTGCATTTTTCCAGCTGCGTTCAATAGCTGTAAGGTTAGATAAGCAACTTGATAAGCTCCTGTAGCGCCTACAGGATGCCCCGAGGCCTTTAATCCTCCTGAAGGATTTACAGGAAGATCTCCGTCTTTTTCAAAAACTCCTTCCTTTACGTACTGAGGTGTCTTCCCCCGCTCGACAAGTCCTAAACTCTCTAGTGAGACAAAGCCCATTATAGTAAAGGTGTCATGAATTTCAACTACATCTATGTCATCAGGAGAAGTCTTAGCCATGTTAAGCGCCTTCTCAGCAGCTATTTTAGTTGAAGTCAACAATAATATATCATCTCTAGAAGCTAAGTCTACAGTATCTGTTGCACTAGCTACACCAGCTACTTCTACAAAGCTATCAGCGTACTTGCTAGCATCTTCCAGTGGGCACATTATTAAAACAGCGGCACCATCGCCTATTGGAGCGCAGTCATATAGCGATATTGGCTCGGCTATGAACTCGGAACTTAGCGCTTTGTCAAGCGTAATTTCAAAGGGTAGCTGAGCATATGGGTTTACTGTAGCATTCTTATGCATTAACACAGCAAACTCTGCGAAGGGGGTTCTATCTACTCCATAAAGCTCCATGTAAAGCTTCATCATTAAGGCATTTAAGCTTACGAAGCTGGCTCCATAGAAAAGCTCATACTCAGCATTTGAAGCTTTTCCTAAGGCCTCCGTGACATACCTTGTGTTCATATCGGATAACTTTTCAACACCACCTGCTACAACCACGTCGTATAAGCCTGAGGCGACCGCCATGTAGCCTGCCAATATGGCAGCTCCAGCTGACGCGCACGCAGCTTCTATCCTCATTGAAGAAGCAGGCAAATGTCCAGAATAGTCTGCTACAATAGCTCCTAAGTTGTTTTGGCGCGATAAGTCTTGGGCACACATGTTCCCCACAAAGATGGCTTCTGCCTTGCCAACCTTTGTCATTGCCAGAGCCTTATCTAGAGCCTCTGAAAAGAGATATTGTAAGCTCTTATCCCAATGTCTTGAGATCTTAGTCATCCCAGCGCCTACGATAGCTACCTTGCGCATTTACCTATCACCTCACGGAAGAGTTATCTTTCCACGATATTTTGCATAAAGCGAATAATCTACGAGCTCTTTTCGATCTATGTACTCCTTAACAGTGGGAGCTAGAGGTTGCTTTTCTAGAATTGCATCTTGTACAATAAAGCTGAAGGCATCGCTGCCTGCTCCAGAGCCATAGGAAACCAAGAGGATTCTCTGACCAGGCTTAGCCACATCAAGTACAGCTGAAAACCCCGTTACTGAAGACCCTGCGTAGGTGTTTCCTATCCATGGAACTAAGTAGCCAGCCATTAGCTGCTCCTTAGTGAAGCCTAGTTGTCGAGCAACCCTAAGAGGAAACTTACCGTTTGGCTGGTGAAAAACAGCATAGTCAAAATCTGATGGTTTCAAACCAAGCTCTGATAACAGCGTTTGAGCTGCTTCCCGTATGTGCTTGAAGTATGCGGGATCTCCTGTAAAAGCTTCTGCATGAGAAGGATAGGGTTTTCCAGGTCTTCTCCAGAAATCAGGAGTATCAGTTACGTATGAAACGGAAGCCTCTAGTTTTGCGACGGAATTACTAGAGGCCATCCCGACGATAAAAGCTGTTGCTCCACAAGCAGCTGAATACTCGAGAGGGTCCGCTGGAGCCCCTTGAGCAGTGTCAGCGCCTATTGCTAAGCCGTACTTTATCATGTTCGATCCTACAAGTCCTATACAACATTGAAGAGCCTCGGTGCCAGCTTTACATGCAAACTCCAAATCAGCAGCCAACACGTAGGGTGTTGCGCCTATTGCCTCTGCCACTATGGTGCTCGTAGGCTTTACCGCATAGGGCTTTGACTCTGTTCCAACGAAAACAGCCCCGAGTTCGCTTGGACTTATCTTAGCGCGCTTCAGCGCATTTTTTGCTGCTTCAACAGACATAGTGGCAGTATCTTCATCTAGCCCACTGACTGACTTTTCCTCTATCAACAAATCGTCCTTTATCCACTCGCCACGCTTACCCCATACTCTAGCGATCTCCTCGATTTTAACCCGGTACTTGGGAATGTAGGAGCCCCAGCCAACTATGCCAACCTCTTTAACAGGCTTCATAATCCACACCAAGAAGAAGTCTTAGACTTAGAAAGGCTTCCTTCGAGTATTTTACCTTTTCGCTTATCAACTAAGCAATTTTCGTCTAAAAACGAAATTATAGGCGTCTAAGTCTTCTTATAAGCTCTTCGACAGACTTCAGCTTAGTTACCATCAAGGGTATGCGCTCAGTTTCAGCTAATTGGACAGCTATAGGGTCAAGTTGTTTAACACCATAAAGCAACACCGAGGCGGGTTTAATTGACGCCACCCTCACTGCTACCATAGGAGATCTGCCAGTTCTCGTATTGACAAAGACTAGCACTCTTTCAGTCGTTGTGCCGAAGAGTTGTAGGAAATCGAAGCCAGACATGGTGGTTATAGCTCTTAGGCTTTCAACAACCGTATAGCCTAGCACCTTCTTATTTGCCAAATCTCTACAAGCTACGACTTCGCTTTCGGTTTCCTTACTTATCTCTTCAATTGAAATAGGCTTAGCAAATTCTCGAATATCTAGGATTGAATCTGAGCTTATCTTAACTATAGGAGAGAACTGCCTTATCACCACGCTACCGCGTTGCTCATCGATTTCTAACAGAGCCTTAGTCAACCTCTTGACAAAGCTTGAGCCAGGAGATTTCCTCCTACCACTTTCATAATCGCTTATAACTGAAGGGGAGATTTTCAGCTTATTAGCTAATTCCATCTGGGTAACGTTAAAGTATTCGCGCCACTTCTTAATGACTTCTCCTGGAGAATCTGCTAACACTATTTCGCTCACGATACGTCTTAGCAATGCTTCTTTAAGAGAGTCGTAGGAGGACAAAGGTGATCACTTTAAGCAAACGGATATAAACAGTAAATTATTGTCGAAAAACAGATATAAAAATGAGCCTCTTTTTCTCTTTTCGCAAAGAGGGGCCGTAGGCTAGCTTGGTCTAGACTGCGAGGCTTGGGCCCTCGTGACCCCGGTTCAAATCCGGGCGGCCCCACCATATAGTTATGGTTGTTAAGCGAGATTTGCTGTGACCTTATACGATACCCCCTCTTTCTTTAAAATTCCTCTTCCAGCAATCACACCTGTTGCAGCAGCTGTGACTAATCCACGTGATAAGCCTGCGCCGTCTCCTGCTACAAATATGTTCTCAACAGGAGTCTCCAGGTCGTTGTTTGTCATGATTCTGTTTGCTGAAAACTTGATCTCAGGGGCGTAGAGTAGAGTTGATGAACTCGCTACTCCTGGTATGATTTCGTCTAGTTTTTCCAATCCTTCAAGGATGTCTGCTACAATTCGATGCGGCATTGCCATTGCTATATCTCCTGGAGTAACAGACTTTAAAGTTGGTCTTACGTGGCTATGGGTTATCCTCTTCCACGTCGACCTCCTGCCCATTCTAAGGTCTCCTAAGCGTTGGATTAGAGGTTGTCCTCCTCCTAAAACGGTGGTTTGGAGGGCAACTGATCTCCCATATGCTGTTGTGTCTTCTAATGGTTCAGTTAGTTCTATTCTGACTAAGAAAGCGAAGTTTGTGTTCTCTGAGAAGACTCCTGTCATTGAGTGCCCGTTTACTCCGACGAAATCGTCGTAAACTTCCTTTACCACAAAGCCCTGATGATTTACACAGAACGTCCTAACAAAGTCGTCATATGTATCTGTATATATGTGGAATTTGGGGTCTCTATTCACCCTTATAACAGGCTCCATTACGTAGGCGGGGACTTCTACCCGTACACCTATGTCGATGGGACCATAGCGCATTGGTATTGAAAGCTTTTTAGCCACATTGGCAAGCCAGTTAGCTCCAATTCTACCTGGAGCTAGCAGTATGTATTTGGCTTCTAACTCACCACTGTTGAGCTTTAGCCTTCTTGGTTCGACATCTAATACCTTTGTTTCTAAGAGAAACTTCACACCTTTTCGCTCAAGATCAGCTTTAAAATTTTTTATTACTTTTGGAGAAGCATCAGATCCCATGTGACGTTGGGTTATCGGGATAAACTTGACGCCGACAGCGGCTGCTTTACGTTCTAAAACCATTGCTTCATCAACGTCTCCTCTATACACCTCTTTTGGAGCACCATAAGACAGGAAAACAGAATCCACGTAGTTAACTAGATCCCACGCTAGCTTCTCATCTTTTACAAGGTCGAAGAGGTTTCCTCCTATATCAGGTCTCAAGTTTAGCAATCCACTAGATAGAGTTCCTGCTCCTCCAACTCCTCCCATGACATTACACACTTGACAACGAGTACATAGCGAAAACTCTTGAACAGGACACTTTCTCTTATCTACATCATGTCCTTGCTCTATAACCACCACATCTAGCTTCCTATTACCCCTCGTTATGATTTCATACGCAGCAAATAAGCCTGCAGGCCCTGCTCCTACTATGGCTACATCGCATTTCAAATGAGAACTCACCGTAGAAAAAGCGAGGTAAGCGCCATATATTTATTACCCCTAAAACTAGCTGAAGAGAGGAGCTTAAAAGTTGAGGAGCTATCATGAGAATCTTCAGACGCTTCTAAAGGTTAGGCAAGAGATTGTAGAGACACAAGATGTGAAAGCTAAAGTTATGGAGTTTGAGAAGAAGTTTGGTGCTAGGGTTGTCAAAGGCTTTGAGGCTGCATTAGAGAGGTGCGTCAAAAAGTATAGGTTTATTCCCAGTGGAAGAGAGGTCTGGATAGTGGTGGGAAAGGAAAGAGAGTACCTTGTCTACCCTTTGACGTATTGTCCATGCGAAGACTTTTACTTAAATGTCGTAATACGAGGTAAGGTTGAAGGATGCTACCACCTCTATGCTCAAATATTTGCAGAAGCCCTTAAGAAATACGACGAGATTGTAGCAGATGACGGCAGTTACTTCAAGTTCATTAAAGAATGGAGGAGGATTTGAAAAGTGGATACGACGACAAGTCTTTTTATAGCCGCACTAATCATTGTGGCAGCAATCATAGTATATCAATTGTTGTTTCCAAAAGAAGAGTAGC
>Ga0180302_10001561_pt1 | contig 10886 bp, 10 predicted proteins | sample GuaBasSediGuay17_FD_121794 | JGI IMG/M metagenome (GOLD analysis project Ga0180302, IMG submission 121794) | Subseafloor sediment microbial communities from Guaymas Basin, Gulf of California, Mexico - Guay17, Core 4571-4, 12-15 cm | ecosystem: Environmental > Aquatic > Marine > Hydrothermal... | reverse complement strand
AGGGAGGCTATGAGAAGGGCTAGGGAGAGGAAGGGGCCCGCAGTAGTAGTGGCGAGGCATCGTTGTGCGCTTTTAGAGTATAGAGAGAAGGTTAGGCGAGGCGTGGAAGTACCTACATACGTCGTAGACCCAGAGAGGTGCGTTGGCTGTGGAATATGCGTTAACATGTTCGGATGCCCAGCTATCACCATGAGTAAGAGCGGTAAGGCTGAGATTATGGAGTACCTGTGTGTTGGTTGTGGTGTATGTGCGGAGGTGTGTCCTCATGGGGCTATCGGGGAGAAGAGAGGGTAAGCTCATACTTACAGGGGTTGGCGGTCAGGGACTAATAACTATGGGGAGGGCTTTAGGGGAAGCTCTGCTCCTCGAAGGGTATAAGGTTCGCATAGCTGAAGTCCACGGCTTAGCTCAGCGGGGTGGGTCAGTAGTCGTACATGTCAAGTACAGCGGGGATGAGATAGGCCCTACTGTGAGCCCGGGAGAGGCTGACGCCGTAATAGCTCTGGAAATTATAGAGGGGGCCAGAGCTTTGACCTTCCTAAAGGAGGGGGGGCTGCTACTCCTTAACGACATCCTCATACCTCCTGTAGGTGCTAAGCAAGTACCGGAGAAAGAGGAACTGTTAAGCTTCCTGAGGAAGAACGGAGTCAAGTACTCTTTAGTGAAAGCTACCGAGAAGGCGAGAGAGGTGGGGTCAACCCTGTTTACTAACGCCGTTATGCTTGGCGTAGCGTTTGAGGCAGGCTTAATACCCGTGTCGGAAAGGAACATAGAGTTCGCCGTTAAGAAGGCGTTTAGGAGGAAGACTGAGCTGAATTTAGCCGCGTTTAGGGAAGGAAGAAAGCTCTGGCGAGAGAAGAGATAACCGAGAAGAATAAGTGCGGTTTTTTTATAAAGTGTTTTAGCAGGCGGGGAGCGAACCTATAGATCAACCCGGCCTGTCTATCCATGTCTCCCCATTCAACTGCTTCCTCTTCGAAGCCCTCCTTGACCAAGACTTCTATCAGAGTCTCTAGCTCCCTATCGCTAAGGCCGTTAAGCGCCCTTCTTAGCGTTAGCATAGCCCTTACATCCTTGCCGTAGGTCTTCCACCAGGTAGATGTGTACCTTTCTAGGCTAAGCCCTTCCTCAAGGTACTCCGCGGTTACCTTGGCGGCTATCCTGGCCGTGTCCCTAGCGAACGCTAATCCCCCGCCAGTCGTCGGCTTAGTCTGCCCAGCAGAGTCTCCTAGGACGATTGCAGAAAGCCTCGTAAATTCTTTTAACGGCCCCCCTGTGATGACCGCACCTCCAATGTAGGAGATTACCCTGGCACGGTTCACTCTTCCCCTTAGCGCGTTGTATTTGTCTAGTAACCATTTCAGGGCTAGCAGGGGGTTAGGTGCGGTTACCCCTATTCTGACAGCGTCCCCTCTCGGCACTAACCACCCAAAGAGACCTGGGAAGACCTTGTTGGAGAGGTATACTTCGACCATGTCTTCTTCATGGTCTACTCCTTTAACGTCCACCTGAAGCGCCGGTATTATTCCGCGCGGCACTAAGAACCCAGCTAGCCTCGGAAAACTCCTAGCTGCACCCGTGGCCACAGCGACTACTTCTGCCCTCACGACATTGTTCTTAAACAGTATTTTAGACTGTGTGCGGCCTAGCGAGATTGATAATGCTTTCTCCTTCCTTAAGATGGCTACTTCGCTCTCCTCGGCCAACTCCGCCAGGGAGGAGTCTAAGACTTTCCTGTCTACGACCACGGCGACATGACTCTTTGCTCTAATTATTATTCTCTTCTTGCCGCTCGGCGAGTAAATAACCGCGCCCTTTATCCTGGATAGAACCGCGCGTTCGGAGAAGGGTAAGCTTTTCAATGTGTTTACGCTAATTAACCCCGCACAGTGTTCGGGCTCCCCTATTCTCTCGTGTTCCTCGAAAACCGCAGACTGAATAGAGAGTTTTGACAGCTCTATCGAGTAGAGCAGGCCGTAGGGCCCGCCCCCTATTACTGCTACATTTACTGCCTGGGCGTGTGTCATAATAGGTCAGGGTATTGCCTTAGTAAGTACCTTAGGTAGTCTAGAGCATCCTCTCCAAGCCTAGCAGCAAGGATGGCGTTGTCCCCCCTCACTTTGCCCAGAATAGCCCTTAGCAGGCTCTTAGGAGTCCTCCCGTTGTAGGTTCGTTTAAGGCTTTCTAACTCTTCTAGTACTGTTTTCGAGGGCTTCACCACGAATTTGCTTAGTAATAACCACTTCCCTTCCACCTTTCTCACGAGCTTCGCGTAAGCTTCTCTCCCGTATCTGGTCAGAGAGTAAGTGTCTACTAAGCTTCCCTTTACGACTTCTAGCTCTCTCTGAATAAGGCCATCTCTAATTAAACTTGTGAGGGCTTTGCGGACTCCGGAAGAAAACGGCGTTAAGAAAAGCGGCCTTACATCGAAAGGCGCCAAAGGATATAGGAAGAATATTACGTGGAAAACGTGCTCCCCTATAATTGGCGCTTGCCCGTTAAGTCCTAGTAGCAGTATTATCCATTCTCTCTCGTCTAGCTCTACCCAGTCTATCCCCGCCTTGTCCAGAACTTCTTGTTTCCAGTCTTCTACCAAGACCCTTACCCTTATGCGCGAATGTAAAGGTGTAATAAAAAAGTCGCGGATTATGTTTCTAGGATAACAACCTCTGATATCCTACGTATCAGGCGTTTAATTATTAGCACCACGGTTATCACAAGGAGAATCAATAACATTCCCAACGCTAACGAAGGAGTTATCGCGATGCCACTAACCAGAAAAAGTACGTCTGTCCTTATTGACACGTAAACTGGGCTTACGCCGTAGATTTTTAATTCACGCCGTGCCTCTAGGCCGCCTATTCTTGCTATAACCGTGTAAACCCCCTCTCTAACTAACGGGAACGTAGCCTTCCCGTCCTTACTCGTGTACGCGACTAATTGCTCACCCTTAGAAGACTTTAAGATGACTTCTGCTCCTGATATCGGAGTTCCCAAGTACGAGAGAACTTTAATCGTTACTCTGTAAAGCGGTAGAGGAAATACGTATTCTCGTTGCTTTGAAGTGTCTATCTCGCAAGAGTATAGTTCCGCACGATTTCTAAGTATTTCAACATCATATAGGCCGTGAGGTAAAGGAGGAGTTTCGATCTCGCCGTTATGCCCTCTCCCTTCAAATACCACAGATCCATCTTTCGACTTCACTCTTAAATCAAACGTGTCCAGGGGCGTAGCGTCTGCCATCAACACTTTTACCTTTATTCTCCTCGCGTTGCATCTTAATATTAAATGCATGTTCCTGTTCAGATTTATGACTTCACGAGCTACTTCAACACCCATATACTTAACGCTGAGCACGTAAGTACCGGGCGGTAGTCCTCTTATCTCTGCAATTCTGTCAACCTGAGTCGAGATTTTCCTGAGCGTTCTATAGAGATATAGGGTCGCATTACTTAACGGTTTTCCGTCGATATCTAGGAGTTTAATGCGCAAGTCGTATAGTTCAACGGGCAGCGTAACTCGTGGCGGTAAGCTTAGAATTTCGTATTCACCTGCCAGGTCCCCTTCGGGCATTAACACCTTAACGTAAAGAGAAGATGCAAGAGAGGGAGTAATTACTATTTTTCCTTGTCCTTCGACTTTCTCGTTTTCCGTACTTGCTTGTATCACTAGGTTTTCAAGTCCCTCCTTCAGTTCTACCGTGATAGGCGAAAAAGACCACGAAATTTTCACGTGTTTCGTCACGTTGATTATACGTGGGTTACCGCGAAGAAATCTCGTTAGAAATAGAAGCGGTGTCTCAGTCACGTTAAGATAGCCCTCTATTTCGGATGAAGCATAGCTTGGAGTATTTACATAAAGTATTGCTGGGCCTACTATCTCTGAGCTATCGATAGGGTGGTAATATATTGGCGTGTAAATTAAGCTTAGAACATCACCTTTCACGGAGAGCTTCCGTGCATGAGCTAGATACACATATTCTTTGGCCTTTATCTCTCCGACCGCTGTCTGTATTTTATGCGTGCTGGAGTTAAGCAATGATATAGGCCCGCTGGTGTCGAAGTCTGGGGGCCCTTCCCGCGTTAATACGCTTATAATTACCCCCCATATTTTCCACTCACCTTGTGGAGAGAGAGTGATGTTACCCTCTCCGTACATTTCTACTTTGCTGCCTAGCTGTAAAAGGTAAGCTGGCGTCTTAGGCTCCGTTTTCCTGAAATAAAGTGTGAGAAGACCGGCCTCTTCTATTCTTACGTAGGTATAATCCTCTATTATAACGTAGCTTACGACCTTCCCCTCCACCTTTAATGGCTTAAGAGGAGATAGCGAATCTACTCGAATCTCAACTTCACGTATGTCTTTAGGGATATTCAACGTGATCTTATGATCATCACCCACTAAAATGTACTCTGTAGTAGTTTCAACCGCACTGTGCATTTTTACCTCTACGTAAATTAAAGTCTTCTTTTGACCTTGAGGCTGTGTATAGACTGGCTCATAGCCTATAAAGCAGAATAGACATAGCGTTACAACCAGTAGTACTAGCACGTGAGCCCGCGCTCCCTTCATGCCTGCAATACGCCCCCTAAATAGGTAGTTACTATCCTATAAGCTGATACCTATGCTTTTCGAGAGTAAAATAACGCTCCTCTTTAAAGAGCTTTGAATTTTAAAGAGCGCTCTTGTAGCTGTTTTGAGTGGTTGGCTTGTTCGTAGGTTTGCTAGGGCTGGTTGATGGGGGTTGGGCGGGGGCGCGCCGGAGATAACCGCTAAAGCTCCAACCAGGCCACCCGCCGCACCCCTCCCAGAGACAGCCACACCATGCACATCAGCTACAAGAGCGTTAAAGAGTTTTCAGGACTTTGTTTTTGGTCATATATAGCAGGTGAGTGTTTTTGAAGTGTGGCGTTAATGTTGCGGGGGTTTGCTCTGTCTGTCCATCTTCTTTCTCGTCTATGCTTCCGCATGTGCTAGACAGAGCAACCTCCACAAAAGAGCCTTAAGTTTCCGAAGTACTAATGATACACTAAGTCATATAAGTGTCCGTTAAATCAGCATGGCATGGGTGGTAAGTGTGGCTATGGAGGAGGAAGGACCGAGTAAGACCCTAATCCTTCTAACTATAATTCCACCTGCGATTTTCTACGCTGTATTTCGCCTAACAGACAACTTCAGTATAGAGCCTAAACTACCAGTATTGTATCACGCAATAGTTCCACTCATATTACTGTTGATGAGCCTCGTAGCCTCCTTCATGGGGTACATGGCCGCAAGAGACGAAGAACCCGAATGGGGCTGGCGGCTCCCTTATAAAGTCTTACAGGCATTGCACATTGGCTACTTATTCATTGCCATAATTCTAGTGTTTTTCATAGTTACAATGTACTTCTTACGCTAGAGCCCAGCCTCACGTAACTTCTTTAGCTCCTCTCTGCAGTCTCTGAGATCCGCACGTAACCTTTCATTTTCTAATCTAAGGTCTTCTACCACTCTTTCCAGCTCTTCTAGCCTTGAAAGCTTAACCTTCAGGGAGTTTTCCCTAGACTCTAGCTCAAGCCTTCTCGCTTCTAGTCTCCTACGAAGTTCCACTAACGCACTCTCTTTAGCTGTTAACGTCCTTTGGTATCCTGTCAGTTCTCTTTCTTTATCAAGCAGTCTTTTCTCCCATTCTATAAGCCTACGTTCTTCGTCCATTAACCTGCGTTTGAAAGGTTCGAGTTCGTCTCTTATCACGCGCTCTCGCCGGGCTATTTCTTCCTCCAGCTCTTTCAACTGTTTCCTGCGTTCCTCAAGTTCTGCCTCTAGTTCCTCCATCTTAGCAACCAGACGAGAAACTCTCTCTTCCTTTTCAGCTAGTTCTTTCTCTTTTCGGTTCAATTCTTCTAATTTGGCTAAATATTCCTTTTCTCTTTTAGTCAAGTCCTCCAACATAGCAACAAGCTTAGCCTCTTTCTGAGATGCAACTTCCTCCCTCTTTTTGAGTTCTTCTTCCTTCTTAGAAAGTTCTACTCTTAGGCTGTGCAATCTTTCGGCCTCAGCCATTAGGCGAGCCTTTTCAACCTCTATTTTCTCGGCCTCCTTCCTTAGGCGTTCAATGTACTCTATTTCCTCCAGCGTCCTCTTTTCTAGCTCTTCGATAACGCTCTGTATTCTCTCGAATCTTCTCTCATAACCCGCTTCAGCCTCTTTTACAATGTTAGCTAAGTTATTTATTCTCTGATCTATATCTTGAATGAGGGCCTCTCTTAACTCGCTTAAGGTTGTTACTAATTCTCCATGTTTGTCTAGTAATTGTTTAAGATTATTGAGCATAGAGGTAAGGGTAGCTGCATCCTCAGGTAACCTCTCTAGCTTAGAAATACTACTTTCTATACTTTTCACCAAGCTCGCTGTTTGGTTTATAAGAGCGTCAGACTTCTTCACTATTTCTCCCACGTTTTCCGCGTGTTTATGTAGAATGGATACTAGGTCGGAGAGAATGCTCCTCTGCTCTTCCATTGATGTGATCAATTGTGTCTGGAGAGAAGCTATGTTTTCACTCACAATATTCTCTACTTTTTCCATTGTACTATTCATATTTGCTTTGATTTCGGACATTGCAGCATCTATTTTAAGTAATACATCTTCAAGCGTTACTTCTCCACGTCTCCTGCGCCAGATAGACATTACCTATTAGCACCCCATTTAAACCTATGTTAGTCGGTATAATAGTATAACCCGTAAGAATGGGGGGTAGTGGTCGTTTATTTCTCTTGTCTCTTTCCGCTTGATAAAACATTTTCTAAGTACGTGATCCTAGAAGAGAGATCTGCCATCATGAGTTCTAATTCCCTCACTCTAGCGCTCATATTCTCGCTAAACTCGCTTATACTGGTTGATAAGTCTCTTAAGAAGAGCTTTGTTTCTTCTAACGTAGTTTTGAGTAAAAGAATCTCCGCTTTTAACTCATTGAGTGAGTCTACATTAAGTGATGAGAGCTCATTTATTGATGATCTTAGAGTTGAGATTTCCGTAGGTAGTTGGCGTTGTACCTCGACCGTTCTTTCTATTTCTTCTTTAAATTTTTCAATAAAAGCATCGACAGATAGCTTTATTTCTCGCTCTAACCCCTCCGTTAAACCTCTCATCTTTTCTATTTCTTGTCTTAATTTTTCGCGTTCTTCTTCCATATTCACTATGGACTTTGAAATAGTCTGTTTAAGGTCGCTGATAGTCTCCCTAAGTACATAGATATTTTCATTTAGCGTATCTACAGATACTTTTAGTGCAGATAAACCTTCGTATAGCCTCTTGACAGCTAGCATTAACATGCTAACTCTATCTTCTCCGTACTCGACTATCTCTACGTCTTGAGACATTACTTACACCTTGTGTAACTAGGTCGGCATGAGTATTTGAGTGTGTCCTGTAAAAAGGAGGAGGTAGAGGGGCTTCTATAAAAACTACACGCTTAAAATCGTGGCTAGCAGGCCTCCTGAAGGAGGTAATAGTAGGTTGTCTTCAGGTGCATATGCCTCTACGAGTACTAAGGCGAGAGACATTAAAGAAGCCCTGTATAAGTCTACTCCAAGTAACATAAGGGTGAGGAGATATATTATGAAAGCCGTAGCCGAGCCCTCCGCTGTGCTCCAGCTGTAGGGAAGATTGTGGTGAGGGCGTTTGAGTTCAGCTATGAAAGCGGTTGTAGTGTCTATTACTAATAGTGCAAGGATGCCGTATAGCGTTTTATCGCCGAAAAGAACTTCAGAGACTAAGACTCCTGTGACTCCATGCGTTATTCCTATGTATCCTCCTCTCTGCTCATAGTTTCTCTCCATTCTTTTTATCTGTTCTTCAAAACCTTCTTCTATCTTGGTTAACAGCTCCTCTAGAGCCTGTATGTTCTTAGCTAAACTATTCGGGGCTTTCTTAGCAAATTTGCTGATAAGCCGCCTTCTCTTTTCCCTTAGGGATTCTTTGATCTCTGAAGTTATTAAGGGCTTTCTAAGAAGTGCTGCGTTTATAGTAGCTGCAGAAAGAGCTAAGATTGCGAAGAACTCCACCCTCGGTAATTCTCTGTAGATATATGGTAAAAGTAAGGCTAAGCATAAGGCGAAATGAAGTATCTTACGTTCTATTGTTGGAGGCAGGCTACCCAGAGTTCTCATAAAAAACCCTCTAGTTTTTCTAAGGCTAACTTATAAAAAGCTAAGTTACCTAATGTGTGTACTCTCGAAGATAAGGGGCTGATAGCATGTATAGGATTAGAGTAACGGAGGCTATGAAAAAGCATGTATGTACTGTTAGAGAGGAGATCTCTATAGGTGAATGCATCAAGGTTATGGCTGCTGAGGGGTTTAGGCGTCTCCCTGTAGTAGGCAGGGATAAGAAATTACTAGGCATAGTTACCGCGACTGATATTGTCAACTATTTTGGAGGAGGAGGCTACTATAGTATCATCGAGGTCAAGTATAAAGGGGATTTCGAATCAGCTTTAGAAGAGCCAGTATCCTCTATTATGACTAGAGGGGTCATTAAGGTAGGTTTGGAAGAAGACTTGAGTGAGGTTTTGAAGAAAATGGGTAAGTTCAAAGTCGGAGGACTACCTGTAGTCTCTAGCGATGGTAAAGTTCTTGGCATAATAACCGAAATGGACGTACTCTCATTGCTCATTGACAAAGTAAGCAGCGACTTAAAAGTTAAAGACGTTATGGTTAGAGACATAGTTACAATAGAGGGCACGGAGCCTTTAAAGAATTTAGCAAGAAAGATAATAGACTGCGGGGTGCGGAGACTCCCGGTAATTTATGAGGGGGAGATTTGGGGTATAGCCTCAACAATGGATGTTGTTAGGTATCTTGCCAGCTCCGAGCCTTTCCGCCACATGATTATAGGTTTGGTGGAGGAAGTCATGAACGTAAGGGTAATTAGCATAGTTCAACCTGGCGTAGTCTCAGTAGATCCATCTTCAAGCATTAGAGAAGCTTATAGGATAATGACTAATGAAGGAGTAGATTTCTTAATTGTGATGGTAACCGATAAGCTTAGGGGCATAGTTACCGAGAGGGACTTGCTCTCCGTATGTATTAAAGAAGGGATGTAAACCGGTTATATATCGACTACTCCTTCCTCAGATATTAGGAATACGACTTCTTTCTCGGCGTGCTTAGGGCTGTCTATTATTCTCGCTATTCTCTTGCCCTCCTTACCTTTCCTTATCCATATCCTATACGTGCAACCGTGTGCGACAATATTTCCTCCTGCAGGTCTTAGAGGATTGCCGAAGAACACATCAGGTGCTGCGACTACTTGGTTAGTCACTACTACGGCTACGTCATACACACTGGCTATGCGCATTAACTGACTTATATGTCGATTTAGCTTTTGCTGTCTGGGGGCTAGGTTTTCTCTACCGGGGTACTCGGCTCTAAAGTGGCCCACTAAACTGTCTATTATTAGGAGTTTTATGCCATGTTCCTCAATTATTTTCTTAGCCTCATCAACTATTAACATCTGATGGTCACTGTTATAGGCCCTCGCATATACTATACGTTCTAGCGCCTCGTTTGGATCTATTCCTCGGTACTCAGCTATGGCAACTATTCGCTCAGGCCTAAATGTCCCTTCTGTGTCTACGTAGAGAGCAGAGGCGTTAAGTCCTCCGCGGGATGGAGGTAGTTGAACCATTACGGCGAGCTGATGGCAGAGCTGTGTTTTGCCTGCTCCAAACTCTCCTATAAACTCTGTTATTGCCTGGGTTTCTACGCCTCCATCCAGTAAATCGTCGAGAGCCTTAACTCCAGTAGATATTATAGCTATAGACTGTCTCCTCTCGTAATACTCTTTCGCTGTGATGAATAACTTGCCGCCTATTAGTTTCTGGGCTTGCTTAATTAGTCTTAAAGCACGTTCTTCTGACCCTATGACTCTAGCTAACTCGTGCGCGGAGGCGAAGGCTATATCTCTAAGACTAAAGAAACCAGCGTTTCTCAGTTTTTCCGCTGTTACACGTCCAACTCCCTCTAAGTCTTCAAGATCATATTCTAAGTACCTCGGCTTAGTTGGTGTTACTTCTTCCTCAATACCAGCGTGTTCGCGGAATATCTCATCGTACTCCTTACTCAGATCTACTTCCTTGACACTGGTTTTCTTCCTTCTAGGCACTAAATACACCTCGTGTGGTTCGCTTAGAGAAAAATACTTAAAGGTTTCGGATTTAAAACACCGAAAGTAATCTCTAAGAAAGCTTTTACGTACCAGCGGTGAAATTACAGGCTAGAGGTATTTTTGAGCTGGGGAGCGCAATGGTCGAGCTTACAAAGGAAGAGGAGGAAATTCTCGACGGAGCTCTAGGCGAAGCTTTAGCCGAAGCCATGAAAATAGTAGTGAAAGTTGGAGAGGCGTTAGAGGCCGAGAAGCTGGTACCTATATCTCACGCCCACGTCTCGGGGATTTCCTATAAAAACATAGGTGAAGCTGGGCTCGACTTTCTATCGTCATTAGCGGAGAGGGGGGCCAAAGTTATGGTTCCCTCAACAATAAACCCCGCAGTAATGGACGTAGAGAAGTGGAGGGAGATGGGCGTAACCGAGAACGTCGCGGAGAAACAGAGAGCCATTTTAAACGCTCTCAAATCTATGGGGTTTAAATTAACGCTAACATGTACCCCTTACTTATACGAGAGATTAAAGAGGGGGAGCCAGGTGGCGTGGGCCGAGAGTAACGCCGTTCTCTACGGGAATAGCGTCTGCGGTCTTATGACTAACAGGGAAGGTGGCCCCCTGGCGCTCATGGAAGCCTTAGTAGGTAGGGCGCCCTATACAGGATATAGGCTTAAGGAGAGGAGGAAGCCTGATTTCGTTTTAGACGTGAGTAGTATAAGGGATAAAATAAGGGATAAATTCCTT